>Ga0181527_1000055_pt1 | contig 115693 bp, 94 predicted proteins | sample PEATcosm2014_Bin_30_FD_119762 | JGI IMG/M metagenome (GOLD analysis project Ga0181527, IMG submission 119762) | Peatland microbial communities from MTU Mesocosm Facility, Houghton, MI, USA - PEATcosm2014_Bin06_60_metaG | ecosystem: Environmental > Terrestrial > Soil > Wetlands > Peat | place...
AATCGCAAGCCCCTGCTATGGCAGGAGCTGTCCTAAACTGGCGTCCTCTTAACCTCACAAAACGCCACCATGCGTACTTGCCTCCTCCCAACCACAGGGGTCATGATCTACCCAGCTTTCCCTGCATTTCACCTGACAGGGTCCTGAAAATCATGTCGGACGAATGCACGACGGCAGGGCCGCGCTGCGTCGCGGCTGGACGCGCAGCAGCGTCCCTGCCCGTCAAATTAATTCCAACAATTCGCGTCCGTTCTCGAAATTAGCGGATTCATTCCACCAATCGGCGCTTTTCCTTGAGCGCTTTCAGTCCCCGTCACGTATTAGAGGATGAGGCAATAGATTCATGCCGGTTTGGAAAATGCATTATGAAAACAACAATGAAACCGGAAAACTCATCCGACAACGACGGCGCGCCCAACTCGCTGCTGCGGGAATGGAAAATGGAAGGTGGGGTCGTCCTTGCCGCGGGGATTCGGCGGGCAAGTCCGGCGCCGGATTGTGCGGAGCGAAATGCCGGTTGCGAACCCGCTCGCGCTCCTTTGGTGGCCGTGACCGGTTGCACTCATCACCAACCCGCAGACCCGTTATTACTTGAAAAGAACAGGCCACGCGATCACACTCACCCGATCGGGTGACACAGTGAGAACCGATCCTTTCGAGACCATGGATGCCGCCGACCTCCGGCGTTATCTTGAGTTCCTGCTGTGGCACTACAAGGTCGCCGATGCCTTCTGGTTCATCTACGCCACCGAGCGCTTCGGTCAGGACACCGCCGAGCAGTTAAACGCGCAGGTCTGGGGCCGAGTCGGCGGCATGGCCGCAAAAGATCTCCTCAGGCGATTCAATATTCAGGAAAGAGGCTTGAAAGGGTTTGTGCAGGCTCTGAAACTCTATCCCTGGACGATGCTGATCGGCTACGAAATCCAGCAATCCGACAACGAGGCGGTCATCACCGTACCGTCGTGCCCAAGCCAGGAGGCGCGTCTGAAGCGCGGGTTGGGAGAATATGTCTGCAAAGAGATGCACCGGATGGAATTCGAAAGTTTTGCCCGGGCTATTGACGAGCGGATTCGAGTGGAATGCCTCTTTGCCCCGCCTGACCCTCATCCCAAGGAATGCTTCTGCAAGTGGCGGTTCTCGCTCAAGGGATAAAAGAACCGGAACACCCCTGGCACCCGGTGTTCTCTCCATGAACCTGCTTTCCCCGGAGGGAAGTGCTCCGTCACTTCCCCATCCTCTTAATCAGGGCACCGACGGAGCGCTGCCCTCCAAGTTCCCCGGAGGGAAGTGCTCCGTCGCTTCCCCATCCTCTTGGTTGGCGCTATCCAAAAAACAATGAGTGGTTTGGCAATGCCTGGTGTATAATAAGGGTCAGGCAATTCATGAAAACGACCAAAAGCCTTTCAGCAATCGCCGTGTTCATATCTTTCACGGCTGCTCCGCTCGCCGGGTTCGCCGCCGATCAAGCGGCTAAGCCCCAACCGGACAAGTTGACCACCTGCCCCGTCTCCGACGAAAAGCTCGGTCAAATGGGCAAACCGTACGTGTTCGAATACAAAGGCCAGGAGGTCAAACTCTGCTGCAAAAACTGCAGGAAAGACTTCGACAAAGACCCGGCCAAATACCTGAAAAAAATCCGTGCCGCCGACAAAGAGGCCCCGGCCGACAAGAAGGCCAAAAATTGACGAAACTTAGCCAAAAACAGTTTTGGACCCTATCCGTCGAAGGTGTCATATTCACAATGTGAAAACGACGCTGGCCATTGTTTGCAGCCTGGTGCTCGCTTGGACGCAGATCGTCCTGGCGCAGGCGCCAGGGGCCGGCGTGCGACGCGCCGCGTGCGCCTGCTGCCATTGCGGGCAGGCGAACTGTTGCGCGGCGCCCACTTCGCCGGAGTCGCAGCCTGCCCCTGCGACTCCGGTCTCTTCCTCTCCCCGGAACCAGATTCAAGTTCTGGCGCCGGCTGCGTTGGCGCCTGCATCGCCGCACGCCGAAGGATGCCAATTGTCGGTTTTCTATTCCCGGCCGAAAGCAGCCGCATCCATTCCGCTCTACGTACGGAGTTGCGCCTTCCTCCTCTGATTCTTATCCTCTGACACCCTCAGTGTGTACCTCGCAGGCGCACTGTGTCTTCAGGCAACGGTTCTGCGCATCGGATTTATGAACGATTTTTGAATGTACCTTTTGCAATTTAACACCGCTTTTATGGCGAAGCAGGTGCAAGCCGCCGCTTCGGAGCGCGGCATTTGCGCCGCCTCAAGGGGGACGCTCCCGCCGGCTTTGGTCTCAGTCCTGGTAATCCTGCTGCTCGCCGGATGCCAGGGGATTCCCGCGAGGAACGAACGCGCGGCGCGACATGATCTGAACGCAGTCACCAAAACCTTTCGACCCGCCAATCAAAAACCGGAACTGCCGGTGCTGACGTCCGGTTCCGGTCTCGGCAATTTCCTCCAGTACGCCCTGCTCAATTCGCCGGACGTGGAGGCAGCCTATTACGACTGGGCGGCTTCGGTCGAGCGCATCACGGTCGAACGTTCGCTGCCGGATCCCCAGATCACCTTCCAATCCGACATTGCCAGGATCGTCATGACGGTCATGCCGGGTTTCATGCAGGAATTTCCCGGGCCCGGCAAACTCACGGCGCGGGCCAACGTCGCTGCCGAGGAAAGCCGCGGCAAATACTTCGCTTTTGAAAGTGTCGTTCTTCAGACCGCTTTCAATCTGAAGCGGGCGTGCTATGAACTCTACTTTCTCGACGAGCGGCTTCGGATCAACCGGCAAACGCTTTCCTTGCTCGGCGACCTGGAGCGCATCGCTCGGGCGCAGAATGAAGTCGGCAAGGGCATTCTGCAGGACGTGCTGCGTGCCCAGATCGAACGCGACCGTGTCCGCACCGAGACTGCCAATCTCGAAGACTCGCGTAAGCCCGCGCTGGCGGCGTTCAAGGCCGCGCTCGGGCTCAGGCACGACCAGCCCGATCCGCCGGTGCCCGGGCGACTGGAAACCACCGGGTTGAACCCCGACTCGGATGAACTGCTGCGGGTTGCCTTCGCCCGCAACCCGAGGCTCAAAGCTTTGGCGGCCGAGGTGCGCGCCGCTCAAGCCGGCATCGCCGTGGCTTACAAGGAACGGGTGCCCGACTTCAGCCTGGGCCTCATGGCCGATGTGAAAGCCTCCCCGGCAGTATTCCGTCCTCTGGCCGGAATGACATTGCCGATCTGGCGCGACAAGATTGCGGCCGAGATAGCCCGGGCCAAAGCCGGCGAACTGTCGGCGCGCGCGCGGCTGAGCGCCGGGCAGATCGCGCTGACCGTGGACTTCGCCGAAGAATCCTTTGCCTGCCGCGAAATCACCCGCAATCTCGACCTGCTCCAGAATCAACTGATTCCCAAGGCGCGTCAATCGCTCGAAATTGCGCGCGCCGGCTACCTGTCCGGCACCATTGACTTTTTCAATCTCATGGATACGGAGCGGACCTTGTTGAATTTCGAGTTGTCGGAAGTCGAAGCCCGCACGCGGCGTGAAGTCGTGCTGGCGGAACTGTCGCTGCTCGTCGCGGGTGTGCCGCCCGCGGGCGCGCCGGTGCTGTCGGCAGAACAAGCTGCTCATTTGACGCCATGAATGAAACCGCGCAACCGGGATCAACAGGACTGCGGACTTCAGTCCGCTTCACCCCCCGGACATGCTACCAGCCTCTATGATCTCCAAAATCAACATCTTTCGTCTGTTGCTCGTCACCGTGACCGCCGCCGGCGTGTTCGCCGCCGGGTGCTCCCGGCCCACCCCCGCCGACACCACGGCTGACGCGGCCAAGACCCTCTACACGTGCGGCATGCATCCGCAGGTCATCCAGGATCACCCGGGCAACTGTCCGATCTGCGGGATGAAACTTCAGCCGGTTCGCAAGCCGATCGTCAGTGCTCCAACCGGCGCGGCAGAATCATCGGTCATCACCGTTGACCCAGTGACGATTCAGGAGATGAACATTCAGACGAGCGAAGTCGTGCTCGGGCCGCTCCGCCGGACCATCCGTACGGTCGGAACGATTGACTACAACGAAACCGCCCTGGAGGACGTAACCACAAAATTCAAGGGCTGGATTGAGAAGCTTTACGTGGATGCCACGGGCGAGCTGGTGCATCGCGGTGAAGCGCTGTTTGAAATCTATTCGCCGGAGCTTTACAGCGCCCAGGTCGAGTATCTGCTTGCGCTGGATCAGACCGCGACAAACGATCCCAGCGCGGCGGCGCTCCACGAAACCGCGGCGAACAAACTGAAGTTTTTCGACATCTCAGCCGCGCAGATCGCCGAAATCGATAAGACACGGGAACCGCGCAAGACATTGCAGATCCTGGCGCCGGCAGACGGTTTTGTGACCCAAAAAACGGTGGTCGAAGGCCAGATGGTGGACGCCGGCATGAAGCTCTACCAACTGGCCGACCTGGGCATCGTCTGGGTTTACGCTCAGATTTACGAGCAGGACCTGCCTTACATCCAACTGGGGCAGGAAGCGGTGGTAAAGCTGTCCTCGATGCCCGACCGGGAATTTCGCGGGCGCGTCACTTATGTGTATCCCAACGTGGATGAAAAAACGCGCACGGCACGAGTGCGAATGGAGTTCGAGAACCCGGGCTATTTCCTCAAGCCCGGCATGTTCGTCTCCGTGCAGATCACTTCCGAACTGGCTCCCTCGGTGATGCTGATTCCTGATTCGGCCATCCTGCGCAGCGGCGAGGAGAACACGGTGTTCGTCGCGTTGGCCGGCGGCAGATTTGATCCGCGCACGGTCGTTCTCGGTCCCGAAGCCGAAGGCGACCGGTATCAGGTCATCGGCGGATTGACAGCCGGCGAACGCGTGGTCACGTCCGGCCAGTTCATGCTCGATTCGGAAAGCCAGTTGCGCGAAGCGATTCAGAAAATGCGCGAGCCGGCGGGCGCCACCGCCCGGCCGCCGCCAGTCCCGAGCACACAGCACACGGAGCAGAGTTCAGCGGCCAGACCCGAAAGAGAGGGCCTGGTCTACGTCTGCCCCATGCCTGCCCACGTCTCGATCACCTACGATCATCCGGGCAAATGCCCCATCTGCGGCATGGCGCTGGTGCCGGTCACACCGAGCGAACTCAGAAGGCTTCAGCCCGGCGGCCGGGTGCTTTACTACACCTGCCCGATGCCGGAGCACAGCAGTGTGCACTCGGAGAAACCCGGCAAATGCCCCATCTGCGGCATGACACTTATTCCCGTGATGGCGCCTCCCGCCGCGCCAGCCGCGCCCGGCAAGGAGGTTGGTTCCGATCCGGGATCCACACTGCCGATCCTGTACACCTGCCCGATGCACCTCGATGTCATTTCGGACGAGCCCGGCGAATGCCCCAGATGCGGGATGGCGCTCGTGCGAACCAGCACGATGAAGAACGGCAAAATCGCCGAGGAAAACTGGCGTAAGCAGCACCCGGCGGGAGCGTCGGAGCGTTAGGGCGTGGAGCGTCAGAGCGTGAGAGCGCGAGAGCGTCAAGACATCACATGCTTACAACGAGAGGAACAAACAATGAAAGTTGCCGACTACAAAGAACTGCGCGTTTACAAACTGGCCTTTGACTCAGCGATGGAAGTGTTTGAAGTGAGCCGATCGTGGCCCTCAGAGGAGAAGTATTCGTTGACCGATCAGATTCGCCGTTCCTCACGTTCGGTATGCCCGAATATCGCCGAGGCGTGGCGCAAGCGGCGCTATGAAGCGGCATTCGTCAGCAAGTTGAGCGACAGCGATGGCGAGGCGGCCGAAACCGAGGTCCACCTGGACTTCGCTTTGCGTTGTGGTTATCTGTCCGCGGAGAAGCACGCCGTCCTGCGTGACCGATACGACCATATTTGCCGTCAACTAACGAAGATGATGGATGATGCAGCGTCGTGGTGCGGCACCGATTGTCAATTGCGCGAGACTCCGACGTATGTCGAAGAGAGTGAGGGCGTGAGTGGCTTGAGAGTGTCAGAGCGCTCCGACGCTCCACGCTCAACACGCTCCTAACGCTCCTAACCATCCACGATCCGAACCCATGCTCCACCGCATCATAGATTTTTCGCTCAAGAACAGGTTTGTCGTGCTGCTGGCCACGCTGGCGCTGGTGCTAAGCGGCGTCTATGCCGTGCGCCACACTCCGCTCGATGCCATCCCCGACCTCTCCGACACGCAGGTGATCATTTACATCGAATGGGAAGGCCAGGCGCCGCAAATCATCGAGGACCAGGTCACGTATCCCATCACGACCAAGATGCTGTCGGTGCCCCGCGCCAAGGTGGTGCGCGGCTACTCATTCTATGGGTTTTCTTTCGTCTATGTGATTTTCGAGGACGGCACCGATCCTTACTGGGCGCGCGGCCGCGTGCTGGAATATCTGAGCGGACTCGGCAATCAGTTGCCCAAGGGCGTCACACCCACGCTCGGCCCCGATGCCACCGGTGTGGGCTGGGCGTTCATGTATTCTATCAATTCGGGCAGCCGCGACCTCGCCGAATTGCGCTCCATCCAGGACTGGTATTTGAAATTTCAACTCACCGCCGTCCCCGGTGTCTCCGAAGTCGCGTCCGTAGGCGGGTTCGTGAAGCAGTACCAGGTGACCGTCGATCCGACGAAGCTCCGCGCCTACAACCTCGCGCTCCGCGACGTAAGCATGGCCATCGAGCGCAGCAACGGCGAGGTGGGCGGGCGTTCCATCGAACTTTCCGAACGTGAATTCATCCTGCGCGTCAAAGGCTACGTCCAGAAGCTGGACGACCTGAAGAAAATAGCGGTCGGCGTCGGCGCGAACGGTGTGCCCATCCTGCTCCGCGATGTGGCCAACATCCAGTTCGGCCCCGACATGCGCCGGGGCATCGCCGAGTTCAACGGCCAGGGCGAAACCGTCGGCGGCATTGTCGTCGTGCGCTACGGCGCCAATGCCTACACGGTCATACAAGACGTAAAGCAGCGACTGGACCAGGCCATGAAAGCGTTGCCGCCGGACGTCCGGTACACCATCGTCTATGACCGCACGGCGCTGATCCATCGCGCGGTCAGGACCCTTGAAGAAAAGCTCCTGGAGGAGAGCCTCGTCGTGGCGCTCGTCTGCATGGCCTTCCTGCTCCACCTGCGCAGCGCGCTCGTGGCCGTCATTATTCTGCCCGTCGCCGTGCTGATCTCCTTCCTCGTCATGTTCGGCCAGGGCATCAGCTCAAACATCATGTCCCTGGGCGGCATCGCCATCGCTATCGGCGCGATGGTGGACGCGGTCATCATCATGATCGAAAACGCCCATAAACATCTCGAGCGCGACCAGGGCCGGAAACCGCATTGGCAGATCATTCGCGATGCCGCCGTCGAAGTCGGCCCGACGCTCTTTTATTCGCTGCTGGTGATCACGGTTTCATTTTTGCCGGTGTTCACGTTGCAGGAGCAGGAAGGCCGATTGTTCAAGCCGTTGGCGTTCACCAAGACCTATTCCATGGCCGCGGCCGCGCTGCTTTCAATTACCCTGGCCCCCATTCTGATGGGCTGGTTCATTCGCGGCAAAATCCCCAAAGAGGAGAAGAATCCCGTCAACCGCTTCCTGATCTGGAGCTACCATCCGGCAATTGACTTTCTCGTGAAATGGCGCCGGCCGGTCATCTTGAGCGCCGGCGTTCTGATCGTCTGGGTGTTCCTGCCCTCCAATTGGCTGGCGGCGCATACTCTGCCGCGAGGCCCGCTCCGCCAATGGGCGTTCAAGGCGGGCAGACTTTTCCCGTACCAGAACCTCGGCTCGGAATTCATGCCGCCGCTCTATGAGGGCGACCTGCTTTACATGCCGACGACGTTCCCGGGAATCTCGGTGACGAAAGCCCGCGAATTGTTGCAGGTCACCGACCGCATCATCAAATCGTTCCCGGAAGTGGAAACCGTGTTCGGCAAGGCCGGTCGTGCCGAAACCGCCACCGACCCGGCCCCGATGGACATGATCGAAACAACCATTCAACTCAAGCCCGAGGACCAATGGCCGGCCATGGACATCGAAGACGAAGCGGGAAACGTCATCGCGCATCGCCGCCGCACGCCGGACGAACTGGTGGATGCCATGAACGCCGCCGTGCGGATTCCCGGTCTCAACAACGCCTGGACGATGCCCATCAAGACACGCATCGACATGCTTTCCACCGGCATCAAAACACCCGTGGGCATCAAGATCGCCGGATCGGAGCTGGCGGAACTGGAACGCATCGGCGCGGAGGTTGAAGCCGTAGTCCGCAAAGTGCCCGGCACCGCCAGCGCCTTTGCCGAGCGCGTCATGGGCGGGCGCTTCATCGAATTTGAAATCAATCGCGACGCCATCGCCCGCTACGGCCTGACGATCGGCGACGTGCAGGACGTGCTGTCGGTCGCGCTGGGCGGCATGCCGCTCACAACCACCGTCGAAGGCCTGCAACGGTATACCGTCAACCTGCGCTACGACCGCGATTTCCGGTCCGACCTTCACGCTCTGAAAGAGGACATCGTCATCCCCACACCCGCCGGCGCGCAGGTGCCGCTCGGCGCAGTCGCCACGATCAAAGTCGTGGACGGCCCCATGTCGGTCAAAAGCGAAGGCGCGATCCCCAATGTGTGGGTGTATGTGGATATCCGCGGCATTGACGTGGGCACTTACGTACACACGGCGATGCATGCCGTGAACGAGGCCATCGCCCATGGCCAGATCAAACTGCCGCCCGGTTACAGCCTGTTGTGGAGCGGCCAATACGAATACATGCTGCGGGCCAAACAACGGTTGCTGTTGGTTGTGCCGCTCACCCTGCTCATCATCACGCTCATCCTCTATCTCAACACGCGTTCGCTGGTCAAAACCGCCATCGTGCTGCTCGCGGTGCCGTTCTCGCTCGTCGGCGCGTTCTGGGTGCTATACCTGCTTCATTACAACCTCAGCGTCGCCGTCTGGGTCGGCATCATTGCGCTGGCCGGACTTGATGCCGAAACCGGCGTCGTGATGCTCCTTTACCTCGACCTCGCCTACGACGAGTGGAGGAAGAAAGGCCTGATGCGCGGCGGCGCTGATTTGCGCGATGCGATTTATCACGGCGCGGTCAAGCGCGTCCGCCCCAAAGCCATGACCGCCTGCGTCATCATCGCCGGCCTGGCGCCCATTCTCTGGAGCCACGGCACCGGCGCCGACGTCATGAAACGCATCGCCACGCCGATGGTTGGCGGCGTGGTGACTTCCACGCTGATGGAATTGCTCGTGTATCCGGCGCTGTTCTATGTGTGGAGATCACGCGGCCTGACCGCAGCCCGGGAGGGATCCTAACCTGGAAATTTCATAGCGCGCGTAAATGATCCCCCCCATTGAGCGGGGATCATTTACCTTGAAGCTCCTTTCCCTCGTTGCGTCCTTGGCGCCCTTGGCGTGAGGTCTCAGATCGGTTCCAGTGTGGTGTGAGGCTCCGCCTCGTTAGTGGTACAGTTTAGAGCGTATTCAATAAAATTGTAGCCATAAATCTAAGCGATAGCCCCGGCTTTGGCGAGCGTCACGCGTCACGATGCCATGAACTGGTTTGGTTCCTGTGGCTACAGTTTTATTTACACCGCTGTAGCCAAAAAGTTGGTGGGGCGAGCGTCCTCGCGAGCCGCGCCTTGATTGCAGGGCACTGCTCCGTCAGTGCCCAAGAAATCAGGGAAGCGACAAAGCGCTTCCCTCCAACGCAATCGCGGCTCGCCGAGTCTCGCCCCACCGAACTGCACCACTGCCGTTGACACCTGCCATTTGTATTGACAGCATTTTGCTGCTACATTTATGCCGATTCGTTTCCCGGGTTGCCGCGCAAACCGACATCCATGTTGCGTTGAAGGAATTTAGGCGCGCTTTTCGGTGAAAAGCTCCGGGATTCAGCAAAAAAAATGAAAGGAAACAATGTTATGAAACAGATCGCTAAAACTGCTGTTCGATCCGTTGTCGCAGCCGCCCTTCTGCTGGCCTGGGGGATTTCCGTGTCCAACGCCAGGGCGGCGGAAACGAACACCGTGAAAGGGGAGGTGGTGGACCTGATGTGCTACCTCGATCACGGGGCGAAGGGGGCCAAGCACGCCTCCTGTGCCGAGACCTGCATCAAGTCCGGGGGCCCGGTGGGCATTTTGACCGCGGACCACCAGTTGTATCTGATCATCGGCGAGCACAAGCCGATGAACAATGAACTGGCGCCGCTGGCAGCCAAGACCATCACCGTCAAGGGCAAAGTGGTCGAGCGCGACGGGATGAAAATGATCGAGAACGCCGAGATTGTGGAGAAGTGATCGTCGCCGGAATCGGCCGGGATGAACGGGGTTGAGATTGAGGATGGAAACTGGAAAGACGCCTTCACCCCGCCCCTCTCTCATCGGATGGGAGAGGGTGGCCTCCGGCCGGGTGAGGGTCGCTTGGAAACAGTTGAATGGCCTGCGCAAACTTTTACAGATAGCAGTACAGAGTTGACGGAGTTCTCACCATGGAAGGTTTTTCAAAAGCCATGCAGCAACCGGAGTATATTCACGTCCTGCTGAACCATTTCCCGCTCACTGGATTGCTTGTGGCGATGCTGCTTCTGGTGGCGGCGTTGATCATCAATGATCGGCCGGCACAGTTTCTGGCGCTGGTGATGGTGGCACTGCTGGCCCTGTCTGCGTGGCCGGTCGCTCACTTTGGCAAAGAAGGCTATGACCGGGTGATGGCGATGTCCGATGAAGCGGGAGACTCGTACCTGAAACAACACGAAGAACTGGCCGAGCGCTGGATTTTCCTCTACTACGTCACCGCAGCCGCAGCCGCAGCCGCGCTGCTCGTCGGGTGGAAGCAACCGAAGTTGCTGCGGCCGGCTTCGGGTGTGGTTGCTTTGCTTGCCGCAGCCAGTCTGCTTGCCGGCGCCGTCATCGCAGATTGCGGCGGCAAGATCCGTCACCGTGAATTCCGTTACGGTCCGCCGCCGGTGATCCGGCCCGACAGCGATTAGGGACCTGCTGCCTAGGTCTTCCGGGTTGAAGCCGAACGCCCCGCCGGACCCCGGGTCGTCCCGGCTCGCGGCAGCCTGGAGCCCGGACCATGGTCCGAAGACGCACGTTCACGGTGTCTGCCAAGGCGCTGCGGACGGGAACCGTCCGCGCTCCAGTGGCGGTGGGCAAATCCTCGTCGGAATTCGAGCAGCAGGAGAAATCACTGGCGAATTGCGTCGGAGGCCCTATCCTTTGGCGGTTTAGCATGAACAGGCGCCAACTCCGTCAAAGGCTGCTCCTTGCCGGGCCTTGCGTCAAGAACCGTGTCACGGTGAAAGACAGCCGGAATGTGATCTTCGAAGCCACGACCTGGAATGCGACCGACCTCAGGGATTTTCCCGTCCGGATCGAAACGCAGGACCAGGGCAAGACTTCGACGTTGCAGTTCCGCCAGATTCAGTTTGCGAAACCCGACGAGAAACGGTTTGAGCCGCCGCGGGGATACAAGCGGACCGGCTGAATCGCCTGTTCAGATTTCAACCACGAAACACTTAGCGCGGTTGAATTGGCTTATGCGGATTATCAACTTGAATCCCGACACCGACATCGGCGCCAGCGCCTGGTTCGTCGAAATGGAGGGGCACCGCCTTTTGCTCGATGCCGGCACGCACCCGCGACGGGAAGGCAGACCGAGTTTGCCGCTGTATGACCTGGTAAAGAAGCAGGAATTGGACGCCATCGCCATTTCGCACTGCCATCACGATCATGTTGGTTCGCTCCCGGTGGCCTTGCGCTATTTTCCCCAAGCCCACGCGTTAATGACCGAGTTGAGCTATTTCCTGGTCGAACGCGTGCTCCACAATTCGGTGAACGTCATGACCCGCCAACGGGACGAACTGGGGATCAAAGAGTATCCGCTTTACAGCCACAACGAGGTGGACGAGATCGCGCCGCTGTTCCAGGGCTTTAAATACAACCGCCCCATCGACTGGGCCGCCTTCCGCAAAACCCGCGCCGGATTTCTGTCCCCGACGCTCGAGTTTTACGACGCCGGGCATGCGCTTGGCTCCGCCGGCATCATGGTTCGGGGCCAGAAAGAAACCCTCTTTTACACCGGCGATGTCTGCTTTCACGATCAAACGATTCTAAAGAGCGCGCGGTTTGAAGACGTGCATGCCGGCGTGTTGCTCATGGAAACCACCCGCGGCAATCGCCCGGCTCCGCCAGGGTTCACCCGCGAAGCGGAAATCGAGCGTTTGAGCCGGGCCATTCAACGTGTGCTCGAACGTAAAGGCTCGGTTTTGATCCCCACTTTCGCCCTTGGCCGCACGCAGGAGATTTTGGCGTTGCTCGCCATTTTGATGGCCGCGGACAAGCTGCGAAGGCAGCCGATCTATGTGGGCGGCCTGGGCCGCGTGTTCACGGAGATCTACGATCTCGAGTCACATCGCACCCACCGGCAGCATCCGGACCTGCAGTTGCACGAAGCGCTGAATCTCGTCGTGCTGGAGCAGGGCCGGGCGCAGACCATGCCGCTGACCGGCAGGCTGTTCGTGATCACCGCGGGCATGATGACCGAGAAAACCGCCGCACACGACCTCGCGTTGCGCATGATCGGCGACGCGCGCCACGCGATTTTCCTGGTCGGCTACACCGATCCGGACACGCCGGGCGGCCGTCTTCGGGCGGCGAAGCCGGGGCAAACATTCCTCTTCAGCGCCTCCGGCGGCGAGGTCACACGCGACTGTGAAGTGCAGGAATTTGATCTCACGGCGCACGCGCAGCGCGAGGAACTGCTCGATTTTGTGGGGCAAATCCAGCCGCGCGCCGTTCTGCTCGGCCATGGCGAAGAAGATTCGCGCAACTGGTTCGAAGAACAAATCCGGGCCCGTCATCCGAAAATGAAAATCTTCCAGCCGCAGCCCGGCAAAACGGTGGAAGTGTAGATGAACCACAGATGAACGCAGCGCGGCGTAGCCGCAACCAAGCTCGAGCATTGAGGACGGAGACTGGAGAATGGAAAGACGCCCTCACCCGGTCGAGATTTCGTTGACAGGGTTTCCGCCCGGATGGTTAATACGGTCAGGTCGGTTTATGTGGATGCAGGTGAAAACCGGTCGCAGTTCCTGCCGCACCAACCGTGGGTTTGCCGTTCCGGATTTGAAGCAAAAGACCTGAAAAGGAAAATTACGAAAACCAATAACAACATCGCACTGATCGCGCTGCTGGCGTTCTTAACCCTCAACTCGCAATTCTCTACCGCCTTCGGGCAGGGCAGTCCGACGACGCCGGGCGCAAGCAAAGACGCTGAGAAGGGCAAGCTGGATGCCGTCGTTTCCAAATACTTTGAGACTGAATCGCAAACCAGCGAAGGTTCAGTAACCGTCGGCAGCAACCGCGTTAATTATCAGGCTGTGGCCGGAACTTTGATCGTCCATCCCAAAGGTTGGGACGACGTGCCGCAGAAACAAGACACCGCAGACAAGCAAGGCCAGGACAAGGATCAGCCCGTTAAGGCGTCCGCCGACGACCAGAACCCGTCAGCCGAAGCATCGATGTTTTACGTAGCCTACTTCAAGACCGGCAGCAAAGCCGAAATGCGCCCCATCACTTTCCTCTTCAATGGCGGACCGGGCTCTTCGACCGTGTGGTTGCACATGGGCGCCTTCGGTCCCAAGCGCGTCGTGACCGCCGAAGACACGCATACGCCGGCGGCGCCCTACCGGCTGGTGAACAATGATGAAAGCTTGCTGGACACAAGCGACCTGGTCTTTGTCGATGCGCCGGGCACTGGCTTCAGTAGAATCGCCGGCAAGGACAAGGAAAAAGCGTTCTACGGCGTTGATCCCGATGCTTACGCTTTTGCGGAATTCATCACGGAGTTCTTGTCCAAATACGGGCGCTGGAATTCGCCCAAATATTTGTTCGGCGAAAGTTACGGCACGACGCGTTCGGCAGTTCTTGTCAATGAACTGGAGACAGAGCGGTACATCGATTTCAACGGTATCATCCTGTTGTCTCAGATTTTAAACTTCGACTTGAGCCCCGATGGACCTGAAACCAACCCCGGCATGGACCTGCCCTACCAGTTGGCGCTGCCGACTTATGCGGCGACCGCGTGGTACCACCACAAGCTGCCGGGAAACCCGAAGGACCTGCAGCCGCTCCTCGAGGAGGTCGAACATTTCGCCATGAACGATTACGCGCTGGCGCTGCAGACAGGCGCGAGCTTGAGCCTGCAGCAGCGCGAAGCCATCATTGCGAAGCTGCACCAATACACGGGGCTTCCCGCCGATTACATCCACAAAGCTAATCTGCGCATCGACGGCGGCGAGTTCGAGAAGAACCTGCAAGACGACACTGATACCACCACCGGGCGCCTCGACACGCGTTTCTCGGGCCCGACCATGGATCCGCTGAGCAAAGAGGCCGATTACGATCCGCAGTCCGCCGCCATCAGCTCGGCCTATGTTTCCGCGTTCAATTCTTATGTCCGCAAGGAGCTGAAATTCGGCGAGAACAAAATCTATAAGGCAGCTTTCGATTTATGGAAAAGCTGGAACTACCAGCACCAGCCGCCCGGTGTTCCCATACCGCTGCCTCAAGCTGCTCAAGCTCCCAATGTTATGCCCGATCTCGCCAGCGCGATGAAATACAATCCGAACCTTAGAATCCTCCTTAATGCCGGCTATTTCGACCTTGCCACGCCGTTTTATGAAGGCATTTACGAAATGCGCCATCTGCAGATCCCGGCAAAGCTGCAGGCTAACATAGAGTACGGCTTCTACCAATCGGGCCACATGGTCTACGCGCACGAAGCCTCACTCAAGGAACTGCACGACAACGTGGCGGCCTTCATCCGCAAGACCGATGACATTAAGCAGGAGTAGGCGGCGGCAATACAGCGGATATCGTATCGGAATTGGACTAACGTGAAATTACGGTCCGATTTTCACGCGATAAAAGCGTTGGCGGCTGCCGGTGGCGTTCGGATCAATGATGGTCTCAAACCCGCCGGAACCACTGAACTCCAGCACAGAAATCCAATTCGTCAGCGTCGTGGAGGATTGAATGGTATAGTCCACGCCAGCGACGGCGTTGAAGCTGAACTGGAACTCGCCGGTCCCCAGCCACGCCGATGCTGCCAGGAGCAGCCCCTGGTTGGTGACCGTGCCGATGAAATCCTGCCGCACGGCTTGGCCGTTGGCGAACATCGTATCCCCCAGCCCGGGCGACCACGCGTAATCGGGAAATGCCGGATTGTTGCCGCCGATGCCGGCGTTCCACACCCCGGCATCATTAACTGCCATCGCGTAGTTCCCATTCTGGTCGGTGGTGGCGTCGCCAACATAAGGGCCGGTGCCGTCATTTTGATTGCCGGAGAGCCGGACACCTGTCAGCGGATGGTTTTGCGCATCCTTGACCGTGCCATAGACCAATGCCGTCCCCCTGGCCAACGCGATGGTCACGCCCGCGACGCTGCCGGTGGTGGTGTTGACGAGGGTGCGGGACTGCAAACCAAGAAAACCTTGGAAATCAAGGTTCTGGCTGTCTCCCCAAACCTCCCAGGAATTGGTCGTGGCCGACAGGGTAAAGTTTCCATTGCCATCCGCAAAACCGACCGTCACCAGATTGTTGGCCGTGCCCGCCTTCACATTGACGCGCGGCAGTCCGGCGTTCGTGTTGGCGGCATCAACGAATCTGCCGGAGATGCTGCACGTGGCTGGAAGCAGACTCAGGTTCGTGGTGATCGTGGCATTGGTGCCCAGTGTGAGAACCGGGTCATTTCCGGCATCACCCACGTAGCCGCTCTTGAAAGCCCAGAGCAGATAGGTTCCGGGCGGTGCGTCGAGGCGGTAGGCGCCGTTGCCATCAGCCAGGGCGCCGGCGATCACAGTCATGTTCGGGCCGGCCGGCGGGGTAAACAAATACGCCAGGGCATGGGGGACGTTTGTGCCGCTACAGACCACGTTGCCGGTGAACGACTGCGCGTAGGCGGAGTTAGTGACGTTGAAGAGGTTGGTAATTGGCGCGAAATGGCCCACGGGACTGGACAGCCTGAACGCGTATTGCGCCACGGTCAACTGTGACGCCCCGCTGAGGGCCGGATGCAACTGCGCTGTGATCGCGCCATCCACCGGGGTCAGGTCTCCCGGGACGTTGAAGTTCGTTACCGCGGTTGTTCCCTCGTAAAACACGCTTGCCTGGCCATCCGTCAACTGGAACTGCTGCACCTCCGTATCCCCCGCGTCAATAACCCCGTTGCCGTTGTTATCGCGGAATTTCTCGACCAGCACCGCCTCGCCGCTGTTCAACCCGCCCACCTGCAGGGTGATAATCCCGGTGTAAAAGTTGCTCACGGCAGGGGGCGTGACAGTAAAGGTCACGGAAGTTGAAAACGTATAGACGACCAGCGACAAGGCTTGCGTCGCCGTCGCCAATACGCTGTCCGTCACCTGCACGACGAAACTGGAAGTCCCGGCGGTCGTCGGTGTCCCGCTAATCACCCCGTTGGTGGACAAACTCAACCCGGGCGGGAGCACCCCCGACGCCAGCGACCAGATGTACGGCGGCTGACCGCCCCCGGCGGCCAACTGCTGACTGTTGTAGGCCACGTTCGTGGTGCCGCTGGACAGTGAAGTCGTCGTCACTTGTAACGGCACGTAGATGGTCAACGACAATGCCTGCGTCGCCGTGCTGCCATTATTGTCGCTGACTTGCACCGCAAAGTTGCTCGTGCCGCTGAGCGTCGGTGTCCCCTGAATCGTGCCTCCAGAATCCATGCTCAAGCCCGGCGGCAATGAACCGGAAAACACGGACCAATTGTAGGATGGATTCGGCTGCCCGCCATCCGCTGCTAATTGCTGGTCGTAGGCTATGCCAACGGCTCCGTTGGGCAACGCGGCCGTCGTCACCTGGAGCGGTCCGCCAATGTTGATGTTGGTCTGAACCGTGAAATTGGCCAGGCCGTTGTTGTCGGCAATCGTGATGGTTTGCCCGTTCGGACATTGATAATTCCCCAGACTTTGCAGGCTGTGGCTGCCGCTATTGCAATTGACGCTGATTTCCCACGTGCCATTGACCACGTTCAGGGAATAGTTGCCGTTAGTGTCGGTGTCCACATTGCACGCCTGGTAGTTCGTGCCATTGACGGTGGCATTGGCGTTCACGCCGACGCCGGCGATGTTGTTGCCATTATTGTCCTTCACGTTGCCGATGATGTAATTGGTGGCGAGTATGGCGATAAAATTTTGAAGCACGGCTTGGTCGGCATTGATGTTTGTACCGCCATTTTGATCAAATGCCGGTTGTGAAAAAACATAATTGGTGAGCTGCTTGTTGCCGTTGGCTTGCACATACCAGGAATCATTGGCGCCCAAGCCCAGCACGCAAACGACGTAGTTGCCGTTCGCATCCGTGTAACCGTCTGTTTCATAGAGGTTGTTATTGTCGTTGGCATAGACGTCTAATCCCACCAGCGGATTCCCCAGATTGTCCTTGACGCTGCCATAAATCAGCGCCGTGGCCTTGGGCACGGCGATAGTGACGCCTGTGGCGCCGGCGTTGACATTCGTTCCGTTTTGCAACCCCAGATAGCCGTGAACAATCAGCGTCGTGTCGTCCGCCTTGAGCTTCCACCCGCCGGCGGTGACTGGCACGTTGAAATTGCCATTGGTGTCGGTAAAAGTGAACGCAATCAGGCCGTTGGTGGACGTCGCCGGCTGGAAAACACCGGGCAATCCGATGGCCTGGTTGCTGGCGTCAACCCACGTGCCGGAGATGCTGGACGTGGCATTGGTAAGCGTCAGATTCGTGGTGATGGTCTGGCTGGCGCCCAGCGTGAGCACCGGCGCCGTGTTCATGTTGGCGACATAACTGCTCTCGAAAGCCAGCGGCATATAAGTTCCCGGCGGCACCTGGACGGCATAATTGCCCGCATTATTTGCAACCGCGCCGGCCAGTGGATTGCCTGACGGCCCGCTTTTTCCCGGAACTGGGGCAGGAAACAGCAGGACAATGGCATTAGACACCGTGATGCTGGTGCTGTTGCTGACCACGTTGCCGGTGAACTTTTGCGGGAAGGGAAAATTGGTGACGCTGAAACTGTTGGTGATCGGCGCAAAATGCCCCACGGGGCTGGACAGCTTATACAAATAGTTGCCGATGATGTTCTGCATGAAATCACCGCTATTAAAATTCAACGTCGCGGTGATGGCTCCCGTCGTGGCATTGAAATCGCCGGGCACATTGAAGTTGGTCACCCCGCCAATCATAAAGTTTGTCCCGTCCTGTAAAGTAAACTGCTGCACCAGCCAGTCGTTGCCGTCAATGACGCCGTTGGTGTTGAGATCGAGGAATTTTTGGATGACCACCGTCTCCGTGTTCGTCAACCCGCCAATTTGCAGGGTGATGGTTCCGTTGTAGGTGTCGCTGACGGCGGACGGCGTGACGTTGAATGTGACGGCTGCCGATAGGGTTTGACACGCGAGCAATCCCAACAGGAACGATATCAGCCGCAAGCCGGTGCGGAGAACCGGTGGAAGCAATTTCGTCATAAGGTGCCTTTGTTTGTCAGGTTCAGAACTTGGTGATGGGGAGCACGGAGACATCGCAAGAAAGAGAGCCTTTGCGCCAGCAAGCGCTGACGGGTATCCTTCGCCGGGAAATGGCAGCCTAGAATGACGAACCATCCCCTTTCGGAAAGCATAGCTTGAAACTGCTTGGCTCCGATTCGGACTGGAAAGAACGCATTATGCTTTGGTGGCACAAAGTTCAATTTGCCCCCGGCCGAAAATCCAAAGCCTGCCTCATTAGATTTCACCCCTGGGACGTGAATTCATGAACAGATTGTCTAGCAATTACAAGGAATAAATTTACGGATTCTGATTAAAGCGTTGAGAGCCAATCGTGGCCTCTTGGGGTCTGCTGCTAAACGGTGAAACGGGGCGTAATAGCAGGTATCCATGTCTTTGACATCAACGCGTTCCAATTGCCCGCCGTGGGACAGAATGAATGGACAGTTTCCACTTCCGGAAGCGTCGCGTCCCTCGCTGACTGACCAATGCCGTTGGCCAATCAGGGAACCGCGAGCCGATAGAATTGCTGCGCGCCGGAATTCCAGTTGGTGAAACCGAAGTTAGTCTGGGTGTTGGCAACCCTCCCCAACGTCGCCCAGGTTGACGCCAGGTTTGTCGTGCCTTGCACGGAGTAAGTCACATTCGTCAGTCCCGCCCATTGGAGGTTCTGGGTTGAATTGGACACTGTGATCGAGAGCGAAGGCTGCGGAACATTGAAGACCGTCCATTCCAACCGCACCACCGAGTACACCGGAATCGTGACCGGATTGTTGGTGGTCTGCGATTGGGTTTGGACGACGCTGTTGGGCGGCGGCGCGTTGGTTGCGCTGGGATCGCTGCCGGTCACAAAGGTTTCGAGAAACTGATTGGTCAGCACGACACCGTCCTGGATGATCTGCACCAGCGCGTTGGTGGCGCTTTTGTTCGTGAGCACGACGTAGCGCTTCCCGTTGCCGCCCTGATAAGCTTGTGCGTATATCGCCGGAATAGATGAAATATTATTGGTGTCTATGGGCACGGTCGGGCCGTTGGCGCCGACGGTGGTCGGATAGACCGCCGTGGACCGGGTTAACGCCCAATCCGCCACGGCCTCGCCCGCCACCTGAGCGCCCATAAAAAATCCAAATGGCAACCCGGCGGTGTTGGTCTTCCGGTTTTCATCGTAAGCGGTGGTGACGGCCTGGTAAAAGTTGTTGGTCTGGGCAATGCCATTGGGGTTAAGCAATTGATAGGGTCCGACAAAGCACATTTGGGTAATGGTGGACATGCGCAAGACATATTCCGTGGCATAGATGCCGCCATAAAGCGTGGTGCAGGGCGGATTCTGGCCGCCCATGCCGTCGCCCCGGGCGGGCGCGTATTCCGTGATGAGAAAAGTCACGTTGCTGTTGTTCATCGGTATCAGGTAATCGAGCATGCGCGCGATCGTGTTGCTGGCCAGTTCCCAGTTGTCCAGGGCCATCAGGTCGGAAAAGGACACGCCGTTTGTGGGCAATACGGGATAATGATGATACACCACCGCATCCCAGTATTTGTCGGTGTAATTGGACAAATCAACGTCCCAGGTGTTGGGTTCCGGATAACCGGCGTCGTTGAAATAAATCGCCACGACTGCGTTGGAATTGGCCGACTTGATGGCGTCCCGGTAGGGCTTCATCTTGGCGACGTAATTCGTCGCATCGAGAAAAAAGTCCTTGGAGGCGGTGCCGCTGAAGACATAAGGCTCGTTGCACAATTCCCAGGCGGCGACTTGAATGTGATTGGTCAGGGCATACACGGCAAAACCGGCGGCGGAATTCGTCGTGTCCGTGAAGCCGTTGATGCAAACGACAATCTTCGCCCCACCCACGTTCGCGCACATCGCTGCGAAGTCGCTGAATTGTGCCCCGCCCTTGCCGCCCAACGGCTTCACCGTGTCGTTCAGAAGATTTGTTTCCGCTTGCGGAAAGGCAGCAATCCAATTGGTGATCGTCAGCCCGTTTGTCCACTCAAAGGCGTCCTCCAGCGCGCCGCCCGGATAGCGCAGCCAGCCCGGTGAAAGCGTCGCGGTGATCTGCTGGAAATTGGTGTCGTAATACTCCACCGCGCTCGCCAGCATTTCGGTGCAGAAACCGGCAAAGCCGGGATTGAGCGGCGTGGCATTGGTCGTGACAAATGAAACCGGCACTGCGGCCTGCGCCACTGCCTTCGGCGGACGGCAAAATCCCGCCAACAACGACAGAAGAATTGTAATAGCAACTTGAGCACGCGGCATATGCGCAACGTTAGTAACATCTACGCCGAAATCAAAGGATTTGTTACTGGCCTTGCACCGATTTGGTGACAGGATTTGCGTGTTTGTGTGAGCAATCCGGCGGACAAACGGCTCAACATTTCCAACTTTAAGAACTTGCTTAACGTCTCGGCTCTTGATTGTGACCGCATCAACGTTTTAATTGGGCCGAATGGCAGTGGCAAATCGTCTTTTTTGCAGGCAATTGATTTCTTGAGGGCGTTTTTCCTCACTTCAGTGGAGGTGTACTTGAAGGAACGCGAGTGGGACTACCGCGACCTGCCCAACCTGCGGGAAGCTCACAAGCGAATTAGCTGGGACGTGGAAGCGGAACTTCCTCCTGGCACGACCGGACGGGGCGCTGGACTCTACCGCTACACAGTCGCATTGTCACCTCGACGCTATCTTGGCGTTGACGAAGAGCGCCTTGAGTATCAGGAATCTCCCTCCACGCCGAGCGTCGTCCTCCTTGAGCGCGAAGGCCGCTCGGTCCGATGGTTGAATCGAAAGAGTGGCGGCATCGAAGAGTTCATGGAGGTGGGACTCCCTGCAAGCATTATGAGTCGTCTCGAACCGCGCCGCGATCATGATCGACACCCCGAATTACTGCGGTTTCGGGATTGGGTGGAAAGTTTTCGTGCTTTTCTGCTTTGGGACCCCAAGGTGCTGCGAATGCCCGACCGTGGCAAACATGACATCCGCCGCATCGTCCGGGTTCTGCATAAAGACCCGAGCCTGCAGTACGCTTTCATCGTCATCCTGTTGGACCGACGCAGCCGAAAGATTCAACAAAAAGTCCGGAAACTGATTTCGGGCAAAGACCGCTTCGTCCTCGCCGTCGTTCAGGAGGAAATCGAAGCGTGGTGGCTGGGAGATCGAACGAACACGCTCAGTTGGCTGGGATTTCATCAACCGCCCGCTGGCTCTCGCTACGCGGACAGCGGCTATCTCGCGGAAAGAGACGACAAGCCAAAGCGCACCCTACATGAGTTGACGGAGAAATCCGCGCGCGTGGATCGTGTCTATGGCGAGGGTAACCTGGATCTCGCCCGCGACTTTGCCGAACTCTGGGAAGGAAGGGTACCACTGCGCGAAATCGAAACTCAGTGCCCCGTGCAATTCCCTCCATTCTGCAACGAGACGGCACAGGCCTTCCGCCGCACCAGATCGCAAGGTGTTCGCCTCGTCCAGCCCACACTTCCCCTGAACTGAACCGGGCTTCTGCTGCTCCCGCAGCGCCAATGATCTTCACGCCCGCGATCCGAAAATGAAAATCCTCCAACCGCAGCCGGGGAAGACAGTAGAGGTGTAATTCGGACCACGGATGACACGGATGAACACGGATGGAAAGACGCGAATGACGCGAATTTGTGCGAATTGAGATTCGCGATCATTGGCGCAATTCCCGTCTCACGAGCCGACTGCAGCCCTAAAAAGCGCTCCCGAAGATTCGGGAGCGCAGTCCAGGACGACAAGCGTCCTACCGCTCTCAATCATCGCGCCAGCGTTCTGGAGTGCGCGAGTCCTCTGGCGCTTCCCCGAGGGACTGCAGGGCTAATCAAGTCGCTGCTTCGAATAAGGAAGCCCACGAACCACTCGTATCTTCTGGACCTTCGAAATGGTGTCGGCCATCCATTTTTTTATTGCATCAACATTTCCATCAAAACCCGAGTTTATCGCTTGGTCAAAGTTAAAGAACGTCCAGCCATCCAGTTTAGCCAAAGGCCTCTGCAAGTGCTGTTCCAGGCCGGGAGGCAGCATCACAGCAGTTTCCTGCAAATTACCCTTGAAAGATTTACACACCCTCATGGAGAATTCCCACTCCTTCTTTTCCGGACTTCCGAACCCGAAACCTGCCCATACGTCGTCGCTGATGTAAATGCCTAGCCAAACTGTGCCATCAGGATCGAACTCAAATTTGGCCCTTCGGCGCAATTGAAAATCAATCTCTCCATGCTCACGTAACCCCTCGAGGATATCCTGCAAAGTTTTCTCAAATTGCATGCCATTCCAATAACTGGCCAGAAGCTGTGGATTCACTTTCGGGATTTCCATAGGTCTCATTCCTTTCTCCTGTAAAAAATCGGCGAATTGGCTGTAAATACTTTGCAGATTTTCGTTCTCAACTTTGATTTCCGACAGGATTTTCTGAACCTGTGACCACTTGCGGTGGATATGCGCTTCAGGCGGAGTTTCAAGCCACTTCGTGAGCGTAATCAATCGGCGGTTTCTGCCGTATTCTAAAGCACTCTGGTCGAGCTCGTCCCGGTATTTCTTCAATTGCCCAGGTCCAAAGCCGGCATCAATTTTTGACTCAATGGCAAGGAACAGATCAGGTGAATAAAGGACTAGATCAAATAAGCCGCGGTGGGCTTCTCCTCTTCGCGAACCCTTGACTCGGAAAGCGTGCTGCGTATCCACTTCAAACGGTCCCTCGATGGCTGGCAAGTCCGGTCCCACCAACTTAAGAAACTCCTCTTGAAACACGGACGAATTCCTCAAACACCACGCAAGAACTTCGGTGCAAAAATTTTCCAACTGAGACTTTTCCCGGTTTAAAGAGTAGCAACACAACCGGGAAAACAGATTCGTTATGCCTAGATGGCTCACGTTTGTAGCTAATATGGAAAACACTTCGCTGGGTCAATGCCCAACTCCTTCCACGACTTCTCCGGCAGAATTCGTTCCAGCAACTTCTCGAAGCGCCTCAGTTTACGTTCCGCTTTCGCCAGGCGCACTTTTTCGTTCCCCGGCAGGGTGATTTCGAGTTGCGGATCGGGTTGGCTTTTGAATTTTCCGAGCAGTTGCAAACCGGCGTGAACCGTTTGCAGCGCGCGCGCAACGTGGACAAACATAATCCCAGTTACGGCGTTTTCCATGAAGGTGCTGTCGGATAAAACCGTTTCCCAGATTCGGATCGCCTCATTCCATTTGCCCTCGCTGGCCAAGTATTCCGCCAGGGAACATGATAACATCGCCTGCTCGGTTGGATCTCCGGCTTCCCGGATCGCTCGGGGCAATCTTCTGGCCAGCCTCCTGGCCTCACGCCGGTTGCCCAACTCCAGCATGGTGTCCGTCGCGAGAGCCAAATGGTGCGGATCACAAGCGCCTTTAAACCGGCGCGGAATGAACCGGGCGGCGCGAGCGTAATCCTTGAGGCAATAATCGTAGGCAAACATCCAGGAACGGGCCAACCCCTGCTCGCGCCTGGACATTCGAGCGTAGGCGTGTTCGATCAGCACAGACCAGCTCTTGAGCCTGTCGGATTGAAAAAGAATGACGTTGACGGAGCGGTTGAATAAACCAGCCGTGATTACCCGGTTTTTCAGGTTCTGGCGGGCCAACCGAAGGGCGTCGCGCTTCATTCCCATCGCGGCAAAACCGTCCAAATCGTCGGCCGATGCGGTATATGGAATTCTTTTCATCGTGCTCCTTTAGCACAGAGGGTAGGACAACCGCTGTCCAAGTGAATAACTAAACCAAAATAAAATCCTTTGCGCCTCGGGGTCTTTGCGCGAAAAATTCCAGTGTGCAAATCCGATTTCTGCTCGGGCCCGCCGGGAGCGGCAAGACATTCCGTTGTCTGGCGGAAATTCGCGAGCTGTTGCTGACCGCACCGGAAGGGCCGCCGCTGATTCTGCTTGCGCCCAAGCAGGCCACGTTTCAACTCGAACGCCAGTTGCTGGATTACCCCGGGCGGGGCGGGCAGCCGGGCGAGCCGTTGTCGGGTGAAGTGTCCGGCTCGCGGGGACGCTCGCCCCACCAAGGCAGCGCATGTGGCGGCTCGCCCGGAAGCTCGCCCCACCAGGGCAGCGCATGTGGCGGCTCGCCCGGAAGCTCGCCCCACCAGGAAAGAATTTCTCAACTGCAGGGCTACACGCGATTGCACATTCTGTCGTTCGAGCGGCTCGCGGAATTCGTGTTCAGCGAACTGCGGCTGGCGCCTCCCGACCTGCTCAGCGAGCAAGGCCGCATCATGGTTTTCCGCGCGTTGCTGGCGCGCGAACGCAATGCCCTCAACCTGTTTCACGCGACGGCGCGACTGCCCGGTTTCGCCCGGCAACTCAGCCTGCAAATTCGCGAGCTTCAGCGTTACCGGTTTTCGCCGGCAACACTCAACACGCTGGCGGCGCAAAAGGGGCTGCGTCCCGAACTTCAGGCCAAACTGCACGACCTGGCCCTGCTTTTTGACGCCTATTTGCGGTGGCTGGAGGAGCACCGGCTCGATGATGTGTATCGTCTGCCCGACCTCGCAGCGGATGCATTAACCAGAGGGCGGAGATCAGAGGGCGGAGATCAGAGGGCGGAGGGCGGAAGCAGGACGTCTGCGTTCTGCCTCCGGCCTTCTGCCTTCCGCATTTCGGGGCTGTGGCTGGACGGGTTTGCGGAAATGACGCCGCAGGAGTTGAACCTGCTGGCGGCCATGGTTCCCGAGTGCGAGCGGGCTACCATCGCGTTCTGCCTCGATGACGCGACTGGAGAAGTCCGGCGCCGGGAGGATTCATGGCGGTCTCACTGGTCGCCGGTGCGAAGGACCTTTGAAGAATGCAAACAGCGGCTGGAACAGGTGAGCGGCGTGACCGTGTTGGTCGAAACCCTGCTTCGCGAGCCGAACGTGAGCCGGTTTTCGAGCAATCCGGAGCTGGCTCATCTCGAACAATTCTGGACGGAACCGGCGCCGTTTAGGATTGACGATCTGCCCGGCCTCCGTGGCGGCACCGCGGAGGGTGGACGATTTACCGGTCGGGCGATGGTTGACAGCAATCCGCCTCGGGCCTCCCGCTTCACGCGCCGCGCATCCCGCATTCGACTCGTCGCCTGCGCGAACCCGGAAGCGGAGGCCGTGCTGGCCGCGCGTGAGATTCTCCAGTTCGTCCGAAAGGGCGGCCGGTATCGCGAGGCCGCGGTGATCGTGCGTGATCTGGAAGCTTACCGGCAGCCCTTGGAACGCGCGTTCCGCCGGTTTGAAATCCCCTGCTTCCTCGACCAGCGTGAACCCGCGGCGCATCACCCGCTGGCGGAATTGACCCGGGGCGCCGTGCGCACGGCGGCCTTGGGATGGCAGCCGGAGGATTGGTTCGGCACGCTGAAAACAGGGCTCGTTCCGGCCGAAGACTCCGCGCTCGACTGGCTGGAAAATGAAGCCATCGCCCGCGGTTGGAAAGGGCAGATCTGGCGCGCCCCGATCCGGATGGAGGATCAGCCGGAACTGGAGCCCGCCCTGGAACGGCTGCGCCGAAAAATCGTGCCGCCCTTTGAAGCGTTCCAGGCCCGGCTGGCGCGTCGGCAATTCGAACCCACGGGCCCGGATCTGGCCGAAGCGATTCGCGAACTCTGGCGCGATCTTCAAATCGAACGGCAACTGGAGGCGTGGTCGCAGGACACCGTTCCGGGTTCCGGGTTCCGGGTTTCGAGTGCGGTTCATGCCACGGTGTGGGAGCAGATGAACGAATGGCTCGATATGGTGGGGCTGGCCTTCTCGCGCGAAGCGCTCCCGGTCGGCGAGTGGCTCCCGGTTCTGGAAGCCGGCCTGGCGGATCTCACGGTCGGGGTCATTCCGCCGGCCTTGGACCAGGTGCTGGCGGGCGCAATCGATCGCTCGCGCAACCCGGATTTGAAACTCGCTGTGGTGCTGGGCTTGAACGAATCCGTCTTCCCGGCAGCGCCCTCGGAGACGACTCTGTTGACGGAGGCCGACCGGGACGAGTTGAGCGCGAGACTTGAGCCGCGCCTGGGTCCGGACGTGCGCCGGCGCCTGGCCCGCGAACGTTACTATGGCTACATCGCGTTCACCCGCCCGCGCGAACGGCTGCTGCTGGCGTACTCCGAACAAAGTGACGAAGGTCAAACCCTGAACCCATCTCCGTTCGTCACTCGCCTGCAGCGTCTGTTTCCGGGGTTGGAAACAGAATACTTTCCGGCCGTCTGCGATTGGCCGGCCAGCGAGCACGTCTCGGAGCTTATCCCGGCGCTGCTGCGAGGCGAAGCGGCTTGGGCGCCATGTTTGGAGGCCTTGCCGCGGGTTCAGTCAGCCCTGGCGCCATGGCGGCGATGGCAGGCGCTGCCGGGACCGGACGCGCTGACGCTCTCACCCGGAGCCGTCCTGGCCCTGTACGGAACCGAACTGCGCAGTTCCACCAGCGCGCTCGAACAATTCGCCGCCTGCCCGTTCCAGTTTCTCGTGAACTACGGTTTGCGCGCCCGCGAGCGCCAGCGGTTCGAGGCGGACCCGCGTCAGACCGGGAGTTTCCAGCACGAGATTCTGAGCCGGTTCCACGAGCAATTGCGGCACGAGGGCAAACGCTGGCGCGACCTCACCCCACAGCAGGCACGGGAGCGCATTGCGCAGGTGGGCGCGAAGTTGGCACCCCGCTTTTCGGGCGGGCTGTTCCAGGCCGACGCGAAATCGCGTTTCCTCGCCGCCAGCTTGATCGAACAATTGCAGGATTTCATCGAGGCCGTGATCGGCCTGATGGGCCAATACCACTTCGACCCGCATGCCGTCGAGGTTTCGTTTGGCCTGAAACCGGGAGACTTGCCGGCGTGGAGGATCGACCTGGGGAGCGGCCAGGCGCTGCTGCTGCGCGGCAAAATCGACCGCGTGGATTTGTACCGCGAACCCGGCGCGGACGCGGCCCTGGCGGTGGTGATGGATTACAAATCCAGCCCGACGAAAATCGATCCGACGCTCTTGCGGCATGGCCTGGAACTGCAGCTTTTTTCTTATCTGGGGGCGTTGCGTCGGCTCCAGGACCCAAAACCGGTTTTTGGCGTTGCCACACTTGTTCCGGTCGGCGTCTTCTACGTTCCACTGCGGGCCCGGGCGGTCTCGGGCGGCACGCGTCGCGAAGTGCTTGGAGGAGGTGCTTCCACCGCGCCATTCCCTTATCCGCACCTGGGTCGCTTCGACGCGGCCGCGTTGCTGTGGCTCGACAGCAGCGGCAGCCGCAAGGGGACCCAGTTCAAATACTCGAAGAATCAAAACGGCGAGTTCAGCAAGACCGGCAACGACGCGATGCCGACCGGCGAATTCATCCGGTTGCTGGACATGATCGAGGACGAGTTGTGCCGGCTCGGGCAGGGGGTTTTTTCGGGTTGCGCCAGGGTGCATCCCTATCGCAAGGGAAACGAGCGGGCCTGCGACGTTTGCGCCTGTCAAACCGTCTGCCGTTTCGATCCCTGGGTGAATTCGTTCCGGGTGCTCCAGAAATTGCCGGAGCCGCGCGGGACGATCGGTTCTCCCCCGGCAAAGGAGAGCGGCAGGTGAAAACGCTTACTCCGTCCCAGCAACTCGCCCTCACGGCTCGCGGCAACGTGCTCGTGGTGGCCGGCGCCGGCACCGGCAAAACGCGCACGCTGGTGGAGCGGTGTGTTTTACAGCTTCAGCAAGGCTGCTCCTGGGAACAAATCCTGGTGGCCACGTTCACCGAAGCGGCGGCGGCAGAAATGCGCGGCCGCATCCGCGCGCGGCTGATGGCGCTGTTGAGCGGGCCCGAGGGCACGGCTCATCTGGAGGAGCAGCTTGCGCTGCTGGACGTGGCGCGCATTTCCACGCTGCACAGTTTTTGTCTGAAGCTGGTGCGCGAACATTTTTATCACGGGCAACTCCGGCTCGACCCGCAGTTTGCCGTGCTGGCGGAGGAACAGATCCATCAACTGCGCCACCAGGCTCTGGACGCGCTGCTGGACAAATACTATGGGGGCGATACGGCGGAGGCCGCTGCCTTCCGGCAGTGGGTGACTCGCCAGACGCGCGGCTCGGATCATCGGGCGCGCGAGTTGATCTGGCGGCTGCACCGCTATGCGCAATCGTTGCCGGACCCGCAAGGCTGGTTCGACCGCCAGGCCGCCCTGTTTGGCGAACCGCAACCGGGCCGGTGGCGGGCATGGTTGGCAGCCGGGTTCCAGGACTGGCGCGACCAGTGGTTGCCCGTTCTGAAAAGGCAACCCGATGAAAACACGCCTGCCGCCCTTTGCGCCGCGGCGCTGGACGGATTCGTCAGCACGGATGGGGATTGTCCCCTGGCCGCAATCGGTCCGGTGCTGGGGCAGATTGGCAGGGCCGACGGCGATGAAAACTGGCCGAAGAGAAAGAAGACGGTCCTGCGCGGGCCTTTGAAGAAATTCTTTGACGAGGCTGAGTTTCTCCTTTCCCTCATCTCTGCTCCCGGAGGCGAAGATCCGCTGGCGCAGGATTGGGAATGGACGCGGCATGACCAGCTCGCGCTGGTGCATTTGGCGCGAGAATTTGGAGAACAATTCAGTCGCGTGAAGCGCGAGGCCGGCGGGGTTGATTTTGCCGACCTCGAGCAATTTGCACTGCGGCTGCTATGGGACGCCCGAGCCGACCGTCCGACGCCGATTGCTTTGAGGTGGCGGGCGAAGTTGAAGCACGTGTTTGTCGATGAATATCAGGACATCAATGCGGCACAGGACAGGATTTTGCAGGCGCTGAGCCTTGACACCGCGGGCGCCGGCGGCCCTGAGGCGGCGTCACCTGAAGGCGCAACTCCAAACACGGGCAACCGCTTCCTGGTCGGCGACGTGAAGCAGAGCATTTACCGGTTCCGGCTGGCCGAGCCGGCGATTTTCCGGGGCTACAAAAAGGATTGGCAAAAGAACCGGGACGAAGGCCAGGCGATCTTCCTGTCGGACAATTTTCGCAGCCGCGAGGCGCTGTTGGATTTCATCAACCCGCTCTTCGCGTCGCTGATGCGCGAAGAAATCGGAGGTATCGGGTACGAGGCGGAGGCGCACTTGAAATTCGGCTCCGCGCAGGAGCGCGCCCCCCTGGGCCGCGCCGCGGACACCGGCCCGAAAGTGGAATTGCACCTGCGCATCAAAGGCGGCGAGGAGGAATTTTCCGAGCCGGACGACGACACGTCCGGGCCGCAGGTCTGGAGGGAACTGGCGGACCTTGAGGCCACGGAAAAGGAAGCGCGGCTGGTGGCGCGACGGCTGCGCGAGCTGCGGGATCAAAAGGAGCAGGTCTGGGATGACGAAAGGAAACAGTTCCGGGATGTGCAATGGCGCGACATGGTGGTGCTGTTGCGCGCGCCGGCCAACAAAGTGGAGGGTTTCGCGAAGCAATTCAGCCGCTCGGGCGTGCCATTGCACGCGGCCAGAGGCGGCTTTTACGAAACGACGGAAATCAGCGACTTGCTCGGCCTGCTGCAATTGCTTGACAATCCACTGCAGGATGTCCCGGCGTTGGCGGTGCTGCGTTCACCGCTAGTCGGGCTGTCGCTCGACGAACTCGCCGCGATCCGCGCCGCCGGACCGAAGGATGGCTTTTGGGTCGCGCTTCAGAACTTCAACCGAACCCCGCGGGATTCCCCTGCGGGGGTTGCCGGCGCGGCCGGGACCGCGCGCGGCAGGACGCGGCGGTTCCTGGAACTGTTTGAGTCCTGGCGACGGCAGGTGCGTCAAAGCGGGCTCGCGGATTGCCTGGAAACGATTCTGGCGGAGACTCACTATGAGGCGCTGCTGCTGGCGCAATCCCGCGGCGAAGAACGGCTCGCAAATGTGCAACGGCTGTTGAAACTGGCGCGGCGGTTCGACCCCTATCAACGCCAGGGCCTGTTCCGGTTTCTTCGTTTTGTGGAAACTCAGCGCGAGGCGGAATCCGGAGAGGAACCGGCGCCGCCGGCAACGCTGGATGCCGTGCGCCTGGTGAGCATCCACCAGAGCAAGGGACTGGAGTTTCCCGTGGTAGTGGCGGCTGATCTCGGCAAGAAGTTCAACCTGTCGGACCTCCGCGCCGAATTTCTGTTGGATGCCGAATACGGGATTTGCCCCCGAGTGGCGCCGCCGGACCAGAACGGGCATTATCCGAGCCTGCCTTACTGGCTGGGCCGGCGGCGGCAGTTGCGTGGATCCCTCGGCGAAGAGCTGCGCATGCTGTACGTCGCGCTGACGCGCGCGAAAGACCGCCTGATACTGGCCGCCACCACTGGCGACCTATCCTCCATCGAACACTGGCGCGCCGGCGCCGGCCATAGCCCGATCTCCACGGAACAAATCCTGTCGGCCCGGAGCTACTGGGGTTGGCTGCAGCTCTGGCTGGCTGCGGCTGCCAAACCCGGTGACTGGCGAGACGAAATCACCGGAGGAAACAGCCTGCTTCGATGGACCTTGTATTCGGAAAATGACGCGCGGCTTCTGGACGCGGAAAAAAGCCGAGGCGATTCAACGAAAACGGCGATGCTGGTGAATGCCTCGACGATACCGGAGGCGGTGGTTGAGCGCGTAAGCTGGGTCTATCCGTTTGCTGGCGCCGCGCTTGAGCCGGCCAAAACCTCTGTAACGGCGCAGCGGCAGCGCATCCCGGACCCGCGCGCAGACGAGGAAACGACCTCCTTGTTCGCGGCGCCATTCCGCGTTCGTGGTCCCCGGCGATCCAAGACCGGATCTTTGTCCGCGGCCGAAAAGGGCACAGCGCATCACAAGTTTTTGCAGTTTGTGTCCCTGGGCGAGACGTTGAACCTGGAGGAGTTGCGCCGGGAAGCCACACGGATGCAGCGTGAACAGATCCTCTCCTCTGAGGAAATCGCCGCTTTGGATTACGAAGCGCTGGCACAGTTCTGGCGGTCTGATTTCGGCCGGAAAGTGCGCGGGAATGCCGGGGCCGTCCGGCGCGAGTTGCGGTTCACCGCGCGATTCTCGCCCCAGGAGTTGAGTCATCTGCTGGGACGAGACTCCGTCGAGCCCATCCTGAAAGAAGAATTCGTGGTCGTTCAGGGCGTCGTGGATCTGGCCGTGATTTTGCCGGACGCACTCTGGCTGGTGGACTTCAAAACCGACGAATTTCAGAGCAACGAACTGGGCAAAAAGGTGGAAGCCTACGAGCCACAATTGAGGTTGTATGCGAGAGCTTTGGAGCGCATTTACCAAAGGCCAGTCAGGGAGTGCGCGCTCCATTTCTTTTCGACGCAGAAAACTGTTCCGATAAAATTGCAGTAAGTTCCGGCTCCGGAACAACGTCAATCGCAATGCACTGATTATGACCTCCGTTGATTCCTGCAATGGAAAACGATAGATATCTCATAAATATTGGAGCGCGGCGTTTACGCCGCTTCAACTTACGGACGCAGTGAGACATTCATGGAGTTCCTCAGTTTGTCGACAGACGATCAGTGAGGCGGCGTAAACGCCGCGCTCCGTTCCCCGTTTATGAGATAAGTTCTAACGAGGCGCAGCCTCAGACCACTCTCGAATCGATCTGAGACCTCACGCCAAGGGCGCCAAGGGCGCCAAGGACGCAACGAGGGAGAGGAGCTTCAGACTGAAGCGGAGGGCGGTTCCAGGGGCAACTGACTCTGTCCGGTCTTGGGTCCGGTGGAAGAATCCGCTGGGGCGGCGCCATTCCCGTTCCGCAGCCGCACCAGAGCCGGGCGCAGAAGCCTTCCCTGGAAGGTGTATCCCGTGGCGACCGTCTCCTCGACAGCCGCCTCCGGACCAGGATCTGAATCACCATTCACCGGTTGGTGGATTTGTTTGTCGAACGGTTCTTCCGGCGCCGCGACAAACGGTGTCAGCCCCACCCGCCGGGCGGCCTCACGGCACGCATTCTGGAATTGGCCGAGCTGATCGATCAGCGATGGCTGGCGTGATCGGACGGCGGCCTGATGCACGGCATAAACGTGGTCCAGCGTTCGCACGAGGACTTGAAGCCAGTCATTCTCCGCGCGCTGCAATTTTTCCACTTCGAGCCGCAACGCGGATTTTTCCGCTTCATTGGCCTGTTGGAAGGATTGTTGGAACTCCCTGACTTCCGCGGCCATCTGCTCCGCGATCGCTTGCGCCAGGCCCGCGGTTTTGGCGGCGGATTCCTGGACCGTCTCCCACTGGCTGGTGGCGCTGCTGATCTGATCCGCCAATCCTCCGAGTTTCTGGATCTCGGAGGTGACCGTGATCAGACGATCGGCCAGGATCAGCTTTAGCAGGGCGCGATACTCCAGAATGAACGGCAAGGCGGCGCACCCCGCGCCGACCGTGACACAGAGGGTGCACGAGACGGCCTCCCAGGGGCCCAGGGGAAGCCTGGCTTGAACCACGATCAGAAAAGCCAATCCCAACAAGAGAACGTCGCTGAGCAGGAAAGGCCATTTGGAAAGTTTGGGTGTCATCGGGCAGTGCATCGCGTCACGTTGTAGAGCAAAAACCGCTCAATTTCAAGTAGCCTATAGGACTTGCAGGACCTATAAGACTTATCCTGACTGGTAAAATTCCGGAGGCGAGCTAAAATGCGGCCATGGCTTTGACGCGACATTGCTGGAAGTGCGGCGCCGAGTATGCCTTGGCCGGTTCGCCAGGCCGGTCCGAGATTTGCGAGCGTTGCGGCTCCGATCTGAAAGTTTGTTTGAATTGCGTGAGCCACGACCAACGCGCGGCCTACCAGTGCCGCGACCAGCGCGCGGACCCGGTGGCCGAGAAGCACATGGCGAATTACTGCGAGTATTTTGAGTTTGCCCGCCGCGAATTTGTGGCGGCGGCGGAAGACCTTTCACGGGAGGCCAAGGCGCGGGCCGCGCTCAAAAAGCTGCTGGGCGATTGATTGACTGCGAGAAGCATCAGGAGTGCGCCGATTTCTCGTTGCTCTCGGAAAACCAGGGTTGCCGGGGTGATGGAGTGTTGGAGTGTTGAACGGAAAAGTTCGCAGCCTTCACCCCGGCATTGCACTGCTCCATTGCCCTATCCTCTCGAAAGCGGCGCTGTAGCGCCGTAATCCAGGCGCTGGCGCGTCGGCTTAAGCACCGGCGTACACCCCGGCAGCGCGGGACATCCGAACGGAACTTTCGTATCGCCGGTTGTCGGCCCGGATCCGGGCCGAGAGCGTTTTACCGATTGCCAGGAGGAAGGGCGTGGCCACGTCGGGCGCCTCTTCAGCCAGCTTCTCGAATGCCTTCGAGGGAATCTTCAGCAAGGTGGCGTCCGTGTTGGCCACTACATCCGCCGATCGGGGACCTTTGTCGAACAAAGAGATGTCACCGAAGAAATCACCCACGGTCAACGTGGTGAGAATGGTTTCCTTTTCGGCGGCGATGACTCGAACACGCAGTTCGCCTTCCAGGACCAGATACATCGCATCGCCGTATTCGCCCTGTTTTACGACCGTTTTCCATTGAGGCACTTTCTCCAATTCCATGAAGGAGGCGAACCGCTCGAGTTGCTTGTCGGTCAAACCCGCCAGGATTTTGATGCGACGCAGCGCTCCGGACTTGAGGCCCAGAGACGATTTGGAATCACCGAGGATGTCTGGAAGCACTATGGGCCGGGAGCGGAAAAACAACTGCAGTTCGGGGATGTCCACGGCCCTCTGCCAGTTTTGATTGGTGCCAAGAAAGACCCACGTGTCGCGGGTCACTCGCTCGTCTTTAACCCACGTCACCAGCGTTGGCAACTCCACCGGACCATACGCCACATGGTCCTCACCCCAGACAATAAAACTGCTGCTCTGTTCCAAGGGGTTCACGACTGTTCTTTACCACACCTTGTGCCGCAGGTAAAGCATGAATATTTCGGCAGACGAACGGCGCGGGGGGCATGAACCGCACTGCGGCTCAGAGACCGGAGAGACCCCGGAGATAGGAGAAGATCAGCCCGGGCAAATCCCGGCTGTACCCACCTTCCAGAACGCTCATGACTGGAGTTCCGAGCCTTCGCAAGGATTGGCCGAGCCAATAAAAATCTTCCGCCTCCAGAGTTTCCTGCGCCAACGGATCGCGCGCGCAGGCGTCGAATCCGGCGGAAACCGCCACCAGTTCGGGTTTGAAGTTTTTCAGATCCTCAAGCGCGCTGGCCAGGGTTTCACGGTAGTCTTCGCGCGGGGTAAACGGCAGCACGGGGAAATTGAAACAATTATCGCCCCGGTCGGCCGTGCCGGTGCCGGGATAACACGGATGCTGGTGGATGGAAAAAAACGCTGCGCCTTCCCGGTTCAGCAGGATGTCCTCGGTGCCGTTGCCGTGGTGCACATCGAAATCGTAAACCGCCACCCGCTTTAACCCCGTTGCCAATGCCTCCAGAACCGCAATCGCGATACTGTTCAGGTAGCAGAACCCCATCGCCGTGTAACGCGTGGCGTGATGTCCCGGCGGGCGCATCAAACTGAAGACCGTTTCACCCGCGCGAGCGCATTTCAATGCTTCCAGCGCCGCGCCGACCGAAGCCCGCGCATAACCGGCAATGTCCGGATACCAGGGAGTATCCGCGTCGAAATCCGCCGGCTCGCTTAACCGGGCGACGTGCTCCGGCGAATGCGCGCGCAGAATGGCCTGCTCGTCCACCGGACCGGGCGCGGCCCAGACAATGGGAAGCTCCGTTTGCGACCGCAACTGTTCCACGGTCCTGACGATGCGGGCAGGTCGCTCCGGGTGGCCGAGCTGCGAGTAGCCGGCGCAGCGTTCGTTGGTGATGATCTTCATTCTGCCAGGCCGGACGATGCCAAAGAGATACCCTGGTTAACAGAAGAAAGTCATCACCTGCGAATCCACTGTACCACCGCGAAAGATTGGAACGCCGGATTTATCCGGCAGAGTGCTCCACGCTACACCAGCTTGGCGCATCGCACTGTAGGCCGGGTCCCCTGACCCGGCGTTCAGCGCATTCGGCACACCTGCGCCGCGTGGGGGCACGAGGCCTACACGATCGTCATTATTGTCACTCGCATTCATCCCGGCTTTTGATTTTGCCTCTGACTCTGGCTTCTCCCAGCACCGCGGAAGGCAAGAGCTTGTTCCTGCATCACGTCGAGCATCCGAAGCTTTTCTGCGACGGGCAAGCATGCCAGCCGCCGCCGAAATGCGTCTTTACTTTCGCGAATCTTTCTCCAATCCACATTCATGTTCTCCACATTCATGTTCACGCGGCGAGGGTTAGGTTGAGTTCGTCAAGGATGGCAGGGAGCTTGTCGCGAAACGGCAGGCGGGGTTTTTCTTAACCACGGATTTCACGGATGTCTTCTTCCCTTTATCCGCGCCATCCGTGTCATCCGCGGTCAATTCATACGCGTGCTGGAGTGTGGCGACGGGCTGGGAACCGAACGCATGAACAGCACGATTTCGAGCGGCTTGATGTCCGTGCCGGTGGCAATTAAAAACGGCGGCGAACCACGGAGTTGCGGAGTTGATTATCCACGACGGCATTTTTGCCGTGCATTGGCGTGGCCGGGACGCGCTGCCGCGCGTCGAGGCCGACATCGGGCTTGAATCGACTTTGCCTTGATCCCATCCTGCTGACGATGACGAATGCTGTGGCGATGCGGATTACCGCGTTGGCGGGTGCGCTGGCGGTGGCCCTCGGCGCTTTTGGCGCGCACGGGCTCAAGGACGTTTTGGCTCGCAACGGAGCCGTCGGCATCTGGGAGAAGGCCGTGTTCTACCATTTCATTCACGTTTTGATGCTGTTCATCCTGGCGTCGCGGCGACCCTTGCTGAAAGGGCCGTGGTTCGGTTTTCTGATCGGGATCGTGTTCTTTTCCGGCTCGCTTTATCTCCTGGCTTGCACAAACGTTCGCTGGTTGGGCGCGGTCACGCCTTTGGGCGGGATGAGCTTCGTCGTCGGCTGGCTCTGGCTGGCCGTGGCGGCCCCCCGATTGACCTCGTGAGTGAAGCCGGGAAAAGGCATGGAGAGCAAATCACGTTTGCCATAAGACCGCGTTTCCGCTATAGGGCATCTATGAGGGATCTCCAGCAGAACCCGCCCTGCCCTGCGAACCCTACCTCCAGAGTTCGCCGCGGTGAGGCATCCGCCCGCTCAGGTTTCTCGCGGATCGAACTGCTTGTTGTGATGGTGCTTATCATCGTTCTTATGACGCTGTATTGGCAATGGGCCTCGCCGAACAGCCAACAACGGCAAAAAATCGCCTGCCAGCTGAATCTCGAAAAAATCCACGTCGCGATGGAAGTCTACGCGAATGATTTCGGCAACAAGTTTCCGGTGACGCCGGGCGCACGGACTTCGGAGGAAGCTCTCGACGTGCTCGTGCCCCGCTACACGGTGGACACAGCCATCTTTATCTGTCCGGGCAGCGCGGATTCGCCTTTGCCGGCGGGCGAATCGTTTCGCAATCGAAAAATCAGCTACGCCTATTATATGGGACAGCGTTCGGGCGACGCGCAGGCGTTGCTGATGTCGGACCGGCAGGTTGACACGCAGCCGAAGAGCACCGGCCAATACGCGTTTTCCGCGACGGGCGAGCCGCCGGGGAACAATCACCATCAGTCCGGAGGGAATTTTATTTTCGGCGACGGGCATGTGGAATCCAGCCCGGCCCGCGTTCCTTTTTCGCTGGTGGTGAGTCGAGGCGTGGTGCTGTTGAACCCGAGACCATGAAGGTTCCATGAAAATCCAATGCTCGTGCGGCGCGAAATACGCCTTCGACATCACTCCGGAAATGGCGCAAGCACCGATCCGGTTTGTCTGCCAGAATTGCGGGCTGGATTCGTCCGAGTTTGTCAATGAATTGATACGGCGGGAGCTGGCCGCGGTGGCGCCGGCTGGCGAGCCGCTCTCACCGGACACCGCTCCGACGCCGGGTGAAGCGCAGCCCGCCGGGACCGGACGCATCAGGATTCAGGCTGCCAGACACGCGGCGCCGGCGCCGGCAGACTCGAGCACTCTGCAATTCTGCGCGAAGCATCCCGGCCAGAGGATCACGAACGCCTGCGTGGTCTGTCAAAAGCCGATCTGCCCGAAGTGCATGGAGCTCTTTGGCTACGTCTGTTCACCCCGCTGCCGCGCCAATGCCGAAGCACAGGGAATCGAGATTCCGGTGTATGGCGGAAAAGGAACCGTTAAGGAGGCGCGCCAATGGCGGAAGGTGGGGCTGGTTGCGAAGGCGATTGCTGCCGTGACAGCCGGGCTGCTGGGCTTCTGGTTCTGGTACGCCTGGTTTGGTTCCGTTCCGAAAACCGTGTTCTCAGTTCGATTCGCCGAACCGGCCTATTCCGGGCAATCGGTATTGTGCGGGCGGGACCAGATTGTCTTTTTGCACGGAGGCACGCTCGCGCGGCATGACATGAAGGCCAACAAAGAGCTCTGGTCCCGCCAGATCCTGGACCGGAAGCTGCTCGCCGATGAAGCGGCTCGAATCTTGAAGCAGTTGCAGGCTAATCGGGACCGGATCGCCGGTGGGAATCCCGACGCGGTCGAGTTTTTCAAAATCCCCTCCGCCGCGGAGTTGACTGAAATTGTGGAGAGAGCCGAAGCCGCGGCGCTGCAATTGCACATTCATGGCCAGAGAATATGGGTCACTTCGGCCCACGACGTCGTCCGTTATGATTGGGAGAGCGGCAAGCCCTTACAGACCATTCAACTTGCGCCCGACTCCACCGGCATGATTTCCCGCGGGGACGAGTTGCTCTTGATGGAGGCGGGTGGCTCCGGGCAGCAAGTCATTACGCATATCAGCCTGGCGACCGGAGAGGCGCGCGTCGAAAAGATCGGCGAGCCGACGCGACAAGCGGCCGCCGGGGGTGCGCAGGAGTTCAGCCGGGGCGCGGGAATGGCCAGCTCTCGCGGGCGGGAGATGGCCGGTTTGCCCACGGGGGCCCCGGGTTCGGACGCGGGAAAGCCGCTCGACCCGGCAAGAGTGGCCGAGCAGGCGCAAAACCTGCCATTCCCCGCCAGAATCGCGCTGCCGGCGACGTTGTCCAGCGAGTTGCACCAGGAACGGATTCTGGCGGAAACGAAGGATGGGAACGAAGGCCGGGCGAAAACGTTGCCGGGATCGGACGCTGAACCGGCCGATCGATTTTCAGTCATCCCGGGTGAACATGATTATGTTCAATTCTCGATTCGCATGTTGGAAGAGCGATTCGTCACTCGCAACGCCATGAAAGCTCCACCCGCGAAATCCGTGTTGGACGGCAATTTGACCGCCAGCCAGAGCGCCGAAGCGGCAAACGAGATTCTCAACGACATGCAGCGCGCACGCGGAGGCGAGACGGTGACTGAAGACGAGAGCCGCTACCGGGTCACCGTTCGCAGACCGCCTCTGGGAGAGGTTCCGGATTGGACCGGCGAAGTGATCGGACCCCCTTCGTTGTTTCCTTTGAAAACGGTGAGTGTCGTCGCCGCCGGGAAAACGCTGGTGGTCCTTGACCGGAACAACAAAAAGTTGTGGCAGAACACGCTGAGCTACACTGTGGCGGGTGGCGGCGGCACTCTTCATGGTGAAGCGGCGCCGTTGGGCGAAGGGCCTTGTGTGGAACGCGGCGACACGCTTTACGTTTTTGATGAAGCCGTGCTGACGGCGTTTGACCTGACGACAGGGACGGTGCGCTGGCGCCTGCCCTCCGTCGGAACCGTCGGTCTCTTCTTTGACGACCAGGGAATGATGTACGTGAACACCACGACGGCCAGCCCGGAACGCATCAAGTACTCGCGGCAGATAGATGTCAGCCAGGTAACCAGCGCCGCCGTTTTCAAGATTGACCCGCGGACGGGCAAAATTCTGTGGAGCACAGCGGCGGGTGGTTCCCTGGCGTACGTCTCGGGCAAGTTCATGTACACGTTCAGCGCTTATCAGGCCGATGAGCGGGATGCGAACAGTCCCTACCGGACGGGCCTGGAAACGCCCTCGCACGTCATGATCAGGAGATTAAATCCCGCCAACGGTCGCGTGATGTGGGAACACTACGAGCGACGCGCGCCCCTGGACGTGCGCTTCGAGGACAACTCGATTCGACTTGTTTTCAAGAAAGAGGTGGAGGTGCTGAGATTCGTTGCGCTCTAGTTTGGCGCCGGATTGCGTTGGATTCATTGTGTCGGAGGCTTTCTTTCAGCACGCGCGACGCCATCGGCCGGCGGCAACGGACCGAAGGCGAGGAACCTGAGCGGTCGGGACGCCTGGCAGCATGTGGCTTAAAGTGTGATTCTACTATTGACGGCGGGATGCGGTTTGCTACAAATGGCGGCGTCGGTTCAAAGAACTAACAGTGTAGGTGTCAGAAGACAGATTGTCAGTGAACCCTAAACGACATTCAGTGAGTCTGCCGGTGCAGTCCTCCCACGCAGTTTTTTGATCGACAACCGCATTATGAATCCAACCAGGCTTTTTGTAGGTAACCTTTCGTACCAAACCATGGAGAATGATCTGCAGGATTATTTTTCCCAGGTCGGTGTCGTTACCGCAGTCAATCTCATGCTGGACAAGATGACCGGCAAATCGCGCGGGTTCGCGTTCGTCGAATTCGGCAGTCAGGAGGAGGCGACCAAAGCCATTGAACAGTTCCACAACAAAGAGTTCCAGGGGCGGGCATTGACGGTAAACATCGCGCGCCCGCGTGAAGAACGTCCGCAGCAGCAGCGCTGGGGCGGAGCTCGCGGCGGCGATTACGAGCGACACGACCGCCATTGACAGGCCGCCGTTTGCCGGTCGGGCCGGGTTGACTGCTGATCCGGCCCTCCTCGTTTCATCAATAAGATTTGACAGGCCGGCCGCGCCACATATCTTGGACCAGGATTTATGGCCGATAATGTTTCAAATATTCCGACCGGCGCAGTTCCCCCAAAAAAGGAAACCGGCAAGGTACAGCCGAAGAAGGAGACGGTACGCATCAATCTGCCGCCAAAACCCTCGACTGCACCCACGATCAAGCTGCCGACGTTGCCCCCGGGCGGCGCCACCGGCGCCACCGGCGCCACCGGCGCTCCGCCCGCACCGATGCCGACACACGCGACTGCCGCGGCGCCGGCCGTGCCCCGGACCACTACGGCCGCCCCCATTGCCCAACGTCCGGCGGGATCTGTGCCCCGGTCGGGCGCCGCCCCGGTCGCCGCAGCAGCAGCCAGACTGAGTCCGGTGGATACCTTCCTGGCGATTGCCGCCGCAGTGATAGGATTGCTGGCTGTCGTCTCGATTGTGTATGTGGCTTTTATACTCGGATCGTGAGCCGGCCAGGTTAGTTAAGTCATCGTTCAACCATTTTAAGCGCTTCCCCCATGGCATCCCCGAAGATTTTGACTCTGACTCAGGAGAATTTTGCCGCAGAGGTGCTTCAGTCCACTGCTCCAGTGCTGGTCGATTTCTGGGCCGAATGGTGCGGCCCCTGCAAAATGATCGCGCCGATTCTCGATGAATTGGCCGACGAATACGATGGCCGTGTCAAATTCGGCAAAGTGAACATCGACGAGCAGCAGGGAGTGGGCACCGAGTATGGCATCCGCGCCATCCCCACGTTGCTGCTTTTCAACAAAGGCCAGGTGGCCGATCAGATCGTCGGGTTGCGCAGCAAACGCGACTTGAAGAACGGCCTTGATCGGGTGGCCACCTGAGAAGGTATCGCCGGCGGTTCGACAGGCGCGCCTTTGCTTTTGGCGCCTGTCCGGTGCTGGTGACCAATGAGGGGTGCTGTGCGCCCTGGGTTTCGGCACGCCTCAGATGTCACCGGATGCTCCAACCATGATTGCCACACCCGGACAACTCACTCAGCGCGCCGAGTTTTACTATCAGCTCAGCCAGCTTACCGCCGCCGGGCTTGGGCTTGTCCCCGCGCTGCAACAACTCGAGCGCAGTCCTCCCGCGCGATCCTATCGTGAACCGATTCAGCGCGTGCTCCGGCAACTGGCTCAAGGGTGTGCTTTTGCGGACGCCCTCTTGCGCGCCGGCCAGTGGCTGCCGGTCTTTGACATCACGCTGATTGAGGCCGGCGAGAAGAGCGGGCGTTTGGATCAGTGTTTCCGGTTGTTGGCCGGGTATTACACCGATCGGGCCCGGATGGCCCGGCAGATGATCGCCGACCTGGCTTATCCCGTTTTCCTTTTTCATTTTGCCATTTTCATTCTTGCTTTCCTCGAGTTTATGGGATCGGGCCATTGGCTCGTTATTTTGCTGGGCGGCCTCCTTCCGCCTTATGTAATCACCGCCTTTTTGATTTATGCCGGCCAGAGCAAACAAGGCGAGGCGTGGCGTGCCTGGGTCGAATCGGCATTGCATCCGGTGCCCCTCCTGGGAACCGGGCGACGTTATCTCGCACTGTCACGACTGGCCGCGGCGCTGGAAGCGCTCATCAGCGCCGGCGTCACGATCATTGAAGCCTGGGAACTGGCGGCGGCGGCGAGCGGTTCGCCCGCGTTGCGCCGCGCCGTCCTGGCATGGAGACCGCTCTTGCGTGCCGGCCAAACACCCGCGGAAGCGGTCAGCGCCTCACGCTGCTTTCCCGAGCTTTTCACCCGTCAATACGCCACCGGTGAAATCAGTGGCAAGCTGGATGAAACGCTCCGCCGGCTGCAGGCCTTCTACCAGGACGAGGGCTCTCGCAAACTTCACGCCGTGGCCCAATGGGTGCCGCGGTTGATCTATCTGGCGGTGTTGCTCCTGGGGGCTTTTATCGTCGTCCGATTCTGGATGCGGCATTTCCAGGACATCCAGAATGCGGGCAAATTCTGAATCGAGCTTTCGCATCTTGCGCGCGGCTCCCAAAGACATACTTTTCATTCCATGACTTTAAATGAAATCCTCACGGACGAAGAACTGCGCCGGCGCGAGTTCCCGGTCACCCGCGACAAGATTTTCCTAGCTCACGCCGGCGTGTGTCCGTTGCCCCTGCGGGTGGCCCGGGCGGTGGCGGATTACGCGCGCGCGGCCAGCACCGGCGACCAGGAGAAATTTGTTTATCCCGGGATCCTCGAGGACGGCCGCAAACTCGCCACCCGGCTGCTCGGATGCCAGCCGGAGGAAATCGCTTTCGTCGGACCGACCTCGCTCGCGCTCAGTTTCGTCGCCAGCGGACTGAAGCTGCGCCGCGGCGACAATGTCCTGATTTACTTCGATGACTACCCTTCCAATGTTTACCCCTGGCTGGCGCTGGCGGAGCAGGGCGTGGAAGTGCGCCTGCTCTCGCCCGGCGCCAGCCGCGGGCTCGGCGTGATCCGGCCGATCGACGTGATGGATCAGGTGGATGAAAACACGCGGCTGGTCGCCCTGGCGTCGTGCCATTTTATCAGCGGCTACCGGACGGACATTTCGACCATCGGCAGGCTGTTGCGCGAGCGGAAGATTTTGTTCTGCGTGGACGCCATTCAGACCCTGGGCGCATTCCCGGTGGACCTCGAGTACGTGGACATGCTGGCGGCGGATGCCCATAAATGGCTGCTCGGCCCCTGCGGCGCCGGCTTGCTCTACGTGCGCCGCGAGGTGCAGGAGAAAGTGAACCCGCCGATTTACGGCTGGCACAATGTGCATTGCCCGGACTTCATCGCCCAGGAGCGCATTGTTTTTCGAAACGACGCCCGGAAATATGAAGCCGGCACGCACAACCTGCTGGGGGTTGTGGGCTTGCTGGCGGCGTTGGAACTGATCCTCGAGATCGGAGTCGAAAACATTTCCCGCGAGTTGCTGCGCAAACGGAGCCTGCTCGACGCGGCGCTGCAGGCGAAAGGCTACTCGGTGTTGCACGCCGGGGCGCCACCGGAAACCGGCAGCGGCATTGTTTCGTTCCACCGGGACGGCCAGGATCCGGCGCCGCTGCATGAAAAGCTCTCGGCGGCAAATGTCGTCGCGTCGCTGCGGGTGGATCGCGCGCGGCGGCGTTACCTCCGCCTCGCGCCGCATTTCTACAACACCGATCAGGAACTGCGGCGGGTTCTGGACCTGTTGTAGGAAACCTTCCCGGGAACTCCCGGCGCTGACGACACGCCCCACCGCCGGCAGTAATTCAAATCAAGCACCGGAACCGGGCTGGAGTGGTTGCCATATCTGATTGCCGCATCGGGCAGGGCTGCGCTGCGCGCAGCCCTGGACGCGACGCAGCGCGTCCCTACCGATCCGGAAATTGCTCTTGGCAAACGCTGTAGGGACGCCAGCGCCGGCGTTGCAGGTGGTTCACAAAAGCATTGAGTGTTTGCCGGCTGACGTGGTGTTCCATTCCTTCCGCATCCAGGTGGGCGATCGCGTCCGGAACGCCCAGGGACTTGAGAAACTCGACGACGATCTCGTGGCGCCGGCGTGATTTTTCCGAAAGCTTCCGGCCGGCCTCGGTGAGCAAAATGGACCGATACGGCCGGGCGCTGACCAGTCCATCGCGTTGGAGACGGCTGATGGTGCGATTGACGGTGACGTGGGTGACACCGAGGCGGCGAGCCAGCTCGGTGACGCGGGCCTCACCCATCGTGGCGATGAGTTCGGAGATCAATTCCACGTAGTCGAGGGCGATTTCCTGCGAATGCTCCTCCCGTGTATGCCGGGGATTTCCTTTCAGCGGCGAGGGACGCGACCGGGCAGCCGGGGTCGGCGGACGATTCATACGGGTGACTAGAGCAGAAAGGAATCCGGTTGACAACCCTCAAGATGTAGCACAGGCTACATTTATGGCATTGGCCCGAAGTCTTTTCCCAACCGGCGGAGCCGGCCTGCGGCCTGGCCGCGGACACACCGCGGCGCATTCCCTTCTGTCGGAAAACGCAAACCGGCATTTATTCCAGTCCGATGTCCGAAGCGAGTGACCAGCAGACGCCAGCCAAGCCCGACGAGACAAGCCATCGGGCGGTTGCGGCCGCGCGGCTCCCCCACCACCCGTCGCTGGAGGGAGTGCACAGCACCATCGATGTGCCCCCCTACCATGCCGGTTTCTGGCGCCAGTGGCGGGCGTTCGCCGGACCGGCGATTCTGGTCAGCGTCGGTTACATGGATCCCGGGAATTGGGGCACCGACCTGGCAGGCGGGGCGGAGTTCAAATATGGCCTGCTCTGGGTCATCGCCCTGGCCAGTTTCATGGCCGTTTTTCTGCAGGTCATTGCCGCCAGGCTCGGTGTGGCCACCGGCAAGGACCTGGCCCAGTGCAGTCGCGACTGGCTCCCGGGATGTACCCGGTGGCCGAACTGGATTTCGATGGAAATCGCGATCGCAGCGACCGACCTGGCTGAATCGCTGGGCAGCGCGGTTGCCCTCAACCTGCTTTTCCACATCCCCATGGCGTGGGCCATTATCATCACCGCCCTGGACGTGCTGTTGCTGCTGGCCTTGCAGGGGCTGGGGATGCGAATGATCGAGGCGGTGGTGGCGGTCTTTGTCGCGACCATCGGCGTCTGTTACGGCATCGAAATCTTCATTCTCCCCCAGACACAACCCAGTTTCCTGGAGATGGGGCGGGCGCTGGCGCAACCGGAGTTTCGGGAAAGCGGCATGATCGTTGTGGCCATCGGCATGATTGGCGCCACGGTGATGCCTCACAATCTCTACCTGCACTCGGCGCTGGTACAGACACGAAAGCTCAAGCGCGACGAGCATTCCCTCCGCACCGCCATCCGCTTCAACACGATTGATTCGACCGTGGCGCTGACCATCGCCTTCTTCGTCAACGCGGCGATCCTGGTGCTGGCGGCCATGGTCTTCTACGGAAAACAGAGCGTGACAGTGGCCGGCGGCCAGGTCGTCAAGTTCGGCCCGGACAGCGACTGGATACGCATCGCGCATCTGACGCTGGCCCCGCTGCTGGGGACTGCGGTCGCCAGCACTCTCTTTGCCGTGGCGCTGCTGGCGAGCGGACAGAGCAGCACCATCACCGGCACGCTGGCCGGGCAGGTTGTGATGGAAGGCTTCATGAGCTGGCACGTTCGCCCGTGGATCCGGCGGATGATTTCCCGCACGCTGGCCATAGTGCCGGCGATCTGGATCATCAGTATTCGGGGCAACGGCAGCGTGACCGACCTGGTCAACCTCAGCCAGGTCATTCTCTGTCTCCTCCTGCCCTTTGCCCTGTTCCCTCTCTTGGGCCTGACTTCCTCCCGCAAAATCATGGGCCAATGGGTCAACGGCTGGTTTCTGATGATCCTGGGCTGGAGCAGCGCGGTATTGATCACAGTCATGGACATCTATAGTCTGCCGGAGTCGCTCAAACAAGCGTGGCGTATCATTGCCGGCGGATGATGGCACGCATTGCACGAAAGGCAGAGGCATGTATAAAACCATCCTCGTGACGTTGGATTGCACGGCGACCGACCGGGCGATCATCGAACACGTCATACCGCTGGCGAAGGCGATGCAAAGCCGCGTCGTGTTGCTGCACGTGGCGACCGGCGCCCTGGCCAAGTATCATGGGCGGAACGCGGCCGGCCAGGAGGTCGAGGAGAGCCAGGCTTACCTGGAGAGCGTGCGCGCCGAGTTTGCCGCCGCCGGCATCCAGGCCGAAGTGGAACTGGCTTGCGGCGAGCCGGTGAAAGAAATTGTCAACTGGGTTCAGCGCCAGCGCCCCGACCTGGTGGCGATGAGCACACATGGCCACCAGTTCGTGGCGGATCTGGTCCTCGGAACAACGGCCATCCGAGTGCAACACAGCATCAGCGTGCCGGTTCTGCTTCTGCGGGCGAAGTGAGCCTGCCCGCGCCGCCGATGTGCGGTCTCCAAGGAAATGCCACTGGCGCGGACAACGAAGTCAAAAAACACGCCCGGTGAGGGCACCGGGCCTACTGGTCCCCACCATTTTCGAAGAAATCCTGCAGGCCGCGTGCTCTCACGCGGCGAACAGCTTGTTTTTCAGCGGGCTGCTGGTGGGGTGCCACAAAAGTGCGTTTTCAACTGGACGCCTTATATAGACACGCACCCGGTCGCGCCTGGGCGGAATAACCCTCTTCCATCGGATGGGAGCGCGCCGGGGTGAGGGCAGTTTACAAATTCGGCACAGCTATCGGTGCTGTAAAGCACGGTCAGGGGCGCGACACCAGAACCCATCTCATAAAAGGGGAGCGCACGCGCCCTCGCGTGCCGGACGCGGCGCCTCGCCGCGTCCAACGAACGTGTGGAACTGTCGGAATGAGACCCGTTCCAAAGCGTTTGGCGAGGGCGCCAAACGCCGCACGCGAGGGCGCGTGCGCTCCCCGAAACCGATTTATGAGATAGATTCTAGAGCAGCGTATGCGACCTGAGGATATTCAACTGATTGGCGAGGAACTGGCGGTCAAATGGCCGGATGGGAGTGAAAGTTTCATCCGGCTGGAAAAGCTGCGCCGGCACTGTCCTTGCGCCGGGTGCAAGGGAGAACCGGACATTATGGGCCGTGTGTATAAGAACCCGGATAGCCCGTTGCGGCCGGAAGCATTCAGGCTGGTTCGTATGGTCCCGGTGGGCAGGTATGCCATCCAACCGGTTTGGGAGGACGGTCATGCGACGGGGATTTACTCGTATGGATATCTGAAAAGAGTGGCTGAGTTGCCGGATTTGTAGGCTGCAAGTCCGTAACGGCAGAAACAAAAAGTGCCGCCTCAGAAGGAGGCGGCACTGACGAATGAAAGCCGATATTCTAAGGTGACGGCTGCTTTGTGGCGTTAAACCGGATTCGCGTGTCTGGCTCGATAACGCCCTGCGTTACAGCCTTGGTGGATTTCTTGGTGCTGGTGAAGGACCCCACGGTGGCACGGAGGACAGCATTGGACCCCGTAAATTCTTGGAAGGCAAAGCCGGCTTCCTTCTGTTTGGAAATGACAGCTATGCCATAGAAGTCATAGCTGGGTCCAACGCCATCGGTTGTCCAATAGATATTGGGATAATTGTTTATGCCCGGGTAGTCCGTCATGAAAGGATTTCCACCCGCGAACGAGTGTAAGGAAAAGAATTCCACGAACCGTTGGCCATTTTGAAATTTGACGCCGTACCACGCTGATCCATCCTGATTTGGGAGTGCCTCGGCCGGAACACCCTTGTAAGTGACCTTGCCATCTGAACTGGAACTGACCAGGTTGAACCGCTTGCCGGGAACCACGGTTCCCACAAAGCTCACGGCGTTCGTCGTTTCCCCGGTGGCGGCGGTGAGTTTGAAATTAGGGTTGGGGAATGTGTACGGTTCGATAGTGAGCCAGAGGTAATCTGTGCTGGCTGAGGGTTGCCCATTGGTGAACGTAACCGCGATGTTGGTTACCTGGCTGGGGTCGCTCGCATTGGTTATGGTTTCGATCACATCATTTGTATTGAAGTAAACTACGTTGGGATTGTCGAATATGTAAGATTCGCCGCTGTGAGTAGCCCACAGATAATTTGTGCTGGCTGAGGCTTGCCCGTCGGTGAACGTAACCTGGATGTTGGTTACCTGGCTGGGGTCGCTCGAATTCGTTATGATTTCGTTCTCCGTCCACGCGAAGTAAGTCGCAGTGGGGTTCTGGAATGTGTACGGTTGGCTGTTAGTAGCCCACAGATAATTTGTGCTGGCTATGGCTTGCCCGTCGGTGAACACAACCAGGATGTTGGTTACCTGGCTGGGGTCGCTGGCATTGGTTATGATTTCGGGCACATTCGCCGCGTAGTAATTCGTGGACCACGAAGTCGGGTTCAAGATTTCGCTGAACGCGCCAATGACGCGGCCTTGGCCGTCAAACTCCCAGGGTCCGCCCATCGGGACGAAGCCGAACACGAAGGAGTTGGTCACGACGGAGTTGGTGCCCACATTCGCGACGTTCGTAGAAGTCAGCTCCGTTCCGTCGCGTCCGTAATACGCGCCTCTCAGGTCTCCGTTGTTGGTTACGGAGACAGAGGCGAGAGGTGGCATTCCGGCGATGAGGGCGTAACCGCTGAAATCGCCACCGAGGGCGTTCGTCTTGGCGAACGTGAGATAGGCGATTCCGGGTTGCCCGCCGCCGCTAGACAGGAAATCCCACACGCCGGCGGGGGAGTCGAACGGGGCGGCCTGGCAGATGGTGCTGATGCTGCCGGACAGCAGGAGCGCAGCGGTCAAGGACGAGCGGCGGAATCTGCGGACGAAGCCCTTCCATGGTGCAAAGTTGCTTTTCATATTCTTAACAAATGACAAGGCATTCAGCGTTTACACCTCATGGCACGGGTTGGTAAACGGCATTATTTGTCTTGTGATCGGCGAGATTGCTCCAGTCATAAGGCTTGCCGCTGTCCCAGGCAGACCAGTCGGCCATCTTGTCCGTTGGCACGGGAGTCTTGAGGAAATCGCTTTTGGCTTGCTGGTAGTCCGAGTCCTGCACAATGGTCGGCGTGATGAACACGAGCAGATTTGATTTCTGGCGCTGCTTGGAGTCCGAGCGGAACAAGTAGCCCAGGCCCGGAATATCGCCCAGCACCGGGACCTTGGTATTGGCGAGATTGACCTGGTCCTGCACCAACCCGCCCAGGACGAGGGTGTTTCCACTGGGGATCATGACCCGCGTCTCGATTCTTCGGAGGTCATATTCATCCGCCTGGAAGGTCTCGCCCTGGATCGTCTTGGTGACGGTGTCCGCATAGCGTGATACTTCGGGAACGATCTTGAGGTTGATGTAATTATTGGCGGAAATGCGCGGAGTCACGTCCAGGATTATCCCCAGGTTGGTGTAGGTGATTTGTGAACCGCCGGTGGTGTTGGCCGTGCCGGCGGTGACGTTGATGATCGGGGTGGCTCGCGTGACTTCAAGGTGCGCCGTCTCATTATCAAGCGTGACGGTTCGCGGCTCGGAGATCACTTTTGATTCCGAATACGTATTCAGGAACGAGAACACGGCGCTGACCCCGTCGGCATCGAGAAAGGCCGTCGGCGGGAAAAATCCCTTGGCGGTGTCGATCAGCACTTTCGGGAACGTCTGGCTTAGAGTGTTTTCCAGCGCAGCGCTGGAGCTGTTTTGCTGCAGATTGTTGCCCAGGGACAGATTTTGGTTCTGCAAGGTTCCCGACCAATTCAAGCCTTTGACGGACGAGGGATTGACGGAGGTTTCCAGCAACTTGGCCTCGATGAGCACCTGCTTGGTAGGCGTGTCCAGGCGGGTGACCAGTTCGTCCACGGCATCCATTTCCCTTTCGGTCGCGACCACGACCAGTTGGCTGGTGCGGATGTCAGGCGTTACCTTGCTGCGCTTGTCCATCAGCGCGGTTCTCACGGAGTCCAGAATGTTGCTCGGGCTGCAGTATTTGAGCTGAACGATCTTGGTTATCAAGGGATCGGGGACCGCAGGATCCTTGATCGTCAAGCGGGCGATTTTGGTCTTCGAATCTTCAATCATTTGCAGGCCGTAATTGTTGAGCAGAGCGTTCAACGCCTGTTCGGCGGTCACGTTCTCCCAGCGGATGGAAACGGTGGGTTGCGCGAGGGGTCTGCCATCCGGACCGGGCTGTCCGTAGGCAATTTTCGGATCGAGCATGTAATTCAAACTCGCCTGGCGCGCCAGGTTCTTAATGGCATCCGTGAGCGGCACGTCATCCATGACAATCAAAGGAATGACAGCTTTGGCGGCCATTCCGGCACTGGCGGTCGTGGGGGCCACAGGATTGGCGTCGGCGGCCGGATGTGCCGCAACCGTTGTGGAATTCGTGCTGGTGTCCTCGACAACGGGGCTGGCCGCCTGCACGGGCGCATTGGTCGAAGTGGCGCTGGCATCTGCAACCACGACAGCCGTGTTGGTATCCGATTGCATTACGGCGTTGGTGGAAGTCGCAACGTTCTCAGTGGCGGCGGGTGGGTTGTTTTGGGCCGACACCACCAAACCGCAGGTCAGAAGCCCACTGAACATCGCAATGATGATTTTAGCTCTCATGTTTTTATCCTGTTCCAAGTTTGCCCGAAAAGGTATTATCTCTATCGAAGGGGTTCTTTAGCAGTCGCGGTGCCAAGGCAGGGAAGTGGAGGATTGCACGTCTTGAGTAAAGAAAGCACGATGTCAAGAAGGCCTTTGTCCATCATTGGGACAAAAACGCCATGCCCGAACATGCGCCTTGCGCGCCGCAGTCCGGCAGGGATTTTCAGCGAGTCACACGCGGATTGCGCAACTCGCGGCGGTCCCCTCCGACCTGGACCACCACCGATTCTCTTTTGATTTCGATACAGCGGAGTCGCACCCGGCCGGTGGCGGTCTTGAACTCGGTTTCTTCGCCTTCGGCCACAGTGCGGTAAGCCTTTTCGCTTTCACCACCGCTATGGCAATAGATGATTGCCAGCCTGTGATCCGGCGTGCCGCCAATGCCCTGCAACTCGAGGATGACATCGGAGCGCGTGGGAGCCAATTGCGAGGGGAGCGCCGTCTCGCCCGAGAAACGGTGCGAATTGGGAAAGAAAGGATCGCGGCCCTGCCTGGGGCTGCTGGGAATGGTGAAGACCGATTGCGGGATGGAATTGCTTTCGGCCAACGGCACGCCGGCGGGCGTGCTCTTCACCGGAGGGGCCGAGAAGGCCATCGTCCCTTCCAATGACAGCAGCGCCGCCATGCAAGCTCCAGCACAGAATTGAAATCGGATTTTCATGGAGTATTTGCCGGACGTGATCCGCCCGGTTTGACCAGGGAAACAATCTCCACCCGGAACGCCAATTTTTCCTTTTCCTCGGGTCGCGAGGCCGAAGCCGGGGTCAACTCGAGATTCAAGACCCGGGAGTGCGGAAAGCGATTTTCAAAATCGGCCAAAAATCTGCCGAAATCAAAATAGAAAGCCGTCCCGGAAATGATCATGCTGACCTGTTTGTAGGGAAATTTGGGCAACAGATTCACCTCCGCCGCCGAACCTCCCGAGGTCATTTGAGGAATATCGATCCTGTAAGGCAGCTTGAATTTGCGAATCGTGTTGACCATCGAGGAATACAAATCACCGTAAGCCATGTCCTCCTCCTGAGCGGACAGCTTGTTGCTGACGGCAAGCAACCCGGCTTCAATTTCTTTGCTGTTTTGGATCGTCTGCTGAATTTGTGATAATTTGTCGCGAACCGATTTCCTTTGGGCCTCCAGCTTCTGCAAACCCACCTGCTGATAACTGATGAGACTGTACCAAAGGCCGCCCACGACCAGCAACGTCAGCAATACAACCAGAACGAGCTGCGTTTGTTTCTGTTTCGAGATTCTGCTCATCGTTTTTTATCCGGAAACCGGGCTTCAAGCGTGAACAGGATGAATGTTTTTCCATCCGGATCAGACTGGGGCGCTCCCAGACTGGTCAGACGGAATCCACTGCCTTTGCCCAGCGCGTTTTGAAAGTAGGGCGCGCTCGACAGAGCGTCCTGAAATCTGCTGACGGCGTCGCCCGGAACGGGGCTTAAATCTTTGGCGTTCAAGGACAGGACAATCTTTTCGGTTGCCGTTGCCGGCTTGGGGAGCGCGTGCGCGCCGGCCGGCTTGGTCTCGTCGGTCAGCGTGTACGATTGATCCACCTTCAACCGCAGCAACTGAACGTTGTCAATGGTGGTTTCCTGCAATGTTTCGAGGAGCGTGCCTATCAGAAAACGGTTGGTGGCCAATTGTTCCAGCTTCTGCAGCTTTTGGGTGTCTTCCCCAAGCGTCTTCTGGTTGTCGAGGATCTGCCGATATTGATTGGTCCTTGAGTTGAGATTGCCCTCCAGGCGGTTCACATCTCCTTTGACGTACATTGTTTTAACCATCAATGAACTGCTCCAGACCAGGATGAGGCCAACGACGACAATGCCCGCCAGGATGACGCGCTTTACCGGATCGCGCCGGCGCAGGTCCTCCAACTCTTGCGCTTCAGACAGCAGGTTGATTCGGATCGCCATAATCAGAGGGCGGTCAAAGCCGCGCCAATGGCCACCGTGAGCTGCGACGCGATGTGTTCGATTTCCGCGGATTGCTCCGACGAGAGGGCCAGCTTCAAAAAAGAGACGGGATTCCAGGTCCTGCACTCGGCCACCAATTCACGGCGCAATACCTCGACCACAAAGTCAGATCGGGACGGACCGCCGGAAAGGTACACCTGCGAAACCGGACGGTCCTGCTGATGTTCAAAGAAATCGAGCGATGCGCGCAATTCACGGCCAAGCGGCGTGAGCAGCGACTCGAGCACCGCCTGGACTTCGGTCGGCATTCCGATTTTGATGCCTTCCGCTTCGGCGTAACTGATGTTCATGGACTCGGCCAGGCCCGCAGTCAGGCGATCGCCGCCGATGCCGACGACGCGATTCAGAATCAGCTCCCCCTCCTGCAAGATGGAAATGGAGGAGGATCTAAAACCGAGATCCACCAAGGCCACCGATTCCTTCGCAAAAACTTCGGGCGCCGCCTTCTCGAAGGCATTCACGGGCCCGATGACTCCCGGGATGATATGATCAGGGACAAGTCCGACGTTCCGGGCTGCCAGGGCCAGATCGTCCACCAGTTGTTTTTTTGCGCCGCCGATCAGTACCTTTTGCTTTTGCTGGCCGGCCGGTCCCTTCGTGGTTGGCTTGGCGGCGGGCTGCCGCGGCGGAGAAGCGAGCTGAAAATCGAACACGTATCCGGACAGTTCCTGCTGCAAATAGACCCGGGAATTGTTTTTCAACACCATCCGGATGTCTTCCGTGGGCATGGGAGGTAATTCCACGTGCCGGAGCAGAACGTCATTCACTCCCATTGTCAGAACCAGCCATTTGCACTTGCCGCCCATCGCCTCGTTGACTGCTTTTAGATGTTCGGCGAGCAAATCGACGGGGATGGCCCTTTCAAAAATGGGTGTGTCCAAAAGGGCATAACGGCACAAAACGAAGCCGTCCCCGCGCCGTTGCACATGCACGGCTTTCGTAATGCGACCGCCCAAATCCACCGCCAGCATCTGGTCGCGTTTCTTTCGCGCTCCACTGTCAAAAAATGGCAACGCCATAAGCGTGTCTTTATCCCGTCAGCAATTTGATTGCAGGCAACATCTTAAGTCGATGATTCAGAACGAAATCTATAGGTGCAAAGCAAGCGGCGTTCCAATGGAAGAGGTGAGCCTTGGGCACCGGGCACCAAGGCTCGACCAATCGATAGAATCTCACCCGACTGTCTCAGCTTCTGTCAGAAACAGGAATGATCCTCAGTGGACCTAACTCGTTGCTGCGAAGGCTGGCCAGCACTGTCCTGAGCACAGTCTGACTGTCTTCAAATCTGGCTGAGCTCGATAACACGCTGAATTCCACGATCCCAGCCGCCGAGGGGATAAAGACGACGCGTGCGGATTGTTCGGCGCCACCGTAGAGGGTCCACTGCAGATCGAACCCCAAGCCGCTGTGATTGCAGGCGTACTCGCCGTGCTCATTGGTTATCCTGGCGCCGGAAAATCGGCTCAACGCCAGAGCACGGCAGTAATCAGACTGCAGTTCTTTTCCACCGGCCAGCTCCGGATCCATGAAACGGAATGTGATAAAGCAACTGCTATCAAACGCGGACAAGACGATTCTCTGCGGATTGGAAGCATCCGCACGGAAGCCCCGGGGCACGAGAAAGGCAAGCTGGTTCGTTCCGACGGTCAGGTAAACTCGCTGAACCTGCCAATCATTCCCGCGGAACTCCTGATTCCTCAACGAAACCTGAAGTCCAGACGAGTCTGCCGCGGTCAGCGGGTCGGCACAGGCTTGCCCCGCCAACAACCACAAGCCAAAGGCTATTGTTGCGAGCGGATGAACCTGCCTAAGGCGTGACATTGTAATTGGTCGTGCCGGGCGGAGGAGCCGCCCAGTCGTATCGTATGGCGACTAGCGCGTTGGGAATACCTTGCGGCACTTTGTCTGGGTTTGAAAAATTGAGGTCGTACGCGAAATGGCGGGTAGGAGGTTCGTAGTAAGTGCCGGGATTGACGAACTTGTTCGTTGCGCGCGTGCTGCTGAAAAGGTTCACGATCGAGGTGTTGAGCCACAAGTCGGAACTGCTCCAATCCTCGAGCAGGCGCGGAAGATTGTGAACCCCGCCGCTGAAACCGCTTGAGGTGTTGTTTATGGAGGGCACAATCCCCGTTACGATGGCGGCATTGACCGTGTCCGCGGAGCTAGCGTTCCAGGCGTTGGCGCTAGTGGAAAAGCTGGTCGTCATGCTGTTCTTGTCAGACCACGCTGAAGAAAGAATCGTGAGAGCGTCGGAGAGCAACGCGCAGGGGACGGTTCCGCTGGAGGTGTTGCTGGTAGCCAGGTAAGACGAGTTGGTCTGGTTGTAATTGCCCCAAACATAAAGCGGATTGGGTGTAGCCAACGTGAATCCCAGCCCGCCATTGGATGGAGGGGCGATCCCGTTGGTGAGCCGGACCACGGTGAGTTGCTTGGCGCCCACGGTGCGATTATCCGCCACGTAGAGAATGGTGGGGTAGCCTGACCCAGAAGGGAATTTGGTGGCGATTTGCGAGTTGTTGCCAAGCCAGGTGGAGTACTTGCCCACATCAATTTGTGTGGTGAGGTTGGTTGTTTGTTCTCGACCGTCGTAGAAGCCATTCGTAGCCCAAAGCAACGTGAGGAAGGGCAAGTTGCTGCTCAGAACGGAAGAGCTATTGGTGTAGGTATCCACGTAAGGAGACCCATCGGCAGCCGGGAGTTGTCCCACAGAGGGTGAAGCCTGGATCATGGTCGTTACCGACGTGTTGCTGACGAGCAGGATGACCTGGGCCTGATTATACAACCGCGTTGCGCCCGTTGTAGTCGTGTAATCAGGAGTGATGGGCATGTCAATGATGGAATGGCTGTTGGTCATGGGCAGAGCCAGTTGGACGGTGGCTATCCCCATTGAATTGGTGGGGTTGCCGTCAAAGTAGGTCTTCCAGTTCGAGCTGTTGAAGTTGGTGGCATTTCCCCAACTGGAGCCGTTATTGGTCGGCGCAGTAATGGTGCCCGAGGAGGTTACGGTGCTGTAAAACGTCAGCGTTGCGCTGCTGCCGGCACCGACATAAATATTGGTGTTGCAGTGAACCGGTCCGTTGACCGTCATGGTGGCGCAGGTGCTGAACTCCAGCAAACTATTGTAAAAAATGGCATAAGTGGTGAGCGGCACCAAAGCCAGCATTATGTCCTCCTGGGCGGTGCCGACCACGCCACTACTGCCGTTGAGCCAGGTTGCGTTGGACATAATTCGATAGACCGGGGCATTGGCTGTGACCCGGCCAGGGTAAGCAATGGGGAGGGCGCCCGTATAATTGCTTAACAGACAAACATAGGTCTTATTCGGCGTGGTCCCGTCCGAGAACTGGAAAGCATTCCAGAATGAATCATCCGCGGTACTCGGATAAGTATTCCGATAATTCGACAAATAGGAGGCGACAGCTCCCGGGCCGCCGGCGGATTGGAAGTCATATTGCATCGTCGCGAAGACCTTTTCGACGGCGGCTTCCGCGGCGTTTTGAGCGATGATACGCTCATTACTGCGCTCATTCAATTTCGAGACCGTGTAGGTCCGATTCAGGGTGCCCGCCAGGATCAGCAGGCTGGCAACGGTGACGAACATCACCATCATCAGCGCATAACCGGACCGGGAAAATCGTTTCAATAATAGTTTCGTCTTCATCGTCCGCTGGGAACATGGGGTGCGAGTCGGAATTCCATTTTATAGAAATCGTATAAATAATTGCTGGAGTTCCCAACTTTCGTCAGGGGATATTGGTACTGGAGGAATCCAAGTGTGAAATGAATCACGTCCTTGTAAGAATTAGGATTTTGCTGCTGAACTCCATTGTAGTCTTCGCCAATGAATTGCAACGGGGTGCTGCCGTTGAAGTTGGTGAGATAACTGGCAATGACGGTACTGGCGGCATCGCCGGTATGCCAGCGGCACAGCATGTTGGTGCCCGGAGTGCTGTTGGTATCGAAATAATAGAGGATGTAGGCGTTGGTATTGTTGGCGTTCAGGAACACTTGCAGCGCGTTGCCCTGCTGATTTGTGTTGTTCCCGTAATGGGTGAAATTGCCTCCGGAGTAATTGCCGACGTAGTGCATCTGGGAACCCCGGATGTCGTTCGCCAGTTGTTCGAAGTCACGCCGCGCCATATCGCTCGCGCCCAGTTTGCTTTCCACGAGTTCGTCCTGTTTCAAACCGAATATCTGCTCGTAAAGCAGCCCCATGACCACCAGGCTGAAAACACCCATCGTGACCATCATCTCGGCCAGGGTCAGCCCCCGTTTCCTTGCCGGATTTTCGCTCCGGGCGAATTTCCTTTTGCTCATTCCAGTCTTCATCGCCGGCAATTCCTAGAGAGTATTGTTATCACGGTTGTCGGGGGCGATCATTGTCCCGATGGAATTGGTGAACCAATTGGTTTTGCTGTTCCAGACGAAAGGCCAGGACGTGTCCACCCGAATCATCTGGTATCGAACATTCGCGCTGGCCAGCATCTTGATCGTCACCTTATTGGTGGCGCGCACATAGTTCGACCCGGTGGTTGGCAAATCCAGATTCGTCCAGGTGTAACCGGTGTAGGTATAAAGGCCTCCCGGTGTGCTCAGGGTCGAAGAAATAAGCACCAGGTTGGTGAACTGGTTGGTCGGCATGCAAGGATCCCATTGCGCGCAACGGGCTTGTTCCAGTTGCTGGATGGCCAATCCTTGCGCGGCGAGCGAATAACCCGACCATTCCGCCCGTTTGCAGGCCTGAATGTAGGCCACGAGAACCCCGCCAAAAACCGTCGCAATGATCGCGAGTGATATCGCCACTTCCGCCAGCGTGAAAGCTAAACTCCGACTCCTTGGTCCAGCAAATCTTTTCAAATCCAGGCGCATCGATTCCGATCAGAAGCAGTGATTGTCTTATTCGTTCCTAATCGAGGTCGTTTTTGAGCATTTACTCTGCCACCGTCCGGCTTTCGCCGTCGGGCGAAAGCACGAGTTGCCGGGCCCACCCAAGCAGCGAAATACGAAATAGAAACGTTAAAAATCAGCCTAATCCTCTTCGAGCCGAAGGGGCGTGTTATTGGACCTCTTTTTGCAGTTTTGTCCCTGCCAAATTGGTGTCCTATAGCAAGGCATAAGTGTCAGACGTTGTGACAATTCGGAGCTGTGGCTGGAGCATTTGCCAAAGGTAATGTTTCCGGACTCGCAGGGACGCGCTGCGTCGCGTGCACGGCTGCGCAAAGCGCAACCCTGCCCAATGCAGAAAGGAAGCAAGGCAACGACTCTAAATCCTTGTTGGAGTGTTCCGGTAGTGGAATATGGCGGGTTCCAACGCTCCCCCACTCCATTACCCCATTGGTCCCCCTTCTCAACCGCGCAGCTAATCCAAAGGCAGCAAGGCCGCGTCATTGTCGGCCGCCAACCCGCCCGCAACCTTCTCGACTTCCTTGAGAAATGCCTCGAGCAAACCCGTGCGCTTGCCCTGCCACAAAACCCCGAAGGCGATGAGCTCGAATCCCGGGAGCGCCAGCGGCCGCACTTCCGGATGATATTTCGTCCGCGGAACACCCACGGTGACGCCAATGCCGTAGCCCTTGCCGACATACGACTGCACCATATCAACACTGCTGACTTCAATCCCGCTGAACCAATCGACTTTAAGTTTCGCCAGGCCATCCTGGAAAGCGCGGCAAATCGGCTGGTTGCTGGGCACGGTAATGAGCGTTTCGTCGATGCGATCCCTTTGCCAGAGTTCCTTCGCGGATTTCAGGCCGCTTCGTTTCGACACGAGCAACACCAGCGGCATTTTGAAAATCGGCATTGCATGAATGCCGGCCGGCGGTTTGCCCGCCAGCAGGCCGATGGAGGCGTCGATTTCCTGATGCTGCAGCCAATGGATGATCTCGGGATCATAGCCCTCGCGCAGGCTCACTTTCAGTTTCGGAAACTGCTTGCCCAACTCTTCCAAAATCGACGGCAAATAATCGCGCAGCACGATTTCCGACGCCGCGATCCGGAGATGCTGCGCAACCCCGCCCCTCAACTTCTCGGCCATCGGGGTGAGATTTTCAAAAAAGGGCCGTATGAAATCGTACAGCTCCCTGCCTTGAGGGGTGAGGGAAAACGGCCGCCGGTGAAACAGTGTCACGCCCAGGTACTCCTCCAGTTGTGCGACCTGTCCGCTGACGGCGGGTTGCTGAATCCCGTAGGGAATGTTGCGCACGGCCTCCATAATGCCGCCGTGCCGGGCCACATAATAGAACAACTCCAGGTGGTGTATGTTCATACATGAAATGAAAGGACGCCAAGAGCAGTCTCATCAATTCACCTTCCGCCCGCAAGAACACAAAACCCTGGGCGGTGGCACGGGTCAGCCAAAAAGTTGGCGGGGCGAGCGTCCTCGCGAGCCGCGCGTTGGTTGATTGGAGGGCACGGTTCCATCAGTGCCCAAGAAAACAGGGAAGCGACAGAGCGCTTTCCCTCCAAAGCAATCACGGCTCGCCGGGACTTCGCGACGCCGAAGCGGTTTCGTCCGCGCAGGCGGGAGTCTCGCCCCTCCGAATTGCACCACTACCAAACCCGGAAGCAGTCCGCGCCTGCACAAGTTTGTCCCACGTGGGACAAATTTACGTCGACGATGACCTGTGAATCGGGACTACTGCGGATTCCGGCCCGGATCCTGAGAGTCGCCTTCGGCGCCGTTGAGAATCTCGTGCACGTGGTATCGCTCCAGGGCGGCGCGCGTCAGGCGCACATTCCATTCCGTCAAGCCCTCATCCCCAAACATGATGCGAGCAACGATCAGGACGATCTTGTCGAATGTTTCGTGTGATTCGGATTGGAAAGTCGTCCTGCCGCCAGCAGGCATGGCCGCCGTATCGCTGCCGGAGGGCTCCCAGGCAAGCGGTAGCGCACCAGCAGGCGCCTGGTTCCGGGCAGCGGTGATTTGCGGACGGTGGATTGGGACCGCAATGGCAGGTTGCAGCGCTTCCTCCGCAACGGGCTCCGGGATAGGGTCGCCGGAAAGCGCTGGCACGACGGGAGACGCGGCCTTTTGAGCATCGCTACTTCCTGATTCCGTGACGGGCAACAGCGCCGTAGCCGGCACCACGCCTTTCACATCGGTCCCCGGCTGCGGCGAGGAACGTGTCGAAGCCGTCGCGCGCGGGGCCTCGTGTAAAAGCTCCTCCGGTAACGGTTCGCTTGCCGCCGGCACGGCGGCGAGAGGCGGCGTTTGTGCTTTGAGCAGATGAAGGGTGGCTTTTAGCGCCAACTCCGAAGCAGAGATCGGTTTGATGATGAAGTCATGACCGCCGCTGAGCACGCTTTGCTTGCGGTTATCGAAGTTGTTATGGCCGGTGATGAAAATGACGGGCACCGTTTTGCAGTGCGGGAAACGCCGTAATTTTTCACAAAGCTCGAAGCCGGTCAGACCGGGCATGCTGATATCCAGCAGCACCAGGTCGCAGGGGTTCTTTTCGAGCCACTGCAGCGCGATAAGCGGGTCATTCACGCTTTTGGCGTCGAAGCCGGCGCGCTTGAGCGTCTTGACGATCACATGAGCGCAGACGGCGTCATCATCCACGGCGAGCACTTTGGCCTGAGGCATCGGTTTGGCGAGATCGGCTTCGTCGCTTTTCAGCAAGAGGCCCAGGCCATCCACCGCCTGAGCTATGGTTTGCAGCACAGACGGTGTAACCCAGGACGGCTTGACCAGGATTTCGGACAGCAGCACATCGAAGGCTCCGGTGAGCAGGGCCACACGAGCATAACCTTCTTGGGCGGCGGCGGTGCTCAGCAGATGCACGCGCTGATACAGATTGGGAAAGTGCTGCAAGCTGGCCGGAGAAGCCGGAGCTTTGATGTAGGCAAAACAGCACTCTCTTAACTTCGGCATTTCCGCCAGGGCATCGCTCAGAAACCGCCCGCGATCTTTTGGGGGCTCGTCGGGGATGGGGGCAGCCGGCGCTGGCTGTCCGTTTTCCGGCTGCGGAGACAGAGTTGCTGTGTCGGGGCTGGAAGCTGAAAAGGATGGATCGTTGGGAGCGGCGTTCAACGAATCCTGGATTGTTTGAAGGAGCATCGGGAAGGTGCAATCGCTTTTGAGCAACTGCCTGGTCGGTCCCGCGAGGGCCATGTCCGGAGCCAATTCGCTGACGGGGGCATTTGTGAAAACGACGACAGGGAGGGTTTTCAGTCGAGGATCAGCGCGAATGAACTTCAGCACATCATCGCCGCTGAGGCGGGGCAGCATTCGGTCGAGCACGACCAGATCCGGGGCAAGCTGGGAAATCCGCTTCAGGGCCTCCAGCCCGTCCTGCGCGGAGTCAATGTGAAAGCCTTCGCGCTCGAGGCGATGGCTGTACATCTGCAGCGCGACCGGGTCATTTTCGACGAACAGAATCGTCCTAACGGCGTTCATGGGCGCATCGTGGTCCGGGCACAGATCGTCTTTCCAGAGTTCAAGCTGACACTGCTCGCAGCACGTCTGTCCCCGCCCTTTGATCAGCAACGCCTATGCCAATCCCGGGCCACAGGACAGTCCACAGTTCCTTTCAAGACGCATCCCGTCACAGGCAGTCGCAGTGTATTGCCGGAGATTGCGGCCCAGACTCAAAAATAGACATTTCGCGGAAGCGCGGAGGAGGACGTCACCGGGTTCAACGCTGGGCATTGCTCACATGCATAGCCCGTGTGAGTTTCATTCTGACGGTTTCTCCCACGCGGGCGAGCAGCGATTTCCTTCTTACCTTCTGAACATCGCCAATCGGCTCTACCGCGTGGCTGCAGATGGGGCACAACAACAGAACGGTTCTGCTCCCCTTCCGCTGCAACCGGTGAACGCAAGCCTCGCACATGACTTCGAGGCAGTGCATGCAACGGTGCGTGACACGAGCATGCGAATGGCGCGGGCAGACCATGGAGCCGTCAGCCAGGACAATCGGCGGAGCTGGAAGTTCGGTGTTGATGAACCTCGGAATGACTACTTTGACGTCGATGGACTCGACCAGCAACTCCACATCCCCCAACCGGACAATCTGTCCCGGGAACAATTTGGCTTCCCGCACCCGTTTTCCATTCAGGAACGTGCCATTCGTGGACTCGAGGTCGCGTAACGTTACACCTTCCTCCCTCAAGATCAGTTCGCAGTGCAAGCCGGAGACAGTAGGCTGGGCAATCGTGAAGTCGGCATCCGGGCTGCGACCGATGCGGTTGGCCCCCAGTCTGAGTTCAATCAACTGGTTTTCGATTCCAGCCGTTTTGATCAAAAGCCTGGCCATATTGCTCCTCCGTTTTTCGATATCTCCAATATACCCTTTGATATCGGAATCAACGTGACAAGTCGAGCACGTTTTTCATGCTCGCCAGTCCAAGGCCATTTCGTCACTGCCTCCGGACGGTAGAAATGATTGCATGTCTATGGCAGCCAACTACTTACCACGACAGCGTCAAGGCAACCACCCCGCGAACGGAAATGACGCTGCCCGCCACTGAACGCAGGCCGGGGCGCTTTCCCTCCGCAACGAACGCGATCGGGGGAATGGACAGGGTCGAGACGGGACCAGGATCGATTCGCGGTCGTTGGAACGGAGCCGGCGAGCAGGCGAAGAGATCGGCGCTGGGCAAGAGGCGTGCCCGCCGGCGCACCTAAATCATCGGGGTGAGCGCCGTTTCGGCGTCCGTCCGCTTGGTGAGAATCAGACGCGCGACCCGCATTCCGTCGGTTGCTTCGACGCGCAGATCGTAGCCACCGACCGTCAGCACATCCCCGGCTTTGGGAAAGCCACCCAGTCGTTGCGTGACCCAGCCGCTCGCCGTCGTGACGCCTTCGCCTTGCAGCGGTTCTCCGACCAGTTCCGCGAGTTCATGCAACGGAAGAGCGCCGTTGGCTTCCCACCGGTTTTCGCTCATCCGCACCAGCAGCGGCTTCTCCTGGTCGAACTCATCCTGAATTTGTCCCACGAGCTCCTCGAGGATATTTTCGAGGGTCACCATGCCGAGCGTGCCGCCGTATTCATCCACCACCAGAGCCAGGTGGAGTTTTCGGTCCAGAAACATCTGCAACAACTTTTCCAGACGCCCTGTTTCCGGCACGTAAATGAGCTTGCGGGCCGCCGGAAGCAGCTCGGCGCCGGACCGGGCTTTGATCCGCAAGGCATACAAGTCCTTGATGTGAACGACGCCGAGGCTTTTGTCGAGATCGCCGCCCTCGCACAGCGGGAAACGGGAATAGCGCGTTTTTTCAGCGATGTTCATGCATTCGGGAAGGCTTGCCTGTGTGTCCAGCGCGATGATTTCCTGCCGGGGGCGCATGACGTCCCGGACGACCCGACGCCGCAGATCGAGGGCATTGAGCACGATTCCGCGGCTGAACGTTTCGGCCCCGGAAAACGGTTGCGCCGAAGAGAGCAGCAATCGCAGTTCCTCTTCCGAATGGGCGGCACGGATTTCGACGCCGGTTTCGATTCCGAGTCGCCGCACCAGCCATTGCGCGGAATGGTTGAGAATCCAGATGAAGGGGTAGGACAGCCGATAGAACCAGCGCAAGGGAGCGGCCACGGTCAAAGCGGTCTGCAGCGTGCGGCGAATGGCAATCGCCTTCGGCGCCAGCTCGCCCACAACGATGAGCAGATAGCTGTTGACAACAACACCGACCAGGATTGCCACGGTGCTTTGCGCCTGAAGCGACGTGATTTTGGCCACCGCAAAGAACGGCTCGAGCAAGTGTCTGAAGACGGGCTGCACGACGACGCCCAGCGCCAAGCTGGCGAGCGTGATGCCAAACTGCGTCGCGCCGAGGTAGGCGTCAATGTGGGCGACGACGTGCCGCGCAACCTTGGCCCGCCGGTTCCCTTTGGCGGCCAACGGCCGCAACTGCGTGTCGCGGATGCGCACCAAGGCCAGCTCGGCAGCCACAAAAAAGCCGTTCACGAGCACGAGCAAAACGACAGCAAGTATTTTCAGACCGTCGTCAACGAGGTCGTTCCCATTCATGTCATAGACTCACTTCGCCAAACACGACTTTCAGGATGTCCTGCAAGGTGATAATTCCAATTTCCCGCTGGTCCCGGCCGAGCACCACGGCCAGGCGTTGCCCGCCGCGCTGCATCCGCCGGAGGGCGTCCTCCAGCCGCAAATCCTCTTCCAGGTACAGCGCCGGCCGAACGTAATCCCCGGCCGTTTTATTCACATCCAGGTCGGGTTGATACAACAGGGTGGCCATGCTGACCAGACCCGCGACCCGGCGTCGGCCATCGCGGATTTCCCACACCGGCAACCGCGTCAGCCCCCGTTCGCGGCACAAGGCCATCAGCTCGCTCACGGGGGTCTGCGCCGCCACGGTTGCAGCCAGAGGAATCGGCTTGGTGATGTGCCGCACTGTCAGGCTCTGCAAATCGAGCACGCGATTGATCATGGCGCGTTCTTCCGACGTGAACGCCTGCGCGGATTCCTGCATCACAAATCGCAATTCTTCGCGGTTGCCCAACAGATGGCCGGTGAAAGCCTTGGCGCCGGTCCAGTGAAGCAACACGGCGGAAACGCCTTCCACGAGCCAGACCAGCGGCCGCAACACCAGGTGGATCAAGCGGAATGGCCGCGCCAGCATCAGACACAGCCGATTGGGATGAGTTCGAAACAGCATCTTGGGCAGCAGATCAAAGAAAGCGTAAAAGAGGAAAACAATGATCGAAAATGTCGCCACGAACCAGAAGCGCCGCCCGGGCAGCGCCTCGTACAACACCACAAAGACCACTCCCAAAATGATGAAATTGGCGACGGTGTTGCCCACCAGGATGGTCCATAAGAAGTTCTCGGGACTTTCCAGGTAACCATAAAGCAGGGTTGCGGAACGACGCCCTGCGCGCATCTGCTGACGAATCCGCAACCGGCTCAACGCAAACACCCCCGCCTCCATCCCCGACAGCAGAAAAGACAACGCGAGGCACAGCGCAAAGAGCAGCCAGCCCAGGATTTCCGCGCGCGCGTTCATTTCACCAGTTCCACCAGGACCTCGCGCACGCGGCGTTCGTCGGTGACTTGCGCCGTCAGTTTCAGCCCGCGAAACGTCACCGAATCGCCGGGGCCGGGCACAACGCTCAACAAACTCATCAGCAGGCCGCCCATGGTTTCCACTTCCGGCACGTCGCCCAACGGGGGATGTTCGCGACGAAAATCGTCCAACCGCATCGTGCCGTTGACGCGCCAGCGGCCCGGGCCGAGTCGTTCCATGACGAAACCTTCCGATTCGGCTTCGCCGCGGATGCTTCCGACGAGTTCCTCCAGGATGTCTTCGGTGGTCACCAGGCCGGCGGTGCCGCCAAATTCGTCGAGCACAATGGCCATGCCGCGTTGCTGGCGCTGCAGACTCTTCAAGAGCTGGAGCAGATTCATCGTTTCGGGGACAAACGACGGAAACTCGATGGCGTCCGCCAGGTCAATTTGCGGATCCAGCAACAGGGCGCGCGTATTCAGGATGCCGACGATGGTATCCGGTGTCTCATCATAAATCGGCAGCCGGCGATGCTTGAATTTGCGGGCGGCGCCAATCATCTCTTCGATGGACAAATCGTCGGCGATGCAGGCCATTTGCGAGCGCGGTTTCATCACTTCCTTTGCCGTTCGCCGGTCAAGGCTGATGATCTGAAGAATGATTTCCTTTTCCGACTGCGCCAGCGTGCCCTGCTGATAAGCCAGATCGAGGAGTTCCTGATATTCCTCGTCGGCCAGCGACGACAATGGCCGGCCCGACTGGGGTTTCAGCGCCGCGATAATCGCGGCATTCAGTCGCTGCGCGGCGCCGCGGAACGGGAGGCTGAATCGCTCCAGGAACAGGAGCGGGCGGGCAACGCGCAAGGACCATTGCTCCGGCTTCCGGACGGCGAGAGTTTTAGGCAACACTTCACATCCGAACAGACTTATCAGGAGCAGACCGAGGATGGTCTTGTAGAACGGCCAGGATCCGTGCAAGGCCATCCAAAAAGCCACGGCCAGCATCGCGGCACTGGCAAACGTGTTGCCGAGCACCATGGTGGCGAGCAAATCATGGGGATTCGCCAGCAGGCGGGCGACGATGCCACCGGCCGCTCGGTCCTCTTGAGATTCCGCCAACTGCCGGACACGCCATTTGCCAAGAGAAAAGAGCGCCGTTTCCGCGAGCGCGAAGAAGAAGCTTGCCCCGGCGGAAACCAGAATCACCCCGATAGCCGCTATCGCCGTCCCCATGCGCGCAGCATGATGGAAAAGGATGCCGAAGGCAAAAAGCAAAAACGGCGTGCCGCCTAATCGTAGTAGTCCGAAACGAAGGTTTGATCCGTTATTGGTGGACGCACGTACCCGTTTTCTTGCGGGCGCCGCGGCAATTTGATCGGCTTGGGGGTCAGGTCCTTATAAGGAATCTGCTCGAGCAGGTGGCGGACGCAATTGAGCCGGGCCCGCTTTTTGTTGTCGGCGTCGACGACATACCAGGGTGATTGTTTGATGTCGGTATGCGCCATCATCTCATCCTTGGCCCGGGAATAATCCTGCCAGCGCCGGCGCGATTCGAGATCCATCGGACTGAGCTTCCAGCGTTTTGTGGGGTCGTGGATGCGGTCCTGAAAGCGTTGTTCCTGTTCCTCGTTGCTGACGGAAAACCAGTACTTGATCAGGAGAATCCCGGACCGGGTCAGCATGCGTTCGAACTCCGGGCAGGAATGGAGGAACTCCCGGTATTGCGCGTCGCTGCAAAAGCCCATCACGCGCTCAACCCCGGCGCGGTTGTACCAACTCCGGTCAAACAGGACGATTTCACCGGCAGCGGGCAGGTGCGGGACGTAGCGCTGAAAATACCATTGGGTTTTTTCCTTTTCGGTGGGGGTCCCCAGAGCCACCACACGGCAGATGCGGGGGTTCATCCGTTGAATGATCCGCTTGATGGTGCCGCCCTTGCCGGCGGCATCGCGTCCCTCGAAGAGCACGACGACTTTCAGCCCTTTCAGTTTGATCCACTCCTGGAGTTTGACCAGCTCAATCTGGAGCCGTTTGAGTTCTTTCCGGTAGAGCTTCTTTTTGAGCTTGCGCGGCTCGCCATTCGAGCCCGGGTTCCACTGTGCGCGCTGCTGATATCGGCATTTTTCTCTATTCATAGCGTTCCCTTCAAATCTTAATCGGTTCGAGCCGGCCAAGACCTTAGCCCAATCCATTCAGTTGACCCCGCGAGGGATGCTCATGAAGACAAGACATTCGAGGCGAGCCTCCACAACAGGATCTGTCAAACCGCCTCTTGCTGAAGTCCGAAGCGAGCAGCGCGAAAAGCGAGATGATTTCCGCCGCTTCAGCTCGCAATCAATTCAAGGCCACTCCGCGCCGGATGTAAGTCGGCACATCGAGATCTTCGCCTTTGTGAATGGTGGGCTCACTTTTGTCAAAGCGGCCCCGGGAAACAATCTCCAGCGGCAATTGGCCCTGGTGCATCCGGGGCGCGCTCTTGCGCGAGCGCGCCTGCCCGGCCGTCTGTTTGGCCAGGAGCCGCTCCATTTGTTCGGTCGGCAGCGAAGGTGGCGGCGGGACGAACCGCGACTGCCGCCGCACGGTGGCGGCGCAGTTCAGCAATTGAGTTTCGATACTTTCGACCGTTCGCGCGGCCTTGCCAGGCGCGGCTTCATCGGAGGCAGCCGGCGCGGCCGATGGTTCGTTGTATCGGGTTGCAACGACCGTGATGGCCAGCCGCTCGCGGAGGCTTTCATCGATGGCGGCTCCCATCATCACCTGGGCCCGCTGGCATTTGCTGTTGATGTTTTCCATCACCCGGTTCACTTCGACCATCGTCAGGTCCGGACCGCCGACGAGGCTGACCAGCACGGCATCCGAATCGGTCAACCCTTCGGCCCCGTCGAGCAGGGGATGCGCGAGCAACTGGTCCACGACGTCACGCCAGCGGGTCGGGCCGGCGGCCTCCGCCGTCGCAAAAGAGCTTTCGGAGTGATTGCGAAGCATCGCGCAGAGGTCGGTGAAATGGATTTCAATCAATCCTTTGCGTGCCAGCAACCCCCACACCCCGCAGACACCGTGGGCCAGCAGTTCGTTCATCATTTTGAATGAGGCAGTGATGCTGGTCGTATCGTCGATCAGTTTGAAGACCTTTTGACTGGGCAGGCAGATGACACCATCGGCCGCGGCCTGGAGCCTGGCCAAGCCGCCTTGCGCGCGCTGGCGACGCCGGTTTCCCTCGCAATCGAAGGGCAAGGTGACAAACGCCAGCACGACGGAACCGGATTCTTTGGCGACGCGGGCCAGAACCGGGGTGATCGCGGTGCCAGTGCTTCCGCCCAGGCCGGCCACAATGAAAATGATCTCCGCGCCTTCGCAGGCGGCTTTCAGTTTCAGCAGGGTCGGCCCCGCCACCGCACGTCCCCATTCAGCTTCGCCGCCGGAACCGGGGCCGCGCAGGGATTGTGCTTCCAGACAAATCTTTTCTCCCGCGGATGCGGCGGCCAAGCAGTCGGCGTGGGTGCCCACAGCGATGCACGGGGCAGCCGGCTGGACACGCCTGGCGAGTTCCTCCAGCATGCTGATCCCGGCGCTGCCGACACCAAAGATCTTCAACGAGCTCCGCTTCGCGGGGAATGCGGCGGGGGCATTGGTTGGGGAGGCTTCGTTCATGGGTTTAAATCGTCGTATAGGGCGCGGATTTCATGTTTGACGGTCAGGCGCGGCGGAAGATCTGGCCGAAGGTGTTTTTGATCTCCTCGGCCAGCGAGGCTTTCGCCGCGCGTTTGCGCTGCTGAAACGAGCCGAACTTGACGAGGCCGATGGCCGTGGCGAACTCCGGCTGGTCGAGGGCCGACTTCAGCCCGCTGATGAAATTCGTTTTCCCCAAAGTCACCGGCATTTGCAGAACCTGCTCGGCCAGTCTGGCGATTTGTGGAACGTGGGAACCGCCGCCGCAAAGAAAGACCCCGGCGCGCAGATAATCGAGCACCCCGGCCTGATCGAGGTCTTGTCCGATGAGCTGGAATATTTCCTCGAGCCGCACCGACATGATGCGGCGCAGGTTTCCGAGATTCAGCGTCTTGAGCGGCAGGCCGAGTTCATTGGTGAGGGAGGTGGTCTGGTCTTTGACCGATTCGTCCGCCAGGGCCGAACCATGGTCGATTTTCAGTTGTTCGGCCCGGCCCAGAGGGACTTTCAGGCCATAGGCGAGGTCGTTGGAGACGTGGTCGCCGCCAACCGCCAGGATGCCCGCGTGTTTGACGACGCCGTCGGCATAGACGACGTAGTCGGTCGTGCCGCCGCCGATGTCGATGACCAAGGCGCCCAGTTCCTTCTGTTCGTTCGTCAACAAGGCGAGGGACGAGGCCAGCCCGTTGAACACAATCTCCTCGACTTCGAGCTGGAGTCCTTTGACGGTACGAATCGCATTTTGCAGGCGATTCAAGTTGCCGTGGATCACGTGCACATCCACCTCGATGCGCGACCCCAGCATGCCCACCGGGTTGGCGATTCCGTCGTGTCCGTCCACGAGGAAATGCTGGCGAATGGCATGGATCACGTGGTTTTGCGCGGGCAGGTTGATCGTTTTCGCGTTCTTAATGACATCCTGCACGTCCTCCGCCGAGATCTCGCGGTCGGCGGACACGACCGGATGCACTCCCCGGTTGTTGAATCCGCGGACGTGCGCGCCGGTCACGCCGAGATAAACGCTGCGGATTTCCACGTCCGCCCTCTGCTCGGCTTCGACGATGGCGTTGCGCACATCTTCTTCCGCCATGGGGGCGTCGCAGATTTCGCCCTTGCGCACGCCGCGGGATTTGGACTGGCCGATGCCGACGACGTTCAGCGCGCCCTCCGCATTCATCTCGCCGACGATGGCGCATACTTTGGAAGTGCCAATTTCCAATCCGACGATAATGGTCGACGAATTAAACATGTTCTTTTTTGAGGCGTTGGGGTTTGGCGCTGTGGGGAGCGGAAGGCGGGAGGTTGCTGGCTTCCAGCCATCGGGCGGGGACGTTGTTGGAAACCGCCAGGTCCAAGGTGGCGATGACTTTGTCCATTTGCAGCCCCAGTGCGTGAACCGCCTGCCAACGTGACAGTTGTTGGCCGAAGTTATCCAGACCGAACGTGATTTCGCTGCCCTGCCCCGTGGTGACCACCAATATTTCCGGCGCGGAGACGTCGACGCATTTGAGGTCCACCAGTCCGGCCATGGGCGAGCTTTCGAACGCCGCAATCAACGGCAACGCGGCGCGCGCCTGTGCCGACTCGAGTTTCCGGCCGGGCTGCAGGTCGCTGACGCAGATTCCGGAGATCACCGGCAGTTGGTTATCCGCCACATTCAAGGGAACGGCGCGCTGCCGCGGGTCCAGTGGCAGCATCACGCAGCCCTCCGCATCAATTTCGAACACGACCAGCTCGATCCCGCCGCCGGGGCGGGGCCGCGGCACGTGGATTTGCGCCGCCGGCACGCGCTCGGTCACCCGGATGCGCAACGTGCCGGGCAGGATGCGCTCCACAGCGGCAGACTGAATCATAGGCGCCAGTTCCAAATCCCGTTTCACCCGCGCCAGGTCCAGCGCCAAAAGGTTCTCCCCGGGTTTAACTCCGCTCCAGCGCCGGAGCTGCTCGGAGGAAATCACGCCATCGGTCAGCACCTCGATTTTTTGAATCGCGAACGAATTGTTTTCATAAACCAGCCGGTCGAGCGCCCATGCGCCGACACGCCACAGGAGATACAGCGCCATCAGCGTTCCGAAGCCCAGGCTGAGCGTGACGCCCGCAATCCGGGTGCGCACCGCGCGGAGCCGGCTCGAGCGCATTTTCACGTCGAGCACGTCGCGCGCCCGGCCGGTTCGCCGGTTTTTCATTTCAGCTTTGAACCACATCTGCGGGTGTCGCCGGACTCATGCCGGCAAATCTTGTCCGGTTTCTCGATCCCGACTGTCGGCGGGACGCGGGCGGCGCGTTCGTTGGAGCGCCAGCTCGATGATCCGCTGACAGAGTTGCTCGTAACTCATGCCGGCCGCCGCCGCCGCTTTGGGCAGCAGGCTGGTGGGCGTCATCCCGGGAAGCGTGTTGATCTCCAGCACGACCGGCTCCCCGTTGGGCCGCACCATGATGTCCACGCGCGCGTAATCGCGTCCGCCGATGGCTTCGAACACGCCGAGCGCGGCGCGCTGAATGCCCCGGGTTGTGCCTGCATCGAACGGGGCCGGGCAGAAATATTCGGTGCGCCCGGGCGTATATTTGTTGCGGTAATCGTAAGCGCCGGACAGGGGACGCACTTCCACCACGGGCAGCGGCCGCCCGTCCAGAATCCCGACAGTGGTTTCGCGCCCTTCGATTTTTTCTTCAACCAGCGCCTGCGCCTCGAAACGAAACGTTTCGCGCAACGCCGCGCTCCAGTCGGAAACGCGCTCGACAAATTGCACCCCCACACTGGAGCCCTGATGAACGGGCTTCACCACCACGGGCGGCTGCCAACCGATGGGCCAGGGAGTGGTTTCGGATTCGATGGCCAGATATCGCGCGGTCGGTATCCCCGCGCCCAGACAGCGCTGTTTCGTCTGCAGTTTGTCGAACGCGATCCTGCTGGAACTGGCATCACAGCCGGTGTAAGGCACGCCGAGTTTCTCAAGCTGTTGCTGAACAGTTCCATCCTCACCGTAGGTGCCGTGCAGCGGCGCGAGGCAGACGACGTCGGTGCCGGCGGGCAAAACCCAATCCGGCGTTTTGGGATCGACCTCGAAAACGTCGTGCCCCAGCGAACGCAACGCTTTTACAACGCCGGCGCCGCTGCTCAAGGAAACCTCGCGCTCGGCGCTCGGCCCGCCCAGCATCACCGTGATGTTCAGTTTTCTAAACATTGCTCCCGGTTCTGCGCGTCAGGGTTCATCTCCGATGATCTCCACTTCGGTCTGCAAATCAATGCCGCGCTCGACCTTGGCGCGTTGCTGAATGAGCGCAATTAACTCCAACACATCCCGCGCCCGGGCGCCGCCGTCGTTGACGATAAAATTCCCGTGTTCGGGAGACACCACGGCGCCGCCGACGCGCGCGCCTTTGAGCCCCAATTCGTCAATCAATTTGCCCGCCGAAATGGCTGGTGGATTCCTGAAGATACAACCCGCGCTTGGCGCCGCCGGCTGAGAAGACCAGCGTTTCCGGCTGAAGACGCTCATGCGCTGCTCGATGGCTGCCGGCGCGCCCGGCCGGCCCTGCAACACGGCCGCCAGGGCAATATGCGTTTTCAAAAGAGGGCAGGCACGATACTCGACGATGAATTCTCCCCGCGTCCGTTCCCGGGACCGGCCCTGGAAATCCATCAGCCGAACCGCCTCGACCAGGTCGAAGATGGCGCCGCCCATGGCGCCCGCGTTCATGCGCAGCGCGCCGCCGATACTGCCTGGAATCCCTTCGAGAAATTCGAAACCGGCCAGTTCGTGCCGTTTCGCCTCGGCGGCCACGTTTCTGAGTCTGGCCCCCGCCCCGCAACGCAACGATGCGCCCGCCCTGTCAATCCGGCCGAAATACGGGTGGGCCAGGCAAATCACCACCCCGCGGAAACCGCCGTCGCGCACCAGCAAATTGGAGCCACGGCCGAGCACGAAGAATGGCAGTGTCCGGCCGGCACAAAACCTCAAAACCGCCGACAAATCCTCTTGTGAGGCCGGTTCCACATAAACATCGGCCGGCCCGCCGGCACGCAGGGTAGTGTGTTTGGCCAGCGGTTCGTCGCGACGGACCACAGTCTCCCGCGAGACGCACTCTGCCAGTTCGGCGGCATTGTGACCTTCGTTTTGCATCGGACTTTCCAGCATGGCCTGAGGGGGCATCATGTGGCAGAGGACTTTCCCCGGGCCACGGCCCCGGCGGGCGGGCAGCTTGGCTCCTCCACTTCGCAGTCCGATTGGCCCGCGCAGACGTCCGCGTCGGCGCTTTTCAATATCTCCTCGGCAATCTGCTCGGCGGCTTTGGGAGAGTGCCACTGTGCCAGGGCGGCCTGCATTTGCTCGCGAATGGCCGCGTTCCCCAGCAACTCCAACACGAAGCGGGTCAACGTTTCGGGAGACGCGGTCGGCTGCTCGAGCAAGCGCGCCGCGCCGGTCTGTTCGAAGGCCCGGGCGTTGTGCCACTGGTGGTTGTCCCGGGCCGCTGGATAAGGAACGAGCAAGGCCGGGACGCGCATGGCGGCGAGTTCCGCCAGCGACGACGCGCCGGCGCGACTGATTGCGACGGTGGTGGCGCCAAGCACCAATTCCATTTCGTTAAAAAACGAATGGACGACGGCTTTCAATTTGAGCGCGCGACAGGCCTGGGTGATTTTTTCGGCATCATTCGAACCGGCGAGGTGAAGCAACTGCAATTCCGGCGCGTTTTGGACCAGCAACGGGAGCGCCCGGGTGATCAGATCATTGATCCCGCCGGCTCCCTGGCTGCCGCCCATCACGAGCAAGACCGGCCGCGCGGGGTCCAAACCGAGGGCCACCCGGCAGGGATAGGCATCGCGCGGCTGGAACCGGCGCCGGACCGGAGTGCCGGTAACCAGGACGCGGCGATGAGGCAGGCGCGCGGCAGTTTGCGGAAACCCAACGAAAACCGCGTCCACGGCGTGCGCGAGCCAACGATTGGCCCGCCCCGGAATGGCGTTGGACTCGTGAAGGAACGTAGGGGCGCCGGTTCTTTTCGCCGCAAGGATTGGCGGGGCGCCGGTAAAGCCGCCCATGGCCAGAGCGGCGTGCGGTGGGCGCGCTTTGAAATGCTTGCGGACCGCCCGATAGGATTGAACAAAACCTCGCAGGAAGGCGAGGCTGCGGCCGCGGCTGAGCCCCACCGCGGGCAACGTGACGACTTCGATGCTGTGGGCCGTTCTCAGCGCCTGCCGATCCACCACTTTGGGGGAAACGAAGAGTGTGAGGGAATAACCGCGACGCACGAGATGCTCGGCGACCGCCAGGCCGGGAAACAAATGACCGCCGGTGCCTCCGCAAGCGATGACAATCGAAGGTGCTGATGGGGGCTTCATGCGGGCTGGACTTCTCCGGATTTGAAGGGGGCAACGGGGACGTGCTCAGGCAGGCGCGCCTGGCGGGCGATGCTGAGGAGGAGCCCCACGCAAGTGAGCATGGCCACCAGGTTCGACCCGCCGTAGCTGATGAAAGGCAGCGGCAACCCTTTGTTCGGCAACGCGCTGGTGACCACACCGATGTTAATGGCGGCCTGCAGGCCGATCAAAAAAGTAATTCCCGAACCCAACAAAAGGCCGAAGGTGTCCCGCGCGCGGCAGGAAACATAAATCCCGCAGATGACAATGACCACGAACGCCATCACGACCAGCAGTGTGGCGATCAACCCCAATTCTTCGCCGATAATGGAGAGAATGAAATCGGTATGGTGCTCGGGGACGAATCCGAGTTTTTGCCGGCCGTTGCCGAGTCCCAGGCCCGTCCAACCTCCCCGGCCAAGCGCGAGCATCGCCTGATAGGCTTGATACCCGGCGCCGGATTTGTGCTCTTCCAAATTCAGCCAGCTGAAGATCCGTTTCATGCGCACCGGGTCCCGCCAGATGGAAAGACCGATCGCCAGCGCTCCCGCCAGGATGGGGGGCACGAAGTATTTCCAGCGAACGCCGGCCACCAGAAGCATGGCGCCGCTGACGGCGGCAAGGAGAATGGTGGTGCCGCGATCAGGCTCGATGAAAATGAGTCCCAGCACCAGCCCGATGAACACGCCGGGAATCAGAATACCGCGTTTCCAGGCAGGCATCTGCCGCTGAAAATACTCGCCATACCAGGCCAGCGCGATCACCAGCGCCAGCTTGGACAGTTCCGAAGGCTGAAACCGGACGCCGTGAAAATCGAACCAGCGCCGGGCGCCATTGATGCGGCGGCCGACATGCGGAATCAGCACCAGCAGGAGAAGCAGAGCCGCGACGACGAAGAGCGGCCAGGCCATTTTCTTGAGCAGTTGATAGTTCATGGAGGCGGCGGACACGCACAGGACCAGTCCGAGCGCGCACCAGACCAGTTGCAGGACGACGTAATGCGCGCCGACTTGAGTCATGCTCGAGCTGTAGAGCATCACGATCCCCAGCGCCAGCAGGGCGGCGACGCAAAACGCCAGAACTGTGACAGCCGCTTTCATTCGCAACGGGCGGACGCCGGGCTGAGGTGGCCCCGAGTCCGGAAAGCCCCCTCAGGTCGTCGGATTCGCCGGGGCCGGGGCCGGCGCGGGCGCGGACGGGGCGGCCGGAGCAGTTTCGGGAGCAGAAGCTTTCGGCGGAATTTTCAATTTCTGTCCGACGATGATCTTGTCCGTGGTCAGGCTGTTTTCAGAACGAATGGCTTTGACCGTAGTGCCAAACTGCGCCGCTATTTTTGTCAATGTGTCGCCCGATTTCACCGTGTAGGTTTGCTCTCCACCGGCGACGGCACCGCCGGTTTGGCCGCCGGCAGAGGCGGCCCCCGGGGTGGAGGCGGCAACAGGAATCTGCAGCTTTTGACCGATCTGCAGTTTAGTTGGCTGAACGTTGGGATTGGCATCCTGGATCGCCTTCATCGTGACGCCAAATTTCCTGGCGATCGTGTAGAACGAATCGCCTTTGGACACGATGTACTCCTGAACCGCTGGCGCGGCAGGCGGCGGAGTCGTTTCCACCGTCGGCGGCGCGGCGGTGGTCGGCAGGACATTCGTCCCGGCCGGGGGCGGGTTGCTCGCTTCCATCGTCGCGGGAGCGGGCGGGTTGGTTTCCGTCGGGGCAATTTCGGCCTCGTTGGTTTTGCGACAGCCCAGCATCAGCAGAGCCATCAAACCTACGACGTGGAGCGACAGTACAACGAACACGGCGAGCCGCACGCGGGCGCGGCTTTTATTCTTCTGCTCCAGCGTGGAGCCTTGGGGAACAAGAGGACTGGGGTTATTCATTGAATTTGGCGCTGTGGCGTCCTTTCTGTGAGGTAAGTTTTTAGGTTGTTCGCTCCGCGGTTTTCCCTCAAAAAACCGTGAAACGAAAAGGCGAATGTTCTTCGGCTGTAGTTGCTATTCTTCACGTTGCCGGTGTTTCTACCATTCATATAGGGGTTGGCGTCATGCCTACCCCCACTAATTGATTTCACTGGCCGGCAAAACTGTTCGGCGCATTGCTGGTGGTTTTGAAACTGATCAAAGCTCGAACAAGCGAGTGAAAGCAAAATTACATCGCCAGCCGCCGCGTGTTTTGCCGCTTCGGTCACTGCTTCTAACAGCGAATCAGAAACTGTGCAAGGAGTAAAAAGACCCCCGCCCGCCCGGGCGCCATCGCGCGGACGGATTCCCAAAACATGTTTTGCTTTCAAATCAAACATCGATCGGTGACGGGTAACGCGTGATTCGTTGTCTCCTGGCTCATCACGCATCACGTTTCACGCGTAGCGCATCAACGTATTTTCAGAGTGCTCAACGCCACCACGGCAAACAGCACGCATAAGATGTAAAAGCGCATCACCACTTGCGATTCGTACCAGCCTTTCTTCTCGAAGTGGTGATGGATCGGCGCCATGAGAAAAATCCGCTGGCCGACGCCATCGTGCTTTTTCGTGTACCAAAACCAGCCGCGCTGCAAGATCACGGAGACGGCCTCCAGCACGAAAACGCCGCCGGCGATGACCAGCACCAGCGGTTGATGGATCAAGACCGCGATCAAGCCCAGGGCGCCCCCCAGCGCCAGCGAACCGGTGTCGCCCATGAACATCTGGGCGGGATGGCAATTAAACCAGAGAAAGCCGAGACCCGCGCCGATCATCGCGGCGCAGAACACCGTCAATTCCCCGGCGCCGGGGACGTAAGGAATCTGCAGGTAAGTTGCGGTTCTGAGATTCCCGGCCACGTAGGTCAGCACGAGAAACACCAACGAAACGATCAGGGTGCAACCGATGGCCAGCCCGTCCAGGCCGTCGGTGAGATTCACGGCATTGGAACTGCCCATGATGGCAAGCGTTGTCAGCAACAGGCCGAGGGCGGCGCCGATTGCGATCGGATATTTGTAAAACGGCACCATCAGGCACGTGATGAGATTGCTGACGATGACGGTCTTGCTTTCCGGAATGATGAGCTTGCTGACCTGGGGCAGCTTCCAGAGATAAATGGCGACAAAGAGCGCCAGGGCGAACTGGACCCAGAGTTTCACCTGCGGCTTGGTTCCACCGCCGCTCTGCCGGGTGATTTTGGCGTAATCATCGTAGAAACCCAACCCGGCGAGTACCAGCACCGAAAGCAGGGTCAGCTCGACCAGCGTGTTCCACTGCGCCCAGAAGAGCGTGGTGAAATTAAGGGTCAGGATGATCAGAATGCCGCCCATGGTGGGCGTGCCCTTCTTGCTCAAGACCCGCGCGTCCAGGCCGCCGGCTTTCTCCGCCCGGTCCGGATAATCCTGTCCGAACTTCAGTTGCTTCAGCCAACGAATCACGCTCGGTCCGAGCCACCAGCTCAAAAGCAGGGCGGTGACGGCGGCGCCGGCGCTGCGGAAGGTGATATAGCGGAAGAGTCGCAGCGCCGAAAGATGCTCCGCCCAGGGGGTTCCGGCCGACCATTTCAGCAGCATTTGACTCAGGTAATAAAACATGCAATTCGACCAGGCCGTGACGCGCCCGGAGCTCAGTCCCGCGACGGCAGGACGGCGCCGCCGGGTGGGGGGATCCAAGCCCGGCTGGTTCAGGGCTATTCCATTTTCAAAGTTTCGGCAATTCGCTCCAACCGTCCTGCGCGCGAAGCCTTTAACAGCAGCAGGTCCCCGGTTCTCACAAAACTTTTGACCGCGGGGGCTGCGGACTCAACATCTGGAAATTCAAGCACCCGATTCAGGCCGGCGGCGCGGGCCGCGCGGGCCGTTACCGGCGCCATTCTTCCCACCGCGAACAACTGTCCGATACCCAATTCCGCCGCGCGGCGGCCGACTTCTTCATGCGCGGCTTCGGTATGCGGGCCGAGTTCGGCCATGTCGCCCAACACGGCCACGCGGCGGCCTTTGCAGGGCAGGTCCAACAGCGTTTCCAGCGCAACCAGCATCGAGTCGGGATTGGCATTATAAGCATCGTCCAGCACGCGCACCCCGTTGTGCTCCCAGAGCTGCAAGCGCATTGGAAGGGGTCTGCACTCGGCGAGGCCGCGCTGGATTTCAGCGCGGCCCAAGCCGAGCTCCACACCCACGGCGATGGCAAACAGAGCATTCAGGACCTGATGCTTCCCCAGCAAAGTGATGCGATACTCGCCCGAGTAACCGGAGTGGGCGGAATGGACGCGGAAGGTAGTGCCTAGCCGGTCCAGGCGAATGCTGTTTGCCCGCCAGTCGCTTCCCGGCGTGACGCCGACGCGGATGACCGCGGCGCGAGTGCGCTGAATGAGGCGAGTGGACCATCCGCTGTCACCGTTGATGAACAGTTTGCCGCCGGAGGGCAGCAGTTCGGCAAGCCAGCCTTCCTCCTCGGCCACACCGGCGAGGTCGCCAAAAAACTCCAGGTGCTCTCGCCCGATGCCGGTCATCACCCCGCAACCGGGCTGAATCATTTTCAGGAGCGGCGCAAGTTCGCCCGGATGATTTGTCCCGGCCTCCAGGACGGCGGCCTGATGCTGTCCTTCCAGGCGCAGCAACGTCAAGGGCACGCCAATGTCGTTGTTGAAACTGGCATCGCTCCAGAGCGTGGCCAGTTTCTGGCGGAGCACGGCGGCGATCAGTTCTTTCGTCGTGGTCTTGCCGTTGGACCCACCCACCACAATGAGGGGCAGGTCGAACCTTTTCCGATACTCCGCCGCCAGCCGTCCCAGGGCCTGCCGGGTGTGGTCCACCGCAATGGTGGCGCAGGCGGGCAGAGTGCCCGGGATTTTTCTCCGCTCGAGGACGACCGCGGCGGCGCCCTTGCGGGCCGCCTCGTGCAAAAAGTCATGGCCGTCGAAACGTTCGCCCGACAAGGCGAAGAACACATCACCGGCCTGCACCTGGCGGGAATCGGTGCGGACCGAGTGAATGGAGGTTTCTTCGGAACCGCACAACCGCTCGCCGCCGCAAGCCTTGTTGATGAATTTCAAACTGAGCACTTCCATACCTTTCCAGCTTCTCCCGATGTCCCTCAAGCGCAACTCAAGACCCCGCCGTTCCACCGGGCGGGGGCGCGGAACGGACCACTGCCCGGGCGCGGGCCGGCCGGGGATTCACGGAATCCGCCGGGACGGCGATCATGAACCGGGCGGAGGCAGGTTGCCGGGCGTCCGGGCCGGCCGCCAGCTCGGCACCGCCGGGGTCCGTGACGGCCGACGTGTAGCGCCGGTTCTTCGTTCGAATTCCGTTTTCGTCGTTGATGGCCGCCACATACAAACGATGGGAGATGAGGGGCAGAGAGTTCATATTGGCTTTTTAACGTTGTTCTACTGGGATCCGGAAACGGTCTTTGCCGGATGATTTTCGGTTTGTGTGAGGGTTTCGGACAGGCCCGGCTCGCCGAGGTCCGGCCGGATATTGAGGTAGCCGGCCGCGCGCTCGGCGATCCGTTTGAAAACCGGCCCTGCCACCGCCCCGCCGTAGTAGCCTTCCTTCGGTTCATCCATGATCACCGCGATGCAGAGCTCCGGATCGTCGGCGGGAAAGAACCCCAAAAACGAGGCAACGTATTTGCCGTGAACGTAAGCTCCGCCTTCCACCTTCTGCGCCGTGCCGGTTTTGCCGGCGACCGTGTAATGGTCCAAGGCCGCTTTCGGGGCGGTGCCTTCGGGGGAAACCACGGTCTTGAGCGCTTCCACCATGGTTTTGGCGGCGGACTCGCTGATCACCTGCCGCACGGGTTGGGGGGAGTAGCGGGCCACGATGTTCCCATCCTGATCTTCCAGATGATCCACGAGCATTGGATGCATGAGCCAGCCGTGGTTGGCGATGGCGCTCATGGCCATCACCATCTGGAGCCGGGTGACGGCGATGCCCTGGCCCATCGGAATCTGGGCGACACTGACCTTGCTCCAGCTTGTCACGGGATGCACGATTCCCCTCACTTCGCCCGGCAACGGCAGACCGGTGCGTTCGCCGAAACCGAAACCGGCGATGTAATCGTAGAGACGGTTCCCGCCCATTTTGAGTCCGATCTTGGCCGCGCCGATATTCGAGGATTTGGTGATGATATTCTCGACCGACAGCAGGCCATACGGTTCATGGTCGTGCAGCACGCGCCCGGCGAACGCGAAGTGGCCGTGTTCACAGTCAAAGATGTCATCGAGCCGGACGATTTGGTCGTTCAAGGCTCCGGAAACCACGACGATTTTGAAAGTTGATCCGGGCTCCAGCACATCGGTGATGATGCGATCGCGCCGCTCGTCGGGGCTGGCGAGGCCGGGATTGTTCGGGTCGAAATCCGGCAGCGTTGCCATGGCCAGGATCTCACCCGTGCGGGGGCGCACCACAATCCCGGAGATGCCGATCGGGCTGTGTTGTTCCATCGCTGCGGCCAATTCCGACTCGACGATATGCTGGATCACCGAATCGATGGTGAGCACGACGTTCAGGCCGTCCCGCGGCTCGAAGTCCTGCTCGCGCAACGACACCATCTCGCGGCCCCGATGGTCGGTTTCGGTCAGCCGCCAGCCGCAGACGCCGCTCAGTTTCGCATTCAGCGTGAGTTCGATTCCATCGCGGCCCGAAATCACGGTCACGGGGATGCCATTGATTTCGCGCTCTTCAGGCTGCGCGCACCCCAACACATGGGCCGCCAGGTTCTGGTTGGGATACTTGCGCATCTGGGTGTCACGCGCGAAGATGGCTTTTTGTCTTAGCACGCGATAGAACGCCTGCTCGGCCTTGGGCAGGTTGGACTCGTCCATGCCGAAGGACAGCTTGGCCATGGCAGCTTGGATTTTCTCCCAGTCTTCAACTGGCACCTTGGTTTTGAGTCGCACGTACTGGTTGGTCACGGTTTCGCCTTTGTCGGTCTGCCGGCTCCGGGGCAGCAGCCGCTGATAAAGATCGTTTTCGTTCATCTGCAAGAGCGGGGCCAGCACGCGCGCCACTTCCGCCTGGTGATTGCCGATCAGGGAGGGGTCGGCGCAGACGGTTTTCTCCAAAACGCTTGTCGCCAGAAGATTTCGTCGGCAGTCGAGAATATCGCCGCGGCGGGGTTCGAGCAGGAACCTGCGCTCGGTGTTCAACTGGGCCCGGGCGCTCAACTCGTCATGCCGCAGAACCTGCAGGTCCACCAGACGGTAGCCCAGTCCGGCAAATGCCCCCGCCAGCAGCAGGGCCATCAGGAACAGTCGCCGGTATTGTAATCGTTTGATCATGGAAAGCGCCGGCCGCCCGTGGCGATCGGTTCCTCATCCGACGGCGTCACGGGCGGCGGCAAAAAGCGTTCTAATGTCATCCGGATTCCCATGTTCCACTGCCCTTGCCGGCCGCCCGTGGCGATCGGTTCCTCATCCGACGGCATCACGGGCGGCGGCAACAGAGTTGCGGCAGTCAAGGCACAGTTGCGGCCCCGGTCTGCTGTGCGAATTGTCGTTCGACAGCCGGCCGGGCCGATTCGGGCGCCGGCTCGGCCAGACGCCACACTTGTGACGGTTGGGGCACGATCAGCCCCAGATTCAGTTCCTTGATGCGTCTTTCCAGGTATTGCGGCGAACGCATCGTAGCCAACTGTTTCCTCAGTTTTTCGTTCTGATCCTCCAACTCCGCCAGTCGCAGTTCCCGTTTCCGGATTTGTTGGCCGAGCTGGTAGATTTGATTTTTCTGCCAGACATAACCTACGCCCGCCCCGCCGATCAGCAGGCACAGCAGAAACGCCTTGAGCGCCGGCCCAAAGCGGATGACGGCGGACTGATATTTTCGATTTCGTGCCATTTTCCCAATTGGGGCGTTCGCGTGTCGGAGTGATGAGTCTCAGCACCCTACCACTCCCGCGCTCCATTTCCCCGTTACAGCTTCTCCATCACTCGCAATTGCGCGCTGCGGCTGCGCGGGTTTTCCTTCAGTTCGGCTTCACCGGGCGTGATCGCCTTGCGCGAGACCCATTTCAGTTCGGGCGTTCGCGGCTCACGCAACTCCGGAACGTCCACTCCTCCGGTGAACGCGTAATCCCGCGCCCGCGCACGCCCGAATTCTCTCACCACTCGATCTTCCAACGAGTGGAAGGTGATCACCGCCAGCCGCCCGTCGGGCTTTAAAACCCGGACCGCCGCCGCCAGCGCTCGTTTTAACGAGCCAATCTCATCGTTGACCGCGATGCGCAATGCCAGGAACACTTTTGTGGCCGGGTGCGTTCTTTTGCCGCGCCTCGGCGCCAGCCGCTCAATCAGCTCCGCCAGCTCACGCGTCGTTGCCAGCGGCGCCCGCTCGCGCTCGCGCACGATGGCGCGGGCAATGCGCCCGGCATCCCGCTCACCGCCATATTCCCAAAAAATCTTCGCCAACTCTTCGGCGCCAGCCGTATTGACCAGAGCTGCCGCCGTCAGTCGTTGCCGCGTATCCATCCGCATGTCCAGGGGCCCTTCTTCCTGAAAACTGAACCCACGTTCGGCCTGGTCCAGTTGGGCCGAACTGACGCCCAGATCCAGCAGCACCCCGTCGCAATGGTCCGCCGGCACCCACTCGGCCAAATCCGCCGAATTTCCCAGCCGCAATTCAAATCGTCCCGCGAAGCCAGCCAGACGCCGCTTCGCCGCTTCAATCGCGGCGCCATCGCGATCGCACCCATACAGCCATCCGGTCGATGAACTCGCGTCCAATATGGCTGCCGCGTGTCCACCCCCACCGACCGTGCCGTCGGCGTAATGGCCGCCCGGCTTCGGCTTCAACGCGTCCAGCACCTCCGCCACCATGACTGGCTTGTGGACGAAAGGTGGCACGGCGAATCGGCTCCTCGGTGATCATCGTGCTTGAGTGGCGGCCCATCCGGCTTCCGCTTTGGCCGGAACAACCGCTGCCGGTTTCTTCCTCACTGCGGAACGAGCCGGCACAACTTCCAGGTCGGTATCGCTCAAATCGTTGCGCACCACTTTGATGTTGTCCAACGAGAGCTCCCCCTGGGCCGGTGACGGATTGGCTGCGGGGAGCGGAACCCTCTCCAGCGCGCCGCTCCTGGACCGCCGGAATATTGAACCGACCCTCCCGGCAAACCGGCGGATCCCTTGGACCGCGCGCGCCGCCAGCCCGGATGGGGCGACTCTTTTCCCTTCACTGCCCGAGGCGATCACGGGCAATCGCATGGTTTCCTTCAGCCTCGCGGCGGCCACCTCGGCAGGGGTCAACGCCAAGCCAGCGCGTCGCGCCGCAAGGGTCGCACTCGCAGGCGCCGGATTGGCCGCTTCCGGCCGCGCGATAAAGGGATTTTTGGGAGAACCGAACTTGGGCAGAAGGTTCTTTTCGCGCATGCGGTAACGACTTCCCGAATCCCTGAAATCAACCAGACTTTTCCCGGATCTCAGCAACCGTAAGAGACTCATATGTTATTCCATCAATTTGAATGCCTCTTGCGCCATGATGGCGTCGGAGGTGCGAACTGTTGCGTAGCGCTCCGGGTTCCAGATCTCGAAGCGATCCAACAAACCAACCAACATGGCTTCATCTTGAATGCCCGCAGCCCGGGCCATTTCTTCCGGCAAACATATGCGCCCGCCCTTGTCGAGCGTCACTTGAACCGACTCGCTCCCGATAAACCGTTTCAAAACGACTTTGTTAGGGTCGCCATTCGGCATGGCGTCGATGTCGCGCATCAGTTCAGCCATCTGCTCGGGAGGCAGAACCCGCAGACAAGGCCCTTCCTTGGACTTCGGCCAAAGCATGAGGGTCAACTCCACACCCGAGCGCACGGGCCGCCATTTCGCCGGGATCTGGACGCGCCGCTTCTCATCCACTCCGTGTCGATAGACCGAGTTGTAATAGGTTGTTGCTCTGTGCTCAGCCGCTTCCATCTTGTTAACAGCGGGACAAACAGCTTCTTTTTGCCCCACGACGCCCCACGTTTAACCACTTTACCCCATTTCATGTCAATAAGAATCCTTGGCAGTTATTCCCAAGTTATTCACAATTCAGAATAGCTCCCCCAAGACTGATTGGACCCAGTTTTGTGGTAAGACAATAAAGTCTGTTTGACAAGAGAGATTCCGGAGAAGCGAAAACGTCCGTACCGATTGGTACTGGAAATTGAGGTCACGTCCAGCGCGTTCCCTGTGGGAGGTCCCAATCTTGATAGGTAGGCAACATCAAGTTCGGTGAGACGAGCCCCCGTATCTCCAAGAAAGTAAAGGGTCCTCCCCCAGCGTCTGGAACTCGGGGTCGGGCTGATCACGCCATAAACTTCTTCCCGAGGGCAACCTACTCGACCCTCATGCCGATGACTTGTCCGTCTGGCAAACGGATCCACTGTCCGGCGCCAGTCGGCTTGCGCTGTGGAAGGTTCGTGCCTTCCAGGTCCACAACGGTGGTCTTCTTCTCTTCAATGACCACCGGCACGGTGACTTCACCGGAATTCGTCGCGCGCCCTTTGATTTTATACGTGCCCTGTGGCAGCGACACCGGCACCGGGTCTTGGTAGAACGAGCCGCTGCGATTGCCCACGCGCCTCACGAGTTTGCCGTCTGTCGTGTAAATGGCGTAACTGCTGTGAGTCGGGTAGTACGCATCGACTTGATCGTTCACTTCAGTTGCTGTGTATACCAAGAGCCGTCCCCGCCCTTTGCCAAGATCAACTCGCGGAGGTGCCAGATCCGGACCCACCGGCTGATCCACCGCCACCTTTGAGGGAGTAACGCAGCCGGCCAATGCCGGGAGCAGGATGATGAGTAGCGCCGTTTTGATTTGTGTTTTTATTTGTTTCATAATTCGATTGGTTTGATGGTTATATTGTTGGAATTCAGTTTGCGGAGAAGCTATCGATGGTGTCAGCGCGCGTAATCGCGCCGACCTGGTAATTCAAATTTGCCTTTTGGATCAGGACGTCGTAGCGGGCGTTCGTGTTGGCAATCTGCGCGGAGGTCAATTCCAACTGGGCCTGGCTCAACTCGACGATGGAGCTGCTGCCCACCTGGTAGCGGGCCTGGGCCAGGTTGAAAGCCTCGGTGGCGTGGCTGAGGAGCTGCGCCGTGGTGCGCAGCCGCTCCTGCGCGTTGTTCAGATTCAGCCAGGCAATACGAACATCCCGGACGATGTTGTCCTCCGCGGTGCGCAGCAGTTCGTCTGCAGCCTCCGCTCGAAGCTCGGCCTCGTGCTGGCGGGCCAAGTACAGTCCACCGGCCAGCAGCGGAACGCTGAGTTGAATGCCGCCGGCGGCGTAGTGATCGGGTAGCCGATCGTCATGAACTGGCGAACCCCCGGCCGTCCCCACCGCCGCAACCACCGGAAGCCGTGCGTCCCGCTGCGACCGCGCGAAACGGAGCGCCGCTTCGTACTCGTTGCGAAGGCTCAACAGTTCAGGCCGGTTCTGCAAGGCGGTTCCGATCAACCCGGACACATCATTCGTACCGGCCAACACCGGCAGAGACGTCTCGACCAGCCTGAAGGACCGAAGTTCACGATACCCCAATGCGGTCGAGAGCGAGGCCAGCGCGGCATCCTGGTCATTTTGGGCCTTCTGCAGCAGGAGCCGTCCCTCCTCGAGCGCCACCTGCGCGAAGCTCACGTCCAGTTCAGACTTGAGTTTGTTGGAAGCCAGCAGGCTCACCTGGTCGAGGAGCAACTGACGGGTATCCACCGTTTGCTGCGCGACGTGCAACACCGCCTGAGCCTGCAGTGCGCCGAAGTAATTTGCGTCCACATCCAGCAGCACCTGTTCGCGGGTGGCAGCGGCGTTCTGGTGCTCGGCTTGCGCGCTGTATCTGGAACTCGCCGTAAGATTGGCGGTATGGCCGAAGTCCGTGATGAGCTGGCTCGCACCCAAGCCTCCCGCAGCGCGGTCCATCACGCTCGGGTTATTCAAACCGCCGGCCAGAATGCGGGTGTTTTGCGAATCGGCACCCACCGCAGTTCCATAAAGGTTCGCCTGGGGGAAAAAACCGGAGCGTGCTTCTCGCACGACCTGTTCAGCGGCCAGCGCGCGATAATTCGCTGCCGCAATCTGTGGATGATTGCGCAGTGCCAGCGCGTGCGCTTCCGCCAGCGTCAGCGTCTGGATCATATTGGTTTCATCGGCCACAGCGATGGCGGCCCAGATTGGCAGGGTCAATAATGTTGAAAAAAAGCATTTCATTGCGGCTTCGTCAGTGTGCCGGCGCGATATTGCCCGCCGCCACGGCCAGATTCTTCGCCTGCTCCTCCTGCCGGCGATAAACGATGTAATACGCGGCGGGCACGATGAACACTGTCAGCACGACCGAAACAGCCAGGCCGCCAATGATGGCGCGGGCCAGCGGCGCGTAGGCTTCGCTGCCGGTGCCCAGCTTCATTGCCATCGGGATCAAACCGATCAACGTTGCCAGCGAAGTCATCAACACGGGCCGCAAGCGCACACGGCAGGCCAGCGCCACGGCTTCCCGCAACGAACGGCCTTCCGCACGCAACCGGTTGGTGAACTCCACGATCAGGATGCTGTTGGAGACGACAATGCCCACCATCATCACCACGCCCATCAGCGACATCACGTTGAGGGTCGTGCCGGTGGCGAAGAGCATGAGCAACACGCCGGTCAACCCCGTCGGGATCGCCAGCAGGATCAAAAACGGATCCAGGAATGATCCGAACTGCGCGACCAAAATCAAATAGACCAATAACGCGGAAAGAATCAGCCCCAAGCCGAAACTGTGGAAGGACGCCTCCATCGCGTGGGCCGAGCCCCGGATTTGGACGCGCACGTTTTCCGGCAAAGTCGCGGCGTGAATGATTTTCCGAACCCCGCTCAGCACTTTGCCAACATCTTCGCCGGAAGGCGCCACATAAATGTCCATGACCCGCAAAAGCTGGTAGTGATCCACCTCCGTCGGCGAGCTACGGTGGCTGATGTGGCTGACCGTGTCGAGGCGTGTCGGCATTGACGAGTTTGCCCCCCGCAACGGGACGGACGCCAGGTCGGCGAGGTTCTTCACAAAATCCTCTGGATATTGGACGGTGAGGAAATAATCGTTGCCACTTTTAGGATCCACCCAGTAGCTCGGCGCGATCATCTGATCGGAAGTCAGCGCGGTGATGACGTCGCCGATGACCTCTTTTTCGTCCAAGCCGAGTTCGCTGGTGCGAATGCGGTCAATGTCCAGTTGCAGCGCGGGGTAATCAATATCCTGCGGCACGAGCACGTCGCTGACGCCCGGCAACGCGCGGACTTTTTGAGCAATGTCCGTCGCAATTTTATGGGTGTTTTCCATGTTCATCCCCGTCACCTGGATGTCCAGCGGCGCGGGCATGCCGAGGTTGAGAATCGCGTCCACGAGACCGCCGGTCTGGAAATAGGCGGCGACCTGCGGCAGTTCCTTTTTCAACCGGGCACGCATCAGGTGCATGTATTGAAAGCTGCTCAAATGATGGCCGGCATTCAATCCCACCTGGACAAATGCCGTATGGGGGCCGGAATTCGGCGTGTAAATCGAGGAGAAACCCGGTGTGACACCGATGTTGGAGACGATGATTTTCAAATCCTTTGGCGGTACAACCTCATGGACAATCTGCTCCACTTTCTGCACCAACCGGTCGGTCAGTTCGATGCGCGTTCCAGTGGTCGCCTTGAGATTGATGACGAACTGGCCCGGGTCGGTGCGCGGGAAATAGGCTTCACCCACCAGCGGATAGAGCGCGAGGCTCAGAATGAAAATGCCGGTGATGCCGAGGACGGTCGTGACCGGTCGCACCAGGGCCATATTCAGCGATCCTTCGTAACGATCGAGCAGGCCTGTAAATTTCCGGTTGAACCAGTGATTGAATCGCGCGCCCCAGGTTGTCGGCTCGTTGTGACCGCCGTCAGCATGCCCGCCATACCCCTTGATCCATTTCGCACAGAACAGCGGCACGACTGCCATCGCGACAAAGTAGGAAGCGAACATTGAAAGAATCACGGAAAGCGCCAGCGCGCCGAAAAGGAATCGGCTGACGCCATACAAAAACGTCACCGGGAAGAAAACCACTGCCGTCGAAAGCGTGGCCGCCAACACTGGCAGCGCGACTTCCTTGCCGCCGCGTTCTGCGGCGACTTCCGGCGGTTCGCCCGATTCCAGGTGCCGGAAAATATTTTCCAAGACGACGACGGAGTTGTCGATCAGCCGCGAGAACGCCAGCGCCAAGCCGCCCAGAATCATGGCGTTGACCGTGTTGTCGCCGAGCGCCAGCGCAATGAATGCGGCCAGCGCTGAAAGCGGAATGGAAAGGAACACCGCGACGGTGGCCCTCATGCTGCCGAGAAACATCAAAATCATCACGCCGGTGAGGACGAGACCAATGGCACCCTCGTGAATTAGATTATCAATGGCATTGCGCACGAACACGGACTGGTCAAATACGACCTTGGTTACCAGTTGCCCGGGCACGTCGAACAGGTGCAAAATCGCCTGCTTGATGCCGTCCACGACCGCGATGGTATTCGCGTCGCCGCCTTGTTTGAGCACCGGCAGATAGACCGACGGCTGGCCATCCACACGCACGACGTTGTATTGGATTTCCGAGCCGTCCACCGCGTGACCAACGTCGCCAACCAGCACGGAGGCGTTGCCGATCGTTTTCAACGGCACCTGATTGATGTCCTTCATCGCATTGATCTGGCTGTTCGCGTAAAGGTTGTAGTCGTACGGCCCGATCTTCACGTCGCCGGCGGGCAGGATGAGGTTTGCGTTGTTTACCGTGCGCACCACGTCCATCACGCTCAATTGGTGCGCTTCCAGCTTGAGCGGATCCACATAGACCATGATTTGCCGGTAACGCCCGCCGAACGGCTGCGGCACGGACGCGCCGGGCACATTTGCGATTTGGTTGCGCACGTTATATTGGCCGAGATCGCGCAGCGCGGCCTCGTTCAACCCCTGACCCTTCAACGTGACGAGGCAGACCGGCAGGCTGGAGGCATCGAACGTCAACACGACCGGCGGCAACGTGCCCGGCGGCAATTTGCGCAGGTCGGCCATCGCGAGATTGGCGATGCTCGTGACGGCGGAGTCGGGATTGAAGCCCGGTTGGAAATAGATCTTGATCAGGCTCACGCCCGGCAACGAGCGCGACTCGATGTGATCCACGCCGCTGGCGAGCGTGAAGAACCGCTCGAAACGGCCGGTGATGTCCGTCTCGATCTGCTCCGGCGGCATGCCCGAAAAAAATGTTGCGACCACGACCACGGGAATTCTAATCGGCGGAAACAAATCCACCGGCATCTTCACCAGACTAGTCACGCCGACGACGCACGTGATCAGGCAGATGACGATAATCAGGTAGGGATAGCGGATGGCAAAACGCGACATGGCAAAAAAGGATGTTTACGGCTGTTCTTTCGCGACAACGGCGCGCAATCTTTCGACCCTGAATTCGGGCGAACGGCAGAGCGCAATCAGCGCCTGCTTCCGGGCGGCAATCCGCGCCGCCACGGGGGGAATCTGGTCCGCGATGTTCAACGGGATGGATTGGACGCCGTGCTGGTCCCCGTGCAGCAAGTCGCCGGAGTGAACCTTCAGCCCGCCGACTTCAACGGGGATGCCAAACTCCACGATGTGCGTGTAAGCATGGGACACGGTAACGCCGCCGGCAAAAATCTGGAACCCCAGCGCCTCGGCGACGGGAATCCCGCGCACGACGCCGTTCGTGACGATCCCTACCGAGCCTAGCGCCCGCGCGATATTGATATGCACCACGCCGAAGAGCGCCCCTAGACCAGGGCATGAAGCGATGTCTTGGGCTATGACGATGCGCGGCTCCGGCAGCGACATTACATAGTTCCACCAATCGGTACGGTCGGGGTAAAGGCTGTCTGCCGTAGGCGGCGCGGAGCCGCGAACCTTGATTGTGGCCGCGTAGCCGGCGATGGGCTCCAGGTGGGGAAAGAAGCAGCGCAGGGAGCCGTCCGTGAACCCTTCGTTGCGCAGACGCACCTGAAAGGTTTCGATGGCGTTGGCCAGCGTGCAGGCGTCGAGCCGGCGCAACGCTTCCAGGCGGTCGTCAGACAGAGGTTTGTTCATGGAATTGTATTTCGGGTGTGCTTGGCGGTTCGCGGCAAAAGTTGCGTCTGCCACAGCGGGACTGTTTGGCCGGCCGACAGCCGGCGCTGCGCCCGCACACTGCGGCCGTTGCCGACGGCCAATTCGCGACCCGGCACTCTGAAATTCCGCGCTGTTGCTTCAAATCGCACCTGGAAGCCGATCTCGCTGTCAAAACTGGAAATGGGAATATTCATTGCGTGGCGACCAAACCGATGAGTTTGGGTTCGACCTTCTCGCCCGGTTTGATCTGGCCGGGATTGCCGATCACCACCCAATCCCCTTCTTTCAAGCCGGACAGGACTTCGTATTTCGTCGGCGTCTCCAGGCCGAGCGTGACGGCCCGTTCTTCGATTTCGTGCTGGTCGTTGACCACATAGATGGTTTGGCTGCCCGGCGCGATCGCTTCAATGGGAATGGCCAAAGCGTCCGGATGCTGCTCGGTTTTCAATACTACCGTGGCATACATGCCGGGGATCAGCTCGAGTTTGGGGTTGTCCACCTCGATTTCGACCATCATTGTGCGAGTGTCCTCCTCTACCTTGTCGGTAAATCGCGAAATATTCCCAGTGAACGTCTTGTCGCCGAGCGATTGCACGCGCACATCCACCGGATCGTCAAGGCGGATGTCTTTGACATATTCCACCGACACGGGAAAATCCAGCCGCAGCCGGTAGTTATCTGAAACTCGAACCAGTGGCATGGACTGGATATCGGAAGCGGTTCCGGCCTGGATCAGGGCTCCGGGATCGGCGTAGCGGCGCGTGACAACGCCGTCAAACGGTGCCGTTATTCTCGTGTAGGCCACCAGGGTTTGATATCTCTCCACATCTGCTTTGGCAGCGGCGATGGCTGCTGCTGCCGTGTCATCCTTGGATTCAGCGGTATCGAGGTCCTGTTGCGCCACGAGATTCGGATGATCCATATTCACTTTGACAAGGCGGGAATAAACGAGGTGGGCGTTTTTGTAGTCCGCCTCAGCCTTTTGTTCCGTGGCAATCGCATTGTTGAGTTGATCCTGCAATTCCGGGATTTCGAGCGTGGCCAGGAGCTGCCCGGCCGTGACATGGTCGCCAAAGTCCACGTTGATCTGTTGCAGGTAACCGGAAACCTTGGCGTGCAATACGACTTCCGCGTAGGGCCGGAATTCCGCCGGTATGGTCACTTCCTTATAAAGTTCTTCCCGATGCGCTTTGGCCACCGCAACCGAGGGGAGCGGCGCTCGGTCCCTGCCCGCGCTCTCTCTGGCCTTGCCTTGGGCCACGCGCAGGAGAATCAAAGCCGCGGCGATCGCCAGGGTCAGGGCGAAAAAGCTCCAGCCGAATAGCTGCCGGCTCTTCCAGCGTTGGAGACTCAGCCGAATGCTCTGGAACGGGTTGTCTTTCATTCAGGTTTTCCTTTGACAGGCTCGTGCTCTGCCAGAGGGAGTGTGATGCTGAAACGGCTGCCGCCGCTGGCCGAACTTTCGACCATCACTTGTGCGCCGTGAGCGGTGCAAATAGATTTCACAATGGAAAGCCCCAGCCCAGCGCCGCCCTCGTCTCGCGAGCGGGCTTTATCCACCCGGAAAAAGCGTTCGAATACGTGGGGCAAGGCTTCCCGTGGAATGCCGATGCCGTTGTCCTCGACGCACAGCATCGCGTGGCCGTTTTGACGAACAACCTGCAGGCGAATGACGCCGCCGCGGGGAGTATACTTGATGGCGTTGTCGAGCAGGTTGACAATGACCTGCTTCAGCCGCGCGCGATCGCCTTCCACCATTGCCGGCTGCGCTGCCTGGCAGGACACAGAAATACCCTTGTCTTCCGCCAGCAAACTCATTTGATCCGCCGTGGTGGCAACCAGCTCGGACAGGTCGAACTGCACCCATTCGGCCTGCGCTTCGCCGGCATCCAGACGCGACAGCGCGAAAAGGCCTTCCACGATTTTCGCCAGCCGTTCGACTTCTTCCAGCATGCTCCCGAGCGTTTCGCGCGTGTCGGTGTCCAGCCGCCCATCCTGCGCCACAGTCTCCAGTTCACCGCGCAGGACCGTGAGCGGCGTGCGCAGTTCGTGCGAGGCATCCGCCACGAACCGCTTGGAATTCTGCATCGCGTCTTCCAGACGGCTGATCATGTGGTTGAGCGAAACGGAGAGACGCTCCAACTCGTCTCCGGTGCGCGCGATTGGCAAGCGCTCGCTCAGGTTGTGTTGGGTGATCTGCTCGGCTTTGCGCGCGATCTGGTCAACGGGCGCCAAGGCTCGTTGCACCAGCCGATGGCCGCCCCCCATGGCCACGATCAGCACCACGGGCAGGCCGATGACCAGCAACAAACTCACCTGCGACAACATCGCCTCGATCTGAGCCGTCGGCGCTCCAACTTCAATGATGTCATAGGCTCCACCCTTGCCCCGATAATTCAACGCGGCGATCAGCAGCACGTTGCCGTCGGGCAACTTTTCCCTGCGGGACAACGCGCCTTGGATCGTCAACGGAGCCCGCGAAATTGCCGAAGGATCGAAACTGCCATCCTTGGGTTTGCCCGAGGCAAAAAGCACGCTCCCGTTATCCCGCGTGATCCGAATGAACCGATCGTTCGCCTCGGGCGCGTAAAACGATTCGATCTCCGGGGCGATGGATCCGTCGCCGTTCTGGCCGGCGTTCACGAGCAGGGTATCGGCGATCTGGCGGGCGCGCCGCATCTGAGTCTCCCGCAAATTGGTTTCGAGGTAGTGTCGCAAGACAACAACGGTCAGCACCCCCAGCAGCACAAATACGCCGGCCAGCAAACTGGCGTACCACGCCACCAGGCGAAACCGGAGTGAACGCGTGTTCATGCCTCCACCTCCTCGCTCAAGTAATAACCCATGCCGCGCACCGTCCGGATCAGCTTGGTTGGAAACGGATCGTCCACCTTGCCGCGCAAATGTCGAACATACACGTCAACGATATTGGTCAATCCCTCAAAACTTTGATCCCAGACGTGCTCGATGATCATGGTGCGGGAAAACACCCTGCCCGGATGAGTCGCCAGATATTCCAACAACGCATATTCCTTGGCCGTGAGCTCAATCTTCTTGCCCGCACGCCTCACCTGCTGCAAGGAACGGTCCACTTCGAGATCTCCCACATGGAGCACGATGGACCGATTCACGGGGGCTCGGCGCAATAAGGCCTTGACCCGCACCAGCAGTTCGGCGAAGGCAAAAGGCTTCGTCAGATAATCATCCGCGCCGGCTTCGAAGTTCTGCACCTTCTCGTCCGTGCCGTCCCGGGCGGTCAGAATCAATATCGGCACTTGCTGATTTTTCCGACGAATCCGCTGCAAAACTTCTCTCCCGCTCAACTTCGGCAGCATGAGATCCAGGATGACTAAATCATACTCGCAACCATTGGCCATGTCCCAACCGTTTTGACCGTCCAGGGCAACGTCCACCGCATAGCCCTCGGCTTTGAGACCGCGCGCGATCATGTCGGCCACCTTCTTTTCGTCTTCGACAATCAGAATACGCATACGAGTTTCGACATAGGAATAGACCAAACGTTTATTAACCGGCCATTAATGAATGATTAAAATCCTTTAAGAATTTCGATCCCAATTCATAACCATATTCGCCTTCCGCAATTTTTCCACTTCAAATTCTGGCTTTGTGCCGGACCACCCGGCTCTCCTAAGGTATCCGCGGCATGCGAACCACTGATTTTGACTTTGTGCTGCCGCCGGAACTGATCGCACAGACACCTCTGCCGAGGCGGGACGCATCCCGTTTGCTGGTTCTGCCCCGCGCCTCCGGACTCCCCGAGCACCGGCAATTCCGGGACGTCGTTGAGTACTTGCGCGCCGGGGACGTCCTGGTGCTGAACAATTCGCGTGTGATTCCAGCCCGGCTCCGGGCCACCAACGCCCGGACGGGCGGCAAATTTGAAATACTGTTGCTGGAAGAAAACGCCGTGAATGATTGGTGGTGCCTGGCGCATCCGGGCCGACGCGCGCGGGTTGGCGCCGAACTCGTCTTGCACGATATGCAGGACCGCATGACCTGCGTCCGTGCTGCCGTTCTGGACAGGAATGAAGAGGGGCATCGCCGATTGCGCTTCAGCGGCACGCCGGACATCGCGAAAACACTTGATTCGCTGGGGGAAATTCCACTGCCCCCCTATATCCGCCGTTCGCGCGGTCCCACGCCACAGGACCAGGAACGCTATCAGACCGTTTTCGCGCAACCGCCTGGATCGGTCGCCGCGCCGACAGCAGGGTTGCACTTCACCGCGGAGCTTCTGAATGCGATTCGCTCGCGGGGAGTGCACGTGTCTTTCGTCACCTTGCATGTTGGCCTGTCAACTTTTGCGCCAGTCAAAACGGAGACCGTCGAGGCGCACAGAATGCATGAGGAACGCTACGAACTCAGCGGCGAAACGGCGCGAACCATCAACCAGGCGCTGGACGCCGGCGGACGCATTGTGGCCGCGGGCACGACCACGGTGCGCGTGCTTGAAACCGTCGCGGCCACCAATGCCGGGCGATTGGCGGCCGGCGCCGGCCGCACGCGGCTTTTTATATATCCTCCCTGCCGATTCCAGGTGGTGACCGCCATGCTGACCAATTTCCACCTCCCCCGCTCCACTTTGCTGATGCTGGTGAGCGCATTCGCCGCGCCGAATGAAACGCGGGGGCGGGACCTGATTTTGTCCGCCTACGCGGAAGCCATCCGGGAGGGCTATCGCTTTTTCAGCTACGGGGATGCCATGCTTGTTCTTTAGTTCCGGGTTTGGATTTGTTAGTTTCGAGTTGGAACAATCGACGGCCTGGCGCACGTGAACGCAAAACGCAAAACACAAAACGCAAAACTGCCTTTTCTGTTTGTCAACATGGCCATGACGGCCGACGGAAAGATTGCGACCGCCAATCGCCGCGTTTCGTCCTTCGGCAGCCCGATCGACCGCAGGCATTTGCTGGGCTTGCGCGCCACGGCGGACGCGGTGATGGCCGGCGCGCGAACGGTGGACACCGCAAGAATAAACATGGGACCGGGGCCGGAGAGGTATCGCCGATTGCGGAGAAAAGATGGCCTGGCCGAATACAATCTGCGAGTGATTGTGAGCCGCTCCGGCACGGTGAATCCGGGTGCCGAGGTGTTTCGGCACCGCTTTTCTCCCATTGTCATCCTGACCACCCGCCGCGCCGGCGAACACAAACTGAAAAAACTCCGCGCGCTGGCGGACGAGGTGAAGATCGGCGGCGCCAGGGAAATCAATTTTTCGCGGGTGCTGGTCTGGCTACGCGAGCGGTGGGGCGTCCGGCGCTTGCTCTGTGAAGGTGGCGGTGAGTTGAACGATGCTCTCTTCCGCGCGGGCGTCGTGGATGAACTGCACCTGACTGTCTGCCCGAAGATTTTTGGAGGGCGCGGGGCGCCGACGATCGCCGACGGGATCGGAGCCCTGGATTTGGCCGACGCCACGCGACTGAAACTGAAATCCGTGAAGCGGATCGGCGACGAGCTTTTTCTGGTTTACGATGTGGTCCGAAAATGGGGCCCGAGGAGGAGAAAAGCAATTTGAACCACGGGTGGACACGGATTTCCTGGAGGGAAGCGCTTCGTCGCTTCCCCATCATTTTGGTCAGGGCACCGACGGAGCGGTGCCCTCCAAGGTTGCGCCCCGGTTCATGGCCTCGATGTGCATCCCATGTTCGAGGTCGAAACCAGCCATGAACGGGGGCGGGGCCCGCCGGCTGGCCAGCCTGGACGCGCCGCAAACCCTCCCCACCCGAGATCGAATGAACAAACTGCAGGATGTGATTCAACTGCGGGTCCGCTACAGCGAGACGGACCAGATGGGAACCTTCTACAATTCCCGGGCGCTGGAATGGTTCGAGTGCGGCCGGTCCGAACTGATGCGCAACAAACTGGGCATGTCTTACTCCGCGCTGGAGGCCAAAGGCGTTTTCCTGCCACTGGTCGAGGCGCACCTCGAATTTCAGGGTGGAGCGCGGTATGACGATGTGTTGAGCATCACCTCAACCGTGGAATTTTCCGGACGGGCCAAGATTCGATTTGAGGTTCAAATCAACCATAGCGACGCCGGCAAACCGGTTGTCCGGGGGCACACGGTGCATGCGTTCATGAATTCCGAGGGCAAACCGATCCGTCCGCCGGCGTGGTTTGTGGAGATGCTGGAAAAGGCCGCTGCCCGGGCGCCCGCCTGGAACTCAAACAAGTAGAGCATTTGCCAGGAGTTATTTCCGGATAGGGAGGGACGCGCTGCGTCGCACGGCTGCGCGCAGCGGAGCCGTGCCCGATTGCCGCCGCACCGGGCTTGGGCTGCACGGCTTATATGGCCAGCGTCTCCTTCTGGCTCAGCACGCGCATGCCCTGTTTCTGCAGGACCTCACAGGCGCGCGCCACATCCTGGACTTCAACCACAAGGATGGCGTGGCGGTTGGCAACGAAGCCGGACGTGTTTTCGACATTGACATGGTTCCGCGCCAGGCAATCGGCCACGGCGTGGAGAGCGCCGGGTTTATCCGCCATTTCCACGGCGATCACATCCATGAGCGTGGCGGCGAAGCCTTCGTGCTTGAGCGACTGGCAGGCGAGGTCCGGCTCGGTTACCAGGAGTTTCATCACGCCATAAGCGCCGCTGCTGGCCATGGTGATGCATCGGATGTTGATGTTCGCCCGAGCCAGTATCCCGGTGATGCGCGCGGCCTGCCCCGGTTTGTTTTCCGCGAAAACGGCGACGAGTTTGACGGTGTTCATAGTTTGCGGTTGTCGATGACGCGTTTGGCTTTGCCTTCGGTAACGGGCAGAGTGGCGGGCGGCACCAGTTCGATGCGCGGCTTGACCAGAATCTCGGCACGAAGCTTCTCGGCGATCTGGGATTGCATTTTCACCAGGTGTTCGACCTGGCCGTCAAAACCCGCCTCCGCCAACTCCACATAAACCGTCATCTCATCGAGACCTTCAAGCCGGATCAGGTAATTGCGCCCGATGCCGCGGGTGGCCATGAGCACCCGTTCGATCTGTTGCGGATAGATATTCACGCCGCGAACGATCAGCATATCGTCCGACCGTCCGGTGATGCGGCGGAGCCGGCGATGCGTGCGGCCGCAGGAACAGGGCTCGAGGATGACGGACGTGATGTCGCGGGTGCGGTAACGGAGCAGCGGCATGGCTTCGCGGCACAAGGTGGTCATGACCAGTTCGCCCGGCTTGCCTTCCGGCGCCGGTTCTCCCGTCTGCGGGTCGATGATTTCGATGACGAAATGATCCTCCCACAGGTGCATGCCCTGCTTTTGCTCGCACTCGAAGGCCACGCCCGGGCCGTTCATCTCGGACAGGCCGTAGGAGTTGTACACATCGAGGCCCAGGCCTTCCTCGATCTTTCGACGCGTTTCCTCTGTGTAAGGCTCCGCGCCCACGAACGCCTTCCGCAACGCCAGGTCGCGGCGCGGCTTGACGCCTTTCTTCTCCATGAAATCCGCCAGATACAGCGCGTAGCTGGGCGTCAGATGAACGAACGTGGTCCGGAAATCCTGCATCAACAACACTTGCCGTTCCGAGTTGCCCGGTCCCGCCGGAATGACGAGGCAACCCACTTTTTCGGCGCCGTAGTGGGTCATCAACGCACCCGTGAACAAGCCGTAGGTCATCATGTTCTGGAACACGTCCTTTTTTGTGACGCCGGCCATGACGAAAGACCGCGCGCACAAGTCGGCCGCACTCTCCACATCCGCCCGGGAGAAAAAGATCGCCTTGGGCTTGCCGGTGGTGCCGCTCGAAGTGTGCAAGCGCAGCACTTCGTCCGGCGGCACGGCCAGCAGGCCGGCGGGATAAGTGGCGCGCAGATCGGCGCTGGTCGTGAACGGCAGGCGGCGCAGGTCGGCTAGCGACCGGATGCTCCCGGGCTTCAGGCCGAGTTCCGCGAATTTCTGCCGATAAAACGGGACGCGGTCGGCCACGCGGCTGACCGTCTCCCGCAAGCGCTCAAGCTGCAATCGCTCCAACGCGACGCGGTCAATGGTCTCAATTTTCTGGTCCCAGAACATAGGAATCGGTCCGCTGTTGCGGGTATTGGCAGAACCGGGCAACACCCGCAGCCATCCGGCGGTGTCGGAGTTTCTTGTTCATCACAGTCGGCGCCCGAGGATTTCTTAAAACGGGCGCCAGTTCAAGGTTTTGTTGGACGCCATCGAGGGGTAGGGCCCGCACTCCGCTGCGGGCCGTGTTGAATCATCAAGAATATCGGCGCGCAGCGTAGTGCGCGCCCTGCCCTCTGTTGCGAGCGGGATTTGGGCAAGAGGCCCATGGCTGCCCTCGCGCCACGGCACTGGAGGGAAGCGCTCTGTCGCTTCCCCATTCTTCATGTTGATCAGGGCGCCGACGGAGCGGCGCCCTCCAGTCGCTCCAAAGCCCGCGCCTGCAAGCGCGCTCACACTCCGGTCTCCGTCCCGGCCCGGGACCGGGGCGCAACGAAGCGGACCACGGCTTCAATGCCGAGCCGAACCAGAAATTCGGACTCGATTCCGCGCTTGAGGCTTTCGATGAACTCGACCGTGTCGGCAAAGAGGTCGTCTGATATTTCGATCGAGACGATGATGTGCCGTTCGGACACGGTGACGGTAAAGGGCTGCCCGGCCGCCTTGGTCTGGGCGAGCACTTCGGCGATCTGGCCTTCATAGAGCGGAGTTTCGTTGACGCGCAGGCGATGGTCCAGCCGCTCGCCGGGCAGGATCACGGCACCAACGCGGCCGCACGGGCATTTGTCGCGGCTCAATTCGCAGCGGACGCGCGTTCGGTAGCGTAACAAGGGCAGAGCTTCACGGCAGAGCGTGGTGAGCACCAATTCGCCATCCTGCGTTTCCGCCAGCAAATGATCCTCCTGCATGTGGAAGTGGCCGGCTTCGCACTCGACGCAGAGTCCGGGGTCGAAGACTTCGCTAAGGCCGAAGTTGCATTGCACCCGGGCGAACAGGCCGGCGGCCAGCCGCCCGCGGGTTTCCTGGTCCACCGGCCGCGAGAGCAGGACGGTGCGGACATGGAGTGATTGCGGGTCCAGGCGGCGCTGTTCCATCGCCTGCATCAGTTCCAGGGCGTTGGTGGGCGTGGTGATCAGGACCGTGGGCCGGTAGTTTTGCAGCATGGCGATCTGATAGTCGGCATGCGAGGGGTCTTCGGCGATGACGGAGGCTTCCACGACCTGCGCGCCGAAGAGGTAGCCCGCGGCGCCGTACACTCCGCCGCCAAAACACATCTGGATGACGTCGTTGGCGGTCACGCCGCTGGCGACGAGTTGGCGCGCGACCAGCCCGCCCCACTGGGCCAGGTCGTTGCGCGTGTGGCCAATCACCAGCGGTTTGCCTTGCGGGCCAACCGTGGTGTGGACCCGGATGATCTCGCGCATGGGGAACGCGAACATGCCATAGGGAAAACTCGCCGCCATGTCTTCCGGCGTCGTGAACGGCAGGCGCGCGAGATCCGCCAGCGATTCGACGCGGGTATCGCCGATTCTTTCACGGGCGCGGCGGACGTTGCGCTTGAGGCGGACGACCAGGGCTTGCAGGCGCTCGAGTTGGAGCTGCTCCAGTTCCGCGCGCGGCATCATTTCGTAACGGCGGTCGAAAACCTTCATGGAATGAATGGGTTTGAGAGTCCACGAAATACCCAGCGCGGCCAGGCCGCAACCGGAGCAGCGTCGGGCGTCTCGCCCGACGTAGAGCCGGGGCGTCTCGCCCGGCGGACTGATGACGTCGAAGGGCCCAACGTTGGAACGCTGCACCTCGAGTCCGGGCGGCGGGACGCTCGCCCTCTACGGCAGCCAGGATGGCCGCCGCCACAACATTTCCGCGCTTGGCGCAAACTCTCATGGATAGTAGCGCAGCGCGGCATGGCCGCAACCGAGATCGAGCGCGGAGGATGGAGAATGGATGTTAAAAGTTCGCCGGGCTTCACACCCACACCTCCTTTCCGCCTTTGCCGAGGTAGGCGCGTTTGACTTCGGGGTTGTGCATGAGATCGGTGACCTCTCCTTCCAGGACGATGTCGCCGGTTTCCATCACGTAGGCGCGATCCGCGACTTGCAGGGTGGCGGCCACATTCTGCTCCACGAGCAGCACCGTCATGCCCAGATCTCTCATTTTGAGGATTTCGTTGAACACGTCCTTGACCATCAGCGGGGCGAGCCCGAGCGAGGGCTCGTCCAGCAGCAGCAGTTTGGGCCGGGCCATCAGGGCGCGGCCCAGGGCCAGCATCTGCTGTTCGCCGCCGGACAACGTGCCGCCCAACTGGTTGGCGCGCTCGCGCAGATGCGGGAAGCGGTCGAGCACAATGTCCAGTTGCAGGTGGCGATCGGGGTTGTGGTAGCCGCCGATGAGCAGGTTCTCGCGCACGGTCATGTCGGCGAAGATCATTTTGCCTTCCGGCACCAGCACGGTCGAGTTGCTGATGCTGCGCCAGGCCGGCTGGCCGCGTGTGGGCCGGCCGTCGATGAAGATTTCCCCCTGGCGGGGCGGAAGCAGCCCCACGATGGACTTGAGCAGCGAAGACTTGCCTGCTCCGTTTGCGCCGAGCAGACCGACGATCTCGCCGACACACACGTGCAGACTGACGCCGTGAACCACTTCGAGGCTGCCGTAGCTGCATCTAAGATTTCTGACCTGCAATAACATTTGAGGCGCGGCCGGTAATCATGGCCAATTCGACTTCCTCCCGGGGACGAAACTCGCCGCCCAGGTAGATGCTGATGACCTCGGGATCATTCTGAATCGCCGCCGGCGGGCCTTCGGCGATGAGGGTGCCGTTGTGCAGCACCAGAATATCGTCGGACAAGTCCATCACCACGGTCATGTCGTGTTCGACCAGCAGGATCGTGATCCCTTGATCGCAGATGCAGCGAATGAGCGCCGCGAGCTTCTCCTTTTCTCCCGTGTTCAGTCCGCTCGCCGGCTCGTCCAGCAACAGCAATTCAGGCCCGGTCGCCAGCGCCCGCGCCAGTTCCACCATGCGTCGCTGGCCGAAGGAGAGCGCGCCCGCCGGAGACCCGGCGAGATGCGCGAGGCCGACGCGGTCCAACTGCGCCAGGGCGGCGTCGCGGATGGAACGTTCTTCCCCGGGTTGGCCCCCAAAGCGCAGGCAGCAGGCGGTAAATCCCCAATGCGAGCGGCTGTGCCGGCCCACCATCACGTTCTCCAGAACGTTCATCCGCAGGAAGAGACACGGGTTCTGAAAGGTGCGCGAAATCCCGGCGCCCGCGATCTGATACGGCTTGAAGCCCGTGATGCCGCGGTCCTTGAAAGTGATTCGTCCGGTGTCGGGTTTGAGCAGGCCGGAGATGATGTTGAACAGGGTCGTTTTGCCCGCGCCGTTGGGGCCGATGATGGCTTTGATCCGGCCCGGCACGACCTGGAACGATACCTGGTTCACCGCCACGAGGCCGCCGAAGTTGCGGCGGACATCCTTCACTTCAAGCAGTGCCATGCTGATGCCTCCTTTCTGTCGAAGGCAGGATTCGAGGATGAGTGTCCATTGATCATTCCGGCACCGCTTCCACCCGTTTGATCCCCGGCACTTTTACGGCGACTTTCACGACCCATTTTCCCAAGGGCTCCAGCGGTCCTTCCGGCGCCAACGAAACGATGAGGATCAGGATCGCGCCGAACACGGCGTTGTCGTAGCTGCCGAACAGTCCGCGGAGAGACAGGTAATTCAACACGGTGCTCATGCCGGTGACGCCCCACAGGCTTGCCATGCCGCCGGACGCCGCGAGGGCAACGTAACGCACGGATTTGAACGCGCCGGCTTCCGACGGGCCGATGCCGCCGGTGTAATGCGTGAAAAACACGCCGGCCATCGCCGCGAGCAGCGCGCTCAACACGAAAGCGCGCAGCTTGTAGGCGGCCGTGTTGATGCCCATGGCGTTGGCGGCGGTTTCGCGGTCGTGGATCGCCTGCAGCGCGCGACCGACACGGGAGTCAATAAGGTTGCGCAACAGCACGAGCAGCACCAGCACCAGGGCTCCGGCGAGGTAGTAGTTCTCAACGCGCACCGCGTTTCTGCCGGAAACCGTCAGGCCGAAACCCAGCTTCCACTCCGGCACGCCGTTGATGCCGTCCGCCGCGCCGAAGAGGGCGGTGCCCAGGAGGATCTTGTTGACGATCAAGCCGAAGCCCAGCGTGGCCATCGCCAGGTAGTGGCCCTTGAGACGCAGCGCCGGGTAACCGACCAGGCAGGCGACCAGGAACGTCACGGCGAGGGCGAAGAAAAACGACGCCCACGGCGACGCGCTCACGATTGCGTTGCCGTACAAATCCTCTTTGGACACGAACACGTGCGCTCGTCTCAGCCAGGCGGCCGAGGCGGCGGCCTGCAAACCGGAAAAGTTGTGGGTTGTCAGCAGAGCAGAGGTGTAACCACCGATGGCAAAGAACGCGCCATGCCCCAGCGACACCTGCCCCGCGTAACCCATCACCAGGCAAAGCCCGATCACGACCACGGCATAATAAAGCGACATGGTGAGCTGGGTGAGGCAATACTCCATCTTCAAGCCGTGCAGCAAGAGTTGCACCGCCACTGCGGCCAGGGCAAACGCTGCGAATGGGATGATGGTGCGGTGGCGGCTCATGGGCGACTGATTGAAATGCAAAACACAGAATGCAAAATGCGAAACGAGGAATGGCTGAAGCGGCTGTCTTTCTGAATTTTGAATTCCAGGTTTTTCATTGATTTCAGTGTTCTCTCACCGCTTCGCCTTCAAGCCGGCCAAACAAACCGTGCGGGCGCACAAACAACACCAGCAGCAGCACGGCGAACGCGGCGACATCGCTGTACGCCGCGGGCAGTTTGCTCACCGCGAACGCCTCCAGCACGCCGACCACCAACCCGCCCGCCACCGCCGCCATGGGGTTGCCCAGGCCGCCGAAGATCGCCGCCGCGAATCCTTTGATCGCCAGCGGGACGCCCATCTCGTAGTGCGTCATGGTGATGGGCGAGATGACGCAACCCGCCAGCCCGCCCAGAGCGGCGCTCAAACCGAACGACAGGGTGCGCATGTTGGGGATGTTGATCCCCGCCAGCATCGCGGCTTCGGGATTGGACGAGCACGCCCGCATGGCGCGGCCTTGCAGGGTGTATTTGAGAAAGACCTGCAGCAGGACCACCGTGACCGCGACCGTGCCCAGGACCCATAGCACCTGCGGCGAGATCGCCGCGCCCAGGAACTTTAGGGACGACACTTCGTTGCCGGTGAAGTAAGGCAGGGAGCGCACTTTCTCGTCCCAGATGTGGAGCGCCACCTCCTGGATGACGATGGAAAGCCCGATGGTGATGACGACCATGTGAAGCACCGAGTGACGGCGCAGTTTGCGGAAGAACAAGATCTCCAGCAGACAACCCACCCCGCACACCACCACCACCGCCCCGGCCACCGCCACGGGCAGCGGAACGAAATGAACCAGCGTGACCGCCACCATTCCTCCCAGCATCACGAACTCGCCTTGCGCAAAATTGAGCACGCCGGTGGCGCTGTAAATCAGATTGAAGCCGATGGCGACCACGGCATAGATGCTGCCCTTGGTGACGCCGGACAAAAAATACTGCAGTGCTAGGCTTCCGCTTTCCATTACCACTCCGCCCGGAATAAAGCCCCGGTCGGTCCACTCGCCGGGGCTTTCAAGCGCCAAATCCTGCCGAAACGTTCGCGGCTATTTCCGATAAATCGTGAACTTGCCGTCTTTGACCGTCAGCATTTCAAACGCGCCCAGGTCAAGCCCGGTATGATCGGTGGCTGAATAGTTGAACAGGCCGGCCGTGCCCACGAATCCCTTGAGGTTCTCGATGGCATCCCGCACCTTCTCGCGATCCGGCGTGCCGGCGTTCTTGATCGCTTCCACCACGATCATGAGGGCGTCATAAGCGTGCCCGCCGAACGTGCTCACCGGTTCCTTGTAAGTCGATTCATAGTCCTTCTTGTAGGCCGCCAGCACTTTCTTCTGCGGATGGCTGTCGGCCAGTTCATCCACCACCAGCAACCGGCCGGCCGGGAAGAGCGTGCCCTCGGCCGCCACGCCCGCCTGCTCGACATACTTTGGATTGCCAAAGCCGTGGCTTTGAAACAGCGGTATGTTCATGCCGAGCTGTCTCATATTCTTCGCCACGATGGACTGGGCGGGAACAATCGACCAGTTCACCACCGCCTGCACGCCCGGCGTCCCCTTGACCTTCGTCAGAACGTCCGCCAGGTCGGTCGCCTGCTTGTCATAGACTTCGTCGGCCAGGATTTCGATGCCTTCCGTCTTGGCCAGATCTTCAAGCTGTTTCTTGCCCGAGGCGCCAAAGCCGTCGTTGCCCGTCAAAACGGCGATTTTACTGATCCCCTTGCCCTTCATCGTGTGGTAAATCCAGGTTGCCGCCTGGCTGTCCTTTTGCGGTGTTTTGAACACATATCTGGCCAAGGGATTGACGATCGCATCCGCGGCCGCGCAGGAAATGAGGATCATCTTGTTCTCTTCGCACAGCGACTTGATCGCCATCGTTTCGCCGCTGGTGGAGGGGCCGATGATGGCCAGCACCTTGTCCTCTTCAATCAACTGTTTGGCGAACGACACGGCCTTTTCGGAGCTGCCACCGCTGTCCTTGAGCACCAGCTCCAGCTTCCGGCCGAGCACACCGCCTTTGGCGTTGATCTGATCCACCAACATCTTTGCCGTCTTGGCTTCCGGCGCGCCCAGGAACGAGGCCGGACCCGTCACCGAGAAGATGGCGCCGATCTTGATCGGTTTGGTCTCCTCCGCGGCGGGACAGTTTAGGACGGACGACAGGGCGCCGAGCCAACACGCTCCCGCCACCACGAGAAGGATTCTTTTCATAGACAGTCTTCGTTCTATGACTTGACTGCGGAATCAGAATGTAAACAGCACTTCCGCCCGCAGGAAATCCATCATGCCCCGGCTGACATAGTAGTCGCCCGGGAAGAGGAATTCGCTCCAGAGGTGGCCGCTCACGTGCTTGCTGAACTTGTATTTGAGGACAGCCTGGAGGTAATGACCGCGAAAGTCCCCCGTCCCCGTGAATGCAGTAGGCACAGTCGCTTGAGTGGGCACATCCTGATCCGCAAACAACGCGTTATAGCTGAGGCTGAAATTCATGTCTTTGATCGGGTCCAGGCTCCAGGTCGGGCCGAAGCGGATGAGATTGGCCGTTTGCCCTACGCGCGTCTCGTTAACGTAGCTGTAAATGTTGTACATCTCGCTCCACTGCGGCCAACGCCCCCACAGCACGTCGAACATTTCATCGTTCCCCGTTTTGGGATTATCCCCGGAAAGAAACTCAAAAACCATACTCAACTGGTCGTTCATTTTGTCCTTAAACAGGTAGCTGATCTTGCTGTTCACTCCAAAAGCGTTGAGGTCGTGGAATTGGCCGTCCGCCGCCGCCGGCGCGGGTGCGCCTCCCGGCATGTTATACTGATATTGTTTCCTTCCGAACTGATACGCCCCTTCCGCCGAATAGTTCCAGTGCTCCGCCACCAAACCCGAAACGCGACCGCCAAACGTGAAGATATCCGCGTTGTCAGAGAATATTGAGGCCGGATAGTCGTTGAGGGCCGAGTCGTGTTTGTAGATAAAGAAGCCGTCCAGATTGGCTTCCGGCAGACTCTTGTTGGCGATGTACAGAACCGCGCCCTTTTCGTTTTGGTCGGTCAGGAGATACGGGTTCACCGTTCCACCTTGTGGGTTTCCACCCTGTGAGGTGGAGGGGCCTATGGTGGGCAGCCATGCGTCGGGTCGGCCGTACTGGACAATGCCGATGGCATCAATGGTGGTGTGCTGATCTTTCAGATCGACGGTGACGCGGGCGGAATCGAGGAAAGATGTGAAGGATCCATCCTCGGGCGTGCCGTCTCCAAACAGCCAGTTGTCACCCAGGTTAATATCCTGGCGGCCAACCGTCACGGTGGCAGGCAGGTCCAACGGTTTCTTCCATTGCACGTTGAGGGTGTCAATAATCCCGTAGCGCCACTGCATGCCCAATTGTTCAAAGTAATTGTCCATGGTCGAGGGTTTCATGAACTCCCGCGGTTCAGCGGCCAGACGGACGTTAAAACTCAGGTCGTTTGTAATGCTCGTAAATACTGCCGGGAAAAAGCTGGCCCCAATCCGGCCACGAAAACGGAAATAGTCTTGTTCATGCACGGGGGCAAACGGCCCGCTGCTGGGACCCGAACCCAGGCTCACCGCATTGTTGAAGTACTCATTGCGCACCCGGAAATCGCCCCCCCACGTGAACCAATCGACTGGATTCTTTACCCCTTGAATCCACTGCTCAACGGCGCCCGGCGGAGCCGCCGGCGCAGCGGCGCTGGCGGCATTGGTCTGGGCCTGGACGATCACTTGAGTCGCGGCGATCGTGGCGATCGCCAAGGTCAGTTTCAGAACGGATGTGTTCATTGAGTTGTTCAGGTTGTTAATAGGTGTAAACGACTTCCGACCATTGTGTTTGGTTTCTGCAAAGCGGCGTTTGCTCCGGAACCGTTCGGCAGATTTCGCTATCTGAATCTTGACTCCGATCTTAGAAAGCAAGAATAATTAGTCCAGCTTTTTGAATTTGTTTTTCTAGGAAAAAGTATTAATCATGCGATGCATGCTGAATTCTGATTGTCGTACGTTTTCCGGCGACAATATTGGATTAAACATTGACAGATTATGGCTTTTGCGGGCAGGGGTTGGTGGGGCATTCTGCCGGAAGCAGAATACAAAATCATAGCATCCACCCCATGTCAGCAGTCAAACGACAACTCCTGAGCGGCGACGAAGCCATCGCGCTGGCCGCGTTGGATGCCGGCGTGGCTCTCGGCGCCGGTTATCCCGGCACGCCTTCCACCGAAATCCTGGAACGTTTCTCCGAGTTGGGCGGGCGCGGTCAATGGTCGCCCAACGAGAAGGTGGCGCTGGAGGTTGCTTTGGGCGCCGCCTTTGCCGGCGCGCGCGCCCTGGCGACCATGAAGCACGTCGGCCTCAACGTCGCCGCCGACCCCCTGTTCACCGCGGCCTACACCGGAGTGGCGGGCGGGCTGGTCGTGGTTTCGGCGGATGACCCGGGCATGGCCTCAAGCCAGAACGAGCAGGACAACCGCCGGTATGCCGTTGCCTGCGGCGTGCCCATGCTCGAGCCGTCCGATTCCCAGGAAGCGTATGATTTTCTGTTCACGGCGTTTGAAATTTCGGAGCGGTGGAAACTGCCCGTGATCTTGCGCGCCACCACGCGGGTCTGCCACAGCTACACCCTGGTCACGCCGCGCGGCCCCAACGGTCCACCCCGGCCGCCCCGTTTCGAACGCGACATTCGCGGCCGGGTGATGATTCCGGCCTACGCCCGTCCAGCCCACCGGCGGCTCCGGCAGAAAATCGCCGGGATCCAGGAGTGGAATGAGGCCTGCCCGCTTAATCGCGTCGTGCCCGGCGCCAAATCGCTGGGCATCATCACGTCCGGCATCTCGTTCATGCACGCCCGCGAAGCCGCGCCGGAAGCCAGTGTCCTGAAGCTGAGCGTGACGCATCCGCTCCCGCTGAAGAAGATCGAGCAGTTCGCCCGGAGTGTGGACCGGTGCGTCGTCATCGAGGAAGGCGACCCGTATCTCGTGGAAGCGATCCGATCGGCCGGCGTCAATGTTGAAGGCAAAGCCGAGATGTATCGGTTCGGGGAGCTGGACGTGCCGCGCGTGCGGCGCATCCTCAACCGGGACGCGAGCCCGGAGCCGGCCAAGCCGCCGGGCAAACCGCCGCAACTCTGCGACGGCTGCCAGTATCGCCTCGTTTTCGAAACCCTGCGCCGGCGCGACTGCATTGTGGCCGGTGATATCGGCTGCTATACGCTGGGCGTGCTGCCGCCGTTCGAGGCGATGGATTCCTGCGTCTGCATGGGAGCCAGCCTCGGCGTCGGATTGGGCCTGCGTCATGTGTTGCCACAGGAACAGGCGCGCCGTGTGGTCAGCGTCATCGGGGACAGCACGTTTGTGCACAGCGGCATCACCGGTCTGGTGGAGATGGTTTACAACCCGCCGCCGGACGGGCACGTGCTGATTATTCTCGACAACTCCACGACCGCGATGACGGGTCACCAGGAACACCCGGGCACCGGCCGGAAGCTCGATCACGAGCCGACGAACAAGCTGGTGCTTGAGGACCTGGCGCGCGCGCTCGGGGTCAAGCGGGTGCATGTCGTCGAGCCGCGCGCCGGCTCGGACGATTTCGAGCGGGTTTTGGACGAATGCCTGGCGAGCCGCGAACTGTGCGTGATCATTGCCCGGCGGCCATGCCTGCTGATCGTGAAGCGGCTGCGGGAACTGGAACGTTGCGAATGCGAACAGAAGGACACACATGCCCAGCAAACTCACTAATGTGGTGATCGCCGGCCTCGGCGGGCAAGGCGTGCTCAAGGCGTCGGACATCCTGGCCGATGTGGCCGTGCGCGCCGGGTTTGACGTGAAGAAAAGCGAGATCAAAGGCATGAGCCAGCGCGGCGGTTCCGTCACCAGCGACGTGCGGTTTGGCGACGCTGTGCTCAGTCCGATGGTGCCGCCCGGCGAGGCGGATTTCCTGCTGGTGCTCGAACCGACGCAGGTGGAGCCCAACCGTCATTCGCTGAAGCCCGCGGGGGTTTTGATCACCCCCGAAGCCGTCCATCCGGAAAAGCTGCCGAACAAGAAGAGCCTGAATGTGGCGTTGCTCGGCGCGTTGAGCGCGCATCTGCCGTTGCCGGAAACCCACTGGTTGGCGGCGTTGCAGGAAGCGTTCCCGCCGGAGTTTTTCGAGCCTAACCGGCAGGCGTTCCTGAGCAGTCGGGCCGCGCAGAACAATACAGGAAGCCGCTAAGTTCAGAGGATCGTTCTGTCTAAGTCGGAATCAATGAAAACATTTTTAGTCAAAGCTACAAGTCCTTCCCAATTGTTATGAGCAAGAACCACGAGATGCCTCCCCTGCACCCTGCCAGCGCCGTGGATTTTCTGCCGGTGGCGCAATTACGCGACGTGCAATTCAACCGTCTGCTGTCCATGGTGCAGCGCGCGTTCGACCGTGTGGCGCTGTTTCGAAAGCGCATGGACGAGCGAAAACTCAAGCCGGCCGATTTGCACACGATCGACGACATCGTCAAGCTGCCCTTCACGACCAAAACCGACCTGCGTGACACGTATCCCTTCGGCCTGGCGGCCAGCCCGCTGCAGGAAATCGTGCGCTTCCACGCCTCGAGCGGCACCACCGGCAAGCCCATCGTGGTCGCCTACACGAAGGAAGACCTCGATGACTGGTCGCGGGCGATGGTGCGCAGTTTGGCGGCCTGCGGCGTGCACAGCGGCGACATCGTTCAAAACGCGTACGGTTACGGCTTGTTCACCGGCGGCCTGGGCGCGCATTACGGCGCGGAGGCGCTCGGCGCGAGCGTGATTCCCATCTCCGGCGGCAACACCGATCGCCAGATCATGATCCTGAAGGATTTCGGAGTCACCGTGATCTGCTGCACGCCAAGCTATTTCCTGCACCTCATCGACCGCGGCGCCGAACTGGGTGTGGATATGAAGGAGCTGCCGCTGCGCATCGGCGTGTTTGGCGCCGAGCCCTGGACCGAGGACATGCGCGAGCGCATCGAAGCCGGAAGCGGCATCAAGGCCTATGACATTTACGGCTTGTCTGAAATCGTCGGGCCGGGCGTGGCCATGGAATGCGTTCACCAGGCCGGCCCGCACATTTTCGAGGACATGTTTTACCCGGAGGTCATCGATCCCACGACGCTGGAACCGCTGCCGGACGGCACGGAAGGCGAACTGGTGCTCACGACGCTGTGCAAGCGGGCCATGCCGATGATCCGCTATCGCACGCGCGACATCACCGCGCTGGAGCCGGCCAAATGCGCCTGCGGCCGCACCCTCCGCCGCATTCGCCGCATCGGACGCCGCAGCGACGACATGCTGATCATCCGCGGCGTCAATCTGTTCCCGTCGCAAATCGAAGCGGCGCTGCTCAAGGTGGAAGGCACCCTGCCCCACTACCAGATTGTGGTGGATCGCCAGAAAGACCTCGATACCCTCGAGGTCCAAGTGGAAGTGACCACCGAGGCGCTGAGCGACACCGTCAGCGGCCTGGAGCAACTGAAGTCGCGGCTGGCGCACTCGATCGAAAGCATCACCGGGCTGCGTCCCGCGCTGAAACTCGTCGCTCCGCGCACGATCCAGCGCAGCGAAGGCAAAGCCAAGCGGGTCATCGACAAACGAATACTATGAAATGGAAACAACTCTCCGTCTTCCTGGAAAACAAGCCGGGCGCGCTCAGTGAACCTTGCCGCCTGCTGGCGAAAGCCGACATCAACATCCAGACGTTCTCGCTCGCTGACACGCGCGAGTTCGGCATTCTGCGGCTGGTGGTCGAGGACTCCGACAAAGCGCGGCGGCTGCTCCAGCGCAACGGCTTTGCCGTGAAGATCACCAAAGTAGTCGTGCTGGAGGTGCCGGACCGCCCCGGCGGCCTGGCCGGCATCCTCGACGCGCTCGAGGGCTCCGGCATCAACGTCAAATACGCCTACGGTTTTACCACCAAGCCCGGCAACAAAGGCGTGCTGGTGTTTTGCTTTGACGATCCCGACAGCGCCGTTGAAATCCTGAAAAAGAAGGGGTTCGACGTTCTCTGAAGCGGAGAATCGCATTGGTTGGTAGAGCACGCACTCCGTGCGCGCTGCGGCGCTGCGAGAAGCACGGCGGGCAGAGGACTGGCCCGCCCTAGTTTGCGGAAGCCATAGAGGACGACGATGATCACGACGATGTCGTCGATCCTGTGTTGAAGCCGCTGAGGAAAGGTTAATTTCTTCAGGACGCACATGGAAAAGATCAAAGAGTATTTTAAGAACGATGAATTCGCGGCGCGCTCCGGTGTCGAGCTGTTGTCTGTCTCACCGGGCCGGGCCACCGCCAAAATGGTGTTGCAGCCGCATCACCTGAACAGTTACCGGACCGTGCAGGGCGGGGCCATCTTCACACTGGCGGATTTCGCGTTTGCGGCGGCCGCCAATTCGCATGGCACCATCGCCGTGGCCATCAATGTCAATATTACCTTCATGAAAGCCGCCACGACCGGCACGCTTTGGGCCGAAGCGAAGGAAGTCTCGAAGAACTTCAAAATCGGCACTTACCTGGTCGAAGTGAAAGACGATCAGGACGACCTGGTCGCCCAATTCCAGGGGCTCGCGTACCGGAAGCAGGACAAAGTGCCGGCCTGAACAGCTCTCAGGCGCGACAATTCAACGCAAAGCCGCTAAGACGGAATGATTCCGTTCAACCGGGGAGCGCACGCGCCTCGCGTGCGGTGGTCGGCGCCCTCGCCGACCACAAAAGCGCGATCGAGCGAAACACCGTTTAGGGACGGCACTGGGCCCCTTTTCCGACCAGCGAGGCGCCGGTCGGGACACGCGAAGGCGCGTGTGCTCCCCAGAACCAACCGGGGCGTTCCGGCTAACGCGCAACGCCGCAAAGAGCGGCAAAGAAGGACCACAAGGTTTTGACTTCTATAGCAAACGAATTCGCTGGTGCGTTGTCCAAGTTACGGCATGATCAAAAACGTCCATTTGATTCTTATGAAGACCAAACGTTTGTTCACGGTGCGCGCGTTGCTTTCATCAGTTGCTGTTGCCTTGGCGGTGTCGTCCGCGCGGGGCGATACCAACCGTTACTCCGGCAGCCTTTGGACCTTTGAGGATTCAAAGACGGTCCTGGAGGCAGCCTCGGGGATCACCCTGGCGAAATACCCGGACTGCGACGAAGCAACGGTCGAGAAGAAAATGGTCCGCGTGTATCGCGCGGATGGCACCGGCGAATGCCAGGATGAGGAGTTTGTCAAGGTGCTGACGGAAAAAGGCAAGCGCGCCAACCGCACAATTTCCCAGAGTTTCATGCTGCCCTATTCGACGGTGGAGGTGGTCCGGCTGGAGGTGGTCAAACCGGATGGCCAGGTCGTTCCCGTGGACGTGCCAGCGAATGCGAAGGAGACCATCGATGACAGCCAGATGTCCATGAACATTTACGACCCGAACATGCGGGTGTTGCGGGTGAATATTCCCAAAGTTGAAATCGACGATGTGGTCCACTCGGTTACCCGGCAGACAATCGAGCGCCCGTACATGCCCGGTGAATTCGCCGAGGAAAGCGTGTTGGAGGGGCAAGGCTACATCCGGCATCTCTCCTACGAGGTTCACGCCCCGCCCGACCGGCCCCTGAAACGCATCGCGCTGCGCGACGAAATTCCCGGCACCGTCCAATCCTCGACGCAAACGAACGCCGAGGGCGAGCTGGTGTACGATTGGGAGGTTGCCAATGTACCGCGCATGTTCGACGAACCCTCCATGCCGCCTTATGAAATGGTGTTGCAGCGGCTCCTGGTCAGCACCACGCCCGATTGGCAGGCCGTGTCGAAATGGTATTGGGAACTCAGCAAGCCGCATCTGGACGCCACCACGCCGGAGATGAAAAAGACCGTGGATGAACTCATCGCCGGCGCCGAAACCGACCTGGATAAGGTCAAGGCCGTGTTCTATCACGTGTCCAAGAAAATCCGTTACATGGGCCTCACACCCGAAAAGGACCGCCCGGGGTTCGAGCCGCACGACGTGAAGCTGACGTTCGACAAGAAATACGGCGTGTGCCGGGACAAGGCGGCATTGCTCGTCTCGATGCTTCAAGAGGCGGGATTGAACGCCTATCCGGTCCTCATCAGCGTCGGCATGAAAAGGGACGCGGAGGTTGCCGATCCGTTTTTCAACCATGCCATCGTCGGCGTCGAATTGAAACCGGGGGATTATGTGCTGATGGACCCGACCGATGAGAACACGCGGGAGCTGTTGCCGTACTACGATTGCGATCAGAGTTACCTGATCTGCCGGCCCGACGGCGAAAAGCTCATGACCAGCCCGATCGAACCGCCTGCGAAAAACATGATGCGGGTGAAGACCACCGGTGTGCTGGGCGCCGACGGCGCGCTCGAGGCAAAGTCGGAATTGTGGTTCGAGGGAGTCAATGACGACTCGTATCGGAATGCGTTTGCGCACATGAAACCCGACGACAAACGGAGGTTTTTCGAACAGCGCCTCAAGCAGGCGATGCCGGGTGCGAAACTGAAATCCTTCAAGCTGACGCCGGAAGACATGCTCGACATGTCAGAGGCAGTGCGAGCCGAACTGGAATTTTCCGTCGTCGGAATGACCGCCGGCGGCAGGGGCAAGTCGGTGGTGAGCGTGCCGTGGATTGGCAAAAGGCTGGGCGTGGTGAACTTCATTCTCGGAGGCGCCGGCCTCGAGAAAAGGAAGTATCCGCTGCAGACATACGTGGCGTGCGGCCTGAAAGAGGACATCTCGATCCGGTTGGGCGATGGATTTGCCGGAGCCGTGTCCATGCCCACATGTCCGCCGATGGACGACGCCTGCATGAGTTACAGCGAGCATTTTGACAGCCGGAGCAATACCCTGGACTGCTCACGGGAATTGAAATTGAAAGTAGTGGAGTTCACGCCCGCGCAGTATCTGGAACTGAAAGCCATGTTGAAGGAGTTGGAGTACGACGAACGCAAAACACCCGTGATGGCCACGGCAAAAAGCGCCGCGATCAAGCCCGTGAAACCGGCCGATGAATCCGTGGAACCGCCCGTTCAATCCGACGCCACAATTCTCGAAAGCCACAAGGAACTCGAAGTGACCGGCCCGCACACGGCCCTTTACCGGATGAAATACTCGAAACGCATCCTGAGTTACAACGGCAAGAAACGGGAGGCGGAGCTTAAGCTGGACTACAATCCTGCCTGCCAGGAAGCCAAGCTGATCCGGGGTGTTGTGATTTCGAAGACCGGCGAGCGCCAGGAAATCGCCAAAGGCGAAATCAACGTCATGGATGCCGGCTGGAACGCCTCGGCCAAGCGTTATACCGGCGGGAAGATATTGGTTGCGAACCTTCCCGGCGTGGACATCGGATCCACCATCGAAGTCGAGGTCGAGATTGCCTCGAAAGGCAAGCCGTTCCTGTCCGGCTTCGAGCCATTCCAGATGCCCGACCAACTGGACCACAAATCCTTTCAACTGACCGCGCCGCCGGCGGTCAGAATACAGAAAATGGTCAGCGGCACGGCGGGTATCATCAAGGAGAAAGACCAGACCACCAACGGCAGGCAGTCATTCCAATGGGAAGCGCAGAACGTCAAGGCCCTGCCCGCGGAATCGCAACTGCCGCCGGAGTGGGTTTACAGTGCCGGAGTCGGTTACTTTGTCGGCGATGCGGGCGCCTATTTCAAGGAGCTGCGCCAGACCATGCTGGATCGGTCGCGGAAAAGCGCCAAAGCCGCGGAACTGGCCCGCCAACTGGCCAGCACCGCGAAGACCCGCCTCCAGGTTGTGGAATCCATTCGCGATTTCATCGCCAAAGCCATACGCCTGGCCGGACCGGCTTTCACCGAGTTGCCCTTGAGCGAGCTTTCCGCCGCCGACACGACGCTGGCCGACGGATACGGTCACCTGGCGGACCGCGCCATTCTTTGCCACGCGATGCTGGCCGCAATGGGTTTTCGACCCGAGTTTGTGCTGGCCTCCGATTTGCCGCCGATCAAGGAGATTGCCCGGGTCGCGAAATCGTTTCCGCTGCCCCAGAACTTTCAGGCGCCGCTGGTCAGGATCACGGTGGAGGGTGAAACGTTCTATCTGAACGACACCGACCAATACGCGCACCTGGGCACAACGGCGCACGACGGCAGATTCGGCATTGATCTCGCCAGTCAGGCTTGCGAAGTGATTCATGCGGCCAAAGAATGCCAGGACAAGACAGAAACGGTTTACACCGTGTCCGTGGCGGACGACGGCAAAACGCAAATCGATGTCGCCCGGCATTACTACGGCGCAAACTACAACCGAAAGAACCGCTATTTCTCGGAACTGCCTCCGGAGGAGAGACGACGGTATTATCAGGAGGTGGTTTCAAACATGGCGCAAGGGGCGCGGCCCTTGAGCGATCTGACCACAAAATTCGACACTTATCCCGGCCTCGAGCAGTTCACGGTAATGATCGATAACTACAGCGTGGTGGACGGGCCTTATTTGTACTTCGATCTGCCGTTTACCCCGTCCCTCTTTGCCCCCGGAGCGGATCATCGTGCGCTGCCATTGTTCATCTCCGGGAGAAGCGAAAACGTCTTTCGCACCGAGATCCAGTTGCCACCCGGATTTCGGCAGATGGTCATCGCGCCAAAGAGCGAAAAGCTCAACGCCCCCGACGACTGTGGAAGAGCGTTGATCACGACGGTCAGTCAAGCGGGCAAATACGTCATCACCCATGAACTCGATACGCAGCCGGCGGTCGTAACCCCGAAAGATTATGCGGCGTTGCTCAAGGTCGAGTCGATGCTGGGCAGGAAATCCTCGAAGGTCTTTCTGCTGGAAAAAGAATCACGGGTGGCGAAAGACGGCACTGGCGGAATACGCTGAAGACGGGCTTAGCCAAATAGCGCAGCTCACAGTCCACTGCACTGCAGATGCCACGTCGATGAGACTGGTCAGAGGAGCTCGTTTCAACTGCAAATAAACGCGGATGAACACCAGGCAAGTCCGGTTGAATAGAACTTTCTTCGCGCCTGGATGAAGACGAAACGCGATTGAATGGTCGCTACAGAGGGTGGACAATGGAGTGTCTTCCTTTAGTAACAGCCGGTCAGTGTTTGAACTGGCGCATCCGGGAAGTCAGTCGCCCTCAAACACACTTCGTTGGCAGGACATGAAGCATCGTTCGCCATGAACGATCCGCATCAGCGACCACGCGCCAATGACGCCCGGCATGCAGGAAGGACGCTCTCGCGGGGTTCGCTGGATGCGGCTTGTTATGGGACCTGCTCATGTTTCCCAAGGCTCGGTGGTGCGGCTTTCCGTCCGCTCCTCAACTTGCTCAGCACCTTGAGCGCTCCGATATTAACCAGCGCAGCGGCTGCGCAACCCAGTACTAAAGCCAGAAGGAAAACACAACTACCCAGCATCGACCTTGAATCGCCGCTTGCGATCTCAAAAGCCAGGCCGAGCAATCCCACCACGAACAGCCCCAAAACCAGCCCACAAAAGCACTGCTTGAATGTTCGCGAAGTTTGCACGCTGTTATCGAGCCACATAACGATGCGGATCAGGCACGCCGGGCCAATGGCGTCCGATTGCCAACTGAGGCGCGAACCCGGCGTTGCCTGCAGCCGGCTGGTTGAACCCAGCCGCTGTGCGGCGGGCCTGGCGGCGGCTTGAGGGGCCTTGAGGGTTGGACGCTCCTGGTTGCATTGGATTGGTCAAATTGCGGGCAGCGTTTTCCAGCACTCACTGGCAC
>Ga0181527_1000056_pt1 | contig 115585 bp, 90 predicted proteins | sample PEATcosm2014_Bin_30_FD_119762 | JGI IMG/M metagenome (GOLD analysis project Ga0181527, IMG submission 119762) | Peatland microbial communities from MTU Mesocosm Facility, Houghton, MI, USA - PEATcosm2014_Bin06_60_metaG | ecosystem: Environmental > Terrestrial > Soil > Wetlands > Peat | place...
GTTGGCCGAGTGGGAGGCTGCCGTGTGGATGGACGTGTTGCTGATTTTCGTGGTCGTGTTTCCGTTGCTGCCCTGGGGCCGGTCTCGCCTGCGGAGCTCCAGAAGCCTTCGTCCCGAGGTGCGTGAGGCGCCGTCTATTCTTCCGCCGTTGGGCCTGCCAGCAGGGCAAGAAGTGCGGCCTCGTCGAGCACCGGAACCTTGAGTTCGAGGGCTTTGTCGAGCTTCGAGCCTGCCTCTTCTCCGGCTACCACGTAGCTGGTCTTCTTGCTGACGGATCCTGCGGTCTTGCCGCCTGCGGCCTCGATCCTTCGCTTGGCCTCGTCGCGGGTGAGCGTGGGCAGCGTGCCCGTGAGTACGAAGGTCAATCCCGCCAACTGCGACGAGCGCTGCTTCTTCTCCGCGGTCATATCCACGCCGGCCGTGGCGAGGCTTTCGATTAACGCCTGGTTTGCGGGCTGCGCGAAAAACTCAAGAATGGCCTGGGAGATGCGCGGACCGACCTCTTCCACACGCTCCAGTTCTTCCGCGGTTGCTCTTTCAAGAGCTCCGATGGAGCCGAATTCCTGGGCCAGCAGCTCGGCGGTGCGTTCGCCGACAAAGCGAATGCCCAGGCCCATCAGCACACGGGCCAGGCCGGCGCGTTTGGAGCGATCGATCTCCTCGATGAGGGCGCGGGCGGATTTCTCCGCAAAGCGGTCGAGGCCGGCCAACTGTTCTTCGGTGAGTTTGTAGAGATCGGCTACGCTCTTGACGAGGCCGCGATCGAGCAGCTGCTGCACCACCGCTTCGCCGAGGCCTTCGATGTTCATGACCTCGCGGCGGCCGAAGTGGAGCAGGCTCTCGCGCAGCTTGGCCGGGCAGTCGGCGTTGACGCAGCGGTAGTCCACCTCCCCTTCGGCGCGAACGACTGCGCTCTGGCACTCAGGACAGACCAGAGGGAAGACGAAACGATGTTTTCCGCGGGGGTGGTCGGCGTCTTCGAGGACTTCGACGACCTTGGGGATCACGTCGCCGCCGCGCTCGACGCGTACCCAGTCGCCCACGAGCAGGCCGAGGCGCTCGATGAAGTCGGCGTTGTGAAGGGTAGCGCGGCTGACGGTGGTGCCGCCGATGAAGACGGGCGCGAGTTCGGCCACTGGGGTGAGCTTGCCGGTGCGCCCCACCTGCACCGTAATTCCCGTTACCTGGGTCACGCCGGATTTGGCGGTGAATTTATAGGCGATGGCCCAGCGCGGGGCGCGGCCGGTATAGCCCAGGCGCAGTTGGGTGGCGTGGGAGTCGACCTTGAGGACCACGCCGTCGATCTCGTAGCCGAGCGTGGCGCGCTCGGTCTCCGCCTGATCGATGAATTGGGTCATTTCTTCGACCGAGGCAACGAGCTTGCGGTGGGGATTGACGCGGAAGCCGAGAGCGGCCAGATTATCGAGCGTGGCGCGCTGACCTTGTTCAAGGTAGTCGCCGTTGACGAGAAGGAAATAGGCGAAGAAGACCAGCCTGCGATTAGCAACGATGCTGGGTTCGAGCGTGCGCAGCGTACCGGCGGCGGCGTTGCGGGGGTTGACGGCTGGAGGCAACCCTTGCTGCTCTCGCTCTTCATTCAGGCGCAGGAAGGCGGCTTCGGGCATGACTACTTCGCCGCGGACTTCGAAGGTGGGCGGCAGGCTGACCTTCTTCAAGCAGTCCGCGGAGATGGTGAGCGGCACGCTGCGGATGGTGCGGATATTGGAGGTGACGTCCTCGCCGGTCTGGCCATCGCCGCGGGTAATGCCACGCGCAAGACGAGCGCCACCACCTTCAATGGCTTCATAGTGCAGGGCCACGCTGAGGCCGTCGAGCTTGAGTTCGGCCATGTACTCGACGGGCAGGCTGCTCACTGACTCGCGCCGGATTTCATCCCAAGCCTGTTCGTCTTCCATCTCGACAATCTCCGAGCCGAAGCCCGCACCAGGTCGTGGCCCCGCTAAGGCTCGCACACGACGGTCCCAGGCGGCCAGCTCCTCGGCTGAGTAGGCGTTGTCCAGGCTGAGCATGGGGCGCGAGTGGCGTACCTTCTGGAAGCCTTCGGCGGGTTTGCCGCCCACGCGCTGGGTAGGCGAGTCGGGGGTGAGCAGCTCAGGGTGCGCGGCCTCGATGCGCTGGAGCTCGTTCATCAGCGCGTCGTAGGCGGCGTCCGTGATCTCCGGGGCATCGAGGACGTAATAGAGGTGTTCGTGGCGGCGGAGTTCGGCGCGCAGTTCTTCGGCGCGTTGAGCCGGGGTTGAGCTTGGGTTGGTGGGGTCGCCCATGGGGTGAATTATAGGGGGCCGCGGGGCACGGTAGTATGGTTGGCAGTACGTTATGGAACCTGTTACGCACTTTCTTGCCGGAGCCTGCATCGGCAGAGCGGGGCTGAACCGCAAGACGGCTTACGCCACGCTTGCGGCAGTGCTGGTTGCCGAGGCTGCCGACCTGGACGTGCTGTGGTCGTTGGGCGGGCCAGTTGAGGAGCTGAAGCACCATCGCGGCATTACGCACACGTTCATCGCCGCGCCGGTATTGGCCGGGGTGGTGGTGGGTGCGGTGTGGCTGCTTAAAAGATGGGTGGAGGCGCACAGGAGGCGCAAGCCGGCGGCGGCGCCGGTGGGAACGGTGGACCCAGGCGCGCCTGGTCCAAGACTGCCGCAGCCGGTGCGCTGGGGTTGGCTGTATTCGACGGCGCTAATTTCCGCGCTGAGCCACCTGCTGCTGGACTGGACGAACAACTATGGTCTGCGGCCGTTTTTCCCCTTCAATCCGCGCTGGTATGCGGGCAGTTTCGTGTTTATCGCCGAGCCGGTGCTGTGGGCGCTGCTGCTGGCGGGGCTTGTGATTCCGGGGCTGCTGGGGCTGGTGGCCGGGGAGATTGGCGCACGGCGCAGAGAGTTTCGCGGGCGGGGGTGGGCGATTTTCGCACTGGCCGGTGTGGTTGTGTTGTGTGGCTGGCGCTGGGCGGAGCATGCGCACGCGCAGGCGCTGGTCGAAAACACGCAGATCACAGCGGTTCCGGTGAAGCGCGTCGCACTGGAGCCCTACCCCATCAATCCATTCCGCTGGCACGCGATTCTGGAGACGGCCGATTTTTATCAGACCGCGGAGATCGACACCCGAAGCGGAGAGATCGACAGCGACCCGCGGCGCGACGTGCTTTTCAAGCCGTCCGCGACCGCTGCCACCGAGGCGGCGAAACGGACCCCGCTGGGGCAGGCGTACCTGGACTGGGGGACGTGGGCTGTGGTGCGGGATGTGGGCCAGGAGCCGGTTGCCGGCATGAATGCACCCGAACTGGCGCCGAACCAGACCTGGACGACTGTCGAGTTCAGCGATCTGCGCTTTGCCTATTCTTATCTCGGCACAGGGAGGGCCACCGGCCGAAGCCCGCTCAGCGGCTGGGTTTATATCGTGGACGGTCACGAGGATGCGGGCGAGGCGATGGGTGGGCGGGAGCAGCGGTAGGCGTTTTGCTCTGGGTGGAAAAATTTGTTCGCCGCGTGAAACGGTTGAGGTTGACCGGCTGGCGTGTGGGCCCCAGAATGAAAGGAGTGTCGCCGTTACCACCCAGCGACAAAGGCCTGTTGCTGGGGGCTCGGGTTTTTTGTCGAATTGCTTTCTCCAACTATGGGAGATGATCCCAGGAATCGAAGAGGTTGAGGTTTTCATGTCCGCTTATCTGCTTTTGCTGGTTGCCGTGTTGAGCCGTTTGCTGCCCCATGCGGGGTGGTGGAACTTTACCGCGGTGGGCGGAGCGCTGCTGTACTTTGGCGCGCGGCGGCCGTGGCGGGAGATGCTGGCTCCGCTGGCGGTGCTGGTGGCCACCGACTACTACCTGACCGTGTATGCCTACCACTACAGCTTCCGCTGGCAGTGGTATGTGACGACATGGGCGTGGTACCTGATGGCGATGGCGCTGGGACAGATTCTGCTGCGGAGCCGGACGACGTTTGTGCGCGTGGCCGCGGGAGCGCTGCTGGGGCCGACCTCGTTCTTCGTGCTTTCGAACTACGCGGTCTGGGTGGGCGGCGGAATGTATCCGCGGACGCTGGGCGGATTGGGCGCGTGCTTTGTGGCGGCGTTGCCTTTTTACCGGAACGACCTGCTCTCGACGGCGCTGGTGGCCGGAGTGGCGTTTGGGGTTCCCGTGCTGGTGCGGCGGATGCAGGCGGCGCAGGCCGCTGAGGCGGTTGCGAAATAGGTTTGGTGGTCTTCCTGTTGCGGCGAAAAGAAGTGGCAGGGATGGACAAACATGGCGTCAAATTCTCGCCAGAGGAGGAGCCTTGGCATCCACAGCGCAAATGACGCACGTGCCTGTTGAGGTCTACCTGAGCAGTTCCTACGAGCCGGACGCGGAATATGTGCACGGCGTGATCGAGGAAAGGCCCATGGGCGAATTCGACCATTCTTCCTGGCAGCATGCGATTGAGCTTTGGTTTGCACAACACGCAAAGGAGTGGGGGATTCGAGTTCGCCCCGAGTTGCGCGTACAGGTGTCTGACGGGAACTTTCGTGTTCCCGATGTTACGGTTCTCGACCGCAACCTTCCCGTAGAGCAGGTGATTACCCATCCGCCCATTGCCGTGTTCGAGATTCTGTCGCCGGAAGATACGGTCTCCCGCATGATGAACAAGCTCGCCGACTATGAACGGATGGGCATTCAGACAATTCTGGTTCTCGACCCCAATGGGACGCATTTCCGTTACAGCGGGGGAGAACTGGGGAAGCTGCCTTCTGCTGCATTCGATCTTCCCGGAAGCGCCTGCCGATTCGATCTGGCGGAGATTGAAAAGTTGCTGGATTGAACTGGATTTGCAGGCTTGCTAGTCTTCGAGCAGCTTGCCGGCGCGTTTTTTTCTGAACCACCACCAGGCAAAACCAACCACAGCCAGGGCGCCGACGATGGCGACCAGGGTGAGGGAGTGGTGTTCGACAACCTGCACCGCGCCGGGCCCCAGTTTGAGGACCAGAAGCGAGAGCGCCAGCCAGCGGACCATGCGACCGCAAAAGACGGCCAGCATGAAGGGCGCAACGCGCATCTCGAAGACGCCGGCGGCAAAGACGAAGGCCTTCCACGGCGTGGGCGGCGGCAGCATGGAAGGAATCATCATGGCCAGGAACTCCTGGCGTTCGAAGCGGGTACGCATCTTCTCGAATCGCTCGCGGTCGATGCGCTTGAGCAGGAAGAGTTCGCCGCCGGCGCGGCCCAGGCCGTAGGGAAGGAGGGCGCCCAGCGCAGAGCCGACGGAGGCCAGCAGGCAATAGAGCCAGAAGTGGTTCTTGTCGGCCCACACATAGCCGGCCAGAAAAAAATCCATGGGAATGGGGATGGTGGAGGAGTCCAGCAGAGCGAGCGCGCCGATGCCCCAGAAGCCGAATTTAGCCGCAAACGGCAGGAGCAGGAGCTTCGACTTGGCCATGATCCGAGCAAAAAACGACTTCAAAAAGGGTCCCCTTCCCGCAGGTAGTCCGTCTTATGGTCAGGTAACATTGTACGGGGCGGGGCTCAAGCGCACGGATTTCCGTGGAATGAGAGAATAGATAGAAAGGACTCGAAAGGGAGCTGGCAGGGTGCGTGTGCGCCCGTGGAGGCTCCTCAGAAACGAATGCCCACCAGCGAAGCGCCAACCAACGTGAACGAACCCAAGGGGCCGGCGGAGACGAGCCAGGAGACCGGCAGCGCAGAGCGGGGCAGTCCGGCTCAGGGCGGGGAGCCGCGCGAGCTTGCGTCTCCGGTGGTTCGGGGTTCGCGCTGGGTGGACTACGACACGCACGAATTGCTGGAGATGATCAGCGAGCTCGAGGACGAGCGGCGCTGGGCACGATTGCGCGAGGGGTTCTGGATTGCGATTCTCTTTCACCTGGCGCTGCTCTCGGCGGTGACATGGATTCCGAAGTATGTCTTCAAGGTGCCGCAGGTCGTCGATCAGAACGCGATCAAGCAGCACAAGGATTTCACCTATCTGGATTCGCCGCCGGAGGCTTTGCTGAAAGTGCCGCCCAAGGCGACCATCAAACCGGTTCCGGAACAGCAGCCCATGATCGACAAGAAGACGCTGGAGGCGTTGAACCGGGCCACGCCGCCACCCGCGCCGGCGCCAGCGCCGCAGCCAGCCACGCCGGCTCCTGCAGAGCCTCCGGCTCCGCAACCAATTCCGGCGAACCAGCAGCCTCAGGTGGAGGCGCCGCGTCCGGCGGCGGTGCCGGCGCGGCCGAACTTTGCCCTGGGTTCGCAAAACCCGGCCGACCAGCTACGGGATGCGATGAAGGGTGCCTCGCGCACTCCTGGCTCGGGCGTCGCGGGCAACCTGGGAGGGGGTGGATTGGCTCGTCATCCTGGGGCCGGCTCGGGCGGCGTCGAAGTTTTGTCGGACACTCAGGGCGTAGATTTTCGGTCCTGGCTGCAACGCTGGCATTGGGAGACGGAGCACACCTGGGACCCGCTGATTCCCGACGAAGTGAATCCGCCAATTCTGAAGTCGGGGATGGTGGCGATTCGGTTCAAGGTGCTGCCCAACGGGCGGCTGATGGATGGGAGCCTGGTGCTGGAGGGCCGCTCCGGCGACACTGCTCTGGATCGGGCAGCGTGGGGCGCACTGACCGGGTCAGACTATCCGCCACTGCCCAGGGATTTTCACGGGCCGTACCTGGAGCTGCGGGCGTTCTTCCTTTACAACATGGAGCCGCGGTAGCGGTATGCCAGCGGAGTTGTCGTTCAGTCGAGCTGGCGAGGCAATGCGACGGCTGCGAGAGAGTGGCTTGTCCTCCTCCGGTGTGGAACTGCGCCACCTCGCACGCAGCCGGCAAGGGCGCGGGAATTGGAGACGTGCTAGTGGGCTGGCTCGACATCCATCACAGGCAGGTAGTCGTTATCGTGCGGGTCAAACGGGCCGCTCCCGTGGGGCAGGTGGATGCCGTCCTGCGCCAGAAGAGCTTCGTAGACCGGGATGCGGCGCCAGTGGCGGGCCAGGGCGAAGGCGCTCATGTTGGCGATCATCAGCGGCAGGACGAGGCCGTAGCCTCCGGTCATTTCGAAGATGATGAGCACGGAGGTCATGGGGGCGCGGACGATGCCCGCAAAGACTGCTCCCATGCCGACGGCGGCGAAGGCGCCGATGGAGTCGGCGGAGTGGTGAAAGATGGTGACGTCGAGGTAGCCGACCGCGCCGCCCAGCATGCCGCCCATGAAGAGCGCCGGGGCAAAGATGCCGCCCGAGCCGCCGCTGGAGTAGGAGCTGACCGTGGCAGCGAGTTTGAGCAGGCAAAAGACGGCCATGGCAGTCACCGTCATCTTGCCGGTGAGAGCCAGGGTGAGGGTCTTGTAGGGATCGCCCGCGATGCCGTTGAGGTGGAAGAGCGCGAGCGCGACCACGGCCATCCCGCCCGTGGCCGCGCCGCCGATGGCCGGCTGGACCCAGCGGGGCACCGCCGAGAGCCTCCGAAACCAGGCGCGCAGGCCGAGCAGCGAATCCGTGAAGGCCACAGACACAATGGCAGCCAGCAGGCCCAGCAGCGCGTACCAGACGAGAGATGATGCCTTGGTGAGCGTGTAGTTGGCCTGCACGTGAAAGACGGGGGTTGAGCCGAGGATGGAGTGCTCGACGACGGCGGCGAGTGCGGCGGCGACAATGACGCCGGAGAGCATGGTCTGGTCGAGGTCGCCGATCAGCTCCTCGAGGGTGAACGTGACGGCGGCAATGGGCGCGTTGAAGGCCGCGGCGATTCCGGCCGCCATGCCCACCGAGGCCATGCGGCGGGAGTTCTTGGGGCTGAGCCGGGCCAGGCGGGCCAGCATGCTGCTGACGCCTGCGCAGACCTGCACGGTGGGTCCCTCAAGGCCCAGCGAGGCGCCGGAGCCGATCTGGATGGCGCACAGGATGAACTTGCCGATCGTCTCTCGAACAGTGATTAGGCCGTAACGCAGGGTGTAGGCCACCTTGACCTGGGGAATTCCGCTACCCGCTGCGGCGGGGGCAAAGTAGGTGAGGCCAACACCCGCAACCAGGCCGCCAATGGCAGGGGAGAGGATGGTCCACCAGATCCAACTGTGGCCGGGGGCGGCGTTGGCGCGGTCGATGAAGAGCGTCTCGAACCACATGATGCTCAGGTGAAAGGCCACAGCGGCCAGGCCGCAGAGCCCGCCGGCCAGGATGGTGACCGCCAGCAGGCGCTGCCGCTCAGTGGGCATGCGGCGCAGCAGCCAGGCGTAAAAACGCGAGTACAGACCCTGGAAACCGGCCCAATAGCTGGGCTGAGGCGGTTCCTCGCTGGTTGAAGGCATCACGACACCAGTATAGAAGCGGAGCGGGCGAGGTCTTGCGGTGCGAAAATGCCGATCGAGAGTGCAGGGACTCCGGCGCGGGGTTCGATTGCAAGGATCCGGGAGAATCCCGGTCGAGCTACGGTTTGGGCTCTGTGGCGCGCAGGAATTCGATCAGGTAGTCCTTCCATACTGCGGCGGCTGTATGGGTTCCATGGCCTCGGGTGGCGTCGGAGATGGGAAGAAGAATGAAACGCGCGTTGGGCATGCGCTTGACTTGTCTTTCGGCAATGCCCAGCTCCGGCGGGTTGATGTAGTCGTCGGCGGAGTTGATCCAAAGCACCGGCACGGTGATCCGGTCCAGGTGCGGGCTGGGGTCGTAGTTGCGGCTGGCGTTGACGTAAAAGATCAGGTCGTTTGCATCGGTGGCAGATACAGTGCGGGCCAGGTATTGGTCCACATACTTTTCCGCCAGCTCGCGCGTTGGCGCCTGCTTCTGCATCTGCAGCGGGCTGGAGCCCATCACCAGGAGCATTTCGTTGGCGTTGCGCAGGCCTTGGACGGGCTCTGTCTTGTACTCGCCTTCCATCCATGCGGGGTCCTGCTTGATGGCCTGGATGGCCATGTAGCGCATCATTCGATTTCGCCCGGCGATCTGGACCGGCAGGCAGGCGAAGGGCGCGAGGGCATCGGCAAAGCCGGGGTAGGTCTCGCCCCAGACAAACGACTCCATGCAGCCCATGGAGGTTCCCAGGATGAGGCGCAGATGGTCGATCTTCATGTCGTCGAGCATCATGCGCTGGCTGCGCACCATATCGTCGTAGTCATAGGCGGGGAAGTGCGCGTGGAGGCCGTCGGAGGGCTTCGAGCTCTCGCCGTGGCCGATGTCGTCGGGCAGGATGAGGAAATACTTCGTGATGTCGAGCGGCTGGCCGGGGCCGAAGAGGACGTTCGAGAACATGGGGTTCAACAGCGAGTGGGCATTGCCGCCGGTGCCATGGAGCAGGAGCACGGCATTATCGACGTGGCCGGCGGCGTTGCGGTGGGGCGTGCCGAGGGTGAGGTAGTGCACCTTGAGCTGCGGCAGCGTCTCGCCGGCGCCGAAGCGGAAGTTGGCGAGGATGGTCACGCCATCGACTGTTGGCCATGCGATGGCAGGCGCTTGCGGTGCGGCGGGGGGATTCACCGGGGGCATGGACATAGTCTGGCTGAAGGAGGCTGTGGCGAAAAGGAACGTGGCCGCGAGCGGAAGACGGGCGATGCGTGGGTGCATTCGGAAGCTCCTGGACCCTGCGATTCGAGGATAGCTTTTTGTTTGCAATTCGGAAAGCGGATGAAAGATTGGGAAATGGTGCGATTTCCGGATTGGAGACGATATGATCGAAACCTAATCTAGAACCACTTATCATGCATTCTTTGCAAAAACTCCGCGGTGATCGGGTAACCAGAAGCAGAACCGATGACGGAATCTACCGGGCATCTCGGACAAAGAGCGGTCTGATCTTCATCGACCCATTCGATGATGTCAGCCGGGGTGAAAACCGCTAAGCAATAAAAGCAACCGCACTGGGAACTGATCTGGAGTTCAGCACGATTGAGCCTGCAATGCTTATGAGCTGCCTCCAGGTAGTCTGCGTCCGGCCAGGGTTCCTTCTTTCCAGGCTTCGTCATGTATTTCACTTTACAGCGTCCCTTTTGATACTCCTGGATGACCGGCAAACCGGAAACTGCGCCATTGCCAAAGATTGTAGCTCAAAAAATGCGGCTTCCATGAATCGCTGCGTCGCGCTAGAATTCTGCTGTGCTCTATGTTTAGCCGTTCCGCAGTCCGAATTTCATCGACGCCGGTGCTGAAGCGGTTTCGCCGTGGCCGGCCCGACCGTGGACGGCGTTCTTCCCTCTGAGTAATCTATCCAGTTGACTCGTTTTTCGATCCGCGCCGGATGCTGCGCACCTGCGCGGCGGAATCTCCGCGAGAGGGAGACTCGGCGCTCGAACTCCCCGACCTCCTAGATCCATCCGCCGCTGCGCGGATAGAAAGGTTTCCGCGATGAACAGCTTCGACAGCCGGGCCACGCTCAACTCCGGCAATCGCTCGTACACGATTTATCAGCTTTCTGCGCTCGACACGCGCGGGTTCGACCTCAGCCGGCTGCCCTTCAGCCTGAAGATTCTGCTTGAAAACCTGTTGCGCCGCGAGGATGGCGTGAACGTGACGGCCGGGGACATCGAGTTTCTGGCCAACTGGGACGCCAAAGCCGAGCCCAGCCGCGAGATCGCCTACATGCCGGCCCGCGTTCTCATGCAGGACTTCACCGGCGTGCCCGCGGTGGTGGATCTTGCCGCGATGCGCGACGCCATCCGGACGCTGGGCGGTGACCCGGAGCGGGTAAACCCGCTGGTGCCGGCCGAACTGGTGATCGACCATTCCGTCCAGGTGGATGAGTTCGGCACCGCCGGGGCTTTTGACGCCAACACGCTGCTGGAGTTCCAGCGCAACCGCGAGCGGTATGCGTTTTTGAAGTGGGGGCAGACGGCGTTCCGCAACTTCAGCGCCGTGCCGCCGGGGATGGGGATTTGTCACCAGGTGAACCTGGAGTACCTGGCCCGCGTGGTGTTTACAACGGAAATTGACGGAGAGCTGGTTGCTTATCCCGACACGCTGGTGGGCACCGACTCGCACACCACCATGATCAATGGGCTGGGCGTGCTGGGCTGGGGCGTGGGCGGCATCGAGGCCGAGGCGGCGATGCTGGGGCAGGCTGTTTCCATGCTGGTTCCGCAGGTGGTGGGCTACAGGCTGACGGGCAAGCTGCGCGAGGGCGCGACGGCGACCGATCTGGTGCTGACCGTGACCCAGGCGCTGCGCAAGCTGGGGGTGGTGGGCAAATTTGTGGAGTTCTACGGGCCGGGCATTGCCGAGCTTCCACTCGCCGACAGGGCGACGATCAGCAATATGGCTCCGGAATACGGGGCCACGTGCGGCATTTTCCCTGTGGACGCCGAGACGCTGCGTTACTTGCGGCTCACGGGGCGCAGCGAGGAGCAGATTGCGCTGGTGGAGGCCTACTACAAGGAGCAGGGTCTGTTCCACACGGCCAGTTCGCCGGAGGCCGAGTACACGCAGACGCTGGCGCTGGATTTGGCCACCGTGGAACCGAGCGTGGCCGGACCCAGGCGTCCGCAGGACCGCGTGCTGCTGAAGGACGCGGCGGCCAGTTTTCAGCTTCAACTGCCCAGCCTGCTGGCGCCGACGGCCAAGCCGCTGGGGTCGCGCACGGCGGTTGCTTGGCAGCGTGGAGCGGTGACCGATACGGGCGTTGCGGAGAAGGTTCCGGTTCATTTGACGACCACCGTCAAGGAGCGTTTCGGCGTCGATCCGGACACGTATCTCGATCACGGCTCGGTGGTGATTGCAGCCATTACCAGCTGCACCAACACTTCCAATCCTTCCGTCATGGTGGCGGCAGGAATTCTGGCCAAGAAGGCAGTCGAAAAGGGGTTGACCGTGCCGCCGTGGGTAAAGACGTCGCTGGCGCCCGGTTCGCGCGTGGTGACCGACTACTACGCCAAGGCTGGTTTGCTGCCTTACCTTGAAAAGCTGCGCTTCAACGTGGTGGGCTACGGGTGTACCACCTGCATCGGCAACTCAGGGCCGCTGCCCGCCGATGTTTCAAAAAGCATCGACGAACACGGGCTGGTGGCGGTGAGCGTGCTGAGCGGCAACCGCAACTTCGAGGGCCGCGTGAACGTGGACGTGCGTGCCAACTACCTGATGAGCCCGCCGCTGGTGGTGGCGTATGCGCTGGCCGGGAAGATCGGCCATAACTTCGAGACCGATCCGCTGGGCGTGGACGGGGCTGGCCAACCCGTTTATCTCAAGGACATTTGGCCGACGCAAGCAGAGGTGGCCGAGGCTATTGATAAAGGACTGTCCAGCGAGAGCTTCCGCCGGGAGTACGCGAAGGTGAGCCTGGGCGACAGCAACTGGCAGGGGCTGAGCTTCCCAACGGGAGATGTTTACCAATGGGAGCCGGACTCGACCTACATCCGCAAGGCTCCGTACTTCGACGGGATTACCAGGACGCCCGCGCCGGTGAAGGAAATCTCAAGGGCGCGGGTGCTGGCGGTGCTGGGCGACTCGGTGACCACCGACCACATCTCCCCGGCAGGCAACATCAAAGCGAACGGGCCGGCGGGAATATATCTGGTAGAGCACGGGGTGAAGCCGGCGGACTTCAACTCGTACGGATCGCGGCGCGGCAACCACGAAGTGATGGTGCGCGGCACCTTTGCCAACGTGCGGCTGAGGAACAGGCTGGCGCCGGGCACCGAGGGCGGCGTCACGCGCCTGCTGCCCGAGGGCGAGGGAATGTCCATCTTCGACGCCAGCGTGAAGTATGCCGAGCGGGGCGTGCCTTTGATTATTTTGGCAGGAAAAGAGTACGGCTCAGGGTCGTCGCGCGACTGGGCGGCCAAGGGGCCGAAGCTGCTCGGGGTGAGAGCGGTGATCGCGGAAAGCTTCGAGCGCATTCACCGGTCGAACCTGGTGGGGATGGGGATTCTGCCGCTGCAGTTTGAGGCGGGCAAGAATGCGGAGTCGCTCGGGCTTACCGGCGAAGAGACCTATGACATTTTCGGGTTTCGTGAGCGGCTGGACTCGAAGTTCGAGATCGGGCGCACGGTCGCGGTGGTTGCCACATCGGCGGACGGCAGGAAGACGACCTTCGAAGCCAGGATCCGCATCGATACGCCGCAGGAGATCCTCTACTTCGAGCACGGCGGCATTTTGCAGTATGTGCTGCGCCAGTTGGCGGCGAAGTAATTCCAATCGAATCATTAACTGGGTGCCCCACCCTCACCGCGCACTTGTTTTTGCGGCTAGGGTGGGAGCGGCTGCAACCTTGGGAAGTCGAATCATTCTCTCTGAATGAGACGGCTGATTTCGTTCTATACTCGTTCCATGCGCAACGAATTCACAGCGGTCATTGAGCGCGACGGCGACTGGTTTGTGGCTTGGTCTCCTGAGATTCCCGGCGCCAACGGGCAGGGGCGCAGCGTGGAAGAGTGCCGTGAGAGCTTAGGGGCAGCCATCCAACTGATTCTGGAAGACCGCCGCGAGGATGGACTTCGCGGGGCCCCGGCAGACGCTCTTCGCGAGACGGTCACCATCCAGCGAAGCGCGAATCGCTGCTGCGCCACTTGCGCTTGCACGGATGCTATCTGAAGCGCGAAGCCGGTTCCCACTCCTTGTGGTGCAATCCGGCGACGGGACAGACGGAAGCAGTTCCTCGTCACACCGAGGTTGCCGATTTGCTCGCGCGGAAGATTTGCCGGGGATTGTCGGTACCGGAGATTGGGCGGTAGAAGCTCAGGGGAATGGGCTCATTCAAACAAAAACGCCACTCCCGGCTGGGAGTGGCGTTTTTTTTGAAGCGATGAGGCTGGCTATTTGCGTTTCGCGGGGGCCTTGGCGGGCCTGGGAGCGGGGCGCCTGGGTTTGGTGGGGAGGGCCTCGGGGGGAGGAGCCGGAAGTGTCTCCTCCTCGCGGGGGGCAAAGAAGCGCACTCCCTCCTGGTGCTCGCCCATCACATGGAGGCGCAGGAAGTTGGTGGACCCGGACTTGGTGCGGGTGCCGGCCACGATGGCGATCACTTCGCGGGGCCGGACGAAGCCGCCCTTCTCGAGAAGGTTCTCGGCACAATCGACCAGGGCCTCGGTGGAGTTGACTTTAGGGCAGCGGATGGGAGTGGTGCCCCAGAGCAGGTTGATGCGGTTGATGGTGACCTCGACCGGGCTGAGCGCGAAGATGGGCGCCGAGGGATGGTACTTGGAGAGCTGGCGGGCGGTCGATCCCGACTCAGTGAACAGCGCGATGCCGCGCAGGTCCAGATCGTCGGCGGCATGGGCCGTGGCTTCGCAGATGGTTTCAGCGATGGAGAGGTGGGTTCTGCGTTCCCGCGACTGGGAGCTGCTCTCTTCCTTGATGTGGCGCTCGGCATCGATTACGATGCGCGCCATCATGGCGACGGCCTCGACCGGGTACTTGCCCACGGCCGACTCGCCGGAGAGCATCACGGCGTCTGTGCCGTCGTAGACGGCATTGGCCACGTCGGAGACCTCGGCGCGGGTGGGACGGGGGTTCTCGATCATCGACTCCAGCATTTGCGTGGCGGTGATGACCGGCTTGCGGTACTCGGCGGCGCGGCGGATGATGTGCTTCTGAATGGCGGGCACCTTCTCCGGCGGCACCTCGACGCCCAGATCGCCGCGGGCCACCATGATGCCGTCGGCGGCCGTGAGGATGGCGTCCAGGTGCTCGATGGCCTGGGGCTTTTCGAGCTTGGCGATGATCCAGGTTTCGCCGCCGTAGGCAGAGACGCGGTTGCGGACCAGGCTGACGTCTTCCCCGGTGCGGACGAAGGAGACGGCGATGGCGTCCACGCCGTTCTTGAGCGCGAATTCAAGGTCCTCGGTGTCCTTTTCGGTCAGCGAGGGGACGCGCACGGGAATGCCGGGGAGATTGATGCCCTTGTGTTCTCCGAGCATGCCGCCGTTGATGATCTCGCAGACGACGTCGCCCCTTTCCACCTCGTGGACGCGCAGCTCGATGAGGCCGTCGGAGAGCAGGATGCGCGAGCCCTGCTCGACATTTTCCGCCAGGGTTTTGAAGGTGGTGCCAACCAGGGATGCCGTCCCAGGGACCTCGCGCGGCGTAATGGTGATCCGCTGGCCCGCTTTGAGCAGCACGGACTGGTGATCTTTCAGCTTCGAGGTGCGGATCTTGGGTCCCTGCAGATCGCCCAGGATACACAGCGGCTTATGCTCCTCGTGGCTCACCTTGCGGATCATCTGGATCAGCGCCAGCTTCTCCTCGTGGGAGCCGTGGGAAAAGTTCAGGCGAACCACATCGACGCCGGCGCGGATCAGATTGCGAAAAACTGGTTCGGTGTTGGAGGCCGGTCCGAGGGTGGCGACGATCTTTGCGCGGCGTTGGGATGGGGATTCGGTCAGACTCAGTTCGAATGCCATTGGGAAACTCCAAAAGAGGGCTTAGTTGGGTAAAAGAACCCGTGAATGTTGGCCCGCTCCATTGTACACGGGATGTTGGACCGGGCCCTGACTTTATCCATCATGCAATGGGGCAGTGCAAGTGTCGGTGAGACTTGTCACTGACTGGCAGAAAGCGAATCGGGTTCGCCGAAAGCGGGAACGTTCGCCTGGCGTTCCCGAAAAAGGGCGCCGTTCAGTTCCGCGCCCATCAGGACGCTGAAGGCGGTGATGTAGAGCCAGATCAGGGTGGCGATGCCGGCGCCAAAGGAGCCGTAGAACATGGAATAGTCGGCAATGCGGGTGACATACCAGCCGAAGGCCAGGGTGGCCGGGAACCAGAGGAGTGTGCTGATGATGGCGCCGGGGGCAACCCACAACCAATGCTCCTTGCGCCTGGTGCCGAAATGGTAAAGGGCGGCAAGGACGGTGACGCTGGTGAGCAGTGCGACCGACCAGCGCACGATGCGCCACAAGACGAGCACGATGTGGCGCAGTTCGTGGCCGGCGTTATCAATCATCCAGGCCTCGATCTGGTGGCCGAATACGACCACCAGGGTGGCCAGGGAGAGGGGCACCAGCGCAATGGGCACCAGCAGCAGGGCGCGAAGGCGGCGGCCCCAAAAGCTCCAATCCTCCAGCGGGAGGCGGTAGGCGCGGCGAAAGCCCTCCATCAGCGACAGCATCATGCCCAGGCCGGCAAAGACGGTAAGGGCGGCTGCGGACAGGATCAGCTGGTTGGAGTGGAAGCGCCGGCTGAGGACGTAGGACTGCAGCAGGTCCATGGAGTCCTCGGGCAGTATCTGCTCGAAGGCGCCGCGGATTTCGCCCACCAGCGTGGTTCCCTCCGGCACCTGGGCCAGCAGCGTGGTGATGACCAGAAGGGCGGGAAACAGCATGAGCATGCCGGAGTAGGCCGCGGCCTTGGCCGTGTTGATCACGTCGTTGGCAAGGGCCTGAGCCGCAGCAGTCCGGAGCTTGGCAAGAAACGTGATCATCGGAGTCACTGGCAAGAGTAGAGCATTTGCGGGATTCCGGCTACAGATTTTTGTCGCGGGGTGCACCGGGCAAGCTGCCGGATGGGCCGGCAGGAGTGGATGGCGTGGCGCAAGCGCCTGACGACCCGGAATGAAACCGTTTATCATGACCGAGCGATGAAAACCTCTTCCAATCAACCTCTCCGGACGTTGCTGTCGCTCCTGATGCTGGCTGGCCTTGGCTGGCTCTCTACCGCGGCCCAGACCAGGCCCGTTCCCAACCCGCAATTGGCGTCGAAGGAACTGAATGCGCGCGTTGAGGCGCTGCTGAAGAAGATGACGCTGGAGGAGAAGATCGGTCAGTTGGCGCAATACTCCGCGGGGTATGCCACCGGTCCCAACGCCTCCAACCTCAAGTATGACGAGCTGGTGGCCAAGGGACTAGTGGGGTCGATGCTGAACGTGGTGGACGCGGAGGCGACGAACCACTACCAACACATCGCCATGGAGAAGTCGCGGCTGCACATTCCCATCCTCTTCGGGCAGGACGTGATCCACGGTCACCGGACGATCTTCCCGGTGCCGCTGGCGCTGGCGGCAAGCTGGGACCCGGCGGCGGCCGAGTTGGTGGCGCGTTATGGGGCGGAGGAAGCCCGCGCCGACGGGATCGCCTGGGTTTTTTCGCCGATGGTGGACATTGCGCGCGATCCCCGTTGGGGGCGCATCATCGAGTCCAGCGGCGAGGACCCTTACCTGGGTTCGGCGATGGCGCGCGCCTGGGTGAAGGGTTACCAGCAGGACGATCTTTCCAAGCCCGACTCCGTAGCGGTGAGCGTAAAGCACTTTGCCGCCTACGGCGCGGCCATTGCGGGGCGCGACTACAACGCGGCGGACATGAGCGAGATCACCTTGCGGCAGGTGTACCTGGAGCCTTACCACGCCGCGGTCGAGGCCGGAGCGGCCACGATGATGAGCTCCTTCAACTCGATCAACGGCATTCCCGCCACTGCCGATCCTTTTACATTGACGCAGATTCTGCGCAAGGAGTGGGGATTCGACGGATTCGTGGTCTCCGACTGGGGGGCGGTGGCGGAGCTGATCAACCACTCCATCGGCGATGGCCCCACCGTGGCGAGAAAGGCACTGGAAGCGGGCGTGGATATGGATATGGAGGGCAACCTTTACGGGACGGTGATTGCGGCGCAGGTGCGCGCGGGCAAGATTCCCGAGAGCGTGGTGGACGAGGCGGCGCGGCGCGTTCTGCGGGTCAAGTTTGCGCTCGGTCTGTTCGATCACCCCTACACCCCCCAGGGGCCGGCCTACGACGCCACGCCGGAACGCCGCGCGGCGGCTCGCAAGGTGGCCGATGAGACCTTTGTGCTGCTCAAGAACGACCCCGTCGAGGGCGTTGGAACCTTGTTGCCATTGACCGCGAAGGCCAAAAAAGTGGCGCTGATCGGCCCGCTGGCGGACAACCAAGGGGAGATGCTTGGGGCATGGGCGGTGACGGGCGACCCGAAGTATGCGGTTACGCTGAGGACGGCGCTCGAGGAGCGGCTGGGCGACCGGCTGCTTTACGCGCAGGGGTGCGACCTGCTGAGCGGCGAGGACGCGAACATGCTGAAGCGGGTGAACTTCAACGGTCCGATTGCCGCCGATGAGCACCTGCCGGTACCGGATGACGCCAGGACCATCGCCGCGGCGGTGGAGACGGCCAGGAAGGCCGATGTGGCGATTCTGGCGCTGGGCGAGCCTGCCAACTGGATGGAGGGCGAGGCCTCGAGCCGCACGACACTGGGCTTTACCGGGGCGCAGGAGCAGTTGCTGGAGGCAGTGGCGGCCACCGGCAAGCCGGTGATTCTGGTGGTTTTGGCAGGACGGCCGCTGGAGTTGAAGTGGGCGGCCGGGCATGTGCCCGCGATTCTCGATGCCTGGAGTCCCGGCGTCGAGGCCGGACACGCTTTGGCCGATGTGCTGTTTGGCGACGTGAACCCTTCGGGCAAGCTGCCGGCCAGCCTGCCACGGGCCGTGGGGCAGGAGCCGCTCTACTATGCGCAACTGCCAACCGGGCGGCCGGCGCATGGGGATTTGAGTCATATGCCGCTGAATCCGGAAGAGAAATTCATGTCGCGGTACATGGATGAAGAGAACTCGGCGCTGTTTCCGTTTGGGTGGGGACTGAGCTACACGCGGTTCAACTACGCGCAGCCGACGATCAGCCGCGCGGAGATTCCGGTGCGGGAGGTGCTCGCATCTCAAGACAAGCCGGTGGCTACGGTGGGGGTGGACGTGAAAAACACCGGGAGCGTGGCGGGGACGGAGGTGGTTCAGCTCTATATCCGGAACACGGCGGCGAGCGTGGAGCAGCCGGTGCGGGAGCTGAAAGGCTTTGCGCGCGTACAACTTGCGCCGGGCGAGCAGAAGCACGTAGAGTTTCCGCTGGGGTTCGATGAGCTGAGTTTCTATAACGTGGAGATGCAGCGGACGGTGGAGCCGGCGACCTACACGATCTGGGTCGGGGGGAGCTCGCTGGCGACGGCGGAGACGACTTTGAAGGTGGAGTAGAGGCAGGGGACAGGGAACAGCTGGCTGCCAGTTGGAGGGGATTACTGATTGGTAGATTTTGGCTAGGAGCACGGCTTCAGGATGGTGGACTAAAGTTCGCGGTTTGCATCGGAGTAAAGACTGGGGTTTTGTTGCTGGCTGACGGTTGGATTGCACGCTTTCTGGCGGCTGGCGGGCACTATTTCATGGTTAAGGAGGAGACGATGCTAGGGGAGAAGATGAGCAGCGAGGAGAACGGGGCCGACCGCGGTACCTGGGCGCCGAACCGCCGGCATTTTCTGGCAGGATTGGCGGCCCTGGGGCTGGCCGGGTGGGCAGAGCAGGCGGCCGGAGCGGCAGCAGGGGCGTCTGGCTGGAGCGGACTGCCGGACCGGCCGGTGGAGCAGCCTCTGGATTTTCATGCGCTGGCCAGTGCGTTTGACGCCTATGTCATGGACCCCGCGCACGGGGTGAATCTGCGCGCGAAGGATGGCCGGCAGGTGTTTCCTTCGGCGCTGGAGGGCGTGGAGGACGGGGGACTGACGACTTACGGGCCGATGGCGCTTGGCAAGGAACTGCGCGGAGAGGGATTGGACGGCCTGGCGGCATCGCTGAAGGCTTACTTCAGCGAACCGTATGGACTGTTTCTGGACGGCGCCGGCGCCACGCTATGCGAGTACTGGTACCTGATGAACGTGACCGCGCTGGCCTATGGGCTGATCCGGCTGCGCTTCGGTCAGGATGCGGAGTGGTTGGCGCGGGTGGAGAGGAGCGCGACGCGGCTGAAGGAGATGGCGCGGCAGATTCGCTACGACTTCAACAGCCAGGGCTACGACTTTGCCAAGGGTGCGGCTTTTACCAACCATGATATCTACCGGCAGCCCGATGCGGTGGGCGGATATAGCTACGTGATGCTGCTGGCGTGGAAGTTGACCGGAAAGGAGTTCTGCCTGGCAGAAGCCAAGGTGGGGATAGACCGCTACCTGGACTTCGCCGCGAACCCGTGGTACGAGATTCCAAGCGGCGCCATGGCGGTGATGACGGCTGCACGGCTGGAGGCGATGGGGTATCCAACCAACGCGAGGAAGGCGCTGGGGTTTGTGTTGGACGCCAAGGCCGGGCTCATGGCGACGGGGCTATGGGGCGGACGCGAAGTGAACGGACTGCTGGCGGGATTCCGCACCGAGCCCCCCGAACAGGTTTACAGCATGGAGTCGATGGTGGCGCTACCCTACCTGTTGCCGGCGGTGCGATTCCGTCCGGAACTGGCGGAGGAGGTGGCGCGGTATGCGCTGAACGCGGCGGCGAACCTGCGCTGGTTCTATCCGCAGTATCTGCCGCGCGAGGACCAGAGCCGTCCGGAATTGCCGCCGATGATTCCCTACGAGCGGTTGAGCCGGGAAGAAAAGGGCCACAGTCCCTACGCGACGGGCGATTTCGCGGGGCACCGCTCCATCTATGGCGGCGCCTATGTGCTGTGGCTGGACAAGATGGTTCAGCCGCAGGACGATCCGTGGCTGCTCCGCTGGGATTTGGCCAGGACAAACTTTCTGGATCGCGACCTGCCTCCGGCATTTCTCTATTACAATCCATGGCCGGAAGAAAAGCGCGTTACGGTTGAGACAGCGAAGGAGCAACGCCAGATTCAGGATCTGACGCGCAACCTGCCGCTTGTGCCGCACGCAGGCAGGGTGGAGCTGACCCTGGGTCCGCACCAAGCGCGCGTGATCGAGTTTCGAGCGTAAAGTGGCCCTGGAACTGTATAACGCTCATCCGCTGGAAACAGCTGCGGCTCAGGGATGAAGCACGCGCGTAGCGGCTCAGGGATGAAGCACGCGCGTAGCGACGATGGAAGTGGCATTGGGAGCGCCAGCGACGGCGGTGGTTCGGATAAGAGCTTCAAAGTATACTGGCTGACCGGGTGCGCCGGAGATGCCGAGGGCCTGTTGAAGCCTTTGCCGGTTCCCTGCATCCGCGAGGAAAAGACCGGCAGCTTCGGTGCCCTCCTGTTGCAGTCCCTGCAGGATGAGAACGCTGCCGTGACCGTTGACCATCGGCAAAAGCGAGATGGTCGCGTAGTCCTCGCCCGAGCTGCCGGTGAAGGTCAGCCCGTGATAGGTTTCCTGCTCGCCGGCCTTGGGACGGAGATTCTGGAAGAACTTGAGGCTTTCGCCGACCACGCCCTCGCGTTCCTGAAAGTTGAGCTTGTCCTGGAAATAGGAGACCCAAGGGTTGGAGCTGGGGCTGCCGACGAAGACAAAGTTGCCCGTTTCAAGATCACGTGGGCGCAACTCCCGGGCCGAACGAATGACGAGCCAGTCGCGCGAGTTCCCGCTCAACCGCATAAGTGTGTTCACCACCACGACATCAGCATATGAGGTAAGCAGCGAACCGGACAAATACTTCATCATTCTCGCCTCGCGGCCGGTGGGGTGAGCGTTGGAGAACGCACCGCCGCTCCGGTAGGCAGGGCTTAGATACTGCTCCAGGGTCACCGTCTGCTCGTCGACCAGCCTCAGCATGCCATAGTTGATGTCGGCTACCACCACCTGAACAGTCTGGTTGGCCGGATTGAAAAGCGCAGTCAGAGGCCAGGGTGGCGGGGGCGGCATTGCAACCGCGGGACGGCGAAACCAGGCCGCAATGGTGGTGATCAGAAAGAGTGTGGCCAGCGCCCAGGGCAGCAACCGAAACCAGAACTTGAGTCCGTGGACCGCGACCGCCGGAAAGGGCTCTGCCGCGGCCCTTTGCTCAACGCTGTGAAAGACCGTGGTGTAGGCCCCTTTCGGTATCTCGATGATGACCGTTTCGCCGCGGCCTTCCCCGTCGAAGTACTCATGCAGCTTGAGGCGCAACTGGCGGACATGTACGCGGACCGAACTGTCCTCTACGACACTGTAGTCCTGGGCCTTGCCGAAAACGGCGCTTCCAATGCGATGCTCGCTCAAATCCTGAGTCTGTCCATGGAGAGTTCTCTCCGCCAGGAAGCACAGCAGATCTCTTAGCCGCACCGACTTCTGAAAGGGCGGGCTGGCGGTGATCCTTTCAATCAATTGCCAACGGGCGTCTGCCCGAAGTGCCGGGTCCAATTCCGTCATCCGCGTTCAATCCCATCTCCGTTCGACTTACTCCAATTGTGAGCAATTTTATACACAATCCGAGAGCATCATTTTTGTTCGATGCATCGTAGCACATCTTATGCAAAAGGGAAACCCCATTTGCGACCGCAAACTCAATCGCTAATTACTTAGAATTCACAAGAATGTCTGTGCGGGCTGCCTGAATGAAATCCCGTCAAGATGTTTACTGAGCAGAATCCCGGCTCCGGCTGTCTGTCCTCTCCATTTCTTGCAGCTTTCTATGTGCTTTCGTGCGAATTACATGTAATTCGCATTGATTCTCAATGATTTCTGCAGTGAGTTCCTTTTCAGTCGTGGGGGGATTCCCTCAGGTTTACTGGTAGCTTCAAAAGCCCGGTCTGCCTCGTCGCGAAACGCCGTCGCGAAGGCCCGATCCAGCAGAACGCAAGGGGGCTCATGATGAACGATCTGGCACAACGCTTCCGAGAGAACCCCATCCTCGGGCCGCGGGACCTTCGTCCGAGCGTGGAAGGCATGGAAGTGACATGCCTGCTCAATCCGGGAGTCTTCCGATACCAGGACAAGACCTGGTTGCTGGTGCGGGTGGCGGAGCGCCCGGCACAGGTCCCAGGCAAGACCTCCTTTCCCATCCTGAGCCCGGAGGGCCGGCTTGAGGTGCTTGAATTCGACTCGAGTGATCCAAGACTCGACCTGAGCGATCCACGCGTCATCAGCTTTGACGGGCGGGACTATCTCACCACCCTCTCTCACCTTCGTCTGCTGGCGAGCGACGACGGCGTTAACTTCACCGAGCCGGAGCAGAGCAAGCCTCTGATGGGGACGGGGGAGCTGGAAACCTACGGCATCGAGGACTGCCGTGTGGCGAAGATCGATGAAGCCTATTACCTGACTTATACGCAGGTCTCCAACCATGGCGTGGGCGTGGGACTCAGGAGCACGCGCGACTGGAAGGACTTTGTGCACGAGGGCATGATCTTTCCTCCGCATAACAAGGATTGCGCGCTCTTCGAGGAACGGATCGGCGGCAAGTACTATGCGCTGCACCGGCCCAGCAGCCCGGAACTGGGCGGCAACTACATCTGGCTGGCCGAGTCGCCCGACCTCGTTCACTGGGGCCGGCATCGTTGCCTGGCCCATAGCCGCGAGGGGTACTGGGACAGCGCCCGCGTTGGCGCCGGCGCGGCGCCGATCCGGACCGCCGACGGTTGGCTGGAGATTTATCACGGCGCGACGAAGGAAAACCGTTACTGCCTGGGCGCGTTGCTGCTCGACCTGAACGAACCCTGGCGGGTGCTGGCACGCTCCGAGACGCCCGTCATGGAACCGCTGGCTTCCTACGAGCAGGAGGGCTTCTTCGGCCAGGTCATCTTCACCAATGGGCACCTGGTAGATGGAGACCGCATCACGCTGTACTACGGCGCGGCCGACAGCGTGATCTGCGCCGCGCGTCTGTCTGTTTCGAGCATCCTGGCCAGCCTTGTCCCGACAGAAGGAGCGAAGGCATGAACCGCTTGCGCAAGGAGTTTGAAGTCTTTTTTTCCTGCTCTCACTCCATGCAGGTGTTGATCGTGTCCAACATGATCTACGGCCTTGTCCTTCCGGTGATCGAGATCTTCGTGGCTGCCTATGTCATGCGGAACTCGCACGCCGTCGCCAAGGTGGTTACCTATCAACTGTCGATTTACACGGCCACGCCGCTGGCCTTCTACCTGAACGGCAAGCTGCTGGGCCGCGTTGGCGCCAAGCATCTGTACGCGGCCGGGATGTTGCTGTCGGGACTGGCGATGATGCTAATGATGCAGTTGAGCATCCTCACTCCCATCGGCGTTGCGACCTCGGGCTTCACCATGGGGCTGGCCACCGGTATCTTCTGGGCCAACCGCGGATTCCTGGCGCTGACCGCCACCAACGACAGCAACCGAAACTACTACTACGGCCTGGAAAACTTCGTCGCTGTTTTGGCCGCCGTCGTGGTTCCGGCGCTGATCGGCTGGTTTATCAGCGGCACCACGCTGTACGGCTGGCTGGGCGGGATCCCCAACCGCGCCTACCACATCGTCGCGATGGTGGTTTTTGGCCTGACAATTCTGGCCGCCGGCATCCTCGAGCGGGGCACCTTCCGCAATCCGGAGCATACGCGCTTCGTCTACTTCCGGTTTCATCCGCTGTGGTGGCGGATGCTCGAGCTGGCTCTGCTCAAGGGCTTGGCCCAGGGATACATCGTCACGGCGCCGGCCATGCTCATCATGTTGCTGGTCGGGCAGGAGGGAACCCTGGGCGCCACGCAGGCCATCGGCGGCGTTTTCTCCGCTTGCATCATGTATACGGTCGGCCGCATGACAGCGCCCCGGCATCGCATCATGGTCTTTTCCACCGGTCTGGTGCTGTTCTTCCTCGGCGCGCTCACCAATGCATTGCTCTTCAACGCCGTGGGCGTGCTCATCTTCATCGCCTGCCTTCTGCTGGCCAAGCCGCTGCTGGATCTTGCCTATTACCCGATCCAGTTGCAGGTCATCGATGCGGTCACCCGGCTCGAGGGACGCAACGAATACGCCTATATCTTCAACCACGAATTCGGACTGTTTACGGGGCGCTGCCTGGGTTGCGGGTTATTCCTGGGCATCGCTTACGGATGGTCTGGAAATGCAGCGCTCAAATACGCCTTGCCGGTGATTGCGCTGTTGCAGTTGTTATCCATCCGGGTAGCTGGCCAAATCTCTCGAGGTTTGGACGCGGCGAGCAGCACCTCCCCCGCCGCAAGCTTCACCGGACACGCCATGGAGGCCTGAGACCAATGTTCGAGAGGAGACACACAATGATGCAAAAGAATCTAACGGCACAAAGACCGTGGCGTCTGGCGGTCTGGCTGTTGGCGGTGTTCGGCCTGGCAGCCGGCATCCCCGGCCTGGCTCAGGCGGGCAGAGGCACTTTAACCGGCACCGTCATGGATGCAAACGGAGCACTCATTCCAGGGGCCTCACTGAATCTGACGGAGACAAACACAGGCAGCGGTTATGCGACAAAAGCGACCGCAACGGGCCTGTATACCTTCGCCGAGCTTCCCCCTGGGTCGTACACGCTTACTGTCACCTCGCCGGGGTTCGAATCTTATACCCAGAGCGGCATCGTCGTAGAGGTAGGCAGCACGGCCACTGTCAGTGCCGTAATGAAGGTAGGTTCGGAAACGGCGACCGTCAACGTAATTAGCGATGCTTCGCATCTGGAGTCCGAATCCTCCGATGTCGGCTTCTCGATGTCGCCCCTGGTACTGGAATCGCTTCCGCTGCCCTTCGGCGGTGAGATCCGCAACCCGCTCGATTTTGCGGCGCTCTCGCCCGGATACGCCGGAACCATGAGCAACAATCCCTCCTCGCCACCCGCCGGAGCCTTCAAGCTCAGCGGTGGACAACAGGGAGGCGCCGACATCCTGCTCGACGGCGCCACCACCGAGCTCGCCTCGGCCAACATGCAGGTCACCTATAACTTCAGCGTCGAGGCCGTCTCAGAGTTCAAGGTCATGACCAACACCTTCGACGCCCAGTTTGGAAGCGCCAGCGGCGGCGTGGTCAATCTCGTCTCCAAGCAGGGAACGAACACCCTTCACGGCTCCGCTTACGACCTGCTCAAGAACCGCGTCCTGGATGCCAACGGCTGGACCAATGACTACGCTAACGGAAAAGCCGGCAAGATCGTGGACACGAAGCCCATCGACACCCAGAACGACTTCGGCGCAAGCATCGGCGGGCCGGTGCGCGTTCCGTGGCTTTACAACGGTAAAGACAAGACCTTCTTCTTCTTCAATTACGAGGGCTTTCGCCAACAGAACGGAGGCACCTCGCAGCTATCGGCCCCCACCCAGGCCATGCTCGGCGGCGATTTCTCGGCCCTTCTAACCCCTTTGGTCGTCAACGGCCAGACCTTCCCGGCCCACATCCTTTACGATTACTCGACCTGCACAGGCGCCAACCAGGGACAGCCCTGCCAGGCTTATCCGAACAACAAAATCACCGAGGCCGCGGATCCGGTGTTTGCCGCCGCTTCCAAGGTCATGCCCTCCGCCCCCTCCAGCGCCACCAGCCCTTACTTCAACATCGAAGACTCCAGTTCCAACCACGAGCAGGCCGACGAGTGGTCCATACGCATCGACGAGAACATCAACCCGCGCAACAAGATCACGGGCAGTTACTTCACCGGCAACATGCCTTACGTCAGCACCCAAAGCCTCGGGCCGCTTTACACCGGCGGCAACATCCAGGGCAACAAATACGTGCGTCTGGGCTATGACTTCATCATCACGCCCACCATGCTCAACCACTTCAACGCCGGCTTCACTCGGCGGCATCGCCTTGAAACCTCGGGAGAGGGCGGATTTGGCGGTAGCTGGGCGAGTAAATTTGGCCTCAAGGGCGTAGGTGAATCGGTCTTCCCTCGCTTCGACATCAACTATCCGGGCAGTGGCATCAGCGAGCCCAGCGATGGCCAAAGCATCTTCGACGACAACGTCTTTCAATATGACGACGCGGTCTCGTGGCAGAAGGGCCGTCACAACTTCCGGTTCGGTGGCGAATTTCGCGCGGCGCAATTCAACCTCGGCATCCTGACCGGCAGCGCCGGCCATTTCAACTTCACCCAAGGCCCCACCAGCACTCCGTCTGACGGCAACTCCGGCTTCGGCTTCGCCAGCTTCTATCGGGGAGCATTCACAAGCGTAAACGGCGATCAGTCTGATATTGTCATTCCCCAGGTCGACGGATTCCGCGCAAAGTATCTTGCTTTCTTTGCCGCCGACGACTGGAAGGTCAACAGCAAGCTTACCCTCAACCTGGGCCTGCGCTACGACATGCCAATCCCGGTGACCGAGCAGGCAAACCGCATGTCCTATGTAGACCCAACCTTGGCGAACCCAGGCGCGGGCGGCCTTCCCGGCGCTTACGTTTTCGAAGGCACCGGCACGGGACGCCTTGGAGGCACCTCCCCGCAGTCGATCTTCAAAAAGGCCTTCGGTCCTCGTGTCGGCGCCGCTTATTCGGTCGATCCCAACACCATCATCCGCGCCGGCTACGGCATTTACTTCTCAACCCAGCGCGTCGGAGGCTTCGCCGAGGATGACAGCCAGGGCTTTTCCTCCAGCTACACCTACTCTATCCCGAGCACTCCTCAGACACCGGTTGGTGTGCTCTCACAGATAAGCGCCTATCCCGGCAAAATGCCTCCCTTCATCGACCCCACAGTCATGAACAACCAGGGCAACGCGCTCTTCCTCGAGTCGAAGGTCGACCGGCCCGGCACCATCCAAAACTGGACCGTCGATGTGCAGCGCCAACTGCCCTTCAATACCATTGCGGACGTAGCGTACGTCGGCGGTCATGGCGACCACCTGCAGGCGTTTCTGCATGACCCCAATCAGGGAAACCCTGCTAACCTGTCGTACGGCGCCTGTTTGCAAGTCAACATCGCCGACCAGGAGACAAGCCCGGCTTGCGCGGGCCAGCCCTTGGTCGCTGCGCCCTATCCTGGGTTCAGCGGCTCCGTCTCCCAGGCCCTCCGTCCCTACCCGCAGTATGGAACTGTCACGGTGGATTCAGCCACCATGGACGATCCCTTCGGCGATTACACTTACGACGCCATGCAGATTCAGGTAACCAAGCGGACCAGCGCCGGGTTGACAGTGTTGGCGAGCTACAGCTGGTCGAAGAACATCACCAATGCCGACTCGGAGTATCCGACCGAGGCCGCTTGGGAAGGTAATGGCACGTCCGGCGCGCTGAACACCTACAATCTGAAGGTCGAGAAGGCTCTCAGCGAGTTCGACATCCCGCAGCGCGTCGTCCTCGCCTGGACTTACGATTTGCCCTTCGGAAAGGGTAAGAGGTTTGCCAATCAGGGCGGCCCCGTCAACGTGCTGGCCGGTGGGTGGAAGATTGCCGCCGTCCAGAAGTATCAAAGCGGCACTCCACTCAGCGTAACCTCGCCGGGCTGGACCTCCGGCATCTTCGGCGGTAACGAGGGCGCAACCGGTTCATCCAGCCGTCCCAACGCCGTTCCGGGGGTGAATCCGAAGGTCAGCAGTAACGGTAAATTCGTCTATGGGACAAGCCTCCGATTCAACCCAGCGGCGTTTGCGCCCGCCCCCAACTTCACCTTTGGCGACGCGCCCAAAACCCTTGGCATCCGCGAACTCTTCAACACAAGCGAGGACTTCAACGTCACCAAGGCCATCCCCATGTTTACCGAACGGGTCCATACCGACTTCCGCGTGGAGTTCTTCGACGTGTTCAACCGGCACCGCTTCACCGGCTTTAACACGTCAATCACTTGTAACCCGGCGACTCAAAACTGCGACAGCTCAGGCGAAGGGGAGGGCACGGGCGTTGCCTATGGCCCGAGAAACATCCAGGCCTCCCTGCGGGTCACCTTCTGACGCCACCGGGCGAACCAGCCCTGTTACGTCTGACGTTTGAAAACAACCAAATTCTCCCGGACCTCTTCAGCGAGGTCCGGGAGTGTTGTACTTTTGCACGATGCACCGTCCAGACAGAGCGACGTTCCGTTCAGTAGAAAAACACCATACAGGATCACGCAATGGCATTCAGTGACGTGAAAATACACTACTATCAATCCATGTTTCGCATCCGCAGCCGGCGTTTTCTGGTTTTTTCCGCAGTGATTTCGATCGCATGCGTGCTCTCGTCAGCCGGCACCGCGCAGGTTATCAATTCGCAGATTCAGGCTCAAGTCCAGGAACACTTCTTGGCGGCGCAGCAGGATCAGCAGCAAGGACTGCTGGAAGCGGCGGTGCAGGAATACCAGGCGGTGCTGCGCCTGCAGCCGGGATTACCCGAGGTGTATGTGAACCTTGGGCTGGTTTACTATGCGCAGGCAAAATTCGATGAGTCCGCCCGCGCCCTGGCAACGGCCGCCAAGTTGAGGCCCGGCATGCGCGGTGTAAGCCTTTGGCTTGGAATCGATGATGTGAAGTTGCATCGGCCGGCACAGGCCGCCGCGCTCCTGCGCGAGGCTATTCGACTGGACCCATCCGATAAACTGGCGCAAAGCTGGCTGGGAACGGCGTTATGGGATGAGGGGCAGATAGATGCGGCCTTGCTCCAACTGGGAAAGGCCTGCGCGCAATTTCCCGACGATCCCGACCTGCTTTTCGCGCGCGGCGAGGCCTATGGCAAGGCCGCCATGCAGCAGACGGAGCAACTCCTTGAAGAGTCCTCGGGGACAGCGCTCTCCGACCTGATCTACGGGACCCACTACGCCGAGGAGCGCGATTGGACGAAGGCCGAAGGCCATCTTCGCCGCGCCATCGAACGCGACCCGCGCTTACTCGATGCACGCCTGGAACTGGCCGGGACTTTCCTCCAGCAAGCCCGCCTGCCTGAGGCTCAGGAGCAACTGGAACAAGCCCTGGCGCTGGCGCCGCGATCCGCCTCCGCGCTGGCGCTCAGCGGAGAGTTATTGCTTTTGATGCAGCAACCGGCGGAGGGTCTCTCGCGCATCGGCAAAGCTATCGAAATCGATCCGAGCGAGGCGCTTGATGCTTTGGGGCTGCCCGTGGAAGATCGTTTCGATCAAACCGATCGCAGCGGCGCAGACGGCAAACTCCCATCTCTATGCCGCGAAGCCGCGGCGACCCTGGAAGCCAACCCAACGTCCAGCCCTGCCAGAGATGTTGCGCTTGCGGCGTTGAATGCGCTGGCCGGGGACGAGGAAGCCGCGCTGCAATCCTACCGGCGGATTGGCCCTGCGCGCTCAGGCCTGAGTCCGTCCGCGAACCTCTTTGCGCTGGCGATGACGGCCATCCATCAGCACCGTTATGACAATGCCGAGCCGTTGCTCCTGCGCTGGCTCGCGGCCCATCCCGCCGACCGCACCGCGCGTTACGATCTGATTCTGGTACGCCGCCAGATCTCAAGGTCGCAAGTTATCCGCCTGCTCGCAGTGGCGCCGGATTCCTATCATGTGCATCAGTTGCTCGGCCAGCTCTACGCCGGTCGCGAGGAGGACGACAAAGCACTCACTGAGTATCTCGCCGTAGCCTCTGCCCAACCCGACCTTCCCGGCGTTCATTTCTGGCTCGGGCATCTCTACTGGAAGCACGGCGATGCGGATCATGCGCTCAAGGAACTGACGCGGGAACTGGAACTCAGTCCTGGCCATCCCGAAGCCAGCGCGGAGCTTGGCACCGTTCTGGTGGCCGAAGAGCGCGCCGGAGAGGCCATTCCGCATCTGGAGTCGGCAATCCACAGCAAGCCCGATCTTTGGCCTGCTTATTCACAACTGGGCCGGGCGTATGCGATCGAAAAGAATTACACTCCCGCCGAGGAAGTGCTGAAGCGTGCGCTGGCGCATGACCAGGACGGCTCCACGCATTATCAGCTTGGATTGGTCCTTCGCGCCGAAGGCAAGACCGCGCAAGCGGCTCAGGTCTTTGCCCAGGTGCGTGCTATCAAGACCGAGAAAATGGCCGCGCCTTCCACCGATGACGCTGCAAACGAGGGAGCGAAGCAATGAAATGGCGCTGCATGATTGCTTCCCCGCTTGCTTTCGTTGCATTGGCCTGCTCGCTGAACGCGCAACCTACGGCGTTGGAGGAGGGCGTGCGGCTCATTCGCGAAGGGCGATTCGATCAGGCGCTGGTCAAGCTCGAACAGGCGCATCGCATTGCGCCCCGCAACGCCACCATCGAAAACCTGTTGGGGATTACCGAAACCCAACTCGGCCACACGGACGCGGCCTGCAACCACTATCGCAACGCGATTCGCCTCGACCCCTTGCAAGCGGCGCCGCACAGAAATCTCGGCTTCAATCTGCTTAACTCAAAGGATTTTACCCATGCGGAGCCTGAGCTGCGCGAAGCATCGCGCCTGGATCCCAACGATAACTTTGCCCACTACTATCTGTTCTTGCTCGCGCTTGCCACCAATCGCGATGCCGAAGCGCTGGCGCAGGCTTCTGGTGCCGGCCAGTTAGTCGACAACGATCCGGAGGCCGGCGCCGGACTGGTCGAAGCGGAGATCCGCATGGGCCGTGCGGATGAGGCGACTAGCCGCATCGAGCGTCTGGAGGATGCCAACCAGCTCCCATCCGCACGCGAGTATTCGATCGCCGTACTTCTCAGCCAGCGCGCGTACCACACCCAGGCGGTCCACTGCTTCCGGCACATTGCTACGCTCGATCCGTCCTGGGAGAACCGCTACAACCTGGCGCTGGCGTTGCTCTACGACGGCCAGTTCGCCGAGGCATCCACTCTCCTGACCGCGTTGCACACTGAGCGGCCCGCGCATGCGGACACACTCATGTTTCTCGGCTCGGCATTCGAGATGCAGCAAAAAATGCCCGAGGCGCTGGAAGCCTATCGCGCCGCTCTACTGGCCGACCCCTCCAACCCGGACCGGACGCTCGATTACACGCGTCTGCTGATGGACATGGACCGCTACGACGAGGCCATCCAGGTTGTCCAGACCGGCATGGGGGAAACCTCCTCGGCTGCGCCCCTCCAACTGCGCCTGGGCGCGGTTGAGATGATCAAGGGCAACTACGCCGCGGCGCGCGATGCTTTCCATGCGGCGCTCGCTACCGATCCGCAACTTGACGCCGCTTATGTCGGCCTGGCGCAGACCTATGCCCGCCAGGCCAACGACGTTGAGGCCATTCACATCCTTGAAGAGGCGCGCGACAAACTCCCCGGCCATTACCTGCTGGAGTATTACTTCGGCCTGTTGGCCAGCCGCCTGGGCCGCGAGCAGGAGGCGATCCTTGCGCTCGAAAAGGCCGCGCAACTGGAGCCCAATTCCATCGATCCATTTTATGAACTGGGCAAGCTCTATGCGTCGCAACAGAATTGGCCGCAAGCTCGCCAGGCGCTTGAGCATGTCATCGAATTGAATCCTCAATTCGCGCCCGCCCACTACCAGTTGAGCCGGGTCTATGCGCATCTGGGCCTGAACTCCAAAGCCGAACAGGAAGCCAAGCAAACCCACACACTGGTGGATGCGCAACGCGAGGAAGCGCTCCGCAAACAGCGCGAGCGCGCAGCCAGTTTCCAGCCGCGGACCGCTGCAACGCCTTCACCCCTGCCGTGAACGGAGACTGATGCTTTTTTCTGCAAAGACCACGGACTTGGAGCAGAGAGTCCTGAAGAACACGAGGAGCTTGAGAATATGATTTCCTTTGGACAACTAAACCGCCGTGACTTCCTTGCCCTCTCGGCACTCACAACAGTGGCAGCCCTGCTGCCGGAGTCGTTGCACGCCGCTGGGCCGTCTGCATCCGGCCTTGTTTCTCTCCAGGTCACCGGCGATGCCCAGCGCGGATATGGAGTTACGATCTTCTATCGCGATCGGGCCATCGCGCGGCACCATGCAGGCGGAGAATTCTCAGCTATCTTCCAAAATAGCGAGCGCAGCCTCGAAGACCGGGCCGATGACTGGAAAGCCACTTCGTGGAGCGGAGACCGGACGCGAATCAAGCTCACCGGAGAATTGCAACTCACGAATCTGCGCACAACCGTCTTTGTCGAGGTTCGGTATGAAGTTATGCCATCGCAAGTGGTGAGAAAGACGATTCAGTTGCGACAGGCGGATATGTTCGAACTGCTTTACCAACTGACGAATCGCTTGCAGCCTGAGGCGGCGCCGGCAAAATTTTGGAGTTTCGACCACGCAGATTGCAGAGGCGGCGCACTGCATGAGTATTTCCCCGCAGCCGGTTTTCGCACCCAGAGTGGAGTTACCGTAGGGCTGCTCACCGATTCCGGTTATCGCAATCAATGGAGCCGGATCATACGGCGCGATGGAACGCCCGTGAAACCCGCGCCGGCCAGGATTCCGGATCTGAATCTCTACTTTCTTCCGAGCGCCGACGAGCGCGCACAGCAGGGCGCTTTCATCCAGCAGACATTCGGTGAGGCCACGATCCAGTTGTCTGGCGAGGGTTCTCGCACTCCCGTCGATGTTCCACCGCCTTCCAAGTGGAAGAGGAGCGGCGAGATTCAAGTCGAGCAACAGGACGGCGTCGTCAAACTGTCTCCAAGGGCCAGGAGCGATTTCGTTCTTTTGCCATTCCCGGCAAAGGGAGGCGATATCTATTCCGTGCATCTCAAGTATCGCTCCTCGGCTGCGATTTCGGTTCACGCGTGGGACGTGGACAATCAGTTCCAGAAACTCAACGATCTCACGCTGTTCAATGACACGGCGCCTGCCTCTCCCGCAACCTTTACAGAGTTTCAAAATTCCTTTGTTGTGCCCTCCCTGCAGGGTACAGGAGCCGCTCTCGTCTTTTCGCTTACTGATGTTCCGGCGGAAGGCGAGGACAAGGATGGCAGCGGCAGCTTGCCCTCAATGGAAGTGCGAGATATAGAGCTTTCCCGTGTTGCCACCCGAAGCGAACCATACCACCGCTTGGAGATGGGGAGCGCGCAAACGAAGACCGTCTTCATCTTTGCGAGCGATGCGATTCCCGACACAGTGCGCGGTTACCGGCTCGCCAGCCAGCTTCGTTTGGCCGAGGGTCTCGGCTTCAAAGGGGGCGAAACGGAGAAGGTGCTCTACGCAGACGTCATGATGCTGGTTTGGAATGCCGAAATGGAAGAGCTTCGCCCCATGCTGGCGCCGAGCATCTGGTATTCGGCCGCTGGTGAAATGTATCTGCGCGACAGCTTTTACGCTCTCAACGGCATTCACAATCGCGAGCTGAACGAGAAGGTCTTTGCCCTCTGGGCCGACAATCAGGGCGCCGACGGAGCGATCAACACCCTGGTAGAACCGAACATTGCCAACCTGGAACGCAAGTCCAATGACTCAACTCCGCTATGGCTGCTGTGGGCGCTCCTCAATCGCCGTCGATTCGGCTCAGAGCTGCCGGTCGATAAAGTGCGGCGAGCCGCGGAATACTGTCTTGCTGCGTATGATCCCAGGCGCGAGGCCATTTGCACGGCTCAGTTTGTCATGGGTCAACTCGATGTGATCCATTATCCGGAAGGCACAAGGATTCTATGCGAAAACCAGGGAATGCTTGCCGTAATGCTGAGAGTTATCCGTGAACTTCAGATTCCGGAATTGAGCGCATCTATCTCCGAGAGCTACATTGCACGGGCAGAAGAAGAATATCGCAGCTACTATGATGTAAGTCGCGGCTTTCTTTTTCCGGCTCGCAATATACACGATGCAATAGGTTTTTCGGATATTTTTCCCGAGTTCCTGTCGCTCTGGCTTTTCAAACGGAAAATCCTCACGGATGAAATGGTCGTTAGTCACCTCGATCACATTCCGGTGATGTTGCCAAGAAAGGACTGCCCCTATCCGGCGGAAGGCGGCTCGGTGAGGCCGATCTTTATTGGCCTGCCTGCGGCGGGTAAAGAGTGGAGTTACTTTACGGAAAAATGGCACCCTATGGTAAGCGACTCTTACGCGGCCAGCTATGCAGGCAAGGCACTTGACGGCGTTTACTACAACGGCGGCAGTTGGATGAGGATTGAAGTCTGCGGGTATGTCACGGGCAAACTTCATGGATGGCAAAAGGCGGAGCGCGCGATTGCAAACCGGCTCTGGGCTGAAATCCACACAGCCGAGGACTTCCCGACGAGCCAGGAGTATTTGCCAACCGATCTGAAGAATCCATTCTTTGGATATCACCGCGTCTTCGCATGGAACTCTTTCGTGCTCCAAGCCCTGGAGATGGCGGACCTGCGTACCCCCGGGATGGATCCGGGCTACCTGGACAAGCTATGAGACAGAAGCGAACGCTCAACTCACAGTGGAGACCGGTCCTCTTTTTCGAGTCGAGCAGGTTGCACAGCGGGCTCTTCAGGCCGTACGATTGGCAGGGCCTGGCGATGAGTGCGGTATCGTCTCCCGAGGTGCAACGCAGCTCTTGGGACGGTGCAAACCCCTCTGTCCGTCCCTGTCCTACTCGAATGAGTCGCGATGCGCGAATTTGACCAAGGACAGAAACACCGACCTCTGCGCAGGAGCCTTTCCGAATGCCCACCAAAACCATCATCGAACCCTTTCGCATCAAGAGCGTTGAACCCATCCGCTGGACTACTCGCGCGCAACGGGAGAACCTGCTGCGCGCCGCACACTACAATCTTTTTCTGCTTCCGGCCGACGATGTTCTCATCGACCTGCTCACCGATTCCGGCACCGGCGCCATGTCCACGCACCAATGGGCGGGGGTGATGGAAGGCGATGAGAGCTATGCAGGCAGCAGGAGCTTCGTTCACTTCAAGCGCTCCGTTCAGGACATCTTCGGCTATACTCACGTGATCCCCACCCACCAGGGACGAGCGGCGGAGCGCATCCTGTTCCACGTGATGTGCGGGAAAGGCGACGTGGTGCCGAACAATACACATTTCGACACTACGCGCGCCAACGTGGAGTCTGTCGGGGCGGAGGCGGTCGACCTTCCGGTCCCCGAGGCGCTTGAGCCCGGGATGGTCCTTCCCTTCAAGGGCAACATGAATGTCTCCGCGCTGGAGGAGTTGATTGTGACGGTGGGGCGCGAACACATTCCCTTGGTCATGCTGACGGTGACGAATAACTCCGGCGGCGGACAGCCGGTGTCGATGGAAAATGCGAGGGCTGTCGCCACGCTCTGCCACAAGCACGGGATTCCGCTTTACTTCGATGCCTGCCGCTTTGCCGAGAACGCGTATTTCATCAAGCTGCGCGAGCCGGGCTATGCGGCGAAGACGCCCAAGCAGATTGCTCAGGAAATGTTCTCGCTGGGCGACGGCTGCACCATGTCGGCCAAGAAGGACGGCATGGCCAACATCGGCGGCTTTCTGTGCACCAACGACGACATCCTCGCGCGCCAGGAGAAGGATCTGCTGATTCTGACCGAGGGTTATCCCACCTACGGCGGGCTCGCCGGGCGGGATCTGGAAGCGGTGGCGGTGGGGCTGCAGGAATCGTTGGATGAAGACTACCTGCGCTACCGGATTGCATCGACGGCTTACCTGGGCAACCACATTGCCGAGCACGGCGTGCCCATCGTGCAACCACCTGGCGGCCACGCCATCTATCTCGACGCCAAGGCGTTTCTGCCGCACATTCCGGTTGAGCAGTTTCCCGGCGTCGCGCTGGCTGCGGAGTTATATCTCGAAGGCGGCATCCGCTCGGTTGAGATCGGCAGCCTCATGTTTGCTTCAGCCGCGAAGATGGAACTGGTGCGGCTGGCCATTCCGCGACGCGTATACACGCAGAGTCATATCGACTACGTGGTGGAGATCATCCTGAGGGTCTGGGAGCGGCGCGCCCACATCAAAGGAATGCGACTCACCTACGAAGCTCCCTTCCTGCGCCACTTCACCGCGCATCTGGAGCCGATGGCAGGATAGTCTGACCGGCATTCTACGGCTTGCTCGATTTCAGCTTGATCATTTCGCCGTCCACGGCGAAGCTGCCGAATCCACGATGGTGGATGGTTTTCGGATGTTTCTGCGCCGGATCGGTCCAGGCCTTGAGGACCTCAAGGATGAAGAGATTGAACTTGTTGACGAGATGGGTATCGACCACACTGCATTCCAGATTGGCGAAACACTCAGCCACCAGCGGCGGCGCCACGCGTTTGGCTGGCGCCGGCGTCAGGCCGAATCTCTCGAACTTATCCACGTCCCGTCCCGAGCAGTTGCCGATTCCAACGACTTTGGAAGCCAACTGAATTGCCGGCACGGCGATCACGCACTCCTTCTTTTTCCGCAGTGCGTCAAAGCTGTAATTGGCGTTGCTCACGACACACGCAATCAGCGGCGGTTCGAACTCCACCATCATGTGCCAGGACATCGTCATCACGTTAGTGCGGCCCTTGTGGGCAGTCGTCAGCAGAACCACCGGACCCGGTTCGAGCAACTGGTAAACCTTCGCGAGAGGCAGATCTTTCATCGCTGCGGCGCCTCCCATTGGCCTGAGTTGGCGGAGTTGAAGATAGCTTCAATGACAGCCATGTTCTTGATCGCGTCCTCGACTGGGACGGGAACCTCCGTGCCGTCCAAAACGGCTTTCGAGAATGCGTCCCCCTGCAATGTGTACTGATCGCACACGGGGAAGGTTTCCGTGCTGATGTCGCCGCCGAAAAGATCGCCACTCGAGTCGATGAAAAGGCGCGTGGGGCGGTCGGGAGGTGCGTTGAAGGGGATCTCGATCTCGATGCGCCCGCGGGCGCCCAGGAAGTGGATGCGCTGGTAGGGAACCAACTGCATGCTGCACGTAAAGACGGACTGGCCCGCGGGGAAGTCGAGAATGGCCGAGGTGAGGCGGTCGATGTGCATCTCGGGATCGCGGTCGATAGTGGCGACGACGCGTGTTGGCTCCTGACGAAAGGCGTAGCGCGATGCGTGGATGAGGTAGCATCCGATGTCCAGCAGTGCGCCGCCGCCGCTCTCCACGCGGTTGCGGATGTTGGACGTGTCGACGTTGAAGTAGCTGAAGAAGCCAACGATGGAGCGCAATTCGCCGATGCGATGCTCGTCGAGCAATTCGCGCAGGCGAAGCCACTGGGGATGGCAGTTGACCATGAAGGCTTCGCCGATCCTGACTCCGGTGCGGGAGCGAACGGCGAGCAGGGTCTCCGCTTCCGCAACGGTCAGGCTGAGCGGCTTCTCGCAGAGCACGTGCTTGCCGGCTTCGGCGGCTTTGATGGTCCACGGAACGTGAAGCTGATTGGGAAGTGGATTGTAGATGGCGTCGATATGGGGGTCGGCGAGGAGTTCTTCATACGAGCCGTAGGCCGTGGGAATGCCCAGGGCGGTTGCTGCCTCCTGAGCCTTGGCGAGATCGCGGGATGCGATGGCGGCGACGCTGATGTATTGCCCCTGCTGCATCCCGGGGATGACTTTCTTGAGGCCGATGTTGGCAGTGCTGAGAACTCCCCAGCGGAGTTTGTTGGACATGGGAGCAATGATAAAGGAACCCAGGTCCTTTGTGCACGCAGCGGCATACGCCGGTCAGCCGGGCACGTCCTGCAATCGTGATCGGACGCGATCATTGTGGCCGCGCTCAGCCCCTCGGGCGTTGATCAAGCCGGTTCTATGGCGTCACCCGCAAGTTATCGAACTGAACGCGATCCCACTCCGTGCCCAGGGCAATCATGCCGTGCGAGTGTGCGGAGTCCTTGATCGAAGCCAGCGGCGCTCCGTCCAGCGACGCCGTGATTTTCCTGCCGCTCTAAGCGCTGCATTCAGCAGCGGGAAGGTATAGGTAAGCAGGAAGCACGCCGTCCAAAGCGCGGTGATGGCGATGGACATGGCGCTGCTCCGGATGCGATTGGGAAAGATTTCCGCAATGACAACCCACGTTGCCGGGGCCAGCGACATGGCATAACAGGCGATGGCCGCAAGAACCAGCACCAGCATGGGTTTGCCCTGCAGGTGCAGACGGTACAGCGCGCCGAGAACGGTGTAGATGACCACCAGCCCGGAGACGCCGGTGAACGGCGGTAACCGCGAACATCCAGCGCCATCCCCACTGGCCATTCCACGAGAAAAGAATCTCCTGCGCCGAGGCGCCGGGCGGCACGGAACGGGCAATGAGCCAATTCACCCATTGTGCCAGCAGAATTCCAAAGACAATGGCCAACTGGTTGAGAGAAACGGTGTCCGGGAACTCGCTTGAAAAACAAAGCAATACCCTGGGATTGTGCCTCAGGAAAGGAAATTCAGGGTCAGCCCGAGCCGTTGGGAGAAAAAAGAATGTAGGAGCAGGCCAGGCGAGGGCATCTTGAGGTATATTGACTGCTATCCGGAAGGACCAAAGCGAACACTCTGGAAGAGGACCTACCGACAAGGAGATCATCGTGGCTAGCATCTGTACGAAATGTGGAGCTGAACTACCCCCCGGCATGCAATCCTGTACCGCTTGCGGCGCACCGGCGGCCGCTGGCGCCGCGGCCGTGCCGCCGTTCCAACCCGTTGCTGCTTCTTCCCAACCCGTTGCTCCGCCGGCAAAGTCCGGGCTCAGCAGCGCGGTCAAGATCATCCTGATTATCGTCGCCGTGTTCGTCGTCCTGGGCATTCTCGGGGCGGGAATCGTAGGCTACGGTGTGTACCGTGTTTCGCGGGCCATCCATGTGAGCGGCCCGGGGGGCCAGGTGACGCTGAATACCCCCAACGGCAAGATTACCGCCAACTCGACGGAGACATTCACAGCTTCCGACCTGGGCACGGACATCTATCCCGGCGCACAACCCGCCAAGGGTGGCATGCGCATGACCTTACCCACAGGTTCGATGGTGGCTGGCAACTTCCTTACCTCGGACTCAAAGGACCAGGTGGTCGCCTTTTACAAAGCCAGGTTCGGCAGCGAGGCGGCGGTGATGGAGACTTCTGACGGTGCTATCCTCACACTCAACAAGAGCAAGCAGGACTCCATCGTGTTGACGATTACCCAGAAGCCTAACGAGTTCGATGGCAAGACGCATATTTACATCATGCACACCATCAACAACAAGGCTTCCTAGGGCCTTTGCATCGCGGGGCGCGGGATGCTTCGGGCGCCCGCCTCCGCGCCTGCGTTGGACGGGAGAGCCAGTGTGTACATCCGTGCCTTCGGCCTTGGCAATACATCAGGAGAAAGAAGATATTCTGTTTGCCGAGGGGCATGGAAGCGAGTATGGTATTTTGAAGCAAGCGATTGGTTTGGCCGGCATTGCAACTTAGACGCCAGGCTGGACCAATGGCCCGTATCCATCAGGGGGAATTCATGGCAATTTCAGACATTTTGGCAAGCATCGATCACGATATTGCCCAGTTGCAACAGGCGCGCGCGCTCCTTGCGGGTAGCTCCGCACCGGCGCCCAAGAAGAAAGCAGGCAGACCCAGGAAGGTAGTTGCGGCCGTTGCACCCGCCGCTGCGAAGCCTGCAAAAAAGAAGAAGAGAAACATCTCTCCTGAAGGACGGAAGCGCATCGCTGAGGCCGTCAAGCGCCGTTGGGCTGCGCAGAAGAAAGGTGCTGCGGCAGCCGAAAAGTAGCCCTCTTTCCGGCTATGCGCAGAGGGACTGAGGCAGGACTTCGCCCTGCGAGAGTTTCAGTCCCTCCTTCGTTTCCTCTCCCACCGGCCATTGCGGCAGACGGTGCAGGATGTTGTTCGCTTCCGAAGCCCCGTGACGATAGAAAAATTCTTTCGAAGTCTGTGCGGACGCTAGGACAGCCTATGGCTTTTCTGCCGATTGCCGCGTCAAAGGCCAATTCCTTTCGTCTTCGCATTCCGGCGGCGGATGTCTTCTCGCCTGCGCGGCCTCGATACTTGCCTTCCGCAATGCGCTGCTGAGGGGTCGCCTTCGCTACGCCAGATGCCTCTTCAGAAAGTGCAATGATCGCTGCCGCGCCTCATGCGCCGCCTGTTTGTTGTAGCTTCCGCGCGCATCGCAATTGAACCCGTGCCCCGCGTCGTACCAGTAGATTTCCACCTTGGGATGTGCGGCATGAACCTTCTCCACTTCCTCGGCGGGAATATGCGCATCCTGCTTGCCGAAGTGCAGCATCACAGGCGCAGAGGGCGTCTCGCCGGCATAGTTCCCAATGCGGCCTCCGTAGTACCCCACTGCCGCTGCAGGGTGCAGCCGCGCCGCGGCCACCCACGCCAGGGTGCCGCCGAAGCAATAACCGATCACGCCAACCTTTTTTCCCGTCGCGCTCCCGGCAAACTCCAACGCAGCCGCGATGTCCAACAAAGCCTTCTCCGTATCGAGCTTGGGGATAAAGCCCATCGCTCTCTCCCTATCGGCGCCGTCGTAGCCAAGCTCCACTCCCCGCTCAATGCGGTCAAACAGCGCCGGGGCCACGGCCAGGAAGCCGTCCTTCGCATAACCGTCTGCCACCGAGCGAATGTGCGCGTTGACTCCGAAAACCTCCTGCACCACCACCAGGCCCGCCACAGGCTCGCCTTCGGGCCGCGCCAAATATGCGCTTAACTTGTGTCCATCCGCTGCCTTCAAGCTCACATACTCACTCATTTCCACTCCTCCTCGATTCACAGTATCCATGCGCCTTCAACGGAGTTCAATTCATTCCAACAGTTGTTTTGACCCTGCCTGGCGCCGTGCGGCGGGCAGTATCGGCAACTCATGAAAGCACCGCAGCGGGCCACAGACTCATGAATCCCATGCCGCAAAACCCGGCGGCTGTGCGTCCTTTCGAGCTCTAAAGTTGCCCATGAGCCATTGTTGTGTGGGAAATACTCCCAAAAAGCATCATAGGCAATGCGGATACTCTTATCAATCAAGGGCGGAATTGCTAAGGGCGAAATTGGTAAAGGCAGACTGCTCTGGAATGGCCCTGCCGGGGTGCTGGTTCGGCGGTTGGCTCGATACTCAACAACCCAAAGAGAGGCGATGATGAAGGTCTTATCAGCCTGAGGTGCAACTAGGTCTCTGACCGTGTGATTTCGTACGTGTGATTGAGTGTCGCGGCCTCCCACCCTAGGCGCAAAAACAAAGACGCGCTGCCCAAAGGGCACCGAGGTGGGGCACCCAGTTTTGGTACAAAATTATACGGTCAGAGGCCTAGCCATTTTCCAACTTGGCGTTCACCGAAGTTTTGATGGAGCGACTTTGATCCAGACGAGCGTGAACGGCATGGGCGCCGGATTTAGTCGCGTTCTCTGACCGGTAAAGGTTGATGAGGCACTCAACGAGGCGTAAAGCGAAGCTTGCTGTGCGGTTCTTCAGCTCTGGTGGCGTATCCGCTCCCAGCATCTTGCGCAGCGCCAGGCTGATATTGGACGCGCCGACGTGATTCACCAGACGTTTGAGAATATTCTTCCGCCCGTGCAAGGTGCAGCGTCGCATTGCGCCGGTCTCGTAGCAATGAGCAAAGGTTCGCTCTACCTGACGAAAGACTATGCACATTCCAACGACCTCTTCCTTCCCATTTCCTATAGAAGGATGTGCGTCTACCTCCCGATCCCTGCCAGCGTGCACGTTCATCTTCACTCAGCAGCGCCGCATACGCCTCTGCCGCCCCTTCCGTCAAAATGTCGTCCGGGTATGCGCACCAAAGGTCGAGTGTCAACTTGTCCATGGCATTGCGAGCAGACCCTTGCAGCCTACCGCATCGGCCTCGTCTCCTTCGTTCAGGCGCCTCAAAATGGCGGCGGAAGGTATAATCTGCCTCATGGCGGCGAGCGCACACACGAATCCACCGGTAGCCGAACTCGCGCAGAGTGCGCCGGACAACGCCCCTGCCGTTGAGCCCGGCACGGCATCGAAACTGCTCGCCCTCAAAGCGCGGCTTGAGCAATTGGGAAGCCTGATGGTGGCTTACTCCGGCGGCGTGGACTCCGCGTTTCTGGCGGCCACGGCGCATCGTGTTCTCGGCCCCCGCATGCTCGCCGTGCTGGCCGACTCGCCCAGCCTGGCCCGGCGCGACTTCGAGCAGGCCTGCGCCTTTGCCCACTCGCTCCAGATGCCCCTGCATGTCGTTGCCACTGAAGAACTTGAGCGGCCCGAATACCAGCGCAACGACGCCAGCCGCTGCTTCCATTGCAAGGACGAACTCTTCGCCGTCATGGAATCTCTGGGCGCCAACCTCGGCTTTCCGCGCATTGCCTACGGCATGAACGCCGACGACACGCGCGATTTTCGTCCTGGCCAGCGCGCTGCCGAGGAGCACGCCGTGCTGGCGCCGTTGGCCGAGGCCGGCCTGACAAAGATCGAAGTCCGCGCCCTTGCCAGGGCCGCCGGCTACCCGCTCTGGGACCGCCCCGCGGCGCCCTGCCTGGCCTCGCGCGTCGAATACGGCCGCACCGTGACCCGGGAGGTGCTCGAACAGGTCGAAAGGGCCGAGGAGAGCCTCCGCCAGTTGGGCTTTCGTGAGCTGCGCGTCCGCCATCACGGCGAGTTGGCCCGCGTTGAGATTGCCCGGACTGAGCTGCCTCGCGCCCTCACCATAGAGATGTTCGACGCCATCTCCGCCGCTCTCAGACAGGCCGGCTTCCAATACGTCACGCTCGATACCGCCGGCTTTCGCTCCGGCTCCATGAACGCGATTTTGCCCGCCGGCATCCTTGCCAGGCGCGGTGCATAGCTGACAGTTTAGAATCTTGAACGCGATGCGTATTGGATATCTTGAGTGTTTTTCCGGCATCAGCGGCGATATGCTGCTGGGCGCACTTGTCGACGCCGGCGTTCCTTTCGCCTGTCTTGAGGAAACGGCCGCCGCGCTGAATGTGGGCGCGCGTCTGGAAATGCGCAAGGTGAGCCGCGGCGGCCTGGCCGCAACCAAGGTGGACGTAATCACCCCTGACCAGCCGGAGACCGAGTCAGCTCACTCCAGACACAGCCACGCAACGCACTCCCACGCCACGCACACGCTGGGTGCCCCATCCTTTCCGCGGCTTTTTGCGGAAAGCGTGGGAGACCAGAAGACTCAACCGGCGTCCGTTCATCAGGAGCACGCACCCCAGGCGCATTCCTCGCCCGCTCCTCATGAACACGGCGAGCACACGCACGCGCCTCATCGCTCCCTGTCGGCAATTCTCTCCATCATCCGCTCCGCCCCGCTCACTGAGACGGTGAAAGCCCGCTCCATCCGCGCCTTTGAGCTCCTCGGCGAGGCCGAAGCCGCCATTCATTCCATCCCCATTGAAAATGTGCATTTCCACGAGGTCGGCGCGGTCGATACGATTGTCGATATTGTCTGTGCAGCCGCGGGATGCGAAGCGCTCGGCGTCGATCGCTGGCTTGCGTCGCCTCTGAACGTGGGCAGCGGAACGGTCCAATGCCAGCACGGAACGCTTCCTGTGCCGGCGCCTGCCACTCTGGCCCTGCTCGGCGATGCGCCCGTCTATGCGGCCGGCCCGCCCATGGAGCGCGTAACCCCAACCGGCGCGGCAGTGCTACGAATGCTCGATGTGTGCTACCAGCCGCTTCCCGTCCTGCGCATCAAGGCCTCCGGCTACGGAGCCGGCGGCCGCGAAACCCCCGGCCAGCCCAATTTGCTGCGTCTGCTGGTGGGCGAGGAAGAAGCCGCCGAATCTGCCGCATCCGAAGCCATTGCCGTCATCGAGACCGTCATCGACGACTCCAGCCCCCAGTTGCTCGCCTACGTCAGCGAACTGCTGCTCGCCTCCGGCGCCTGGGATGTCTATCGCGTCGCGGTGCAGATGAAGAAGGGCCGCGCCGGCGTGCAACTCACCGTGCTCTGCCGTCCCGATCTTGTGCCCGCGTTGCGCGATCTCATTTTCCGCGAAACCACCACCATCGGCGTGCACTGGAGGCTCGAAAACAAGCTGTCGCTGGCCCGCGAGTTTCTCAAGGTGCAAACCGCGTGGGGCGACGTCAGCATCAAGATTGCCCGCTGGCCCTCCGGCAAAATCGCCAATGCGTCGCCGGAGTATGAGGACTGCCGCCTGCTCGCCACCGGGCACGCGGTTCCCCTCAAGCAGGTGATGCAGGAGGCCATGCGCATCTTCGCAGCCACCACAGAAGGAGCGGCCTCCAGCCCCGCTACCGGAAAGGCAGGGCTCTGATGGACCGCTCTCAATTCGAAACGCTGCTCAACGAAGTGCGCGAAGGCCGCACCGCCGTCAACGAGGCGCTCGACCGCCTCCGCGATCTGCCCTTCGAGGACCTTGGTTTCGCCAAGCTCGATCATCACCGCGCCCTCCGCACCGGGATGCCCGAGGTGATCTTTGCCGCCGGCAAGACCGCCGCGCAGGTGGCTCAGATCTTTGCCCGCATGGCCCAGGCAGGCGGCAACGTTCTGGCCACGCGCGCTTCCGCAGATATGTTTCGCGCCGTCCGTGACGCCGAACCCCGCGCCGAGTACCATGAAACCGCCCGCGCCATTACACTCACCCAGGCGCCTGCCGCTCCCGGCAAGGGAACCATTGCCGTGGTCTGCGCCGGAACCAGCGATCTGCCCGTTGCCGAAGAAGCCGCGGTAACCGCGCGCCTCATGGGCAACACGGTCGAGCTGATCGCCGATGTTGGCGTGGCCGGCATTCACCGCCTGCTGGCGCAAAAGCAATCGCTGCAATCCGCTCGCGTACTCATCGTCTGCGCCGGCATGGAAGGCGCTTTGCCCACGGTCGTAGCCGGGCTGGTGAACGCGCCGGTCCTCGCCGTTCCCACCAGCGTAGGCTACGGCGCGTCGTTTGGAGGGGTGGCGGCGTTGCTCGGCATGTTGAACACCTGCTCGCCCAACGTCGCCGTGGTCAACATCGACAACGGATTCGGCGCCGCCTGCATCGCGTCGCTCATCAATCGCCTCTGATTGGCGGTGCTCGCCGCCCGGCTCAAGCAAACTCCAGCGCTTGTTCCCGCCACAGCGGTTCTCCAATTGCAGCCCATCGAAACCACTCCTGTCGAGTGGCTTCTTCCTTAAGAAAAAGCCACCTTGCACTCTGGCAGCAAGCGCACGTGAATTGGAGACCCGCTTTACTGCGGCGCCTGTATCACCAGATCGTCCGCCAGCTTGAAGCGCACAATTGACTCCGCCGGTATGTTGAGATCGCGGTTGCCGGTCAATCCCGCAAGGGCGGTTCCACCGCCTGCGCCAACCAGGCCGCCCACCACCAGCCCTACGCCGCCGGTGGCCACGCCACCCACCAGCATGCCCAGCCCCGTCCCTCCGCCAATCATGGCCGCCGAACGTCTGCCCTTGCCCTTTTTGCTTTCCGCCATGTCCCGCGACGTCAGCGGATACTGCGTCCCATTCACCGTCAGTGAGGTCAACCGCAGCTCCAGCAGCGATCTGCCTTTGAAGTGTCCCCGCCGATGCGACACAACCACCACGCCGCCCACCGTCGCACCCTTCGGCACCACCGTGCTGTTGTCGCTGGCCAGCACCGGGTCCACCACCTCACCGGTAAATGTGTCCCCCGCTCGGCTGGTTTTTACGTTGATGCGCTGATCGATCCGGATGGTCAGCGCCGTGCCCGCCGGGATGGTCGTATTGACCGGTACCGGAGGCGGTTGCGGCACCGCGGAAACCGTCGGTCCCGAGGGTGCTGGAACGGGTGCCCCAGCCGCGGGCGGTGCCGTCGTCGTCGTGATCGCCTCGGCTGTCTGTCCGGCCGCCGGCGGCTGCACTACCGTCGTTGTCGTGGTCCCATTCTTGTCTACTGTAACCACCTGCTGCGCCTGCCCGGTTTTAGCCGCCTGCTGCTTGGCTTGATCCAGCGCCTTTTCCTGCTTGGATTCGCATCCCGAAAGAATGCCCGCTACCAACACCACCATCAGCACCGGTATCCGTCCCCTGCGAACCAGTGAGCCTGAATTGAACATGGTCGATCCCCTTTCGCTGTGTTTTCATGCCAACACAGACTTGCCCGCAGCCTGAACTCAACGGCCGGGAAATTCTGTATCGAATTGCACTGGTTTTAGGATGCGCATCCATCCGGAAAGGCTGTCTCAAGCGAGTATCTCTTCTCCGTCGGGCACATCTCCCCGCGTCATCCTGCAGGGAGATGGGACGTATGCGCTTGTGTGAACAGGTCTTGGAAACAAGAAACAGGTCCAAAGCACCAATCGGTGATGCAGATCACTGTCCGGCGTCCGTCCGACCGCCAATCATTGTTCATGTACGGAGAACGCCCGCGCGCGGCGCATGGAGGATATTCGTGGCCCCTTCCCGATTGCCGCTGTGGCGCAGGATTTCGCAGATCTTCTTTCTGCTCCTGTTTCTTGCGCTGCTGATTCTCACCTCGCTGCGCCCCACCCCCGGCGCCACAGCGGATATCCATCTCCGCGCCCCGGTGCGTCTCTTCTTCGAGTGGGACCCGCTGGTGGCGGTGGTCAACGCGCTCGCCGGCCACGCCCTCTATCGCGGCCTGCTGTGGAGCCTGCTTATCCTCGTGCCCACGCTCTTTCTGGGCCGCTTTTTCTGCGGCTGGATTTGCCCCATGGGCACCCTGCAACACTTCGTCGGCAATCTGCCCTCTGAGGCCAAGCGCGGCAAGCAGCGCATCGATTCCAACCGCTACAAGCGCTGGCAGACCGGGAAATATGTCGTACTGATCGCCGGCCTTGTTGCCGCCTGCTTCGGTTCGGCGGCCATCGGCTGGCTCGATCCCTTCAGCCTGCTGGTTCGTTCCTTCGGCCTGTCGCTCCTGCCCGCGTTCAACTCCGCCGTCCGCGCCGTTCTCTCGCCTCTCGAACACAGCCACATCGCGGCCATCAAAGCCACCGGCGAAACCCTCCACACCATCCTGCAATTCACGGTGCTCGACTTCCGCCAGCAGCACTTTGCGCAAGGCCTCATCCTGGGCGCTCTGTTTCTCGCCATTCTCGTGGCCAGCCTGCGCGTCACGCGCCTGTGGTGCCGCGGCCTCTGCCCCCTTGGCGCGTTGCTCGGCGCGGTCTCCCGCTGGTCGGTGCTGGGGCTGCATAAGGACCCTGCCGCCTGCGACAACTGCAACCGCTGCCTGCTCAGTTGCCAGGGCGGCGACAATCCCATCGGCGGCGTTCCCTGGCGCAAGGCCGAGTGCCTCATGTGCATGAACTGCGTCGGCTCCTGCCCCCACGACAGCCTCCAATTCCGCTTCTTCCGCAACGAGAAGGAAGTCGCCTCACCGGACCTTGGCCGGCGCAGAACCATCACCGGTCTGGCAGCCGGCGCGGCGGTGGTTCCGCTCTTCCGCGCCAACACCGGCCTCGGCAAAAGCCGCCATGAGCGTCTGCTGCGTCCCCCCGGCGCGCTCGACGAGGAGGATTTTCTCTCCCGCTGCATCCGCTGCGGCGAGTGCATGAAGGTCTGCCCCAACACCGCGCTCCATCCCACGCTCGATCAGGCCGGCCTCGAAGGACTCTGGACGCCCACGCTGGTGCCGCGCATCGGTTACTGCGAGCCCAGTTGCGTCCTCTGCTCTGAGGTCTGTCCCACCGGCGCCATCTGGCAGATTACCCCCAGGGAAAAAGGCTGGGTGGTCGGGGTCGGCCAGCAAAGCCAGCCCGTCCGCCTCGGCACCGCGTTCTATGACCGCGGCCGCTGCCTGCCCTGGGCCATGGCCATCGACTGCATCGTCTGCGAGGAGTGGTGCCCGGTCTCGCCCAAGGCCATTTATGTCCAGGAGGCCCAGGTCATCGACTCGGCCGGCAACACCAAAACGCTCAAGCAGCCGCGCGTCGATCCCAGCCGCTGCGTGGGCTGCGGCGCCTGCGAGTACGCCTGTCCGCTCCAGGAGCACCCCGCCGTCTACGTCACCAGCATCGGCGAAAGCCGCTCGCCGGCCGGCCAGATTCTGCTCAACCGCAAGTAAAGGAGACCGCGCCGTGATCTTTTGCTCGAAGAATTGCCCGAAGAGTTGGGCGCTTGCAGCCGTGGCCGTTTGCATCCTGGCGGCAGCAGCCACAGGCTGCAAGAAAGCCCAGGTCGACGCGTTCCCCGCCTCGGGCGCCGTCACCGGATGGGATAAAACCAGCGACACACGCGTCTTTGCACCCAAAGACCTCTACCAGTACATCGACGGCGGCGCCGACCAGTACATCTCCGCCGGCGTCGTCTCCACCTCCACCTCCGACTACAAATATCAGGGCCAGTTGGAGGCGACAGTTGACGTGTACACCATGGGCGACGCGGCGGGCGCGCGCAAGATTCTCGAAACCGGCCTCGCCAAAGACGCCAAAACCGTTCAACTCGGCGATGCCGGCGTCGCCTACGCGCAGAGCGTCATCTTCCGCAAAGGCCCTTATCTGGTCCGCATTGTTGCTTACGAGTCCACGCCCGGCACGCCGCAGGCCCTGCTGGCCCTTGCGCACGGCGTGGAAGCGAAGCTCTGAACACCAACGCCGCAGCGCCGGCCGCATCAAACGCGAGGATTGCCATGAAAAACCGCCGTGATTTTCTCAAAACCGCCGCCACCGGAGCCGTGCTGCTGGGCTCGTCCGCTGCGGCGGACAAGCTGGGACTGGCCGCCATCCTGGACCAGCACGCCGAGACCGCCAACTCCCGCGTCGTCGTCGCCCGAGATCCGGCGCTCCACGGGCAAAACGGACAACTGGACGAGAAGCATGTCCTCGATCTGCTCGACCGCACCATCGCCGCCTACACCGGGCGCGACCACCCGGTTGAAGCCTGGAAGCGTATCGTGCCTATGGACAAGGTCATCGGCCTCAAGACCAACGGCCTGGGCGGCAAGGGGATTTCCACCCACCTGGCGCTGGTGCTGGCCATCTCCGAGCGCCTGCAGCAGGCCGGCGTCAAGCCCGGCAACATCCTGGTCTGGGACCGCAACGCCCGCGATCTTGAGGCTTGCGGCCTCACCATCTCCACCGATCCAGGCCGCGTCCGCTGCTACGGCTCCGACGTGGCCGGCTTCGAAGATCAGCCGGTAGCGTTCGGCTCGGCAGTGAATGTCAAACTCGCCAAGATTCTCACCCGCGAGTGCGAGATGGTCATCGGCCTGCCCATTCTCAAGGACCACGAAATGTCCGGCGTCACCTTCGCCATGAAGAACATGTACGGCGTCGTCCAGCGCCCGCAGGAACTGCATTCCGGCGGCTGCAACCCAGGCGTGGCTGATCTGAACTGCATTCCGGTGGTTCGTGAGAAGGTCCGCTTCACCATCGGCGACGCCATGACTTCCGTCTATGACGGTGGCCCCGGCTTCCACCCCGAGCGCCTCTGGCAGCCCAACGCCCTCATCGTGGGCGAAGATCGCGTGGCCCTCGATCGCACCGCGTGGCAGATCATCGAGCGCAAGCGCGCCGAAGCCGGCCTGCCCACACTGGAAGCCGTGGGCCGTCCCCCGCGCTACATCGCCACCGCCGCCGATCAGGCTCACAAGTTGGGCTTCAACGATCCCCAACGCATCCATTTGATGGAAGTCTAGCGTATGAGAATTTGACCGGGAGGTTCACCATGGCCGCAGATAACAAGCAGACACCGGAGCCGCCGCACGCTCTCACCCGCCGCGAAGCCATGCTGCAACTGCTCCGCGTTGGCGGTGTCGCCGCGGGCGCGGCGGGCGCGGCCGTCTGGCTCAGCAAGCACAGTTCCCGCCCCGTCCCGGCCCTCGCCGAGCAGGCCCGCCGCGACCATCGCACCGCCGCCGATCCTGCGCTGCCTCATCTTACCGTCGTCCAGGGCGGGGAGCCGCGCGCCCTCGTTCAGCGCGCCCTTGAAGACCTGGGTGGCATCCGCCGCTTCGTCAGCCGCCAGGACGTGGTCGTCATCAAACCCAACATTGCCTGGGACCGCACCCCGGAGCAGGCCGCCAACACCAATCCCGAAGTCGTCGCCGAGGTCGTCCGCCAGTGCTGGCAGGCCGGTGCCAGGCGCGTCATCGTCACCGACGTCAGTTGCAACGAGCCGCGCCGCTGCTTCCAGCGCTCTGGCATTCAGGCCGCTGCCCGCGCCGAGGGCGCCGAAGTCGTTCTTCCCGACCCCGAGCTTTTCCGCGAAGTCGATCTCGGCGGCGTGGTGCTCAAAAGCTGGTCCGTCTTCACGCCCTTCCTTGAAGCCGACAAGATCATCAACCTCCCCATCGCCAAGCACCACGAACTCACCGGCGTCACCCTGGGCATGAAGAACTGGTACGGCATCCTTGGCGGCCAGCGCAACCGCCTCCACCAGCAGATTCACCAGTCGCTCGCCGACCTGGCCAGCTTCATGCTGCCCACCGTCACCTTGCTCGACGCCTACCGCATCCTCGTCCGCAACGGCCCCACCGGCGGCAACCTTGAAGACGTCTCCCTCAAAAAGACCATGGTCGCCGGAACCGACCCCGTCGCCCTCGACGCCTACGTCGCCAAAGCCTGGTGGAACCTCGACCCCGAGCACCTGCCCTATCTGCAAATGGCCGCCGCCCGCGGTCTCGGCTCCGTGGACTTCGAAAAGCTGCCTGTAAAGTTCAGCCAGTTGGGTTAGGGAAGCTGTCCTCGAGGACAAAGGCGCCCGCGGCCGAGCTCGAGGCTCTTTCCAATGCGTCCAATCTGTGTTTGAATTGGTTCGCTCAGTGCGCGCGTGCCTTTCAGCGAACGTAAGCGCCGCCATCATCCAAAAGGGGGCCGCAATGACACAATCCCGAAGAACCTTCCTCAAAGCCGGCGCAGCCGCTGCCGCCGCTTCACTGGCCGTGCCCCGCAATGCGTTCGCCGCGATGGGCACTGACATCACCATCGCCCCCACGCTCACTCAATTCGGTTACGGCGATGTTGAGCTACTGGACGGCCCGCTCCGCCAGCAGTTCCAGACCAATCACGCCTTCTACTTGGCTCTCAATGAAGACAGCCTCCTCAAGCCCTTCCGCCAGCGCGCCGGCCTCCCCGCTCCCGGCGAAGATATGGGCGGATGGTACAGTTGGGCGCCGCTGGGTGACTTGGACAAGCCCGGAGACAATGGCTTCGCTCCCGGCCATAGCTTTGGCCAGTATCTCTCCGGATTGGCGCGCGATTATGCCGCCACCGGCTCCAAACCGACGCAGGAGAAGGTTCACCGCCTGGTCGGCAACTTCGCGCCCGCCATCTCTTCGCACTTCTGGGACGGCAATCGGTTCCCGGCCTACACCTACGACAAGATCTCCATCGGCCTGCTGGATGCGCACCAGTTCGCTGCCGCTCCTGATGCGCTCAAAGTGCTCGACAAGGCGCTGGATTCGGTCTCCGCGCATCTACCGCCTGGCGGCATCTCGCGCGCCGAGCAGTACGCCCGGCCCCACACGGACGACTCCTTCTGCTGGGATGAGCCCTACACCCTAGGGGAGAACTTATTCATCGCCTGGAAGCGCGGGGCAGGAAGCCGGTACCGAGACCTTGCGGTCCGCTTCCTCGCCGACGACTGGTACTTCAACCCACTCGCCGCGGGCCAGAACGTTCTCCCCGGCAAGCACGCCTACAGCCATGTGAATGCCATGAGCAGCGCCATGCAGGCATATCTCGTGCTGGGCAGCGAAAAGCACTTGCGCGCCGCGCAGAACGGCTTCAATTTTCTTCGCACCACGCAGAGCTTTGCCACCGGCGGCTGGGGACCGGATGAAGATTTCCGCGAGCCGGGCAGCGGAGAGGTAGGTGAGAGCCTGACGAAGACTCACTCCAGCTTTGAAACTCCCTGCGGCTCCTATGCTCACTTCAAAATTACCCGCTACCTGCTGCGGGCGACCCGTGACAGCCGCTACGGCGACAGCATGGAGCGCGTCCTGTTCAACTGCATTCTTGGCGCGAAGCCGATCAGGAAGGACGGACACGGCTTCTATTACTCGGACTATAACAACGATGGCTCCAAGTTCTATCATCCCTATAAGTGGCATTGCTGCACCGGCACCTTCGCGCAGATTACCGCGGACTACGGCATCAGCGCCTACTTCAATGACGGCAAAGGAATCTATGTCAACCTGTATGTCCCCTCGCGTGTAACATGGGCGCAAGGCAGGGAACGCATCTCACTTACCCAGCAGACGAACTATCCGCACGATCCATCCACAGGGATTGCCGTCGAGACCGACAAGCCCAGCGCATTCCCGGTCTACCTGCGCATCCCCGCCTGGGCCGGACCCAAAACCGCAATCGCCATCAACGGCAAACGCACCGAAGCCAGCCCCGCTCCGGGTCAATTCGCCCGCCTCGACCGCACCTGGAAGAACGGCGACCGCATCGAAATCGAATTCGACATGCCTGCCGTTCTTGAGCCCGTCGACCCGCAGCACCCCGACCTGCAGGCGCTCGTGCACGGTCCACTCGCGCTCTTCAGCGTCGGCCCAATTCCACCGAAGATCGGCAAGCAGGAGCTTCTCGCTGCCACTCAGGTAGCCTCCGGCTCAACCGACTGGCAGGCAAACACCGCCGCCGGCAATCTAACCCTGCGCCCCTTCGCTTCCATCCAGGACGAGCATTATCGCCTTTACCTGAAGGTCGGCGCCTGAACGTCCGATGCCCCACCCCCGGCGCGTTTTCCTGCGCCGAAGGTGGGGCATCGCTGACTTGCTGACCCGCGGACTTACGGCCGGTCGTAGAACCGGAAGAACAGCGATGGCTTGGAGACCGGCTCGGCTTTTGCCACCAGTTCCGTCACCTGGCCGTCGCTGAGCGGCGTAAACTCCCGCGCCAGATGCACGTTCTCTTCAAGCTGCGCAATCGTATCGCAGCCGATGATCACCGTGCTCACCGGGCGCGACAGCGTGTAGTACATGGCTTCGCGCATGGTGATCGTCCCCGGCGTCGGCGCCAGCACCATCCCTTCCCAGGAGTGCTTCTGCTGCTCGATCGGCGGCGGCGTCCACGTGGAGAGAATCCTCCCCCGCGCCGGCACCTTCATCCCGATAATGCCCATCTGCCGCTCCACCGCCAGCGGCAGCAGTTGCTCATTGAAGCTGTAGTGGTGCGGATCGGCCGCGTTCATGGCCATCAGAACCGTGTCGAAAGGATGCCGCTTGATGCACTCCATCAGCGCGTCCGGCCGGTAGTGCCCGGTGATGCCGAGGAAGCGCACCACCTTTTGCTGCTGCATCTCCACGAGCGCTTCCACCGCGCCGCCCTTGGCAAACACCTCGTTCACATCGGTCATGGTGCCGATATCGTGTAGCTGCCACAGGTCCACGTGGTCGGTCTTCAGCAACTCAAGCGACTTCTCGATCATGCGCATCGAGCCGTCGCGCGTCCGCTCCTTGGTCTTGGTGGCGAGAAAAGCTTCATTGCGCCGGTGCGCCATCACCTTGCCCACGTACTGCTCGCTCCAGCGCTCCGGCCCGCCGTAGATCGACGAAGTGTCGATGTAGTTCACCCCCAGGTCGAGCGCCCGCTCGACGATGGGCACGGCTACGTCGAAGTTGCTCGGGTGCTCCAATGACGCCTGCCCGCCCAGCGAGAAGATGCCCACCTTGTAGCCCGTCTTGCCCAGATTCCGGGTTGGCATCGCCGACTGCGTCACAGGGTTCGACGGCAGTCCCGGCAGCGTCTTCGGCGTCTCCGCCGCCAATGCGGATGGAGCCAGCAACGCCGCCGCCGCCGCTCCGCTCGCCTTCAGGAATTCGCGGCGCCCCTGCTTCCGCGCCGCAGCCGCTTGCTCGTCGCTCATAGAAACCTCCTCGCCGATCTGCTTGCCTTGTGAGCACTCATCATAAACCCGCCGCGCTGTGCTCTGCGAACCCAGGAAAGTCGGCCGCCGAAATTGCCCAGGCGGCCACAACCCTCGGGCGCGGCTGGCTCTATTCACGCCCTTGACAATTGTATATATGGAGATCAATATTCGTATATACAAGAGGGGGAAACATGCCTGCCACTCTCACATCGATTCGGCTGGACACGAAGCTCGCGGATAAGGCTGTCCGCGTGCTGGGAGCCAAGTCGCGCACAGAGGCGGTGCATATGGCTCTCAGGGAGATCGTCAGATTAAAGGACTTCAAGAAGCTGATGAAGGAAAACGGGGGCAAGCTAAAGTTCGAGAACTACGACCGATAAGATGGTCATCTTCGACAGTTCAGTTCTAATCGATCAATTTCGCACTGACTGCTACCGCCAGCGCATCGATTCGATCAATGAACTGGTGCGCACTTCCGCTGTCGTCTTGGCGGAGCTTTGGCGTGGCGCTACAACGCGTGAAGAGCGGGCGGTCCTTCGTGCTCTTGAGCGTAGATACCCGATCTTTACGCCCACGCAGGCATCCTGGCTGGAATCGGGCGAGATTCTCGGCAAGATGGGGCGCGACCACGGCTTCGAGGGGCGTAAACTGCGCGATCTGCACTTCGACGTGCTGATTGCCCTGACCGCAAGGTCCCACGGTGCCCGCTTGATCACTTCCAATCGTTCCGACTTCGAGCTGATTCGTGCCTATCTACATTTCAAACTTGAGGTCTGGTAATTCCAAAAATTGAGGGGTTTCGAGCTTGCACAAAAGAAGAAACGGGCCGACCAGCAGTCAACTGATCGGCCCGTTGTCTTTACAGAAACAGTGTCCGGAGTTAGTCCCCCGCCACCGGCTCCGGCATCTGCTGGCTCACCGGCCTGGCCGGCGCAATGGAGTCCAGCCGAACCAGGCCCTCGACCGGCTTCTCGCCCAGCACATGCTCGCGATAGAGCTTGGCCATGCGGGCGTTCTCGGCCTCGGCCTTCAGTTTTTCTTCGCGGGCTCGCAGCTTTTCCTCGCGGGAGTTCTTGGCGATGCCCAGATTGTCCAGCGTGTGGTTGGCCTCGGAGTTCACGTGCTCCATGTTCAGCGCCAGGTCGTGGCCCACATGGGTCATGCCCACCTTCTTGCCGCCGGCAAAAATCTCATGCCGCCCATGCTCCTCATACCACTTGGTCAGCGTGGCCGTCATGTGCATCTTCTCGATGATGTTCCGCCAGCCCACGCCCGTGTTGTAGGCGCAGAAGCTGATCTCCCCTTCCTGCGTGGCGTAGGGGATGATGCACTGCTCGGTGCGGCGGAAGTCGTAGTTGAACAGGTCCTGGAACCACATGCCGGCGATGAACAGGAAGTTCCACCGGTCCTGGCGGCGCTTCTTGATGTCTTCGAGAGTCCGGTCGCCCTTCACGCTGCCGTAGTTCTTGCCAGTGGCGTTGAAGGTCTTGTCCATCTTCTTCATCATGTCGGTGATCTTGAAATGGGTGGGCGACTGGAAGGGATCGTAGTTGCGCAAGAGCGCCAGCCCAAAGCCAATCACCGAGAGCCACTTGCCCCGCGCCGCGTCGTTGATCTTGGCCAGGTCCTTGGCCACGATGTTCATGTTCAGGAAGGCCGTCACCGGCGCCGATTCCTTGGTTTCCTTGTCGATCATCAGCGCCATGCCGATGCCGCAGTTGGGATGGCAGCCGCAGCTCAGTTGGCCCCACTCCGCCGCCGGTCCGTGAATCAGGTCCGCCCAGTCGGAGAAGGTGCTCATAAAGCTGATCGGGAACCAGTCGCGTTCCGGCTCGCCGATGCCCACCTGGCTTTTCACATCGTGCGCCATGTGGCTCAGCGTGTAGCGCTGCGCCTGGCGCCTGTCGTCGGTGATGTCTTCGTCGCGGCCGGTAAAGCTGACCGGCTGGAAGCTCAGGAAGCTGATCGTCTTGGGGTTGTCGAGGGCGAACTGGATGATGCGCCCCACCTGCTCGTTGTTGATGCCGTTGATGATCGTGGTCACCGGCACAATCTCCACGCCGGCCTCGTGCAGGTTGTTGATGGCCTGCAGCTTCACGTCGAACAGGTTGCCCACCTTGCGATGCGAGTTGGCCGCGTTGCCGATGCCGTCGAACTGCAGGTAGACGTAGCGCAGGCCGGCCTCAGCGGCTGCCCGGCAAAGCTCCTTGCTCTTGGCGAACTCGATGCCGTTCGACGCCGCCTGCACGCTGTTGTAGCCCACCTTGCGCGAGTACGCGACCGCATCCAGGAAGTAAGGCGACAGCGTCGGCTCGCCGCCCGAGAACTGCACGCTCATCTGCCGCTTGGGCTTGATGGTGATGGCGTTGTCCAGCATGGTCTTGATCTCGTCCCACGTCAGTTCGTGGACGAAGCCCACCTGGTTGGCGTCCATGAAGCACGGATCGCACATCATGTTGCAGCGGTTGGTCAGGTCGATGGTCAGCACCGAGCCGCGCCCGTGAGTGACGGTAGACGTACCGTGGTGGTGCAGATTCTCGTCACCTTGACCGTGCGCCCTCATATCGCGCCCCGGAAAGCTCTCTTCCAGGTGCTTGAAAAACTTCGTGTCGATCGACATCACGTCTTCAAAGTGCCCATGCTTGGGGCAGTCCTTCACCATCAGGATCTTGCCGTCCCGCTCGATGATCTGCGCCTTGATCTCGCCCACCTTCTCGTTGAGCAGAACTTCGTGCGGCAGCTTGCCGTCCAGAATCTGCTTGCGAATCTCCGGCACGCACTTGGGACACAGCGAGTCCGTGGTCCGCGGCCAGCCCAGCGGCGGCTTTTCCTTCTGCCAGCTCTTCTGCAGCGGCTTGTCGCTCCACTTGGGCGTAAACGAGGGGTTCGGGCTGATGCGGTTGAGCCGCTCATAAACCACCCACGCACCTCTGGCCGCATAGACGGCTGCTTGCTCGACGTACTTGATCGCTTTGGGCATGATGTTGCGGTCTCCTCAAATCAATGGAATCGCCGGCTCCTGTGGCTCGGCACTCGCCCCCCGTTCCCGGCGTAAATCCGGAGCCTAAGGGGGCATTCCTAGGGTAACCTTACCTCCCGGTCAACCCAAACCCGCCGCAGCGAACGGCAGAATCTCCCCTTGAACGGTAATTAGAAGGTGCCGAACGGTTTGAGCGCAGGGGCTCAGGTTTCCCCGATCTCGACCTGAGCGGCGCGCCCCCAATTCGGGAGGGACTACTCCCAATGAAAAAGGTGTATTGACCATTGCGGCACATACCCCCTTTCCGTCATTGACGCGCCGCGCCGCGCCCCACAGACTGTAGAAAGGGTCACTAGCAATTACCAGCCGGAGGTTACTTTCCATGAGCACTTATCCTCCCCCGGGCCCCGGTGTGGGCCGGCGTATCGAAGAAGCCATCGAATTGATTGAGATGGAGTTGCGCCACGCCGCCGCCTATGTGAACGACGCCGTAATCCCGCAAGTCCGCAGCGAGTCGATCTCCGCCCTCCGCAACGTCGCCAACTCGCTGCGCAACTTTGCCGACCGCCTTGACCGGCAGCCGCCCAACCAGCCACCCAACCAGCCGCCCAACCAGCCACCCTACCCGCCAAAGGACCCGCGACCCTGATGAGCGAGACCTTCCAGCTGGGCAAGGCCCGGCGTCTGGCCGGTCAGGCCGCCGGGGGAAAATCGCCCCTGTCGCGGGCGCTGATGGCCTTCGCGCCCGTCGCCCTCTTGCTGGTGGGATTGTCCGGCTGCGCTCATCACCGCCAGGCGGCCCAGGCGCCCCCGGCACAAACCGCTCCGCCTGCGCCTCAGCCTGAGAGTGAATCCTCGGAACTCGAGCCCCAGCCCCCGCCGCCAGCGCGCATTCCCATCACGCCCGTGCCGCCGGGTGGGGTCAGCGCGGAAGACCTCGAATTTGTCAACACCCACCAGCCCATCCTCTCCGAGGTAGGCCTGGCCACCTGGTATACCGCGCCGTACAAAGGCCGCAAAGCCGCCAACGGACAGGTCTTCAGCGACCGCGCCCTCACCGCCGCCCACCGCACCCTCCCCATGGGTTCGCTCATTGTGGTCACCAACCTCAAGACCGGCCAGTCCGCCGCCATGCGCATCACCGATCGCGGCCCCTTTGTCGACGGCAGGATTCTCGATCTCACCATCGCCTCGGCCAAAGCCACGGGCGTCTACCGTGTCGGCACGGCCCAGGTCCGCGTGGACGTATACCGGACCCCCAAACCCATCGAGACCGGCGGCCGCTGGTGCGTGCAGATCGGCGCATTTCATAGCGAGCACCAGGCCAAAAAGCTCCAGGCGCAGCTTCTGCGCAAGTACCCCAGCTCCAACGTGATCGAGTTCCCCGGCCAGGACAGCTACTGGGTCCGCATCCGCCCCGAAGGCGACAATCGCGAGCAGGCCGAGGCCATCGCCCGCCACCTCCGCCCCGGCGAGGCCGAAGCCTTCCTCACCCGCCTGGATTGAGCGTGGGTGGAAGGGAGCAGTATGATTTCGTCGGTCCGTGATACCATTTCGCCAAGATTGAACGGGTCTTGCCTCAAGTCTTGAAAGCCGATTGCCGATGAACGAACTGGAGTACAAGCTTCAAAGCCAGAAATGGGATACGGGACTAAGACTTGGCCAAGTCCTAATCAAATACACGGCGCTGTGCTTTTGCGTTTGGATGCTGGTCCCTGCCATGGAGGCATTTGCTGGAAAGACGACGTTGGCGAATTTTGGAGTTTCCCTGATTGCAGACCTGAAAGCAAACACAGTTTTTAGCCACCTCGTGATGGGAGTTCTTGGTCTCGGGGGTGCCGGTTATGGTCTGCGGGAGAGGGCGCAGAAGCGAAAAGAGATCAAGAGGTTAGGAAACCGAGTGGTGGATCTTGAAAAACGCTTGGATCCAAATCGCACTTCAAGCGGTCTAACAATTGACGGCAGGAGCCGTCCCGAGGATGAACCATGAACCCTGGAATCTACGAACAAATCATGTCGCTGTTGGGGCTGATTGCTCTGTGGGCGTTCTGGTATTACCTGTGGAAGCCGCAGCGCATAGACTTCTTCCGTCAGAGACTGTTCGCCCTGAGGAGTGATCTGTTCGACCTCGCAGCGAATGGGGTGGTGCCGTTCGATCATCCCGCCTACACCCAACTGCGGCTTCTGATTAACGGGATGATCCGATTCGGTCATAGAGTAACCTTTCCCACCCTGATGGTCGCTGCGGCGCAGTCAAAGGATGTGACGTCCGATCCGCTAGCGGAATGGAAGAAGAACGTGCAAGAGCTTCCCGAAGGCGCGCGCGATCAACTTCTGGTCATTCACTCCGGCGTTTCAAAATCCGTCATACAACATCTGATTGGCGGGTCGGTTGTATTATCAACCTACGTTCTGGCACGCGTTTTGCTTGCGGTCACCAGAGCATTTCCCTTGTTGTTGATAGGGAAGAGGCGACTTAGCAATTTCACTGTATCGCACGCACGCAGTAAGATGGATAGGGAAACGAACCAAGTGGCCAGGGCCGGGGCGGACGTAATTGAAGCTAATGTGCTCCAAGAGGAACAGCGCAGGACGAGCATGAAATCACGCCATGTCTACGCCCATTGACCGCAAAGCCAAGACCCCTCACCTTATCAGCCACGGCTGCACCGCAGCAAATCAGGAGTCCAATCTCAAGTCGCACAAGGAGACATTTGCGTGGGCTCGCAAATGCCTCCTTGTTCCGCGGCCGACCCGCATGCTATTTTTCCCTGAAAGTTGCCGTTGCGGCGATCTGCTCGCGCATCGCCCATACTTTCGGGATGGAAAGGTAGGACGGAATGACAGACCCACAATCGAGAGTGCGCCAGAATTATTTGGCAATCGTCGTCGCCGCGGTAGCCTGCTTTCTGTTTGAGGCCGGCTGGTATTCGTTCTTTCTTCAGCGCTGGCTTGACGGTATCGGCCGCACCGAGGAATGGCTCCACCACACCGGCGTCAATCAAGCCTTCCAGTTTGGCACAGCCCTCATCTCCGCGGCCGTTATCGCCAGCGCCATCTCCTGCGTCACCCAGCTCACCGGCCCTCAGACCGCCATGCGCGGCATCAAAGTGGCGGCTCTGCTGTGGTTCGGCTTTGTCCTCACCACCTGGTCCACCGAATACGTCTTCGAGGTCCGCCCGTGGAGCCTGCTGGGCATCAACGCCGGCTTCTGGCTCATCGGCATGATCCTAATGGGCGCAATCGTCGGCGCCTGGAAGAAAAAATAGCCGCCCTAATCCGGCGGCGGATAGAACGGCAGCTTGTCGTTCTTCTCGTTCGCCCGCCGCACCGTCACATCATCCAGCAGCAGCGCCGGCGCCAGCACCGTCTCCGGCACATCGCCAAAGTAGTTGGCCACAAACAAGTCCTTGCCCGCTGCCTCCACGCTCGACCGCAGCGCCCGCTGATCCAGGTCGTCCAACTCCGCTCCGCGCACCAACTCGCGCTTGCCGTCCAGGCTCACGCGATAGAGCAGCCGCGGCGTCAGCTCCCCGCCCAGCGTCTCGACAAAATACACGCTCTTCAGCCCCCGATCCTTGGCCAGGTCCAGCAGCTTGCGGTTCAACTCGTCTTCCGTCAGCCCATCCTTAGCCGTCACCTTCAGCACGCCGATCGCCGGCCTTGCCGCCCCGGTAATCCCCGCGCGTCCGTGCCCGTTCGATTGCGGAAAGTCGCGCACCGGCTCCCGCCCGATCAGGTAATTCTCCAGCTTCCCTTCGGTCACCAGCTTCACCGCCTGCGCCGGCACGCCCTCGTCGTCCACCTCATACGCGCCCACCAGCCCCTTGCCGTCAAAGCTCTTTAGCGCTGGGTCGTCCACCACGTCCAGGAAATCCGGCAGCACCCGCGCATGGTAGCTCGAAGCAAACGGCCCGTTGGTGCGCGCCTCGGTGCCCAGCTTGGGCCGCGTAGCCGTCACCCCGCTCGCCACCAGCGCCCGCAGCGTATCGGCGCCGGCATCCGAACTCAACAGCAACGGCCCGTGATACTCCTCCTCCACCAGCGGCGCCTTGCGCAAATCGGTAAGCGACGCAATCAATCCCAGCGCATGTTTCTCGAAGGCTCCCTGAGCATCGAGGCCGCTGATCGAATCTCCCGTCGAGGCATACGACCGGTCCAGCCGCATCCCATCGGCCGCCTGCGTGCCCACCCCTATGGCCTCCTGGTACTCGGCCGCCGTCTTGCGCACGATGGTTCCCTCGCTGGTCACCAGCCAGGTGGTCGTCACCCGCGCATGAAACTCCGCCGTGGAGTACTCGACGTCGTGCTGGCTCGCCTTCACCGATGCATCCGTCCGGTAGAGCCCGCTGGCCCGCGCCACGCGCTCCACCCAGGCCGCCTCGTCCAGCTTCAACTTCAAGGGCTCGGCCAGCGAAATCACCGCCTTCTCCCTGCTGAAGTCGTCGGCCTGCGGCGGCGTCTGCACCTGCTTCAGGGCCGCCTGCTTCTGCGCATAGGCTGAGAGCGCGCTCTTGTACGCCTGGTCCGTCGCCGTCCACAGCGCACTCCGCACCGCAATCGGGTCGTCGTCCAGAGCCGTCATTTGCAGCGAGCCGTCCCCGCGCCCGCCGGAGCTGTCGGTCTTCGAGTCCCCCACCCGCACCGTAATGCGGGCCACGCGCTGGTGGGTGTGCTGCGAGCCCTCGCTGGCCCCAAACTCCGCCTTGGTCTCGTAGTTGTCCACGTCCTCAATCCGGTATTGGATAAAGAACGGCTTCTCAAACCCCTTCAACTGCAACTGGCTCATGCTCCGGTCCAACTCTTCGAGCATCGCCTTCAGCAGCGGATCCTTCTCCGCATCCGCCCGCGTCTGCTCCGCGGCACCCAACCCCGGCGCGCACAGGCAGGCAGCAAGAAATCCAGCTCCCGCAAGCATTGCTATCGGACGAATCAACTTCACCGCTCCTCCATCCAGCTTTTCCTGTTTACCATTCCCAAGTCCCTTAGTCCCTGCTCCCTTAGTCCCTAGTCCCTTAGTCCCTAGTCCCTTAGTCCCTCACTTCGGCATCGCCAATATCGGCGGCCGCGCCGTCCCCTGCTGCACCCGCTGCGTCTCCATCTCGCTCACCAGCATCGCCGGCGCCACCGCGCTCACCGGAATCGTCCCCGACTCCGCGCCGCACTCCCCGTTGAACACCTCGCTCTTGTCGCCCGTAGCCAGAATCCGCTTCATCGCCGCCAGCGGCGTTCCCACAATGCTCACGCCCCGCACCAGCTCATCCGGCCGTCCGTCCACATACACCCGCCAAACCACCAGCGGAATCACCTGAAACGCCTGCGGAGAACTCCGCGTCGTCACCGCAAACCCCGAAGAGATGTCCTCAAAATAAAGCCCATACGGCTTGCCCTGCTTCTTCGCCTCCTCGATCAGTTGCTTGCGCAGCTCGCTCTCCGGCTCCGTCTTCGTCGACGTCACAATCAGGTTGCCCTGCCGTCCGGTGGGCACCTTGCCCGTCTGCGCCCGCCCGTGGCCGTTCGAGGTCGCAAAGCTCGCGATCGGCAGCCGCGACATCAGGAAGGTCTTCAGCACTCCATCGTCGATCAGGTCCACCCGCCGCGCCTTTTGCCCCTCGTCGTCGTACTCGTAGCTGCCGGCCAGCCACGTCTTCCCAAACGTCGTCACCGTCGGGTCGTCCGCCACGGAAAGGAACGCCGGCAGCACCTCCTTGCCCACTTCCTTGGTAAACGTCTGTCCCTCTTCGTCGCCGCGCTGCCGCTGCCCTTCCAGCCGATGCCCCAGCACTTCGTGGAAGAACACCGCCGCCGCCCGTCCGCTCAGAATCGCCGGCCCGTCGAAGGGCTCCGTCACCGGAGCCTTGCGCAGCGCCTCCAGGCCCTTGCCCAGCTCCCGAATCGCCGCCTCCATCTCCGCCTGGCGGGGCAGTCCCTCCACCGTCTCCGCCTCGAACGTCTGCGCCCGGAACAGGTCCATCCCATCGTCCGCCCGCGTCACGGCAAACACCAACAGCCGCGCCTGCAGGTGCGGCGTCACCACCTGCGAACCCTCCGATGATGCAAAGTAATCGGTCTCGCTCTGCGCCGTCAGGATCACCATGTTCTGGTACACGTCCGGGTACTCGCGGAAGATCTTCGACAGCGCCGTCACCCGTCGCTCCCACGCCGCCCTGTCCACCACCACCGGCGGGGCCGGCTTGCCGATGTAGGTCTGCGGCGCCTCTTCACTGAAATCCGGAGACGTGTCCTCTTCCTTGGCGCGGACCTGCGCCTCGGTCTTCACGCGAAGATAATTGTCCAGCGCCGTCCCGTAGCCCGTGTTGGTAGCCAGCCACAGCGAGCGGCCCAGCGCCTCGCGGTCGTCGCCGAGTGGCAGCTCCAGGCTGTTCACCGCCGACCCGCGATGCGTCCCGTGCGTGTTGTCCAGCTTGGGATCGCCCAGCCGCACCTGCACGTCGGCCACGCGCACGCGGTTGGCCGAGTTGCTCACCACCGCCCCATACTGCGCCTGAATCGCCACGAAGCTCGCGTCGCTCACCGCGTAACTCAGGAAGTAAGGCGGCAATTGCTTCCCGTCGCCCTGCTTTTGCTTTTCCGGGTCCGGCCTGCCAAGCAACGTAAACGCCCGATGCAGCTCCGTCGTCATCGCGTCCAGCAGCACCGGGGTCCCCGCGGACAGGTCCTGGTTCGCGGGGTGGAGCACCGGGGTTCCCGCGGACAGGTCCTCGTCCGCGGGGTGGATGACCGGCGTGGACTGTCGCGCCCCTGCCGTCGCGGCCAACATCACCGTCAAGGCGACCAGACAGGCTGCGGAAAAACTCGTCCGGGCGGTAGGTCCGGCCTTTAGCCCGAACATAAATGCAGCAGAATCGACTTGGGCTTTACAGGCTGCGGAAAAACTCGATCCGGAGGGAGGCGGGGGTTTCAACCCCCGCAAAAAGCCAACAGGATCGACGCGGGCTTTAGCCCCGGAGGGACGCTTTTCGCCGATTTCGCACGAAATCCCGAGTTTTTCCGCAGCCTCTTTAGCCCCTGAGGTATGCTTTTCGACCTCTTTGTTCCAATTCAGGCATGTTTCCGAAGCCCGCAGAACCAAGGTTATGCAGAAGCTGCTTTGCAGGGCGAGCCGCCCCTTGGCGGCGGAAGGAGTCTTTGTCATAGATTGGAAATACTCAGTTGAAATCGTCTTCAACCTAGATTGTCTCAGAGTAAGCTACTGTCGAGGGGAACACCCCATGACTTTTGCACGCCGTTGGCTGCTCGCGTTCTGCTTCATTCTCCTGCTCACTGGCCTGGCCCCGCGCCTTTGCGCCGCCCAACCGGCCACCGCCCCATCCGCTCAGGCGCCAGCCGCCCAGGCGGCCCAGGCCCAACCCGCCCCGTCCCAGCCGGCCGCTGCCCAGCCGGCGGCGCAGGCTTATTCCCTGCCGCCCGATAGGCTGGCCAAAGCCATTGCCCTCAGCCGCATCCGCAACATCCTCGACATTGCCGGCTCGCTCTGGGGCCTGGTCTTCCTCTGGTTGCTCCTCGCCACCCGCGCGGCAGCCGGCCTTGAGGCGTGGGCCCGGCGCATCTCCCGCCACCGCTGGGTGCAGGGGCTGCTCTTTTTCGCCGCCTTTCTGATCATCACCACCCTTGCCAGCCTCCCCTTCGACGTCATCGGCCACCATTTCGGCCGCGCCTACGGCATCAGCGTCCAGGGCTGGGCCAGTTGGCTTGGCGACCAGTCCAAGGCCCTGGGACTCTCCCTGCTCTTCGGCGTCCCCATTCTGCTGCTCTTCAACTGGATCGTCCGCCGCTGGCCCCGCCGTTACTGGCTGGGCATTTGGGTCGCCACTCTCCCGCTCCTGGTGCTTGGCATTTTTGTTTCCCCGTTGCTCGAACCCATCTTCAACAAATTCGAGCCGCTGGCCAAAAACAACTCCGCGCTGGTCGCGGAACTGGAGAAAGTGGTGGCCCGCACCGGGACCAACATTCCTCCCGATCACATGTTTCTGATGAAGGCCAGCCTCAAGACCAACGGCCTCAATGCCTACGTCAACGGCATCGGCGCCACCAAGCGCATCGTCGTGTGGGACACCACTGCCGGCCGCATTCCCAACGACGAAGTCCTCTTCATCTTCGGCCACGAAAGCGGTCACTACGTTCTCCATCACATCCCCAAAATGCTCGCCGGCATGGCCGTCGCCCTGTTTTTCGTCTATTGGGCCTGCGCCGGGTTTGCCGCCTGGCTCGCCCGCCGCTTCGGCGCGCGCTGGCTCCCTCAAGGGCAGGAAGACCTTGCGGCCCCGCTTTCCTCGCGCGCCGGCTTCGTCGTGCTGCTCTTCGCCATCTCGGTCGTAGGCTTTCTGCTGGCGCCGGCAAGCAACGCCTTCAGCCGCCACTTCGAGCACCAGGCCGACGTCTACGGCCAGGAGGCCATTCACGGCATCGTCCCCGACCCCCAGAAGACCGCCGTAGCCGCCTTCAACGCCCTCGGCGAAGCCTGGCTCGAAGACCCCAACCCCAGCCCCTTCATCGAATTCTGGCTATACAACCACCCCTCCGTCCAAACCCGCGCCAACTTCGCCGCCCACTACGACCCCTGGGCCAACAACGGCCGCGGCCAGTTCTTCGACAAGTAGAGGATAGGGGAGGGACCAGTCCCCGGCATCCTGGCTGCTCGTTCCGTTGTCGCCTCCTGTCGGCTGCAACCGGGTGGGAAACATCTGTGGCTCGCTGCGGCCTGACTACCGGTCCCTGATCCCTGATCTCTGACCCCTGACCCCTGCTTTTCGTCGTACACTGGGGAGTCGCATCGCAAAACTTCCGGTCGAGGAGGCCGCACGCCATGCCCTACCCCACGCACTACCGCTACACCCGCGAACATGAATGGATCTCCGTCGAGGGCTCCATCGGCGCCATCGGCATCACCGACTATGCCCAGAACTCCCTCGGCGATATCGTCTACGTGGACGTACCCAAGGTCGGCGACCCGGTCACCGCCAACGCCACCTTCGGGTCGGTTGAGAGTGTGAAGGCCGTCAGCGACCTCTACTCGCCCGTCACCGGCACCGTCACCGCCACCAACGACGAGCTCAAGGTCTCGCCCGACAAGATCAACCAAGCCCCCCACGAGACCTGGATCATCAAGGTCGAACTCGCCGACCCCGCCCAGCTCGATACCCTGCTCGACGCCGCCGCCTACGAGGCCTTCATCTCCGAAGAAACGGGAAGCTGAAGGAGTATCCGCTAGCTTCCAGCCACCAGCTTCCAGCTTTTTCTCGGAACTGGAGGCCGCATCGACCCACCCAGGATTCACTCCCCACGGGCCGCAACCCGGCCCAAACAACGGGCTTTTAGCTAGAAGCTAGAAGCTAGAGGCTAGAAGCTGAAAATGCGCTACCTGCCCAAATCGCCCGCCGAACGTCAACAAATGCTCGCCGACATCGGCGCCGCCTCCATCGACTCGCTCTTCGCCGTCATCCCCGCCGAGTACCGCCTCAATCGCGATCTCGACGTCCCCCGCCAGCACGCCGAAAGCGAAATCATCGACTACTTCCGCTTGGCCGGCCGGAAGAACGCCACCAACTACGCCAGCTTCCTCGGCGCCGGAGCCTATCGCCATTACCGCCCGGTCATCATTGACTCACTTGTTCAGCGCGGCGAGTTTCTCACCAGCTACACCCCCTACCAGGCCGAAATTACCCAGGGCACGCTGCAAGCCATCTTCGAATTCCAGACCATGATCGCCGAGCTGACCGGCATGGACGTGGCCAACGCCAGCATGTACGACGGTTCCACCGGCGCCGCGGAAGCCGTCATGATGGCCGTCCGCGTCACCGGCCGCCACCAGGCCGTCGTCGCCGCCACCGTCCATCCCGAGTACCGCGAAGTCCTCGCCACCTACGCCACACACCAGGGCCTCCCCTCGACCCTCGTCGCCTACCACCCCGAAACCGGCCGCGTCGATCTCGCCGCCCTCGAAGCCGCCGTCACCAACGAAACCGCCGCCGTCCTCGTCCAGAGCCCCAACTTCTTCGGCGTCATCGAAGACATCCCCGCCATCGCCTCCATCGCCCACGCCCAAGGCGCTCTGCTCATCGTCTCCATTGCCGAGGCCGTCTCCCTCGGCGTCGTCCGCCCCCCCGTCGAAGCCGACATCGTAAGCATGGAAGCCCAGTCCTTCGGCGTAGCCCTCAGCTATGGCGGCCCCTTCTGCGGCGTCATCGCCGCCAAGGAGCAGTTTCTCCGCCAGATGCCCGGCCGCCTCGTCGGCCAAACCGTCGACTCCAACGGCTACCGCGGCTTCGTCCTCACCCTCTCCACGCGCGAGCAGCACATCCGCCGCGAGAAAGCCACTTCCAACATCTGCACCAACCAGGCCCTGGTTGCCCTCATGGCCACCATCTTCCTCACCGTCTACGGCAAGGAGGGCATCCGCGAACTAGCCGAACACAACCTCGCCAAAGCCGCATACGCCGCCCAAACGCTCAGCGCCCATCCTGGCGCAAAGCTGCTTTTCACCGGCGCGCCCCGCTTCCACGAGTTTGTCCTTCAAACCGAAGAATCCCCCGCCTCATGGACCCCACGCCTCCTCGAAGAAAAGATCGTCGGCGGCATCGAGCTGAACCGCTGGTATCCCGAACTTCCCAACGCAACCCTCTGGTGCGCCACAGAAATGGTGACCCGCGACCAGATCGATACTGCGGCTAAAGTGCTGTCCGCCCTACCGGTGGAGGCATAAGAGAGCTCCAATGACATTCGACCCTGCCAATTCGCAAATCCCCGCCGCCGGCCCCCGCACCCTCGGCAAAGTCCGTCCCCACCAAACCCAGAACGAGTCTCTGGTCTTCGAGAAATCCTCGCCCGGCAAGCGCGCCTACAAATTGCCGCCCCTCGACGTGCCCGCCGTCGATCCCGCCGCCCTCCTCGGCGCAGCCCATCGCACCACGCCCGGCCTGCTCCCCGAGCTCGGCGAAATCGAAATCATCCGCCACTTCACGCGCCTCTCCACCTGGAACTACGCCATTGATCTCGGCATGTACCCGCTCGGCTCCTGCACCATGAAGTACAACCCCCGCGTCAACGAGCTGGTCGCCCGCATCGAAGGCCTCGCCGAGGCCCACCCCTACCGCCCCGACTCGCTCGCCCAGGGCGTTCTCGAAGTCTTCAGCCTGCTCCAGCGCTGCCTCCTCGAAATCACCGGCATGGACGCGATCACCCTCCAGCCCGCCGCCGGCGCACACGGCGAGTTCACCGGCATCCTGCTCGTCCGCGCCTGGCACCAGTCGCAGGGCAACGCCCGCAAGAAGATCCTCATCCCCGATTCAGCCCACGGCACCAACCCCGCCACCGCCGCCATCTGCGGCTACACCGTCGAGAACCTCAAGTCCAACCCCGAAGGCGGCATCGACCTCGAAGCCCTCACTCGCCAGGTCGACGAAGAAACCGCCGCCCTCATGCTCACCAACCCCTCCACCATCGGCGTCTTCGAGAGCCAGATCCACAAGATCGCCGACATCCTCCACGCCAAGGGCGCCCTGCTTTACATGGACGGCGCCAACATGAACGCCCTGGTCGGAAAGGCGCGCCCCGGCGACTTCGGCGTAGACGTCATGCACCTCAACCTCCACAAAACCTTCTCCACCCCCCACGGCGGCGGCGGCCCTGGCTCCGGTCCCGTAGCCTGCAAAGCCTTCCTCGAGCCATTCCTCCCCATCCCCGTCCTGGTCCGCAACTCCGCGCCCAATGACCTCGAAAATCTCCGCGCCCCATCCCTTCACGTTGTCGCCGCGGCGACCGAAAGCTTGGCAGACCCCCCGGCTTCGCCACCCCACCCACCGTCCGTCCGCACCGATCTGGGTTTCCCGTCCTTTCCGAGTGTTTTCGAGCAGGAAACGGCGGAAAGGGCAGTAAACCACGACTCTCAGCCGGGTGCCCCAGGTCTCGATTCTGAAACCTGGGAATCGAAGGCACCAGGCCAACTGTCCTGGGACTACGACCGCCCCCAATCCGTTGGCCGTGTCCGCGCCTTCTACGGCAACACCGGCATGTTCATTCGCGCCCTGGCCTACATCCTCGCCAACGGGCCTGATGGGCTGCGCCAAACCACCGAGGACGCCGTTCTCAACGCCAACTACATCCGCCACCACCTCGAAGACCTCTACGAGCTCCCCTACAAGACCCCCTCCATGCACGAGGTGGTCTTCAGCGACAAGCGCCAGGCCGCCAAGGGCATCAAAACCGGCGACATCGCCAAGCGCCTCATCGACTACGGCTTCCACCCCTACACGGTCAGCTTCCCGCTCATCGTCCACGGCGCCCTCATGATCGAACCCACCGAAAGCGAGTCCCTTGAAGAGCTCGACCTGTTCATCGCCGCCATGCGCTCCATCGCCAGGGAAGTCGACGAGACCCCGGACCTGGTAAAATCCGCTCCCCACTCCACCCGCGTCTCCAGGCTCGACGAAGTCCAGGCCGCCCGCAAGCCCATCCTCCGCTGGCGGCCAGCCGCAAGCCTGTGACGTGCGACAGAATCGCTCTTGCACAAGAGTGCCAATTCGGAACTCATTATGAGCATTTTCCAAAAGAAGCTTCAGGACGCCTCTAAAGCGGATTTAGTTCATCCAGGACCACGACTAAAGCGGATATTGACTCTTACTGCTTCCAAACGGAAGGCGGCTGCATGCGCCGTCCCATGGGGAGCAACAGTGGAGTCCGTCCGTGAAACGCAAGATCTCTCGCCAGCTATTCCTTTCCGCGGCCATGGTGATGGTCATTTGCTCCGGTGCCTCGCCGGCCTGGGCAGCGCCTGCGGCCACCGCCACCTCCCTGGCGATCGCCTCCGGCGGCAACACGCTGACCTCGGGTGAGTCGCTGGCCTCGGGCAGCGTGGTCACGCTCACCGCGACGGTGATGGCCGGGACCACTCCGGTCATCGTGGGGCAGGTGAACTTCTGCGACGCCTCGGCCATATACTGCACGGACGTCCATCTGCTCGGCGCCGCGCAATTGACGAGCGCCGGAACGGCGGTGTACAAATTCCGTCCCGGCATCGGCAGCCACAGCTACAAGGCGGTCTTTGTGGGAACGCCCAACGGCGTCCTGGCCTGCGCGGGCAGCACTTCGAGCACCGTGACGCTCACGACGACCGCGATTGGCTTGCCGACGAACACCACCATTGCCAACAGCGGCGGTGCCACCAACCCCATCCTGACGGCGACCGTGGCCGGCGCGGCCGGCGCGGCACTCTCGGGAACGGTGTCGTTCCTCGATTCCAGCAATGGCAATGCCCTGTTAGGCACGGCTACGCTGGCTGGTGTCTCGGCAAGCTTGAACTTCATGAATATAAGCAACCCCGCGGGGGGCATTTTCCCTTACCAGGTCGCGTCCGCTGACTTCAATGGCGACGGCATTCCGGACCTGGCCGTGCTGGACGCCTGCAGTCCCAACCCCGACTGCGGGGCTAAAAACGGCGTAGTAACGATTCTCCTGGGCAACGGGAATGGGACCTTTACGGCTAAAGCCACCACCCCGGCGGGGGGCTACGATCCCTATGGCATTGTTGTAGGTGATTTCAATGGGGACGGCATTCCGGACCTGGCCGTGTTGGACTCCAACAACTCGACCAAGAACTTCTCCATCACAGTTTCGCTGGGCGATGGGACGGGCAACTTTACGATCAAGACTTCCGGCCCGTTTACGGGCGACCACGCCTTTGCCCTCGCGACCATCGACTTCAATGGGGACGGCATTCTTGACCTGGCCGTGGTGAACGAAAGCAGCAACTCTGTAACCCTGCTCAAGGGCAAAGGAGACGGGACGTTTACCGCCCTGCCGGTAACCCTGGCGACGGGCATTGGCCCGCACGCCATCGCCGTGGCGGACTTCAACGGGGACGGCATTCCGGACCTGGCCGTGGTCAACGACGGCAGCTCGGCCGGCGGCACGGTGACGGTGCTGCTGGGCAACGGGGACGGAACCTTTACGGCCTCGCCCATGAGTCCGGAAACAGCCGGGTGCGACGATTCCATCGCCGTGGCCGACTTCAACGGGGACGGCATTCCGGATCTGGCTGTAGCCAACGGGTGCAGCAACACGGTGACGGTACTGCTGGGCAACGGGGACGGGACGTTCTCAGCGGCGGCGAAGAGCCCGCCTACCGGCATCCAACCCATCAGCATAACGGTAGGCGACTTCAACGGCGACGGCATCCCGGACCTGGCCACGGCAAACAGCGGCGACAACGCCAATAAATTCGCAGGCACGGTGACGGTGCTGCTGGGCAACGGGGACGGGACCTTTACGCCCACAACCACCAGCCCAGCGACGGTTGCCCCTGCCAAAAGCGTCGCAGTGGCCGACTTCACCGGGGACGGTGTCTCGGACCTGGCCGTGGCAAACGTTGCCGAAAGCGATGGTACTTACGAAGGCACAGTGGCAGTGCTGCTGGCGGAAAACCAGATGGCGACGGCAACCGTGACTCCCGTGAACGCGCTGCCGGCGGGCTCGGGAACGCACCAGGCTGTGGCGAGCTACCTCGGCAACACCGACTATGACGCCAGTACCTCCCTTCCAACAGTCCTGACCGCGGCGCCGGGTAGGCCAACGGTAACCCTGACGCCGTCGGCCAACACCGCAACGTACGGCACATCGGTGACCTTGACGGCAACGGTCGCGGGCAAGGGGCTCACCCCCACCGGCACGGTGACTCTCTACGACGGCGTTGCGGAGTTGTGCGCGGTTGCGTTGAACGGCAGCGGTGTCGCCGCCTGCCCGGCCACCACACTTGCGGTCGGTGCGCACTCTATAACCGCGGGCTATTCAGGCGATGCAAACTACAATCCGGTAACTTCGTCGGCAGTCGTCCTCACGGTATCGGCTCCACTCACGCCCAGGGTAACGGTAACGCCGTCCTCGACCGGCATTACGACCCTACAGTCATTGACGGTTGCGGTTGCCGTCAGCGGAGGAAGCGCCAATCCGACGCCCACCGGCTCGGTGAATCTGACCGGCGGCGGCTACACCTCGGCGGTTACAACGCTTTCGAGCGGCGGCGCGACCATCGGCATCCCTGCCGGATCGCTGGCGGCGGGCAGCGACACGCTCACGGTCACATACACTCCCGATTCCTTGAGCGCCAGTCCATACTTAACCGCAACCCAATCGGCCACCGTCACGGTATCCACGCCCGTGGGCGCTGCAATCCCGGCGGTCACAGTTACTCCGTCGGCCACCGCCATCACCAACCAGCAAAGCCTCGTTGTGACGGTCGCTGTAGCGGGCGGCAGCGCGCAGCCAAAGCCCACCGGAACCGTAACCCTCTCGAGTGGCGCCTACAGCGCACAACAGCCGCTCTCCGGCGGCATAGCCGGCCTCACCATTCCGGCCGGGACTTTAAGCAGCGGCGCCAATAAACTGACCGCTACCTATGCGGGTGACGAAACCTACGGCAGTGCCAGCGGAACAACCACCGTCACGGGTTCTCCGTTCGTGATTGCCATCCCCGCTCCATCTTCGGTTGCTCCCGGAGCCGGCGCGACCGTAACCGCTACCCTCACGGCCGGCAGCACATTCTCCGGAACAATGGATCTGACTTGCACCCTCACCGCTTTTCCAACCGATGCGCAGAGTCTGCCCACCTGCAGCTTGAGTCCGGCCAGCGTTACCATCGCAACTGGCGGCAGCGGAACCACCGCCTTCACCGTGAAGACCACCGCCGCCTCAAGCAGCGCATTGGTACGGCCATCCCGGCTCAACCTGCGGGGGCTTGGCGGCGCAGGTGCGGCTCTGGCTGGTCTGCTGATGCTCGGCATACCGTCGCGCCGCCGCCGCTGGACCTCGATGATGTTTCTGCTGTGGGTTGTCGTCGCTGCCGGGGCAACCGGCTGCTCTAGTGTCAACACGCTTCCTGGCCTGAATGACCCCCCTCCCGCCGCCCCGGGCACAACCGCGGGCGGCTATACCTTCACCGTCACCGCATCAGATTCCACCAACGCGCTTGTCAGCGCTTCGACAAACGTCACCGTCACTGTGCAGTAAACCCTGAAGAATCCTGGCCGCGCATCCTTCCCAGGGTGCGCCGGCCAATAGCCCAGTGGCGGCCCTGAGCCAGGCCGAAGGGTCCCGTCCACCGCGGCGGCGAGACCTGGGAAACAATGCGCTCGCCCTCACCCAACCACTCGCAACCCCTTCGAAGCATACCGCCCAATCTCCCCGCCGAACGCAACCAGCGCCAACCCTTCGACCGTGGCCTGCGCGATCGGCACCCCGCCGACCGGGTTCTAATGAATAAGGGAGAGCACGTAAATCGCGGCAATGTGCTCCGGACGCTGAAACAGCGGGGTGGCCCCCGGTTGCTCCAGCGCACCTGAAGTGCGACCACACAGGCCGGCAAAACTCGAAATATCAACCCGAAATTGCCCTTAAATCGCCTGTTTAGCTCCATTTTCACCCTTATTCGGGTAATTCCAAGCAACCCCTTCACTCAGAACCGCACCCTGAAAGCAGACAGTTCTCCTTCCGGGGTCGTATCGCCGGTTGGTCATGAACTTTTTCACAACCACATAGGCGACCGTTTGGCCCCCAAGCCTGACCCTTTAGACCAACGTTTGGCCCTTGAGTAGAACCCTTTGAGCGAACGTTTCGACCCGTCCGCGGACGCCCCAACCCCGCCCCACCCCCGCCGCCGGTCCGCTGACTTGCTGACTCGTCTTGTTCCCGCGCCCTGTTTCCCTCATAACCTGCCAAATAGCCACAGCCCGAAACAGCCTAAACTCTTCTTCTATGGCCACCATCCCAGATCTCACTCTCGATGCCGGAATGCCCGCGAACATCGACGCCGAGAAGACCATCCTCGGCGCCATTCTGCTCGACAATGCCGCCCACTCCGAAGCCGCCGAAAAGATCGACGCCGACGATTTTTCCCTCGACTCCCATCGCCGTATCTTCTTGCGAATGAGCGAGTTGATGAACTCCCAGCGCGCCGTCGACATCGTCACCCTGGCCAACGAACTGGCCCGCTACAAGGAGGTCGAGGCGGTCGGCGGCGTCGCCTATCTGGCTTCGCTCACCGAGGGTTTGCCCCGCCGTCCGGTCATCGAGGAGTACATCCGCATCGTCAAGGACAAGAGCCTGCTGCGCAAGCTCATGGGCATCTGTTCCATGGCCATCGCCCGCGCCGCCGACCAGAGCGAGACCGCCCTCGAAGTCCTCAGCGCCGCCGAGTCGCAACTCCTCGAAGTCAGCGAGAAAGGCCTCACCCACGGCTTCCAGTCCCTCGACCAGATCGTCCAGCACTCCTTCGGCACCATCGACAATCTGTATAAACAGAGCCGCGAAGTCACCGGCCTGGCCACTGATTTCACTGAGTTTGATCGCATGACCAGCGGTCTCCAGAAGGGCGAGCTCATCATCATCGCCGCCCGTCCCTCCATGGGCAAAACCGCGCTGGCCATCAACATCGCCCAGAATGCCGCCATCAACCACAACGCCATCGTGGCCGTCTTCAGCCTGGAGATGAGCAAGGAGTCGCTCTTGCGCCGCATGCTGGCCTCCCAGGCCTGGGTGGACCAGCAGAAGCTCCAGAAAGGCTTCCTGGGCCGGGAAGATCACGATAAACTGCAGAATGCATTGGGCCAGCTGGTCGAGTCGCGCATGTACATCGACGACACGGCGGGCATCTCGCTGGCCGAGATGCGCGCCAAGGCGCGGCGCCTCAGGCAGAACGCAGGCGGCCTCGACCTCATCGTGGTGGACTATCTGCAACTGATGTCCGCCACAGTGCCTTCGTCCGGCAAAAGGAACTATGAGAACCGCACCCAGGAAGTCTCAGCCATCTCCCGCGGTTTGAAGGCGCTCTCCAAGGAACTGAACGTGCCGGTGGTGGCCCTGTCGCAACTCTCCCGCGCCGGCGTACAGCGCAAGGACGACAAACGCCCCATGCTCAGCGACTTGCGCGAGTCGGGCTCTATCGAGCAGGACGCCGACGTGGTGGCCTTCATCCACCGCGACTCCTACTACAGCCACGATGAAGAGATGTCCGACGCCGACAGGGCCAAGTCGGAGATCATTTTGGCCAAGCAGCGCAACGGCCCCACCGGCACGGTGCATTTGAACTTCATTTCCCGTTTCACGCGCTTCGACAATCCGGCCTCCGAACACGGTGCCTGAAGCCAGGATCCGCTCGCCATCACCTGTCATCTGTCGTGAACTCACGGCTCATTCAGAATCAGCACGATGCGGCCTGCCAGCAGGTCGCCGGGCGACTCGCTGGGATCCACTTCGATCAGGTCCACCGGGAAGGCCATGTTGTGCGGCCGCAATACCAGTCGATTGGACAAAAAATCCACATAACGCAGCATCAGGTGGGAGCCATGCCGGACCGCGTACACGTTGGGCCGGTTCGGACGGTAGGGCATGAGCGAGTTGTAATGCCGGTCAAGCAGCACGATGGCGTCGGGCAGAACCAGCGGTTCCATCGGCAAGGCGTCGGGGGAGGGAATGCGCACGGCCACAAATCGTTGCCATGCGCGCCGGGGGCGGGAAACGCGCGTGCGGATGGACTCGAGAACGCCGGCAGGCAAATGGAGCATCGATTGAACCACAGAGGGACGAATGTACGGTTCAAAGAGCGCCGCGGCGTGAGAAACGACCGGAACCGAGCTGCTTTCCTCACCGTTTGGCAGAGTTCCGGCTTGTTGCAATGCCGGCAGCAGGTCGGCAGCCGACAGATGCTGGGCGGCAAGCACGCGATCGATGGCCTCCAGCGAAAGCTGACGCCGATGGTGCAGGAAATTGGAGAGATGGGACTGGCCTAATCCGGTTTGACGGGCCAAGAGAGAGACGCTGACCGTCCCCCGCTGTATCCTGCGCAGTAGTTCCAGGCGGAGCCGCTCGTGCATCTGGGTAAAGTTCATCTGTGGAAAATCCGCCACCAGCAATGGCAACGAATGGTCTCCGATTTCCTATGGAAAAGCTAGCAGTGGTGATTGGCCTTCATTTTCGGCGCTTGCCTGCGGATTGGAAAGCGCGGAAGCGGAAACTGGCTGGGGGAGATTGACGCAAGAGAACAATATTTCTAGATTGGGTTTACTTCATCTCGCACTGGCTTGTGGGAATCTTTTTGAAAACGCTTCATTGCCGCAAGGCTGAGCGGGGCGCAAATCTGTGCTCTTCAGCGGTCAATGACCAATTGCCGGAGGACGTCGGTCCAGTCCGGCATCCCATTCATGCCCCAAGCGCTCCGCAGAAGCGTCCCGGGGCAGGCCAGTCGAGAGAATTCCAGGATCTGTGCGCTATGAGCATGACAAAAAACGAGAGAACACAGGCGGCAATCCCCCATCAGGACATGAGAATCCTGAGTTGCCGTGCCCGGTTCTCTTCACCCCGCGGAACAGCAGTCGAAAACAAAAGCCGTCGGGAACTGGCTCGGATACGGAGAATCAGTCATGGAAATGCGCGTGCAATTGAAGGTTTGCGAGGGGTGCGGCTGTCTTTGGTACCGCGCCCAAACCCTTGGGAGTGTGTATTGCAGGGAATGTGAGACAAAACTGAAGGACTTTCCATCGCCGGAGAGCCGGAAGCGGCGTGGACGTCCATGCCGAAAGGTGCTCTCCAAGGTTTGGGCGGTGGTTGACGCAACAGGAGGTACGCAATGAGCGCAGCACTCCAGTTGCCAATGGTTTGGGGAGCAGGCGATTCACAGCAGGAATGGCAGGAAGATGGGAGGAAGTGGGAACAGAAACCGGCGTCGCGGCCTGAAATAAAACCGCCGGCAAAGGCGCCTGCGCAAGAGCCGGTGGTCAGCCTGGCCTTTTACAGGAAGCATACGGAGAGCATGTTGCGGCGCTATCTCTATGCCTCGATGCAGGTGGGCAGGGCGCCATCGATCCTGGGCGATCCGATCGGACGGGGTTGGGTCTCCAGCCGCCCGGTCCGCACCTTCGAGGATGCGGTGATCTTCGTCCTCGACGTGGAAACGTGTCTGAACCAGCTTTCGCCGCTGGACCGTCAGATGCTGTGCCGGATCGTGCTCCAGGAGTATACGCAGGCTGAAGCGGCTACGATGCTGGGGATGAGCGTACGTACCATCTGCTACAAATTCCCACAGGCAGTGGACCGGTTGACGGGGAAGTTGCTGAAAAACGGGCTGCTGGTGCTACCGCATTGATACAAAAGAAGTAACAGGCAAGTCGACGAAGGAGAGCAGGTCCTGATCGCTCCCCTTCGCCGACTTCATCCTTACCGCAAGGCCCCTGAAGTCTGTGCGCCACCCGCAGGGCCTCCGTTCTGCGATGGCCTTGTTGCAGGAAAAGAACGCGGGATAAGGCGCGGCGTTCTCTGCTATGGTGGACGGGTTGAAGTCCATCTGGGACGGAGTGTGCGCCCCACCGGCACGTCCCCCAAGAGGAACGGTCCCCATGAATCCATTGCCCCGTCACGCCGCCCTCGTTCTCCTGCTGGCGTCGGCCGCACTGGCCGCGCAGCAACCCGCTCCGCAGCCCACCACCGCGGCGGAAGCTCCCCATCGCGATACAAGCTTCATCGACGCCCAGGGAACCGCGCACGTGACCCGCGTGGTGCCGGTCCCGGAGACCATCAGTACCCAGGCCCAACTGGTGCTGGGCCGCCCCGAACCGGACCAGGGTCCGCCGCAATCGCTGGCCGACCGCCGCAAAATGACCGACGCCTATACCGCGCGTGCCCGCGTTGCCTGGTCCCGCATCTGCCCTATTGCGCTGGTTGACGACACCATCGCCGGGGTCCCAGTGCATATTGTCACACCCGCGGGTCTCTCCGATCCCGGCAAGGTGCTCCTGAACCTCCACGGCGGCGGCTTCAACTCCGATTCGGGCTCCTATACCGAGTCGATTCCCATCGCGAGCTACAGCAAAATCAAGGTGGTGGCCGTGCTCTACCGGCTGGCGCCCGAGCATCCCTTCCCCGCAGCCGTAGACGATTCGGTTGCTGTCTACAAGGAGTTGCTCAAGACCTACAAACCGGAGCACATCGTCATCTATGGAACCTCGGCCGGAGCTGTCCTGACCGCCGAGGTGGCCGCAAAGCTGAAACAACTGGGCCTGCCGCTGCCGGCAGCGCTGGGCATCTTCAGCGGCATGGGCGACTTTGCGCGCACCGGGGACTCGATTGCCATGTACGCCCTGTGGGGCCTCTCCGGCCATCTCGATCCGCCTGAAGCCGGCGCGCACGATCCGTATTATGTGGCCAACACCGACCCCAAAGACCCGGTGCTTTCTCCCATCTACTCTGACCTGCACGGGCTGCCGCCCACGCTGTTTGTCACCAGCACCCGCGACCTGCTGCTGAGCGGCACGGTGAACCTGCACCGCGCCTACCTGAACGCGGGCGTGGATGCGCGCCTGGTGGTCTTTGACGCGCTGACGCACGCTTTCTGGTATGACCCGCAATTGCCCGAAGCCATCGAGGCCAATCATATGATGGCGGACTTCTTTGTAAGGCACTTGAGCAAGTGAGCGCCGGGATGCGATAGGCTTTCCGCCCGCCTCCGCCACCGATGTAAATTCGCGGCGTTAAAGGGCCGGTTCCAAAATCAAACCGGCAGAAGAAACGGGAAACCTCTTGCCGGCAACCGTGCGCTTCAAGCACTTTCCAGTTGAGGTCCGGCCCGGCAGCTTCTAGCTTTCAGGCAGTGTCAATCGCATGGGAGACCATCCTTGCGATGAGGCAGGCCTGTGATTGTCGATGCGCCGGAGATCCCGCCTAATGAGAAGACCCGCGCCAAAGAGTTGACCGGCCGGTTGACCGAAGTCGCGCTCGGCTTCCAGCGGACGCTCGACGAGAACCCGCGCCACCCGGTGGCGCTGGCAGGCATCAGCCTGGTCGCACTGGCTAGCCGACAGCCCGAAGCAGCTGTGAAGATGGCCTCCGCGGCCGTGGCCGCGGCGCCCTGGATGGGAACCGCCTGGGTCGCATTGGGCCAGGCGCTGAAGGCCGCCGATCGAAGCGAGGAGGCGGAGCGCGCCTACGCCCAGGCCATCTGCCTGGACGGGATGAACGCGTTGGCCCGGTTGGGGCTGGGCGAGCTGAAGATCGCCACCGGACGACCTGGGGAAGCGGTCCGGGAGTTCGAGCTGGCCCTCAGGCGGCAGCCCGCGCTGGTGGCTGCCCACCTTGGCCTGGGCAATGCGCTGGCCGTGATGGGGCGAAATGCGGAGGCGCTCCAGCGCTATGAGCAGACGCTGGCGCTCAAACCGCGGCTGCCGGAGGCCGAGTTTGCCGCCGGCTTCGTTCTGGCACGGCTGGGAAGACAGAAAGAGGCTGAACTCCGCTACCGGCGGGCTCTGGTCTCGCGGCCGGACTTTGCCGCCGCCTGGATGAACCTGGGCAGTCTTCTGCGCGAACAGGGCCACGAAGTCTACGCCGAGGCCGCCTTGCGGCGGGCCGTCGATTTACGCCCGGACCTGGTCGCGGGCTGGATCAACCTGGCCGTTCTCGATCGGGAGCGCCGCCGCCCGGTTGAGGCCGAGGCGCACCTGCGCAAGGCCTTCGCGCTGAATCCCCAGCAGGTGGAAACGCATGTGGCCTGGTGCCAGTTCCGCGCCTCGGAGCGGGACCTGGCCGGTGCCTGGGGTTGGCTGCGCTGGGCTCTGGCGCGCGATCCCGACCACACTGAAGTCCTGAATATGCAAGGCATTCTGCTCCATACGGAGAGCCGCTTCGCAGAGGCAGTGGAGGTCTTTGAGCGTGCCGAAGCCCTGGGTCACCGCGCCGCGGCCTCCAACCGCGGAAACTCCCTGCTGGATATGGGCCGCATGGACGAAGCCTTGCGGGCTCACGAGACGGCCGTCGAGCGCGACCCGTCCCACCCCGGCGCGCTGTATAACCTCTCGTTGACCCGGCTGCGCCTGGGCAACTGGGAGCGCGGCTGGCCCGCGTACGAAGCCCGCTGGCACTTTCGAGAGGTTCACCGCAGTCCCAGAGTCTTCCGCCAGCCCCGCTGGCAGGGTGAACCCCTTGAAGGCCGCCGCATTCTGCTCCATGCCGAGCAGGGACTGGGCGACACCATCCAATTCTGCCGCTATGCCACCCTCGTGGCTGCCCGTGGCGGTGTGGCCATCCTGCAGGTGCAGGCACCCGTGGAGCGCCTCATGCGTTCGCTCGCCGTGCTGCGCGCCGGCTACGCTGAGACCGCTCTCCTGGGTGCAAAGCCGCCGGACTTCGATCTCGAGTGTCCGCTGTTGAGCCTGCCCGCCGTCTTCGGAACCACGGTAGATACGGTCCCTTGGCCGGGCGCATATCTGGGGGCCGATCTGGAGCTTGCGTTGCAGAAGCGCGTGCGGACTCCCTACGTTCGGCCCGACTTGGGTCCCTGGGAGCGGTCTTTGCGCGTGGGCCTGGCCTGGGCCGGCAATCCCCGCTACAAAGCAGACCGCCAGCGGTCCATTGCGCTGGAAACGTTGCTCCCGCTATTGCGCATCCCCGGCATCAACTGGATCTCGCTGCAAAAGGGGGCTGCCGCGGAGCAACTGTTCGCTCTGCCCGGCAACGTCTTTGTCTGGGACGGTTCCAGCCGCGACCGGGACCTTGCCGAAACAGCGGCGCTGATGGCGACGCTCGATCTGGTCATCACGACCGACACCTGCATCGCTCACCTGGCCGGCGCCATGGCCAAACCGGTTTGGATTCTGCTGCCTCATCTGGGCGACTGGCGCTGGATGCAGCAGATCGAAACCACACCCTGGTACCCCACTGCCCGTCTTCTGCGCCAGCCCTCACCAGGCGACTGGTACGCGGTGCTGGAGCGGGTGATCGGAGAGTTGAGCGAACTTCGTGAGGCGCAGATCAGGCCGACGGGGAGGGGGGACCCAAAAGGAATCCCATTCTTCCCAGCTCATCCCGGCGTAATTCTCAAACAAGATCAAAAAAAGAAAAATAGCACTTGACTTTCGGTACTCTAGATAATAGAGTACTCTTTAACAGAGACAACTCTGACATCTGAAAATGAGTTCAAGGAGAATCCCCATGACGGCAAACACTGAAGAGCATGAACTGAAAGACAGGCTGAAGTTGATCGAATCCATGATCGCCGAAGGCCGGCGGACAACCGAGAGCTGGGGCTGGACCTTTGTCTTGTGGGGCGTGGCCTATTACGTGGCCATCGCCTGGGCCGCACTGGATCCCCATCATTATCTGGCCTGGCCGGTGACGATGATCGTTGCAGGCGCACTAACGGGGATACTCGCCTCGCGCAGGGCGGCCAGGCACCCCGAGACAACGATCGGCCGCGCCATGATGGCCATATGGGTCGCCATGGGCATTTCAACGTTCATCCTCATGCTGTCACTCGGCATCAGCGGCAGGCTGGAGCTGCACACCGCTGTGGCCATCGTGGGGACCATGCTCGGGGCTGCGAATGCCACCTCCAGCATCATTCTCAAATGGAAGATGCAATTTGCCTGTGCCGTGGTCTGGTGGGCCGCGGTGATAGCCGGATTGTTCAGTAACGATACCCAGACGAGCGTTGTCTTCCTGGCCGCCATCTTTTTCTGCCAGATCGTCTTTGGAATCTACGGAATGATCCGCGACTCCCGAAAGCGCAGAGCGAGCGGAACCGGGCAAGAGGCGTCCCATGCCTGAGCTGCCGGAGCTGAATCCTGTGATCCATGGGAAGCTGCGCCTGGCCCTGCTCTCGCTGCTCTCCGGCGTGGAAGAGGCGGAGTTCACCTGGCTGCGCGCGAAGACCGGGTCCACCGATGGTAACCTGGGCGCGCAACTGCTCAAGCTCGAAGAAGCCGGCTACGTGGCCGTCGAAAAGAAGTTCGTGCAGCGCAAACCGCAGACCCTCTACCGCATGACAGAAAGCGGCCGCAAAGCCCTCACCGAATACGTCCAGGCCTTGAAGCAACTGCTGGGCGCCGCCATCGGTGCCTGAAGCAGGTAAGCCAATCAGCCCGCGGGGGCGAGGTTCTTTCGCACCCGCTCCATAATTCCCAGGTAGTAAGCCAAGTTGTGGATCGTGTTCAGCGTCCCCGACAGCGCCTCGCCGGACTGCATCAGGTGCCGCAGGTAGGCGCGGGAGTAGCGGCGGCAGACCATGCACTGGCAGGCCGAGTCGGGCGGGCCCTGGTCCTCTGCATATCGTTTGCCCTTGATGTTCAGCCGTCCCTCGCTGGTGAACAGCAGCCCGTGGCGCGCGGCGCGCGTGGGCAGCACGCAGTCCATCATGTCCACGCCCATGCGCGCATACTGCTCGATCTCGTCCGGATAGCCCACGCCCATTACATAGCGTGGCTTGCCTGCAGGCAGCAGCGGCAGCACTTCTGAAATCATCTCCAGCGTCAGTTGACGCGGCTCACCCACGCTCAGCCCGCCAATGGCGTAGCCGTCAAAATCCATCTCCGCCAGGCGCTCCGCGCTTTCGCGCCGCAGATCGGTGTACATTCCGCCCTGCACAATGCCGAACAGGCTCTGTGTCCGTCCGCCCAGTTCCTCGTGCCACACCACTTCCTCGCGATGCGCGCGGAAATGATCCAGCGACCGGCGCGACCAGGCCATGGTGAGGCGGAGACTTTCCTGCGCACGGGAACGGTCGGCAGGGTATTCGGTGCACTCGTCGAAGGCCATGGCAATGTCCGCGCCCAGTGCAATCTGCACGTCCATGGAGTGCTCGGGGGTGAAGAAATGGCTGCTGCCGTCCAGATGCGACCTGAAGCGCACGCCCTCGTCGCTCACTTTGCGCAACTGGTTCAGGCTGAAGACCTGAAAGCCGCCAGAATCGGTAAGCATCGCCCCCGGCCAACTGATGAACCGGTGCAGTCCACCCATCCGCCGGATGGCCTCGTGGCCCGGCCGCAGGTAGAGGTGATAGGTGTTGCCCAGGATGATCTCCGTGCCCAGGGTCTCCAGCACGTCCTGTGCCACGGCCTTGACCGTCCCGGCGGTGCCCACCGGCATGAAGACGGGCGTCTCGACGGTCCGGTGCGGCAAACGAAGCTGTCCCCGCCGCCCGCCCGCTTCGATTTCCGCGATGATTTTGAAGGCTTGACTCACCCAACGATTCTAGCTGGCAGCGCTGCGCTTACTTGCCCGCCCCGCCCAGCCGGACCAGCAACCCAACCCGCCCCACGCGCGGCATGCCCAGCGTTGTGGTAGGTGTCTTGGAGTCTTCGATCTGGCGGTTGAGCAGGTTTTCTCCGGCGGCGAATAGCTCGACCCGCTTGCCGAAGTCGTGCGCGGCGTAGGCGTCCAGCCGGAAGTACCCGTGCAGCAGATAGACATTGGCGTCGTCGTCAAACTGCCGCCCGCTCAGCCGCCCCTGCAAATTCACAGTTCCCAGCGCTGGCCGGGTTGCGCGCAGGTTCATCGTGGCCATATTGCGGGCCACCTCGGGAATCCAGTTGCCCAGGTCCTGGCTGCCCTTGGTGACGGTGGCGTGGGCATACTGGTAGCCGCCATCCACCGCCAGCCATCGCCGTGGCGCAAGCTCAAAGTCCACGGCCACGCCGCGGCTCTCAATCTGGCCCAGGTTCTCTCGCATCAGCAGGATCAGCGAGGACGCGCCGTCAATGGTGAGCGCCGTGATGGGCCGGTTGACCTGGGTCAGGAAGTAGCTGGAGCGGATGCTGCCCCAATGCCATTCGCTGGCCAGGCCCGTCTCCCAGCCCGTTGCCCGCTCGCTGAGAAGGTTGCCGTTGGGCGTGGTCAGCTCGTTGCCCACCTGGGTTGACCGGTAGAGCTCGTTGGGCGTCGGCTCACGAAAGGCCCGGAACCCCGACGCCGAAACCGCCCAATGTTCCTTCAGCTTGCGCGAAAGGCCGAGGCGCGGATCGAAGAACCTCTGGTCCCGCTGTGCCGGCTGTGTGGGGGTCGGCCCCCAACTGCTGCCGTTCCACTCCAGCTCCTGGCCGTCGTAGTTCTCAAACCAATCCATGCGGCTGGAGGCGATCAGCGTCCAGGCTTTGCGCACACCCATCGCTTCGGCGTAGACGCCGGAGTCCCGCTGGTGGTCGTGCAGGTTGGTCAGTGCGGTGGACTTTCCGTAGCTCTGTTCCTGGTCCCATATGCGCACGTCGTGGGTGTCGGCCCCGGCCACCAACAGCAGCCCGGCGCCCAGCGGCTGGGTCCAATGGGCCACCGCGCCCAGCTCGTTGGCTGGCGTGAGCGAGAACTTGGTAGGATTTTCTCCGCAGCGATAGGAGCAATCGGGATCGCCGAAATCCGGCAAATTGGAGATGCTCGAAAATGTCTGCCGGTAGTGCTCGACCGATCCGTACAGCCTTGCAACCAATGAACCTTCGTGCGGCCCCTCCCAGTCGCCTCCAGTCGCGTAGCGCCACAGCCGGGTACCGTTGGTCTGGTAGGGCGTTCCATTGCCGCGCGCTTCGTTGAAGCCGCTGCCCCGCACAAAGAGCCGCAGCGGGCCCCGGTCGCGCTCCGCGAGCAGCACGCCATTCTGGCTGTGAACGTTGCTGGCCACATCCACCGGCCCGCGCTCCGACGGCGCCTCCTGGATATACCCATCCGTGCCCAGAACGCCGCCCGCCGCCAGCAGGCCCCAGGCTCCGCGCCTGGTCGCAAGCAGCAGGCTGTCGTCATATGTGCCTTCCGCACCGTAGCTGCTCCTCAATTCGGCCAGGCCGGAGGCGGGCCGCACCGGCACCACGTTGACCACCCCGCCGATGGCGCTGGATCCGTAGAGGTCGCTCGCTCCCCCGCGCACCAGTTCGATGCTTTTTATCGCCAGCTCCGGCTGCTCCTGCCAGTGAATCCACCCGCCGATGGGGTCGTTCAGCGGCACATCGTCCTCGCTGACCAGCGTGCGACTGGCCGAGGTGGAACCCAGCCCGCGCAGGCTGATTCCCTGCGACGTGGGATTGGCCACCAGTGAACTGGACCGCCGGAACAGCTCCACTCCGGGAAGCTGCCGCAGTTCCCCATCCAGGGTCATCGCCGCCGTGGTGTTGAGCGCGGTCTGGGAGAGCACCCGCGTGGTCGCCGGGCTCTCCAGCGAGCCCAACGGTGCGCGATAGGCAGTCACCGTCACCTGTTCTGTGGGTGCCGCGGGCTCCAGGAGAATCGCTGCCCCGTCGGCCGGCTGTACCGCCTTCTCTTGAAACCCCTCAGCCGCCACGCGCAGCCGGCAGGGAGCGGCGCAAACAACGGTCAGCCTCCCGGCCGCATCGCTCCGTCCCAGCAACTTTCCCCCGGAATCCCTGGCCGTAGCTCCCTCGAGCGCAGCTCCGCGGCTATCCTCCACCGCCACCGTCATCGTCACACGAGATTGTGCGCTCAACCGCGCCGGGGCAATTATCACCTCAGAAAGCGCCAGCGCGCCAACTATCGCTTTGGATTGGAACCACCGCATCGGTCTCGCTTCTGGCGCTTTCGTTCAGGTTATGGAGCAATTGTGACACGGTCTTTCCGCTTCCGGCATCAACAGCCAGCGGCGCAATCTCGTTGAAAGGGACCAGGACGAACGCACGCTCGCCCAGCCGCGGGTGCGGGATCTCCAGCCCAGCTTTGCCAATCTGTTCGCTGATCTTCAGGTCGCCCAGCAGCAGAATGTCCAAATCCAGCGTCCGCGGCCCGTTGGCGAACCCCGCCGCGCGGTCCCGCCCGAATTCCAGCTCAATCGCCAGCAGCCCCTCCAGCAGAAGGCGCGGCTCCAGTTCCGTTTCCAACGCTACCACTGCATTCACAAACCTGGGTTGCCCGGCAAACCCCACCGGCTCGGTTGAGTAAAGCGAAGAACGGCAGACCACCCGCCCCAGGGATTCCAGCCGCACAACCGCAGCCGCCAGCGTAGCCTCCGGCGTCCCCGCCCAACTGGCCAGGTTTCCCCCCATCCCGATGTACGCCGTCCGCATAAGTTCCAGACTATCGTGATGAGCCACCGCGGGAATGTTGGCGGACTCATGAGTACTGAATCGGAGAATTCGTTAATCTTCGCGCAAGGCCTGCATCGGCTCGATCGAGGCGGCATTGCGCGCAGGAAGAAGGGCCGCTGTCAATCCGATGACCGACAGCGCCAAAACCACAGCTACATAGGTCCACACATCCAGCGGCTGCACCTGGTAGAGGAAGCTCTTTACCAGCCGTCCCGTCGCAAATGCCAGCACAAGGCCAACGCCGAGCCCCGTACCCACCAGGATTGATCCTTGCCGGAGGACTAATTGCGCGACACTCAGCCGTGTTGCGCCCAGCGCCATGCGCACGCCGATTTCGCGTCGCCTGTAACTCACCAGTTGCGAAAGCACGCCGTAAAGCCCGGCAAACACCATGGCCACCGCCAGCCCCGCGAACGAACCCACAAGATACAATCCCAACCTCTGACTGAAGGTATTCTGCTCCACGGCCTCCAGCATGGTTTGAAAGTTATCCAGCGCAAAGCCGGGAGCGTTCTGGCGAAAGACCGAACGCATCTCTGCCGCCACCGGAATGTTGCCCCGCGTCTTCACCACAAACGTGACCACGGTTTTCAAGAGCGCCTGGTAAAACAGGGATGTGGTAGGAATCTGCTGCTGCGGCACCAGGATCAGCGGCAGAGGGTCGCCGCCAACGCTTCTGTCTACCTGGTCAGCGAGAATGCCCACAATCGTGTACGGCTTGATCATGCCGGTATCTTTGCCGCCCAGATCCAACTGCTTTCCCAGCGGGTCTTTGCCCGCGAAGTATCTCTTCGCAAGCGTCTCGTTGATCGCAACCGCAAAGGGCGTCGTCAGAGCATCCCCGTCGCCGATCATCCGTCCGCGCACAATCGGCGTGCCCAGTGTGTGCGCGTAATCTCCGCCGACAGCAGTTATGCTGGCTTGCGGTTTGTTGGCCGGATCCTTCGCTTGCCCCACAATTGCAAAGCTGGTACCGATGTTCATGCCCGACAAAGGCGGGGATGTGGCTAACGCGGCGCTTTCTACGCCGGGTACCTGCCGGATGCGGTCCAGCGTAGGCGCGTAGATCAGCGTGGCAACGGAAACCGGCGCATTGGCCGTGTCTTCTGAAACGGCCATTGAGGAGAATCCCGCCGCGTCCGCGGGCATTGCCGTGAACGTGGTCACGTGCGCAGTCTCAAACCCCAGCCGCGACTGTTCCAGATTCCAGAGCGTGTGGAAGAGCAGTCCGGCTCCCACCAGAAGAAGCGTGGAAAGAGCCACCTCGCCCGCCACCAAACCACCGCTCAGTTTCCTGCTCACCGACCGTGAGCCGGTGCCGCGCGAAGCAGCCTGCAGTGCCGCCTGCGGGTTGGCGCGCGCCACCAGCAGCGCGGGCAGTAGCGAAGACAGCACAGTCGTAACAATGGCGATCGCAGCCAGCACCAGCACCACCGTCCAGCGAATGCCGATGGAGTCGGCGCGCGGAATAGTTCCGTCAGGCAGCTTGTGCAACGCCAACATGGCCAGTTGCGCAATTCCCGCCCCCGCCGCGCAACCCGCCAAGCTCAACGCCATCCCTTCTGACAGCATCTGCCGCACCAGGCGCAACCTGCTCGCTCCGAGCGCCGCCCTCACCGCAAACTCCTGCTGGCGGCCCAGGCAGCGCGCAATCATAAGGTTCGACACATTCGCGCAGGCAATCAACAGCACCAGCGCCAGAGCGCCGAACAGCCCATAGAGAACCGGGCGCGCAGGCCCTGTGAGCACTTCCTGGTAAAGTCCAGCCCGGAATGCAACGGTGCTTTCGTCCTTCGTTCGGGGAATGTGTGCGGCAATGGCATCCAGCTCGCGCTGCGCCTGCATGACGCTCACTCCGGGGCGAAGCTCGCCCACCACATTGAAAAAGTTGTACCCTCGATCCTTGAGCATCTCTGCCGTGGGTTGCAACGGAAGCCACAGACCTTTTTGAATATCCGGCCCCATCGACTCAGGAAAATGAAACGCATCCGGCATCACGCCTACAACGGAGCGGGATTTGCCGCCGATTTTCACTACGTGCCCCACGATGCCCGGATCGGCGTGAAAGCTTCCGCGCCATAAGGCTTCTGACAAGAGCACTACCTCCGGCCCGCCGGCCTGGCCCTCCGCATCGGTAAATGTGCGGCCCAGCAACGGCTGCGCTCCGAGCATCGAAAAAAGATTGGTTGTCACGCGCGGAGCTGCCACGCTTTGCGAGCCATCTCCACTCTCGATCACGCTGGCGTCCTCTGAATACCCCGCGGCATCCTGGAGCAGCTTCGACTGGGCGCGGATATCCCGGTAGTTCATCCACGAGGTGGCGACAAAGCCCGGCTTGTCCCGCGGACCCGGTCCAATATAGAGCAAGCGGTCGGAGTGCGCGTATGGAAGCGGCCGCAACAGCACGCTCTCGATCACCGTGAAGATCGCCGTGTTGGCGCCAACGCCAAGCGCCAGGGTCAGAATGGCGAGCAGCGCCAGTCCGGGTGCCTTGCCCAGTTGCCGCAAGGCATAGCGTAAGTCGTAGACCAATGTCTGCATTCGAGCCTCCAGGCTCACAATCTTGTGAGCGATAATACTGCACTTCCGTCGCCAAACCGTTCCCCGAGCAAGTTCCATGTTCTCAAGCAACTTCCTGCGTGTGCGGAACCGGCGAGCCCATTGCACCTGTCCGAAATCGCAAGCAGGTGTCCGCAAATGGACGGCAATTCTGCATCCAGGGGCTGGCGCGATCAGTTCCTCCTGCGGCTGTGTCCGGGCGATTTCTGGTAGCATCCCCTTTGGAGACCTTTCAGGATGGACGCTCTTACCAGTGCGAGCCTTGGCGCCCGCCGCAATGAAGACATCGCTCTCGACCTGCTCAAATTCGTAGCCGCCACGGCCGGCGTGGGCCGCCCTGCCGTTCCCTCGACCGGATTCAGCGGAGCCGCCGCCCCCAAGCCGGAGGAAAACGTTTGCCAGTTGCTCGATCTCTACAGCCGCTGCCTGAAGGCCGTTGAAGGCAAAGGGCCGGAAACAGAGGCTGCGCAATAGCCGGCTCACCCACTCTCCGTGTCGCCGTTGCCGGTGCCGGCGCCTTCGGCCGTAACCATCTCCGCGTCTACCGCGAGCTGGAAACCGCCGGCCTGGGCGTTGCTCTGGTCGCAGCCGTCGAGCCGGATTCGAGCCGTGCCACCGACACCTCGGCTAAATATGCAATCCCTGTCTTCTCCACGGTCGATGAACTGCTCGCCGCCGATCTTCGTCTCGACGCAGCCACCGTCGCCGTGCCCACCGTCCATCATCATGCCGTAGCCTCGGCCCTGCTCGATGCAGGCCTCGACGTGTTGGTCGAAAAGCCCCTCGCCGCGAGCCTCGCCGAGGCCGACGATCTGATCCGGATTGCAGGGACGGGCCGAGGCGGCAAAGGCAGCCTCATCGTCCAGCCCGGCCACCTGGAGCGCTTCAACCCCGCGGTCCTGGCCGTCGAGCCGCAACTGCGCCGCCCCATGTTCTTTGAGGCTCACCGGCTTTCGGTCTTCACGCCCCGCGCGCTGGATGTAGACGTGGTGCTGGACCTGATGATTCACGACCTGGACATCGTGCTCACCTTCGCCAATTCGCCCGTCCGCGAGGTGCGCGCCGTCGGCCTGCCGATTCTCTCGCCCAAAGTGGACATCGCCAACGTGCGCGTCGAGTTCGAGTCCGGCTGCGTGGCCAACTTCACCGCCTCGCGCGTCTCTACGGAACGGGTGCGCAAGCTGCGCTTCTTCGAGCCCCGCCAGTACGTCTCCATCGACTATGCCCGCCAGGACCTGCTCGTGATCCGTCTCGACCCTGGAGCTGCCCCTGCCGCAGCCGGCGCCACCGCAGCCGCCGCAAGCCTTCCTGCGGAGATGCGAGCGGCTCTTGCAGCCGGCAAACTCGACCCTGCCACGCTGGCCAAGCTTGCTGCCGCTTCCGGCGCAACTCCCAACCCCGGCCTCAACTTCGCCAAGCCGCCCGTCACGCCGGGCGAGCCCCTGCGCCTGGAGATCGAATCGTTCCTTGATTCCGTGCGTACCCGCCGCGAGCCCCGCGTCACCGCCCGCCAGGGCCGCAATGCGCTGGCCTTGGCACTGGTGATTCAATCCTCCATGGCCGCCCATGCCCACCGCGCCGGCCTCGATGACTTCTTCGAGCCCGGCGCGTAGAGCGTTTCTACCGGGCGCCTCATACGCCCGGCCACCATCGCCTGACGCGATGGCAATACGCTTCATACTCTGGTCCAAAGGTTCGCCGCAGCGTTGGTTCCTCGTACAACATGACGAAGAGATGAGAGACCAGCAGGAATATGCCTCCGTAAACCAGAAGGGACACCGACTTGTAGAACAGCGCGGCCCCTGCCAGCGCCAGTCCCGCTCCCATGTACATCGGATTCCGGACGAACCGGTAGGGCCCGCGAATGACCAACCGGCGCGGCGGGTCGAACGGCGCCGGAGTACCTTTTCCAAGCCATGCGAAAGCGCCTACGCACCACAACGCGGCCACCGCCCCGGCGCTCCCTACGATCATCCCCACCATCTGCGGCCAACCAATCGCTGCCGGGCGGACAATGCCCGACCAGGATAAGAACCGGGACGGCAGATAGATGAGCACAAACCCGATAAAAAGGGTCGCGTATGTAATCGCCCGGAAGATAACAAACATGTTTGCCTCCCATGTGAAACAGGGAACCGCCGCCCCTCACGCAATCCCCAGCACCCGATTCACAAAACCGACAATGTACTTCCACACCAGGTAGTAGCCGGCCAGCGCGGCCAGGAAGCACGGCGCGATGAGCGTGTACGGAATCTCGCAGGCCTGGAACCAGGTAACGCCGTGAGGCCCGATCGCCAGCACTCCCAGGCAACTGCCGAGCAACGCCCCAGCCGGCATCAGGAGCAAGGGAAGGATCGCTCCGTGCAAACCGATGGGCAGATGTGTGCGCGCATTTGTACACAGATACAGCATGTTCCACAGACCCCACAATACGGGCACCAGCGCCATGGGGAAAACCAGCCCCTGCTCAATGGGAATCGGGAGCTTGAGCACGATCCGCGCCACAATGAAGACGGTCAACAGCAACGGCAGGATGAACGTCGGCACAAAGATGCCGGTCAGGTAAGCGCGAAGATAGGGATGGTTATTCATAGCTTCCTCCTTGCAGGCGAGTTGGTTGGCGGGCGCCTGCGTCCGCGCATTTCACAGGTAGTAAAGAAGCACGGGGATTGACGCCGGAAAGAAGGCGACGAGGCCCACAAGACCGGCCAGCAATGCCCAGTCGAACCAGGGCGGCGCAGCCGACTTTTCGTCCAGCCGCTTCAGTACGGCAGGCCACAGGTCGCGGCCGGGTTCGGGCTCTCCCTCCACCGGCGGCAGAGCCTCGCGCAACAGCTTCTTCAGGCGGTCCTCATCGTGTGCATTCATGGTCTGATCCCCTGTCGTTCCAGGTCCTTTCTGAGCAATCGAAGCGCGCGAAACACGCGCAGTTTCACGGCTGCAAGCGAGATTCCCAGCGCCTCGGCCACTTCCCTTTGCGATTGTTCCTCGACCACCGCCAGCGTGGCCGCAATGCGCAACTTGGGCGGCAGCCGCGCGAAGGCCAGCGCGGTCTTCAAGCGAATCTCCGCGGAGACGGCCGGATCGGCAACGGCCGGAGCCGCGGGATCGGTCAAAAGCTCCCCGGTCAGTTCAACCTCAGCCCGCCTGCCCCGCATCCAATCCAGCGCCGCCCGGGTGGCTATGCGCCGCGCCCAGCCCTCGAACCCATGCGCCGGCTCAAAGCGCGCGTGGGCCCTGTAAACGCGCCAGAAGGTCTCCACGGTCAGTTCGTCCGCGGTGGCCGGGTTGCGCACTATACGCAAAACCCAGCCGTAGACCGCGCCCTGGTGCCTGCGGAAGAGCGTCTCGAAGGCGTCCACATCGCCTTGCCGGAACGCGAGAAGATGCTTCCGGCTTTCCCGTTCATCCGCTCCTGGCTGCGCGTCCCTTGCCATCGCCCGCCTCTATTCCGCTTTACGAGGGAACTTCCAAAAAGGTTACACCGTATAAAATGTGGAACGGTGCCGCTCTCCCGCCGAGGGCGTCGCACCCTCTAGGGACCGGGCCACACTGCAGGAGGTTTCGAGCCATGATCCACCTGGCATTCTTTCTCGCGCTGTACTTTCTGCCCGCCATCATTGCCGGCGCCCGTCACCTGCCCGAGCGCACGGGCATCACCATGCTGAACCTATTTCTGGGCTGGACCTTTATCGGGTGGGTCATAGCCCTGATCTGGGCCATCACGGCTCCCGCGCCCTGTGTGGTCTACGTCCATCCTCCCTACCCGCCGTACTATCGATGGCGCTGAATGAAGCGATTTATCTCGGCCGATCTCCCCTTCCCGCGCGCTTGACATTCGGCCCCCCGCGCTTTAGCGTTGCCTTCCGTAGAGCGGTTGCGAAAAACTCCTGTCGTCCAATCTTCCGAGGGAGCAATTTCGACCGCCAGTTTGGGGGATGTAATGAAGAAGTTCGCAAGTCGTCTGGCCGCTTTCGCAATCGTCTGCTCCGCATGGCTCTCCTACGCTCAAGCACAGGAAGCTCCGAAACCCGCGTATCTCGATCCCAGCTTGCCGGTCGAGCAGCGTGCCGCCGATCTGGTGCAGCGGATGACGCTGGAAGAGAAGGCCACACAGCTGGTGAACCAGGCGCGGGCCATTCCGCGGCTCAACGTGCCGGCCTACGACTGGTGGAGCGAGTCGCTGCACGGCGTGTTGCGCGACGGCACCACGGAGTTTCCCGAGCCCATCGGCCTGGCTGCCACCTTCGACGTCCCGGCCATCCACGAAATGGCGGTGGTCATCGGCACCGAGGGGCGCATCAAGCATGTGCAGGCGGTGCGCGACGGCCATAGCAACATCTTTGAGGGCCTCGACTTCTGGGCGCCCAACATCAACATCTTCCGCGATCCCCGCTGGGGCCGCGGCCAGGAGACTTACGGCGAAGACCCGTTCCTGACCGCCCGCATGGGCGTGGCCTTTGTTACCGGCATGCAGGGCGACGATCCGCACTATTACCGCGTCATCTCCACCCCCAAGCACTTTGCCGTACACAGCGGCCCGGAGCCCACGCGCCACAACGCCGACGTCACGGTCAGCAAGCACGACGAGCTTGACACCTATCTGCCTGCCTTCCGCGCCACGGTCACCGAGGCCAAGGCCGGTTCCGTGATGTGCGCCTACAACAACATCAACGGCCAGCCCGCCTGCGCCAACGAATTCCTGCTTGAGGACCAACTCCGCGGCAAATGGGGCTTCAAGGGCTACGTGGTGTCGGACTGCGGTGCGGTCACCGACATCTTCGACGGCCACCACTTCAAGCCCACCCAGGCCGAGTCTTCGGCCATATCGCTTGAGCGCGGCATGGACAACGAGTGCATCGACTTCACTTTCAAGGTGACAGACGACCACGACTACAAACCCTATCTCGATGCCGTCAAGCAGGGCTTCCTCAAGGAGAGCGACATCGACGTGGCTGTCACGCGCCTGTTTACCGCGCGCATGAAGCTGGGCATGTTCGATCCGCCCGAGATGGTGCCTTACTCCAAGATCGACGAAAAGCTGCTCGACAGCGCCGAACATCGCGCCATGGCCCGCAAATTGGCCAATGAGTCCATGGTGCTCTTGAAGAACGACGGCGTGCTGCCGCTTCGCTCCTCGGGCATCAAAATCGCCGTCGTCGGTCCGTTGGCCGATCAGACCAAGGTGCTGCTGGGTAACTACAATGGCACTCCCTCCCACACCATCTCCGTGCTTGAGGGCCTGCGCGCCGAGTTCCCCAACGCCACCATCAACTATGTTGCCGGAACGCAGTTTCTGGGCCATGACGCAACGCCGGTTCCGGCCTCTGCGCTCTCCACCGACGGCAAGCCCGGCGTCAGGGCCAGTTACGCCAAACTGGACCTGGGCTCCATGAACAATCCGGCCGCCAAGCCCGTCGCGTTGGCCACCCGCATCGAGCCATCTGTCGATGCCGCTGCCGCTCCCCTGCCCATTGAGGTCGCCGGCGTCAGGCCGCTCGTCATTCGCTGGGAGGCGATGCTCACCGCACAGGAGACCGGCGACTATAACCTTGGGCTCGCGTCCAACGGATTCTTCCGCATCCGCCTTGACGGCAAGGACGTGACCTCCGCCTGGGACTCAAACGGCGTCGAAACCAAACTCGGCCGCGTTCATCTCGATGCGGGCAAGCCGGCGCTGGTGCAGATTGAGTACGCACCTGGCGAAAAGTCTGATCCCGCTGCCCGCCTCGTCTGGTCCAAAGTCAACCTCAAGCCCGACCCCGCCGCTGTCGCCGCCGCCCGTGACGCTGATGTCGTCGTCGCTGTCGTCGGCATCACCAGCGAACTCGAAGGCGAAGAGATGCAGGTCAGCGAAGAAGGCTTCAAAGGCGGCGACCGCACCAGCATCGACCTGCCCAGGCCTGAGCAGGAACTGCTTGAAGCGGTGGCCACCGCCGGCAAGCCGCTGGTAGTGGTGCTCACCAACGGCAGCGCCCTCGGTGTCAACTGGGCCAAGGCCCACGCCAACGCCATCCTCGAAGCCTGGTATCCGGGCGAAGAGGGCGGCGCGGCTGTGGCTGAAACGCTCTCCGGCCGCAACAACCCCGCCGGCCGGCTGCCCGTTACCTTCTACAAGGATGTGAGCCAGTTGCCGCCCTTCGAAGATTACGCGATGAAAGGCCGCACCTATCGCTATTTCACGGGAATTCCGCTCTATCCCTTCGGATACGGCCTCAGTTACACCACCTTCTCCTATGGCGGACTTACCGGTCCCACCGTTGCGGTGCCTGCAGGCAGCCCGGTGGCCGTTGAAGTCACGGTGACCAATACCGGGCGCAGGCCAGGCGACGAAGTGGCTCAGCTCTATCTCGAATTTCCGGACGTTCCGGGCGCGCCGTTGCGGGCATTGCGGGCCTTCCAGCGTGTCCATCTGGAAGCTGGAGCCTCGCAAAAGGTGCGCTTTGAGCTTCAGCCCCGCGACCTCAGCGTGGTCACTGAAGCCGGAGAGCCCATCGTCGCCGAGGGCGAGTACTCAATCTCGGTAGGCGGCGGACAGCCGCATGCCGGTGTGCCGGTCGTAACCCGGACCTTCAAAATCAAGGGCAAGTTGACCCTCCCGGAATAACAACAACCACGCAGTCCCGAAGAGGGCCGCTTCCACACTCGAGACCAGGATGGATTCGCTAATTCCTTTCCTGTGGGGCTCTTTCATCCCCTGCAACATGCCGGTTTATCCCGGCGCTCTCCGGATGGCCGACGGCCGGGAAGTACTATAGGTCAAGGAGTAGGGAGCCGTGACCGCGCGTCAACACAAGGTTCACACTCAACTCGGCCGACAGCGAAACCAGAGTAGCAGCACCCAGGAAGCACCATGCGAAGTGGCTTTTTCCTTAAGAAAAAGCCACCTCGCACACCCTTTGCCAGGGCACGTTAACTCTGGTTTCGCTCAAGCCGCGGTCCAGATCTTCACCGCCAACGATCGCATGAACCAGGTTATTATCGAACATCTTGACCCTGCCGCCTGGAAGGCCAAACCACCAGCCAAACCGCCCGGCAACACCCGCACCATTGCGGCGATCTTCACGCACATGCACAATGTCCGCTGCAAGTGGGTCAGGCTTACGGCTCCGCACCTGAAGGTTCCACTTGAGCTCAACCGCGCGCGCTGCACGCCCGAGCAGGCCCAAGCGGGATTGGCCGAGAGCGCCGCTCGCTGCGCGGAGATGCTCGCTGAAGCGCTCGGCGGTGGAGGGGGCCGCGTCGAGAAGTTTTTGAGAGACGGATGGGCTCAACCTTGGCCGGTTGGCCCGGAGATGCTGTGCTACATGCTTTCTCACGAAGCCCACCATCGCGGGCAGGTGTGCATGCTCGCGCATCAGCTCGGATTCCCGTTGCCGATCAAGGTGGCGTCCGGGATCTGGAATTGGGAAGAGCTGTGGAAAGAGTGCGGGTCGTCTGGCGGTCCCGGCCACGATTCTTGAGGAATCGCTCAAGGGCACAGGCCGCCCTGGGGATGGGCTGCGACGGTGGAGACATCGAGCCCCAGCCGTTGCGGTTGTTGTAGAAGCTCCGGGCGGCGGCAGCGGTCAGAAGCGGGCGCCCGATTTGTGGAAGTGGCCCTTCTCTTTGACCGAACGCGGTCTCCTGCGGCTTTTCCTGAAACCTGCTAATTCGCAGGAGCCGTCACAGGCGTCTGCATAACTTCTTTCATCTTCAGATACACGGCATTGCTCCAGCCAAAACCAATCTGGTTTGCCTTGTATCCGGTGCTTACCTGAACGTTGGAACTTCCGGAGACCACGTTGAACTTTTCGCGGATGGTCCCGTCCTTGGCAAAGCCCACGTCGATGGTAGCGTCGAACGCGCGGGCTATGCGCCGGGCGTCCTCGCGAAAGCCCAAGGCCTCGAGGCCGGCTACTGCGATCCAATTCGTCGGCGCCCATCCGAACGGTTCATCCCATTGCATTCCGGAGTTGAAATTGCTCATCGACAGCCCGCCGGGCCGCTCGAAGAGATTGAGTTTGTCCACCATCTGCCCGGCTTCCTCGCGCGTTGCCACCCCCGCCCACAAAGGATACAGCGACGAGATATACGCATAACTCGACGCCCTGGCGTGGACAAAGTCATAGTCCGCAAACACGCCTTCCCTGGGTCGCCAAAGATAGCGCTGGATGGCGGCGTCCAGCGTCTTGGCGCCCCGTTCCCAGCGGAAGGCGTCCTGAGGCTTGGCCAGCAGGTGGGCAAAGTGGGCCAGATCCCGCTCATAGCGGTAGAGCAGGCTGTTCAGGCACACCGGCGCGTAGTGGTGCGTCGCTCCGTCGAAGGGGCCAAAGCGGAAGCTGGGATCGAAGCCCGACTCGCGCATGGCACGGTCGCCCTGGTAGAAATCCCGGGTCAGCCGGTAGCCTTCAGCCCACGCTCTCTCGCAGACCACGCTTGCATGCACGTCGCAACTGGTCTGCTTGAGTTTCGCCGCCTCCGTCGCGTCTGGATGCTCGGAACCTCTCACCAGCAAGCCTTCGCCGCCCTCCCTGGGATGCGCCGCCAGCCAGCGAATCACGTCGGGATAGTACGTGCTGTCGTCGGCCATCTCGGGCACCGGCCCGCTGGCAAAGTCAAAGAAGCGCGTCAGGCCCGTTGTCCCTGCCCGATGTTCCGGTCGCATCCATGTGGAGTAGTCCTTCTCCGCCAGCGTGTAGGCACGCTCCAGCCACTGCCGCGCCTCGGTCCGCCCCGCCGGAGTAGCCGGGAAGCTGGCGAGATTCTCATAGACTGCCCGGATCATCGAGGTAAGAAACGGAGGTTGCGAGCGCGTCAGGTAGTAGGTGCGGTTGGCGTTGAGCACTGCCCCATAGTGCTCGATCTCAAACAGGAAGTTATCCACCATGCCCTTGGCCAATGCCTCCCGATGGTCGGCTTCCAGTCCCAGAACAATGAAGTAACTGTCCCACCCATACATTTCGTTGAAGCGTCCGCCGGGAACCACATAGGGGTTGGGCAGGTAGAGCAGCCCGGCCGCGCGCAGTTCCTCGGGACGCACGTCTCCCAGCTTCTCAATGCGCCGGGGAAGCGCCACGACCTTGACGTGGCATTTCTCCTGCACTGCCTTCAGTTCCGCCGGCACCGTCATCTCAGCGGGTACATATAGCACCGGGTTGGCGGTGATCTTGATGTCCACCAGCGAGTGGCAGTCGGTCATCGACCGCGTGAGGGTGTCCCACGCGCCGTGAATGTACCTGAGCGTGGCCTCTGGATTGGGTCCTGGGTTGGGCGCTGCGCCAACGTCCGGCGCTTGAGCGTTTGAATTTGCGATTGCGGCTGCTGCAAGGAAAAACAAGTGAAACAGTTTCATACCAACTCCAACGTTTGCCGTTCTGGAATCCTCTGGAGTGTAACGCAGGGGGCACACTGTTTGCTCTCCGCCGGGAACCATTCGTTCCGCCCCGGTGTCTACACAAGCACAGTGGTTCCGATTGGGATGAACGGAGTGCCTTGAGCCCCGCTCCCCGCGCCAGCTTAGTGCGCAGGGCGGCCAGCCCGCCTGCGCTTTGCAGAAGACCACTCCTCACCTCCCGGCCGGCGCGGCTGATTCGCTGCAACAAAGGGAGGCAAGCCATGTTTGAAGACTCCACCTTCGAATCCACAGGCAGAATCCGCACCCGCAGCCGCGGCTGGATGATCGCGGCCTTCATCTTCAACGGTTCCATCCTGCTGGCGTTGATCCTCATTCCGCTCATCTACCCTGAAGCGTTGCCGCGCCAAGTCATCGCCTTCCTCATGGAAGTGCCGCCGCCGCCAACGACTCCAGAGCCGCCGAAGCCTCAACCGGTTCACACCTCTTCCTTCCATCCCGAGATGGAGGCTGGCAGAATTTTTGCGCCGTCCGTGATCCCTCTGCACATCTTGCAGGTCGGGAAGCCGGAAACGTTGCCCAACGTGGATATAGCAGGCTGGGGATCGGATGCCGGCGGTCCCGGCGGTCCCGGTCAGGTCTTTCCCGGGCAAACCGTCCTCCCCGTCGTCCGTCCGGAACCCAAGGCTCCGCTGCGTCTCCCGTCCACGGTGGTCGCTGCGCTGCTGTTGCAGAAGACCATTCCGGTATATCCATCCATTCCCAAGGCAGCCGGAATTCAAGGCACTGTGATCCTGGCAGCCACCATCTCCAAAGCCGGAACCATCGAGAATCCGCGCGTGGTCAGCGGCCCGGCGATGCTGCAACAGGCCGCTCTCGATGCCGTCAAGACCTGGCTCTACCGGCCCTATCTGCTCAACGGCCAACCTGTTGAAGTGGAGACCACGATCAACGTCATCTTCACCCTGACTCGCTGAGCCGTTTCGCGGATCAGGCGGGCGAGTCGGGGCTGGGGATTACCCGCCTGCAAGCTTCTCGCGGGTCAGCTCGTTCCATGCCGCAATGGCCTCCGGCATGGGCGGGCTGACCACGCCGGCCGTAACACCCTCAATCACCGCTTGGGGTTCCACGCTGCCCCGTGCATCGCGCAGGATCCCCTTTACCCACCCCACCGCGGCCAGACCCTCGCGCCCGGTAAAGGTCTGCTCCATGTAGAACCACCGCTCGTCCCAGCAAACTAGCCGGGACGTGAGCGCAAAGCCCGAAAACAGCGGCAGGGACCGCCGGCAAGTGATCCACACCGCGCCCACCATCGGCTGCCAGCGCGAGCGGATGATGTGCTCCAGCAGCCCGGTGCGCGCCAGCAGGTGGGTGCGCGCGTAGTCCATGATGCTCAAGTAGCGGGCGTTGTTCATGTGCATGTTGATGTCGATATCGTTGGGCCAGACGCGCATGCGCAAACCGTCTTCGTCCAGTACGCCGAGCGGTGCAAGCGGCCGCAGATGCTGGCGAATGGCCAGCGCCGGAATGCGGACAAAGCTGTTAAAGTGCGACAAGCAGGACCCCTTCACTCAGAGCTTAAAGCAGAGGTCCGGTGCCGCACCGCCCGCGTTCCTGCTCTGGGTTCCACTCAGTATCGGGAGTAAGATTTCTAGCTGGGGGTCGCGGATGGCTCAGAATTTCACAGCTGAAGAGGCCGAGAAAGACCGAATCAACGCAATGGGGCAGAAACTGGGGCGTTTTTATTCGCTTCTCGTAAACGAATGTACCTTGCTCCACCTTCAATGGGCTGAATTCAGCGAGCTCTTTGGCACTAACCCGGAGCGAATACGCATACTCAATCAGTCTGCCCCTGGCTTCTTTCGAATGGTGCAGGACAGGCTCTGGGAAGTTTCTCTCCTCCACATCGCCCGCCTAACAGACACGTCAGCCACGTTTGGGAAAGTGGGCAAGGAGAACGTGACGCTCCTCGCCTTGCCGCAGGTGGTCGACTCAGCGATCCGTTCAGAGATTGAAGCCCTGGTCGAGGTCGCTGAACGCGAGTGCAGATTTGCCAAGGATTGGCGGAATCGGCGCATCGCACATCGCGATCTGAAACTGGCGCTTGGCGGAAGCGCAGCGCCGCTCGCTGCTGCGAGCAGAGCGAGTGTGAAAAAAGCTCTGCGGGCGATAGCTAACGTGCTGAACGCGGTCGAGTCGCATTACATGAGCGCAGAAGTTGCATATGAATGGACCCTATCGAATCGTGGAGCAAAGGTACTGCTCCACGTCTTAAGAGACGGAATTGAGGCGCGAGACGCACGCCATCAGAGATTGAGGTCGGGCGAACCTCTACCCGAGGATATTAAGCCGAAACGGCCACTCTGATTCAAACCTACTGCTGGCTAGCGCACCTAGTGCCCCATCGGCGACAATCTCTTCTGCCATGGAAAAGCTTTCACGCAGGGACTTTCTGATGACCGCCTCCGCCGCCACACTTGCCGCCGCATCGCCCTCGCTCGCCGCAACCCGAACCCAGCGCGTCTTCATCGGCTCCGGTACGCCGGACGGAATCCTGGCCTATGACTGGGACCCGGCCACCGCCGAGCTCTCCCCGGCCGGCGTAGCCGCCAAACTAGCCAACGTGGATTGGATCACCTTCTCGCCTGGCCGCGAATTTCTTTATGCCGCCTCTGAAGTCGATTCCTTCAACGGCAAGCCGACCGGCGAAGTAGCCAGTTTTCGCGTCCAGAACGGCGAGTTGCATCCGCTTTCCGCTCGGAATTCAGCGAGCGACGGCACCTGCCACGTGGCCCTGGACCACACCGGCCACGTTCTGCTCTCCGCCGACTACGGCGGTGGCAGCGCGGCCAGTTTTCTCATCGATGCGGGCCAACTGAGCCCCGCCGTCTGGACGGAGCACTACACCGTCCACGGCCCCAACGCCGATCGCCAGCAGAGCGCCCACGCTCACTTCGCTTCCTACTCGCCCGACAACCGATTCGCCTACATCAACGACCTGGGCGGCGACGTGATCCACATCTACAGCCTCAACGCAGCCACCGCCTTGCTCACCCCCGCCGGAACTTACCATGCCAGACCGGGCGCAGGCCCCCGCACCCTCCACTTTCACCCCAACGGCCACACCGCTTACTCCGTCAATGAGCTGGATTCGACCGTGGACGTCCTGGAGTGGAGCAAAGCCGACGGCAGCCTGACCTTAGTCAAGCGCATCGAGCTGCTGCCAGAGGGCTATCACGGCCCCACCCGCGCCTGCGATACGGTCATCTGCAAAGATGGACGGTTCGTTTACTTCGCCAATCGTGACAACGATTTTCTCTATGGCTTCCGCGCCGACGCCAGGACCGGCGCTCTCACGCCCATCGGCCGCTCCAACTGCGGCGGAAAGATTCCGCGCAATTTTGTGCTCGACCCCACCGAGCGCTGGATGCTGGTCGCCAACCAGGATTCGAACCTGATCAGCGTCTTCGCCCGCAACCCCGAGACCGGCGTGCTGGCCGAACAGGGCAAGAGCTTTGCCGCCCCCGCGCCCATGTGCATTCTGTTTGCGTAACAGCCGGATCAGTTCAACGGGCAGGCGCCCTGGCTCAGCTCTTCTGGTTCTGCCCAAAGAAGGCGAACACCAGCCCGCAACAGCGTCCGCCAGCGGACCGATCAGCAGAAACCCTGTAGCTGTATTCAGCGAATGCACCAGCCCCTGGGTCGCAGTTGACCACTGACAACTGACGCCGCGTCTATGCACCCATCAAGGCCGGGCTGGAAAGAGTGCCGCCGGTCAGGGTTGACGGGGCAGTCTCTCCGGCGGGCGCCGTTTCCACCGGCACGTGGGCCAGTTCCCAGGCCGAGCGGTCCTTCAGCAAACGCGAGACCAATGCAGTGTGCATGGCGTGGCCGGCGCGCTCGGCCACCACGTGGCCCTCGATGCGCCGCCCGGCCAGCGCCAGATCGCCGATCAGGTCCAGCACCTTGTGCCGCACATACTCGTCGGCAAAGCGCAGCGGACCGTTCTCCGGCCCTCGCGCTCCCAGAATGATGGCATTCTCGGCACTGGCGCCGCGGATCAACCCCATGTCCCGCAGCCGCTGCTCGTCGGCCTTGTAACCGAACGTGCGGGCCGGGGCAATGGACTCGCCGTAGGTCTCCGCGGCCAGGTCCACACTGGCGCTCTGCTGGCCGATGGGCGCCGGAAAGTCGATGGCGTACTGGATGCTGTAGCCCTTGCCCGGATAGATGCCGATAAACTTGTTGCCCTCGCGGACCTCCACGGGGTGCAGCACGCGGATGGTCTCCCGCCGCCGCCGCTGGGTGCGGATGCCCACGTTCAAAAAGGCCTGCACGTAGGGCAACGCGCTGCCGTCCAGAATGGGTAGCTCCAGGTTGTCCAGCTCGATGATCACGTTGTCCACGCCCATGCCGATCAGCGCGGAGAGCAGGTGTTCGGTCGTCGAGATCAGCACGCCCTGGCGCATCAGGCTGGTCGCGTAGCTCACCTTGGCCACGTTGCGCCCATTGGCCGCAATCTCAAAGTTGTCCAGGTCCGTGCGCCGGAAGACGATGCCTGACCCAGCCGGCGCAGGCAAAAGCCGCATCGCAACCGGTGCGCCGGAATGGAGCCCCACCCCCTCAAATGCGATGGGGGCCGCAATCGTCTGTTCCAGATGGGCCGGACTAGCCAATACTAGCTCTCCAACTGCGCAAAAACTGAGCGCAATCGTTAGATTAGACGCGAAGTGCCTTCTCCGTCCTGTGGCATTTTAGCCACACTCTGCGCCTCATAGACTAATTCCCTGCTTTTGCAATCAGGATGCCAATCGAGCGCCGACACGCGCCTTAACCGTCGTAGAATCAGAGAATCTCTGGTTTCGCCGCTCGAAGGACTCCCTGAAAGGCACACGGATGCCCACCGCTCCCGACCTCCTCATTCCCATGCGCGCCCTGCTGGCCGGAGCGCGGCGCAAGCAACCCGCCTTGCTCGATCTGCTCCGGAAACTGGTGCAGGCCGAGTCGCCCTCCGACGACAAAGCTGCCGTCGATGCCTGCGTCGCCTTGGCCGCGGCATGCGCCAGGGCCTTAGGAGGACGCGTGAAGCTGCACCGCCAGCGCGCCTTTGGCGACGTCTTCGAGGCGCGTTTCGGCCCCCGGACAGAATCCGCCTCTGCGAAACCGATCCTCCTCCTCGGTCACCTGGATACGGTCTGGCCACTGGGCACGCTCAAGTCCATGCCATGCCACCTGGGCGAAGGTCGCCTGTGGGGTCCCGGCGCCCTGGATATGAAAGCCGGCGTCGCCATGGCCTTCACCGCCCTCGAGATGCTCACCGAGGCCGCCCTTCTGAATCGGGGAATTGTACTCCTGCTCAACAGCGACGAGGAGGTCGGCAGCCCCGTTTCGCGGCCCATCACCGAGCGGCTTGCCGTCGAATCCGCCGGTGTCTATGTGTTGGAGCCGGCCCAGGGCCTAGCCTGCAAGACCGCCCGCAAGGGAACCGGAAACTGGCGCATCGACGTGCAGGGAGTGGCAGCCCACGCCGGCGTGGACTTTGAGAAAGGGTCGAGCGCCATCCGCGAGCTGGCCCGCGTGGTGGAAACAGTGAGCGGTTGGACCGATCTCGCGCGCGGCCTCACGGTGAGTGTGGGCCTTGTCGGCGGCGGCTCCAGGAACAACGTCATTCCCGCCGAGGCCTGGGCCGAGGTCGATGTTCGCATCGCCCGCAAGGCCGACGGTCCGCGCATCGAGCGCAAGTTTGCCGCTCTCAAGCCGGTGGACAAGCGCTGCGCGCTGGCCGTCACGGGTGGCGTCAACCGCCCGCCCATGGAGCGGACCCGCTCGACAGTTCAGCTCTACCGCCAGGCCAGGGCCCTTGCCGCCGAACTCGGTTTCACGCTGGAAGAAGCCGCCACCGGTGGCGCCTCAGACGGCAACCTCACCTCCGCGCTCGGCATTCCCACCCTCGACGGCATGGGCGCCGTCGGCGAGGGCGCGCACGCCCGCCACGAATCCATCTTGGTGGAATATCTGGCGCCAAGGACGGCACTGCTGGCGGGTTTGCTGGCGAGGTGATGCGGAACGGGTGAGCCTGATACACTCCCGTCAAGAACCCATGGAGCTTCAATACTCAATGAAACACACCATTCTGATTCTGTTCCTGGCGGCAAGCGCCGCCGTCGCAAGCGCCCAAACCCCTGCCAAGCCCGCCTCCCCCGTGGTCACTGCACCCCATCGGGCTGCCGCATCGGCTGGCGTCAAGCTGCCTCCCGGAGTGCCCATGGTGAAAGGCATCGTCAAGACAGCCTTTTCCCTGCGCTACGAGGACTTCAAAATCGGCGCTGGCGCCGAGGCCGAGCCCAATAAGATGTACAAGGTCCATTACACCGGCTGGCTGGCCGCCGACGGGCACAAGTTCGACTCCTCCTACGACCACCCCGGACAGCCACTCAAAGACAAAGACGGCAAACCGGTGCTCGGCGACGACGGCAAGCCCAAGCAGGGCGATCCGCAGCCCATGTCCTTTCCCCAAGGCATGGGCCGCCTGATTCCCGGCTTCGACCAGGGATTCACCGGCATGAAGATCGGCGGCAAGCGCCGCATCTTCATCCCTTGGCAACTGGCCTATGGCGCCAAAGGCCGTCCCGGGCCCGACGCCGCCCATCCGGGGATTCCTCCCAAGGCCGATCTCATCTTCGACGTCGAACTGGTGGATGTGACCGACCTGCCGGCGCCGCAGGGCCACCCGCCGATGGGAATGCCCGGCGGACGGCCAATGCCGCCGAAGCCCGGAACTCCCGGAGCGCCGCCGACCCCGGCTCAGCCCGGTGCGCCTGCACCTGCGACAGCACCGCCGGCGCCAGGCGCAGCGCCCAAAGCGGCCGCTCCCGCAACGCCTGCTGCCCCAGCGGCTCCGAACGCTGCTCCGGCACCGGCTGCACCGCCAAAACCCGCGCCTCCGGCCTCTGCGCCAACTCCAGCTGCGCCGGCCCAACCGGCAGCCCCCAACGCTGCTCCGGCACCGCCGCCCGCAACATCAGCACCAGGCGCCCCGGCAGCCCCGGCGCCGCCCGCAACTCCGGCCCAGCCGCAACCGCAGTAGGGCTGGGTGCCCCATCCTTTTAGCGTTCTTTGCGAAAAGGGTGGGAGACCACGAACCTCGAACCGCAATCGTCTTCGAATCCCTCAGGCCACGCCGGCAGGCAACTCCGGCGTGGCCGCGATCAGACGTCGCGTGTACTTCTCCTGAGGGTTGGCGCACAACGCCACGGCCTCGCCCGTCTCCACCAGCCGTCCCCGCTCCATCACCGCAATGCGCGTGCTCAGGTAGCGCACCAGCGGCATGGAATGCGAGATAAAAAGGTAGGTCAGCCCGTGTTCGCGCTGCAACCGCCGCAGCAGGTTCACAATCTGCGCTCCCACGCTCACATCCAGCGACGAAACGGGCTCATCCAGAATCAGCAGCTTCGGCCTGAGCGCCAGCGCGCGCGCAATGTTGATCCGCTGCCGTTGCCCGCCTGAAAATTCGTGCGGATGCCGCCCCAGCGCCGACTCATCCAGCCCCACTTCGCCCAGCAGTTCCACGGCCTTGGCTCGTAACGCGCTCCGGCCCCGCGCCATCCCCGCCTCGCGGCCATGAATCACCCACGGCTCGGTCACAATCTGCAGCACGTTCATGCGCGGATTCAGCGCCGCGTAGGGGTCCTGAAACACCGGCTGCATGTGCCGCCGCAGCCGCCGCAACTCCGCCCGCGAGGCCCGCGCCACGTCGATGCCCTCCACGCGCACCGTCCCGCGGCTCGGCTCCGCCAGCCCCAGAATCATGCGCGCCAGCGTGGTCTTGCCCGACCCCGACTCGCCCACGAGCCCCAGCGTCTCTCCGGACTCGATCGTCAACGACACATCCTCGACGACGTGCTGCATCTCCGTCCGCAGCCCCGCCCGCCGGGGATAGCTCTTTGAGACCCCATCCACCTCAACCAGCGCCATGAACGGATGCTAACGCATCTCCTGCGCCTCTTTGCTAAGATCGGAACGGATTGATGCGCAAGCCTGCGTTTTGGTGATACAAAGACAGACAAAGTTCCCGGAGGGTAGCCCCTCCCGGAAACCGGTAAGGAGGCGTGATGGCGAAGTTCCGAATTCTATCGTTGGATGGCGGGGGCTCCTGGGCGTTGATCCAGGTAATGGCCCTTATCGATCTGTATGGCGGCAATGCTACCGGCCACGAGGTGCTGCGAGACTTCGATCTGGCGGCCGCCAACTCCGGCGGAAGTATCGTCCTCGGTGGCCTCGTGGAAGATATGTCCCTGACCACGTTGCTCAATTTCTTCCTAAGCGAAGAAAAGCGCAAAAGCGTCTTCGTGGAGAAGCCGCACCTGCCAGACACGCCCAAGTACAAGACCGAAGAGAAGCTGAAGGGGTTGCAGGCGGCCCTGCCCCAGCGCGGCGGCTGGCTTCTGCCCCAGGCCGCGGCCGACATCCACAGCAGCCAAACCGGGAAGGCTGTTCACCTTCTCATCGCGGGCTTCGATTACGACCGCAGCCGCAGCCGCTTTTTCCGCTCCGCGTCGGCCAGTGGCCCGGCATGGGGAGACGGCGACCCGGCGCAGGTGCGGCTGGCCGAGGCGATTCACGCCTCAACCAACGCGCCGGTGCTGTTCTTTGACAAACCGGCCGAGTTTCCCAGCGAACCGGGTAGACGCTACTGGGACGGAGCCATCAGCGGGTGCAATAACCCGGTTCTTGCCGGTGTGACCGAGGCCATCGTACTCGGCCAGGCGCCAGACTCTATCGTCGCGCTGGCCATCGGCACCGGAACTGTGTGCCTGCCGCCGGCCCCGGCAGGCGCCCCGGCGGAGGTTTTCTATGCACCACTTGAGAACCCCGGCGTTTTGCACGACGTGGAGAAACTCGCGAACGCCATCGTCGATGATCCGCCGGACGCCGCCAGCTTCGTGGCTCACGTTCTTGCTGGGGGCTCCCCAGGCCTGCCCGCCCCGGTCGATAGCCGTATCGTAAGAATGAATCCGATGGTTGCGCCGGTGCGCGACGCCGACGGCAACTGGACCCTGCCTGAGGGTCTGGACGACAACGCCTTCGGTACACTGGCCAACCTGGCCTTGGACGCCGTGGAGCAGGACCAGGTCCTGGCAATCAAGAACTTCGCCAGCCTCTGGTTGCAGGACAAAGTCAGCAACCAGCCCATCCGCTCGGATGGAAACCTCAAGGCCGAACTCGGCCAGAGCATTTACTCCCAGGCCGAGGCGGCCTGGACCGCCATCCGATGACCGGTTCCGCACTGCTCGAATACCTCAACCCGCAGCTTCACCCTTCAGTCCAGCTTCGGGTGCAGCTTGTGGAACTTCGTGGCCTGCTGGTACGCCCACGCAAACGCCGCCAGCTTCGCGTCCTGGTAGTGGCCGGCCAGAAATGTCAGCGAGACCGGCGTCCCCGGCCCACCGATGTCGTCGTGGTCGCCGTCGTCGATCGCGGGCGGCTTCGGTGCGTCGGCGCCGCGCAGCCCGTTGGGCAGAATCAGCGCCGGGTGCCCGGTCAGGTTGGTAGCCGTCAACTGCGTTTCGGTTGACGGCGTCACAATCACATCCACCTGCTCAAACAGCGCCGAAACCTGCCGGATGGCCAGCGTCCGCGCCCGGTTCGCCTGGATGTACTCGACCGCCGGGTAGAGCCGCGCAATGCGGAAGGCGTTCGGCCATTCCTCCACGCCCTGCTCGGTGAGCAGCGCATCGCGGCCCGACTTCGTCAGATCGTCGAACGCCGCCGCGGCCTCGGCAGTCAACAGGGGCACCATGGCGTCGTAAGGCAGCTTCGGCAGCTCCACAGGAATCAGCTTGACCCCCATCGCGCGCAGCTTATCCAGCGCCGCCAGCTCGTACCGCCGGTCGTAATCGCGACGCGCCCGTCCCTCCTTCATCTGCGCGTTGCGCTCCTCGCGCTTTTGCTTCTCTTCGGCGGTCTCATTTGCCGCGGCTTCGTGCAGCTTCAGCGGCTCCGGCGGGTCAAACTCGCTCTTCAGGTAGCCGATGCGCAGCTTCTTCCAATCCAAACCAGAATCCCAGCGGAAGTCGGCCGGCGCAACCGACGCATCCTTGCCGTCCGGCCCATGAATCACCTCCAGAACCAGCGCGCAATCCTGTGCCGAGCGCGTGATGGGCCCCAGCTTGTCCATCGTCCAGCTCAGCGCCATCGCTCCCGTGCGCGGCACCAGTCCGAAAGTGGGCCTGAGGCCGGTCACGCCGCAGCGGGTGCATGGAGACGAGATGGACCCCAGCGTCTCCGAGCCGATGGCAAACGCAACACATCCGGCCGCGACGGCGCTGGCCGAGCCCGCCGAAGAGCCGCTCGAACCCTGTCCCATATTCCACGGGTTGCGCGTCCGCCCGCCAAACCATTTGTCGCCCATGGCCAGCGCGCCGAGCGTGAACTTGGCCACGAGCACGGCGCCGGCTGCATCCAACCGCTGCACCACGGTCGCATCCTCATCGAACGACTGCTTCTCGAAGCCGCCCGCGCCCCAGGTGGTTGGATAGCCTTTGACGGCGAGCAGATCTTTCGCGCCCCACGGAATCCCATGCAGCAGCCCGCGGCATTTTCCCGCGCCAATTTCCTTGTCCGTCTCCTTCGCTTGCTTGAGTGCTCTTTCTTCCGTCAAGGTAATCACGAAGTGCAGCTTAGGGTCATAGCGCTTCAGGCGTGCAATGTACATTTGCGTCAGGGCGAGCGATGTAATCTTACAAGCGGCTAGGAGCTCGCTCAGTTCTTTCACCGTGGAGAACGCGAGATCCTCGATTCGCGGGGGAGCAACGAGCACGGCGGCCCGATCCTCCCCGATTTCGCCAATACAGGCAAGAGAGCTATCTGGCAGATCGATGAACCCTTTGACGGACTCGCAATCGGGAGCGGCCCCTTCGCTCTCTTTTGCTGCCGGCAGCGGATGAAACACAAACGCCGGCGGCACCGAGTTCGCCAGCTTCAGCTCCCAGATCGGCTCGTTCGACCCCCGCTGGTCGTTCAGCCCCTCCAGCATCATCTTCTTCTGATCCGCCGTGAAAGGACCAACCCCGGCCAGCGCCGCTGCCTGGTCGATCATCTCCGCCGTAATCTTCGCCGGCTCATTGGGCTTCGTTCCCGGTGCGGCCTCCTGCGCCTCCGCCGCCAGCGTGTACAGAATCCCCGGCAACAGCGCCGACGTAATTCCAACGCTGCTGCACGCGGTCAGAAATCCTCTGCGATCAAGGCATGGAATGGGCATCGCGGTCCTCGTCGAATAAAGTTAGTGGGCCTTGGGCGGGAAAGCGACTCGCATCTCAGCGATCTCAATCCGGTTCACGCCCGCCTTCACGCTGGGGTCGGCGTCAGCTATCGCGCGGGCCTCATCTTCGCTCGCAGCCTCGATAACCATCACGCCATAAACCCCTTTGGGATCCAGAACCGGTCCCGCGAAGAGACAGACGCCCTTTTCATACAGTCCCTTCAAGTAGACGAAGTGCTGCTCCATGATCTTCGCTTCCGCCTCGCTCAAGTCCTTATCGAAGGTGGGCCGGGGTGGGATCAAGCGTATAAACCAGGTCTTCCTCGCGGGCGTCGTGGAGGCCTGAGTGGCTGGGGCGGACTGAGCCGCAACCGGCTGCGCCAGAGCACAGGCGCTGGCGGCGGCCAGCAGCATGGTGGCAAGAGACAGAGCATTCATGGTGGGGAGCATAGCACGAGGCACCGCTCCCCACGTATTGTTTCCGGTCTGCCGATGAGCTTACTTCCCAGCTTCCTCCACCTGCCGGTCCGCCCTTGCCACCGCGTCCAGCCGAGGCTGCTTCTGCTTCTCCAAATCCATGCCCGGTGGCCGCCAGTTGCTGGCCATCAACCGCTTCACAAAGTCGTCCAGGTGCTGGGCAAAGCCGGCATCGATCTCCTTGAGCGCAGCCTGCGCCTTGGGCAGCACCTCGTGGAAGTGTGCAATCTCCTCCACGCCGCGCTCCGGGTGGTAGCTCAGCCGGTCGCCCGTCTGCATGGCGTCGATCAGCACATCCGGTGGTTCGGAGACCGGCCAGGTCTGGTTCATCGCGTCGTAAGCCCCGCGCAGCCGCGTCATGGCCCCGGCAAACCCATCCAGCTCGCCGCGCCGTGCCATCAGCCCCGCGGCCCGCCGCACCTCCACCGTCACCTTGGCCGCCACGCTCCCGCTCGGCACGGGAACCACCGTCGTCAGCGTGTTGCCCTCGAAGCTCCACCCCCCCTTGCCCGTCACCCCGGCATGCTTCACCGCCACGCCGTTCACCGTCACCGTCGCGGGCGGCCAGTCGGCAGGCAGCCGCACCTCAAATCCCCGCGTCTTCAGCATCCCCGGATAACTGCCCTCTGCCGGCCCAATCTCCACCCGCAGGGTGTCGGCGGTTTGGGTGGCTTTGATGGGCGTGCGCGCAAACACGCCGCGCTGGTACTCAACTGACACGCCTGAGTCCTCATAAACCGAGTAACTGGAACTGGTGCCCGGATTGAGCCGCCAAATGGTCACAATCAGCGGGTCCACCGGCTTCTCGCCCGTATACCGCATGTGCGGCTGCATGGGCACAATCGCCCCCGGGCGCAGGTAAACCGGCGTCTGGTCGATGGAGAAGCTGCGCTCGACCACGGCCGGCCCGGTCAGGTGCTTGCCCGTCTGCCATTCGATCCACTCGCCCCTGGGCAGCCACACCTTCTCCGTCGCCAGGCCGCTGGCCTTGTCGGCCGGAGCCGTCACCGGCGCTACCAGCATCTGGTCGCCAAACAGGTACTCGCCCTTGCTCTCGTACGCCGCGGCCTCTTCCGGCCAGTCGTAGTAAAGCGGACGAAAGAAAGCCACGCCGGTGTCGTAGGTACGCCGCGCCTCCGTATAGAGATAAGGCTCGAGCGCATAGCGCAACTGGAAGGTCGAGCGCAGGATCGACGAGTACGGCTCGGGATAGGCCCAGATGCGCCGCTCCGACTCAGCATTCTTGGTGGTGTGGGTGCGCAGGATGGGGCTGAAGGCGCCGAACTGCACCCAGCGCGTGTAAAGCTCCGGCTCCACGGCGCCCGGCATGTGCCCGCCGATGTCGTGGCTCCAGTATGCGTAGCCCACGTTGGCCGCCGTAGAGGTAAACCACGGCTGGAAGGCCAGCGATTCCCACACCGAAATCGTGTCGCCTGAAAATCCAATCTGGTAGCGGTGGTTGCCCAGGCCGCCCCAGCGGTGGAAGAGCAGGGGCCGCTTGCCCTCGCGCTGCTGGTCAGTGAAGTGGACGTAGTTCAGCCACCACGTCGGCATCACGCCCGGCATCCTGGTGTACTGCTCCTGCTGCCAGTCCAGCCACCAGAAGTCGATGCCCTGTTTCTCCAGCGGATGGTGCACCAAGTTCATGTAGTTGGTCGCAAACTTCTTGTCGGTAATATCGAAGGGCACATATTTCTTCGTCTCCGGATCGATGCCCATGGCTTTGGCCATCGCCGGATAGGCCGCTTCCCACGGCTCCACTCCCGACGCCGGATGCAGATTCAGCGTCGTTTTCAGCCCCTCGGCGTGCAGCCTGGCCAGAAAATCGCCCGGGTCAGGAAACAGCAGCTTGTTCCACGTATAGCCGGTCCAGCCCAGATCATGGCCCGACTGATCCACCTCTCCCGCGGCCGTGAGCTGTTCCTTGCTGATGTGCCAGCCCATATCGATGACAAATACGTCCAGCGGCACGTCGTTCTCGTGGAAGCCGCGCACCAGCTCGTCGAGTTCCTGGTCGCTGTAATCCCAGTAGCGCGACCACCACGCGCCGAAGGCAAAGCGGGGCGGCAGCGGGATGCGTCCGGCCACCTTCACATAGTCGCCCAGCGCTTTCCGGTAGTCGTGTCCGTAGCCGAAGAAGTACCAATCCTGCCGCTCGCCGGCCGGGCGTTCGATCACCCACGGCCAGGGGCTCTTCTCGCCCTCCAGGAACCGGAAGTCCGACGAGTCAAACAGCGGCCGCGTCGAATCATCCACCAGCACCCATCCGGAGCGCGAAACCAACCCTTCACCGATCGGCTCCTGGGTCTTCGAGCCCAGCGCGCCGTCCAGGGTGCGCGTGGTTCCTTGCAGGTTTACAGGGTCCGTGAGCCCCGGATGCCACACCACCGCCTTGTCTTCCACGGTCATTCGAATGGAGAGGTTCCCGGCCGTAAACCGCCCATCCGGAGCGGATGGGTCAGCCGCGCCGGGCGAATACGTCAGCGTCAGCGCAGCGGTCTTGATGGTGATGACCTGATTCTGGCCGTCCATGGTCACCGTCTTTTCGAACTTCGGGACCGGCAGCCGGCGATTGAGAAAGACAAAAGAAGCATGATCCTCGAACTTCCCGTCCGCCGCCCACTCCATGCGGATCAATTCAGGCGTCAGCACGGTAAACCGCGCCTTGCCCACCGTGACTATAGCCTTGGGATCGGCCACCGGATCGGTAACCTCCCCGGCCGGTTTCGCTTGCACTGCCGGCGGCGAAGATGCTGCCGCCACGGCCTGTTTAGCGGCTTGTCCAGCCGCCGGCGCCGGCGTCTGCGCCGTTAATCCAACACTGAGTCCGATTGCGAGCGAGATTGCGGCAAGTCTTGCAAATGAAATACGCACAATTCCCTCCTGTTCTTACTCCACCGGAAAGGGTAGCACCGCCGGGGCGGGAGGGAGCAAGGGGAGAAAGATGCCGTCCTGTAGTCACAAAAGAATCCGATTTCCGAAATTCGAAGATGCTGCCCCGCAGGTAGACAAAGGGAGTGAGAGAGTCTACCCGCAGGCCGACGAAAAAGACTGAATTGCAGAATGGGAAAAAGCAGGCCTGCGGGCCGGCGGAAAATGCGGAAAGGCCGCCTGGAAGCCGCCGGAGGAAAGCGGAATGTCCGGCTGGAACCGGACCAAAAACGCGAAAAACGAGTGCTTTTGGCACGTTTTTGGGGCGATTTTGCGCACAATCAAGGTGCATAATGTCGGGGTTTAATGCTATACCGGGTGGCGATCAGGGGGAGGAACGCGGGGCAGCCGGCGGGAAGCGGCTTCTGGGTTGCCGGCATCCGGGATCTCAGAGGTCTTCCGCCGCGGTCCGCCACGGCGGAAGACCTGGGGCACCCGAGCTTGTGGGCGCGATTACGAAATCACCGAGTCACGGTACCAGCTTGAATACGATAGCCGTGAGCAACGCTCCTGCGCTTAGACAATTAATAATCAAGTTCTTATCAGACGGACATCTATGTAGGGGGCAATGCGACCATTAATGCCAGCAGCGCAACAAGGGTGGTGTGATAGTTCTTGCCGAAGGAATTCCACTTTTCCCCGGCAGCCGAGGTTTCTGCCCCTTTTGCAGTTACAGGATCTCCATCGGCCTGGTTCAGTCGATCTGGCCCTGTGAAGGAGCCGTCCTCGTTTTGCGAGGCCAGCAGAAGAAGCCATGCGTCGCGATAGACGGAAAGATCTTCAAGTCCAGCGGACTTGAGGCAAACCAGAAACTCGGCGCTCAGGTCCCAGTCGCGACGTCGAATGTAATACTCGGTCAGACGAGGCAAAGCACGGCGAAGATAACTACGATCCGCATCAGACAGACAGTCTGCTTCAACGCGCCCGAAATCAGTGAGGAAAAACAGGACGTGTGTAATCGCATATGCGTCCAGTACCGTCACGTGGTATAGATCCGGATGCGAAGCTAATTGAGAAGTGGCATAAACCTGCTTGAAAGAAGGCTTTGTCCAAGTAAAACCGGCCGTCTTCAGATTGTGCAGAAGATTCAGCTTGACAAAGGGTAGCTGTTCATAACCGAGCGCGTAGCGATTGTCAATCAGTTCCTGGAGCTTTTGCCGGTAGGCAAGATGTTCAAATCCACATTTTCGCAATGAAGCATAGATCGAGAATGCATAGCCACCCGACGCGCGTTCCAGAAGATTCTCCCGGAAAGCCTCGACGGAGAAGACTTCGTCCCAGATGAAGCGCGCGAAGTTCCGGTAAATGGGCAGTCGATCCGCGGCAGCGCTATCATTGGCGACTTCGCAGGTGAGCGCAAGCTCGGCCAGGGGCTTGATCGTTTTATTCAGCGTTTGCGCATCGGGAGCTCGGAACGGGTTGAAGTAATCAAGCCGGTCGGTTAGCCACTGCAACGCTCTCAGCTCCGCCTCCCGAGAAGCTGAAATAATTTCCTGAGTCTCGCCGGCAGTCATCTTGTTCGCATTAATCATCGATCAGTACCCCAAAAGGGTGATGGAAGGGCGACTCGCTGCTGTGAAGACACTCGAGCAAGGTCCATATGCTCGCGACGGTAAGCGGAAGACGCATCTCTCTATCCACGTCGATCGATTCAGGTAAGAGATAGGACTGACATTTGCATGACATGTCCTGGGTGCAAAAGCTTCCGTCCTCCCTGGCCTGTCGAAGAATATAGCGAATCGCTTCTCCGTACTCGGATAAAGCTTCGAGATGCAGGTATTTCAGTGTCCTGGCAAGTGGGCAAACGCTATCAAGGTCGCGCTCTTTGATGTAGTAAAACGTCCAAAACGGCAGTGTTTTCTGTACAAAATCAACTTCGGGCTGAGTGAGTTCCGGCAGGAGACGGCCATGAGCGGTCAGGGTGGTCAGAACTTCGAGTGTTTCCTGGATCGAGGCGGCGTCGGCCAAGTAGTGCGAGAAGGAGGACATGGGCACGAAGCCGGAAAGCAATGAGAGGTCCGGCAATTCCGGGGATTCGTCGAGGAGCGCGGCCAGCAGCCTGCAGGTCAGGACCCGGTGGTGTGCGCTGGCGAGGGTTACTTGTTCCTCGAGGGCATGCCATTGCTCCTGAACCGCATGCCGGTATGCAGCAGTCTCAGTGTTATCGGGAGCGGCAAATACCGCGGACAGAAGCCGAGTTACGGGATCGTCAATAAATCCATGGCGGGATTCGTCCTGATACGATGTCCACTTTCCCAGGAGGGCACCGATCAAACTCCCAACGGTAGCAGAGAAGTCTGTTGTTGCCGGGCAACTTCCTAAAGCGCGACTAGCGCAGGAGAGGCCAATCAGCCCGACGCACAGCTCTTGCTGGTTGAGTTCAAACAAGCGGGTTCTCAGGAAGCATTCAAGCCACTTCCCGGCTCGTTCGACGGTCGACTTGGACTCAAGATGGATTGTTTGGCCGTTCATTTGCAGACGCCCCGACAACGGTCAACATTTTTCAATCCGCCCGCATGGAGGGTGACAGGTAGACCGCACAGTTAGATTGAAGCGGGAGTTCGGAGCACACTTATCCTCCAGGATGATGAACCCATCCATGCTGGACAGGCACCTATCCAACCTAACAAGGCCGGATAGATGCCTGCGATATTCCACACGCACAACAGCGATCAATTGACGTGCGATATACCCATTCCAGGTGGTGCGCTACTGTTGAGTACGAATCGGCCCGGGATCAGGGAAAGGATGGTCTATTACAATGACGCAGCCCTCGCTCCAACAAACGACGTAGTGGGTTGCTTCAATCAGTTCGGCTTGCTCTAATTTGCCACTGAGTTGAGCAAGCGTTTCCTGAACTTTTGGGTGAAGCTTCGTACCATCTTGCCGGGTTCCGCTTTTGACTTGCGTCGCGAGGGCCGCGCGTGCATCACCCAGCGACAATCCAACGTACTTCGCATCGCACTTTGCCATAAATCAACCTCCATCAGCTGCCGGTCAGCCTGTCTACCCGCTTGGCCGGCAACATCTTCAAACAACGTACCCCGTGATGTAGAAATCGTCAATATTAAAATAATTGGGGTTGGCAAATCGACGTGTCATTCCGATGCCCGGGAAGTTGGACGTTACGATACCGCCTGCTGCCGATTACGGGCGAGTGACGGGAAAGCGTGCGTTCAGCGAAGGCTGGCATGATCAGTGGGAGCAAGTCCCACCGGGGTAAAAGTCCAAGCCCCGTAGCTTGAATAGCAGGAAGGACGGAAACCGAACATCCTGAAGCCTATTGACGAAGCCATCTGA
>Ga0181527_1000057_pt1 | contig 115391 bp, 78 predicted proteins | sample PEATcosm2014_Bin_30_FD_119762 | JGI IMG/M metagenome (GOLD analysis project Ga0181527, IMG submission 119762) | Peatland microbial communities from MTU Mesocosm Facility, Houghton, MI, USA - PEATcosm2014_Bin06_60_metaG | ecosystem: Environmental > Terrestrial > Soil > Wetlands > Peat | place...
CAGCACCATGGGCGAGATCGTGAAGCGTGCCGGACTGGTGGTGGCGCGCAAGAAGCGGCGCCGCACCGAGCCCTACACCGAGCCGCTCGGCCATGCGGTGGGGCCGAACCGGGTCTGGGGCGCTGATTTCAAGGGCTGGTTCCGGTCCGGTGATGGAACGCGCATCGACCTGAGCTTGGCTTTCCACTCTAGGCGTCTGTCGCAGGGTCCTACAGATTTCCCCCATAGTGCCCGATGGACGATTTGCGACCACTTGCGATTGGCTTTTCGGCGGGTTGCTGTATCTTATTGATTCTAAAATGGTAGGCGAGGCGGGAATCGAACCCACAACCCCCGGCTTAGAAGGCCGGTGCTCTATCCGATTGAGCTACTCGCCCACGCTCTCCATTATTGTATCTGCGAAGTCACCGATTGGGGCGGCGCGGGGCTCGAATCAGGCGGCGCGGCCCTGGGGATGGTTGCCATCAGTCACGGTCTGAAGGTAACGCACGACGGTGGCTTCGGCCCAGTGGACACCGTCGGCGGTTTGACGGCCGAGAAATGCGCAGTGGCCGCCGTGGCGCGGCTCAATGAAGTCGATATGGGGATTGTCAAGAATTCGCTCGCGGGTTTCGGGAATAAGGCGGATAAACGGATCGTTCCCGGCGAGGAGGACAAGCGCGGGAACGGCAATGCGGTCGAGCACCCGAGCACTGGCAGCGCGGTAGTAATAGTCGTCTGCATCGCGGAAACCGCAATAGGGAGCGACGATCTTTTGGTCGAATTCGCGGATGGAGCGCACCGGTCCGATGCCGTCGGTTTGATAGATGCCGGGAAAGAGCTCAGCTTTGCGGCGGAAGCGTTGCATGAGCCCGCGCAAAAAATGCCATTCGTAGATGCGGTTGGCCGGCTCATGGAGAGCATCGGCACAGGCGGCGAGATCGATGACCGAACAGACCGTGGCCACGGCAACGAACGGCGGACGTGCGCCCCACTCGCCGGCAAGCTTGAGCACCATGTTGCCGCCCATGGAGTAGCCAACCAGCGCCACCCGCTCGAGGCCGAAGCGCTCGGTGAAGTGGCGAACTACCGCACCCACATCGGCGGAGCGTCCGGAGTGATAGAGCGTCGGCGTGAGTGCATCGGAGCCGCCACAGTTTCGCATATTCATGCGGACGACGTTCATTCCGGCGTCCCAGGCGCGCGTGGCGATGCCCTGCATGTAGCGGGAATCTGATGAGCCCTCCAGACCATGCACAAGCACCACCGTGAGGCACTCTGCGCGTACGGCCTCAGGCTGCCAGTGGCAATGGCAGAGGACGCGGCTTCCGTCTGCCGGGTCGACTTCTACGGTTTCCACCACATCTCGTAACTCAAAAGCTGGGCGAGGAAGAAAATTGCCGACAATGGTTTGGAGATGACCGTTCGTGAGCCATGGATGAGGCTCAAACGAAGTAAGCCAGGCGGGAAGCGCCTGTTGTGCCTGAACCAGCGTGTCAGCTTGCGTTACCAAGGATTACCCCCTGAATGCGAAAGACGGACCATGACCATGATTTAGAGCGGAATCCGAGTAAACGTGCCCCCTCAGTGTGTCTTGAATGTGGCCTTTTCCTGGGGAAAAGGCCACTTGGCGGACGTGCTTTCAGGGTATATGTACTCGGATTCCGCTGTAGCTTTTTCGGGGGGACTTTGGGGCGGCTAGTGGGGATCGAACCCACGACATCCTGAGCCACAGTCAGGCGTTCTGCCGCTGAACTATAGCCGCCGTCTACCCTTTCGATTGTAGCATCGAAGCACATCTCCAAAACCGGCCAGAGAGGAGCGAAAGTGCAGCAGCGCGAACCAAATGCGACCTCTGAAAAGGCCGCTCCCCAGTCGAGCACAGCCTCTTCAGACCGGTGGAATCGTGGCGCGTGGATCTTCCGCGACGAGACCCTGCGCAAACTCGAAATTCTGCTCGACGAGGCTTTTCTCATTCCCGGAACCCACATCCGCTTTGGCCTGGATGCAATCATCGGCCTGGTTCCCGGCATCGGCGACGTACTGGGCGGGCTAGCCTCTCTGTTGATCCCGCTCACTGCGTGGATTCGCGGCGTGCCTTATGTAACGCTGGTCCGAATGGCGGCGAACCTCGGCATTGGCGTGCTTGTCGGCTCGATTCCGATCTTGGGCGACGCCTTTGACATCGCGTGGAAGGTCAACCGCCGCAATTATCGCCTGCTCACTCGTCACCTCGGCGAACCTCGGCAGCACACTTGGCGCGATTGGGCCTTCCTTCTGGTCCTGGCCGCCATTCTCGGTTTGGTCTTTGCCATCCCCGTGGTGCTAGTAGTGTGGCTAATCATTTGGCTGCTGCATCCATAACAGATCCGCTTCAGGATCAGCAAAAAGCGGGTTACAATCGAAAGAGGTTATCGGGGCGTAGCGCAGTCTGGTAGCGCATCTGCTTTGGGAGCAGAGGGTCGGGGGTTCGAATCCCTCCGCCCCGACCAGCTTCTCATTCCAGTTTCGTTGTACTGATGCATCGGCGGCGATTGCCTGTTGCGGGGGTAGGCTGTTAGGAACGTCAATCCCGGCCGGAGCTTGCGCATCTTCGGCGGTAAACTCTCGTCAAGTGAGTTGAAAGGCATCGCACGATTCGCCCGCGTGATAGCCATAGAAGTTGCGCATCATGCGACACAGCGTGGAAACGCGCGGCAGTTTATCTTGAACAGCGACGCAGATCGAGAAGTGTATCTGAGCCTGCTGCGGGAAAACATAGAAGAGCATGGTGCCTCCTTGATCGGCTACTGCCTGATGTCCAATCATGTTCATCTAGTCATGGTTCCTCACCGAGCCGACGCTCTGGCCACAACCCCCAAGCATACCCACGGAAGATATGCTGCTTATTGGAATGCGAAACATGGATCGAGCGGGCATGTGTGGTAGGGAAGGTATTATTCTTGCCCGCTTGATAGGCCGCACCTGTGGGAAGCATTGCGCTACACGGAATTGAATCCAGTGCGGGCGGGACTGGTTGCGGAAGCGGATGCCTGGATCTGGTCGAGTGCCGTGGTTCACTGCGGGGCGACAGCTGCGGACGGATGGCTGACGATGCAAGAATGGCAAGGGCGATGGGATGGCTCGAGTTGGAGGGAATTTCTCGCCGCCGGAGAAGCCGAATCGGAGAGGATGGCCGTCCGGCAGTGTACGCACACTGGACGCCCGCTGGGGACCGAGGAGTTTGTCCATGAACTAAAGGAGACAACAAAGCGGCCTCTAGCTCCTCGAAAGGGAGGCCGCCACGCAAAGTTGGTTGAGGGGGAACAGCAAGGCGAGCTTTTTTGAGCAGTAGCGGCTTTTCGCTGGGGTTGTGGGGAACGTCCCGTCTGTCCCCAGGTTCCGTCTGTCCCCAGGTTCGCAGGTTCCCAAGGTTCCCAGGTTCCAGGTTCGTCCCCAGGTTCAGGTTCCTATGTTCCTAGGTTCCTGACGATATCAGAGGCGAGAATCTTTTCGGTGCACGTAACGTTCATGCTTTATCGGCCGGCCTTCTGTTTCCCCAAGTGATAGCTAAGTCCGGCGTTATAGGTCAGCGAGTCGAGTCCCGGATTAATCGGCACAATGCACGCATTCGAAAAATGGAGGAAAAGGAACCCGGCGCGAAAATCCCATCGATCGGTCAGTTTGAACTGAGCACCCAGGCTCCATTGAACCGTGAAGTCCTCGTACGACGCGTTCTCCGTGAGCGCTTTTTTTGTGAAGCCGATCATGCCGCCTTTCATCAGGAAGTAAGGCTTGATGCGCTCGCCGTCTCTCCACATCATGCGCAGCCCGAGGGGCGAGATCTCTAAGCCCGCAACGTGCTCACGATCCGTTGTCAGCGGAGTTCCCCACTCGTCAGTTTTACTGGGTTGGGTGAGGATTGCCACCGGCAGGATATCGGCGGTATAGTCCATCCGCGCTCCGATGAACTTTCCCCAGGAGTTCCGGTCATACTCCACCCCTGCGATGTGAAGATTGCTCCACCAGGATTTGGCGAAGACGTGGAAGTGACCGAAGGAGCCGATATCTTCGAATACCAACTCGCTTTCAACCGGCCGAGGTTGGTGGCGGTTGCCGCCGTCGGCGCCGCCGGACACAGATTTGAGATTGGGAGTCCAAACGAATCCGGTGGAGAATCGACCGAAGTTGCTGGGCAGCCCCGGAATCCGGTAGGGGAGCTTATAGCTAAGGTTCTGGTACAAAGCGAAATTCGTGTACTGGTACCCGCCTTCAAAACGAATCGCGAGATGCTTGCTCACTGGAGTGTCCGCACCACCACCGAAGAAAGTGGAGAAGGAGGCGTTGCCTCCAGGCGAACCGTTTGCACCCCAGTTCTGATTCAGACCCACATCGCCGAATAGGGCGTCAGTGAAGAGCCTCTCCTTGCCGACATAGTGCTCGTACTCGCCTCCTACCATGATGGAAAAGGCATGCTGCGGAGCGCCGAGATTGGTTCCGTGCAAAGCTGAATAGTCAAGTTTTGGCCGCAGGTGATGCCAGGCGGGAAAAGCAACGGCTGCCTCCCAGCCGAGCAAGGGCTGACGGGACCCTGGGACACCATTGAAAGAATTGGATTGAGAAGTGAATCCGCCGAAAATTTGATAGGAGGCGGAAGTCTCAACCTGAGCGGTCAAAACAGCCGGGTAGAAGCATAACGCGAACAGAGTGAAGAGTCGAGCGCGCATTCCTTTTCTCCTGGCGCGAAGTGATTTGACTCCAACGTTAAGGAACACACACTCTTTCGCATCGTACGGTCGGACATCCAAAAAATGCATGGAATAGATTGTGTCTTCAAGTCAAGCAATCAGAATAAATAGAGCTTCCTCTCCCCAAGGAGATTACGTCCTCGCGCCGCCTCGAGACGACTATCAGTTCGTACTTGGCAGATGTCATGCCTGAAATGGCCAACCGCTCCATCCAGAGTCTGGCGCAGCTCACCTCAATCGCCTACGGCACCAACCACCAAAGTAACCTATCCACCACCCCGCCAATCCGTCAACCGTGTATTTGTTCGGACGCTTACGTTCAAAGTGCTATCGCGCGCGTGCGAGCGCGCCCGCGCCTTTTTTGGAGAGAGCCGCACATTGCAACAAGGTGCGAGCGTGTGCGCGCGCGAGCGGGGATCGTCCTGATCCGAATTTTGTCATGCCATAACGCGCGTGTGTGCGCTCGCGCGAGAGAACTCAGATCTGGCGGTTCCCATGGGGAGTTTGCCGCAGCTCCGCTGTGCGTTGCCGCACCTTCGCTTCAAGCTGATCGCGGGCGTCGCGAATCGCATTCTCCGCCCGCTTTCTCGCGGAGCTCACAACGGTGATCGCAATGGCGCAGAGAATGAATGCAGCGAAGAAACTCTGCGATTCTTTGGCGATCTTCATCGAAAACAGAGGGGGAACGAAAAAATAGCCGACGAGGAGCGAAGAGAGCATGACGGCTACAAAGCCGGCGATCGCTCCTCCAAACCAGGCACTCCCCATGACGGCGCCAAAGAATAGAAAAACGAATGGATACGCGATCACGTGTTGCAGCGGGAAAGTCCACAACAACGCCACAATCACAAAGCAGACGGCTATGGAGCACGGTTTCACGACGTATTCCAACCTCCTTGCAGAGAACCGGCCCCTTTCTGCATTTGTCATGCTGGCATCATAAACGGAATCGACCTCGAGCACGCCTTTCTGAGATCGGAGGCTCCCTTCACACCGCCCGAAAACACGGCGATTTCCCTGACATTTGCGCCTTGCTAGAGTGCGCAAACCCTGTGCCTCGCCAAGACTCCATCCGGGCGGAAAATGGCCTCGTCTTCCGCATAGAGGCATCTCGAGATCGGCAATCTATCACTCCATCTGTGCAGAGCAAGAATGCCCGAATGCCCAGACCCTGGGTGTGAAACTGCCATTTGGCAAGTCGCGAGCTTCTCTGCTTGCTCCAACTGCACAAAGTGCGGGCGAGTTCATTGATAGCGGCATGCCGCGTACGCGCAAAGGAGAGCGGGCCAAGCCGACGGGTGGCAGCTCACCGCACTTCATACACGGTTATCGACTCGGCCGGCTCTTCGATATTCAGCTTTCCACCAGCTGCGACCGGCGCACTTCCCGTTGCCGGAGCCATTGCCTGAAACTTCGTACACCCGGCAAGCGCGGTCCCTTCCACCGGCAGCTTCAGGAGTTCACTTTGTTCTGCCTTGTTTACGATAATGAGGAGCCTCTCCGTCGACGGATCGGCGGAGCGGCTGTACGAACAACTCCCCGCCCCTGATGTGCGAATAAATGCAAACACATCATCGTCGGCGAAAAGATCCTGTTCGAGCCCTGTCTCGAGCGCTGGATGCGACGCCCGCAGCGCCAGCATTCCTGAGGTCCAGGCGAATATCTGCTGCTCAGTGGCCGTGCGGCCCGCTCCGGTAAAGGCGCTGCGCGTGTCCCCCGGGAAACCACCGGGAAAGTCCCGTCGGTTATCGGGATCATTGCCTCCCTCCATGCCAATCTCGTCTCCGGAATAAAGCTGTGGCATTCCGCGCAACGTGGCCAACAAACCCAGCGCCAATTTCTGCCGGGGAACGGAGCCGCCAGCCTCCGTAAAAAAGCGCGAGGTATCGTGATTGCCTATAAACGGGACCAGCCGTTCGGGGTGGGGATAGAGCGCGTCCTGGCGAAGAACATTGGCCAGTTCGGTCATGGGTTTGTCGTGGGCCAAAACGTCACGCAGTGCAAAGAAGACGGGAAAGTCGAAGGGAGTGTCCAGCCCTGTGTCGATGCCCTGGTGCGCCACGCCGCCCGCGAAATAAGAGGTGACCTCCGGATCTCGATCGAAGATCTCGCCTACCGTTGTCAGGTGTGGATACACGCTATGCAGCGTGGCGTGAAAATCATGCCAGAAGGCGCGGTCCACGTAAGGAAACGTATCCAACCGGATGCCGTCGAGGTTGGCTGTTTCAACCCACCATAGCGCGTTTTGAATCAGGTAGCGCGCCACCAGCGGATTCTCCTGGTTGAGATCGGGCATTTCGTCCGTGAACCAGCCGTCGGTTACATCGCGCCACGCCTGCGGCGGAGCGTGCGGGTTCACCAGCGCATAAAAGTCGTTCTTCACGGCGCTATGATGCTCAAGCGTGCCGTGGAACCAGTCGGGCGCGGGAGGATCGAGCACCCACGGATGCTTGATGCCAATGTGATTGGGCACCAGGTCAACCACCAGCTTCATACCGCGCGCGTGCAGCGCATCGGACAGATGCTGGTAGTCCGCGAGCGTGCCAAAGTGCGGGTCGACTGCGTAAAGGTCGGTAGCAGCATAGCCGTGATAGGCCACTGGCATTGCGCCGTTGGAAGCCACGGGCGTGGTCCACACTGCCGTTACACCCAGTTGCTTGAGGTAATCCAGATGCTGCTCGATACCGGCCAAGTCTCCGCCATGCCAGCCGCGCGCGGCGGCCCGATTGTCGCCGGTGGGATCGTCGGCCGGCTTTCCGTCAGCGAAGCGGTCGGTCATGATCAGATAAAGCACGTCGGCAGAAGAGAAGCCGCTGTGGCCATCGGCCTGGTGCGAGCGTTGGTTTAGCGCAAAGGACCGCCGCGACTGGCCCCGATCGTTGCTTGCAGTAATCCACAACGTTTGCGGCGCCGCGGATTTTGTTTTAAGCCACAGGAAAACCCAGTGGCCGTTTTCCGAGGCCTGGGTGTGGTCAAGGGTCACGCCCTTGCCGCTGAGAGTAAAGCGCGCATGGCTCAGTCCCTCGCCATGAACGAGGAGCATAGGGTCGGGAAGGCCGGCCCACCAGCCTGGCGGGTCAATCTTGTCGATACATGGACCGCTTGCGTTTTGTGCCGGAGAACACGCCGGCGGTGTTTGCCCTGAAGCCCAAAGACCACAGGCGAGCCCAGACACAGCAATCACAACTAGCCGCCTGGGGAGCTTCATTGCATCACCTTTCATCTATGTGGACAGTATCGGCGACGCGCTGGGCGCAGGACCGAAAAGCGAGAGGCATTCTCTGCGCCACGGCGACATAGAGCCGCCATGGCGCATCGAATCCAACAGCGCGATCAGAAGGTGAATCGAGCCGCCAACTGAATCTCGCGATTGCTGTATTGCTGAACACCTTCAATCTGGCCGAAGTTGCCGCCGTAGTTTCCAGGGCCGAAGTTCCCGTTGGGGCTGGAATTCGGGTTAGTGAATTCCGCGGTGTTGAAGATGTTGAAAGCATCTCCGTGCAATTCCAGCGTATACCTTTCTAGGTGGAGGTTTTTCTGGAGACTGAAATTGACCACACGGTATCCGGGCCCGTAGACCTGGTTGCGGCGCAGGGTTCCGAGGCGTGTATAGGTGGTGGCGTGTGACACGCTGCCGGCAACCGTTGGAGGATTGGCGAACGAGGTCGGATCGAACCAATGGCCCGAGATGCTCTTGGGATACTTAATGGGCGCAATCAGGTCGGGACGGTTTCCGGGTTCGGCTGTTCCCGTGGAGAGGTCGGTCGGCGAGCCCGACTGAACCAGGGCGGTCAAGCTGGTTTGCCAGCCGCCAATCAGCCAGTCCATCGGGATTGAGGCGCTGCGGCCAAACTGCTGTCCGCGGCCGAAGGGCAGCAGATAGAGGATGGATGAACTGAACACCTGGCGCTGGTCTTGACTGGAGTTGCCATAACCCGCCATCGGATCGTAATAAAGAGCCGCGCTTTGACCCTGGAAAGCTCCAGGCGAGTCGTCCAGCGTGTGCGACCACGCGTAGGAGCCGGTTGCGGTCAGCCCTGTGGTCATGCGGTGTTCCACGTGCAGTTGCAGGCCGTTGTAGTTCGAGATGCCGTTGTAGTTGTTGTAGTTGATGCTTCCCAGGGTCGGGAAGTTCTGCTGGCCCGTGTTGAACTGGTAGAGGTTATATGGGTAATAAGTCGACATGTTGCTGCCAGACGTTCCAACGTAAGCGATGTTCACAACGTTGTTGGCTCCGAACTGCCGCTCCAGCTGCAGGTTCCACTCCTCTACTGAGCTGGTCTTGCTATGTTGATTCACGGCGATCATGTTGGTGCCGGCCGGAGGGTTGTTGGGGTTGAAGCCGACATAGCCGCGGGCCGGAAGAGCGATCCCGGTGTCCCCGGTAGCGCTGTAAGCGACCGTGCTCGGGGAGGTATAGCCGGTGCAATTGTAACCGCCGTCCCACGCCATCGGTGTCGGTGATGTGGAGAGCTGGCCAGTGAACGTGGTGCAGTAGCCGTTGGTGGACAAATAGTCGCTGCTGCCGCCGAAGGGCGACTGCTCGCCAAGCTGGTTGTCGATGCCGCCGTAATCGAGGAAGTAGAAGATCCCGAATCCGCCGCGGAGCACGGTCTTGCCATCGCCTGTCAAGTCATAGGCAAAGCCCGCGCGCGGGCCGAAGTTGTGATATTGCTGCGCAATGATGCTGCGCGAGATACCGTTCTTGCCGGCAAGCATCACCGTCCCGGTATCCACGTTGAAAGCGGACTGCTGGTCGTGCGCCTCGTAGGGACGCGAGAGAAAGTCCCAGCGCATGCCGTAGTTCAGCGTCAGTTTATGATTGACGCGCCATTCGTCTTGCACGAACAGTCCGTCTTCCTGGCCGATATTGCCGAAGTAGCCGGCCTGCGAGCCGATCTCGTATTGATCCATGCCGCCCGCCAGCAGTTCTGAAACCTCATAGCCGGTAAAGTCCACCGTGCCTTCGTCGATCCAGAAGTAGCCCTTGCCTTCCTGCGGGTTGAAGAACTCGACCTGGCGGCGGATGAATGTCCCGCCGTATTTGAGGGTGTGGTCTCCACGCACCATACTCACCGAGTCGGTCACCTCATAGGTATTCTGAGGCACCGCGTAGAGGCCATAGTCGCCGGTGTACTCGAGGTTGCCCTTCCAGCCGCCGATCAGCGCTCCGCCGGTGGTTTCCTGGTTGATGTTGGCGTTCACGATGCCCAGATTCTTTGACACGTAGTCGCCATACATGGGCGGTTGATAGCCGTAGTTGTCGCGGTTATAGGCGATGTGCGCTTCATTCACGACGTTAGGAGAAAAGATGTGGGTGTAGCCCAGGTCCCAGCCGCGCGCATGGGTGGGATTGTTGCCGGTTCCGCCGCCCGCGGGAAGGTTCTGGAACTCCGATGTCTTGGAATTGACAGAATTGTCGTAGCTGAAGCGGAGAAACAACATGTCGTTGCGCGTGGCGTTCCAGTCGATCCTGCCGTCGAAGGTGTTGTACTTGTTGTGTTCCGACTGCGTGTCGAGGTAATTGTTGATGTAGCGGCCGCTCGGGTCGTTCGCGGGTACTACCGTCGGATATGCATTGAGATAGTTCACTGCGGCAGGATTCAGCCGGCTCGGTGGAATGACGTTGGGATGTCCGTTGTAGCTAAACTGCGTGGGCGGCGGACCTGTCTTGGTAGTGGGGCAGGTGGTGGGATCGAAGATCAAACCAGGGCTGGTCTCGCCGGCATAGGGGTTGCCCGTGGAAGGGTCAATGCCGGGATAGCAGCGCGGATACTGGGTCTCGAAACCGTTCCCGCCGGAATTTGCCGAAGTGAGCAGCTCGCTGAAGTCTCCTGTACGCATCAGCGCAGAGGGAACCGTCAGGTAGTGTGCGGGGACAGCAATAACCTCGCGCAGCGCCTGGTAGTCGCCGAAGGCGAACAATTTGTTCTTGAAGATCGGCCCGCCGAGGGAGAAGCCGGGTTGGTTGCGGAGGAAGCCTCCGGGCTTGGAGGCGGGAGCGCCGTTGAAGCGGTAGTTATTGTTGGAATCGAAAGCTTGGTCGCGGTAAAACCAGAAGGCCGAGCCGTGGTACTGGTTGGTCCCACTCTTGATGGAACTGACCACGATAGCCCCGCCCGCGCGTCCGTATTCGGCTGGAGCTACGCTGGTATTGACTTTGAATTCTTGCGTCGCGTCGATGTTAGGGAAGAACAGAATCGTGTTCACCAGGCCGTCGTTGTTGTCCACGCCGTCGAGGATGTAGTTGTCGGCCTGGGGGCGAAGGCCGTTCACCGAGATGGCGGCGTCGCCGCTCTCGTTATTGCGCATGGTTTCGGTCATGTTGGCGCTGCCGCCGCCGCTGGCCACGTCGCCATAGGCGCCACGGGTAACACCGGGAGTCATTAGGGCAAGCTGGCTGAAGTTGCGGCCATTCAGAGGCAGCTCCGCCACCTGTGCGCCCTCGATCGTCGCTCCGACAGTCGCGTCGGAGGTGTCGATCAGCGGGGCGGATCCAGTCACCTGGACGGTCGTGGATGTCCCGGCCGCGCTCAGTTGAAAGATCACGGTCTGGGTCGAGGTTACGATGACCGTTACCGTTGCCGATTGCTTCTGGAATCCGTTGGCTGAGGCGGTCACTGTGTAGTTGCCGCGCGGTACGGCCAGGATGGTGAATCCGCCCGTGGCGTCCGATACGGCGCTGAGCTTGAGCCCGTTATCCGTACTGGTGGCCAGAACGTTTGCACCGGGAATTACTGCGCCCGTGGTATCCGTTACTGTTCCAGCAATGTTGCCCGTATCCGTCTGTGCGAACAAGCTGGTTGCGCCCAGAGACACCAGGAACAACGCAAGCGCCATCAGCGTAAAACGCATGTGGCGATGGCAGTTGGGTACTAAGCTGCTTTTTTTCAACATCACAATGTCCTCCAAAAAACTACGTTGACAAGCGTTGACTCTCTCGCGAGAAATTCGGCTGGGTTGAACGCCTTTCCTCTTAACCACGGATCAGAAAACGCCCTTGTATAGACGCCGGTCAATCCACAAGTCGCCAATTCACGGTCAATTGAGCATCATTAGATAAGCTGTTTATTCAAAGCTGGTTATCTTGCTATATCTCCCGGCTATTCGGTCGATCTTGCGCCTCCCCTCTTGCGATTTGTACCCTTTGGGTGCAATTCTTCTACACGATTTCCGTTACCCTGGGTTGCTGGTGCGGGCATGAACACGGGAGCAGAGAGAAACGGCGCCACGCGGGTGCAGTTCGGCATCTTTGAAGCCGACCTGGAAGCGGGGGAGTTGCGCCGCTCGGGGGTGCGCGTCCATCTGCAGAGCCAACCCTTCAAGCTGCTGGCGGCCCTGCTGGAACGCCCCGGCGAGGTAGTCTCCCGCGAGGCGCTGCAACGGGAACTCTGGGGCGCGGACACAACCGTCGATTTCGACCACAGCCTCGGGATCGCCGTGAACAAGCTGCGCGAGGCCCTGGGCGATTCCGCTGAGAACCCGCGCTTTGTTGAAACGCTGGCCAAGCGCGGCTACCGCTTCATCGCTCCGGTCAAGTTGGTCGATCCGCAAGCCGCTCCCGCGGATTCTTCTACGCCCCCGGCGCGAGCACGCGTCGCCCTTGCGTGGTGGCTGGCTGGATCTCTGGCTCTCGTTTGCATGCTGCTGGGTTTGTTCCTCCTCGTGCGCCAGCCTGTTCGCCGACCTTACCGCGTTGTTCAGGTCACTTTTTCCGGTCACGTGCTCACGAACGACCTCGACGTCGAGAGCTTCTCCAGTTCGACCAGCGACGGCACGCGCATCTACTTTTCCCACATGGACAACGGCAATCCCGTGCTAGCCGTCGCATTGGTGGCCAACGGCGAGATCAGCCACTTCCGCCTGCCTTCTGAGATTGGCGCGCCGCTGATCGGTTCGCTTTCGCCCGACGGTTCAAAGCTCGTCGTGCGCAGCCATCTACAAGCCGAGCCGGAGCAACCGCTGTGGATTGTGCCCACCTTGGGTGGGGACGCCCGCCGCGTTCCCAACGTGCTGGCGCACGACGCCACTTGGATGCCGGACGGACAGCGGCTTCTGGTTGCCAGCGGAAACGAGTTGACCATCGTTGGAGCCGACGGCAGCGATCCACACCGGCTGCTGACCGCCCAGGGTCTGGCCTTCTGGCTGCGCTGGTCGCCCGACGGCAAGCGGCTGCGCTTCACGGTGCGCGACTCCAAACGCCAGACTTCGGAGCTCTGGGAGGTTGCCTCCGACGGCTCCAACCCTCATCCGCTCTTTCCCAGCTGGAGCCAGCCCGCATCGGAGTGTTGCGGAAACTGGACCCCCGACGGCCAGTATTTCGTCTTTCAGTCCTCACACAGCAACAATGACCACAGCGAGATCTGGGTGCGGCGCGAGCGGCCCTGGTACCTGGCCGATCGCGAGCCGCGGCAGATCACCAACGGTCCGCTCGATTACCAGGCTCCAAGCACTGCGCCGGGCGGCGATCGCATTTATTTCATCGGCGCTGCCATGCAATATGAGCTGCTCCGCGCCGTGCCCAAGTCCTCCACCTTCACCACCCTGGACCAGAACCTGAGCGCAGCCGCGCTGGCACAGTACTCGCCCGACGGCAAATGGATTGCCTGGATCAACGCCTCTGACAATTCGCTCTGGCGCAGCCGCGTGGATGGCAGTGAGCGCATCGAACTCACTACCCCATTGCGGAGCATCTTCACCATGAAATGGTCGCCCGACGACCGCCGCCTGGCCGTCATGGGCCTGGAGCCGGGCAAGCCGTGGAAGATTTATCTCATCGATGCCGAGGGCGGAAAACTCACGCCAGTGCTGAATGAGGACCGGAACGAAGCCGATCCGGCGTGGTCGCCCGACGGCCAATCGATCGTCTTTGGCCGCCTGCCTGATCGCATGGACAATGGCCAGCCGAAGGCCATCTATCTACTCAATCTTCAAACCCGCAAAGTGACCGAGATTTCCGGCTCGGCCGGCCTCTTCAGCCCACGCCTCTCGCCTGACGGCCGCTACATCGCCGCCATGCCGCTTGATCAGCGTGCGCTGCTCCTATTCGACCGGAATACGAACCGCTGGACCACTCTTGCTGCCCAGGGCGTCGGCGACCCGACCTGGTCGTACGATAGCCGATCTATCTATTTCCAGGATTTCCTCGCGACGGGAAAGCCCATCTACCGCGTCGCCGTGCCCGCCGGCAAGCCGCAACAGGTGGCGACCATCGACAATCTGCGCCCCATTGCCGCCATCGACTACCGCCTCATCGGTCTTGCCCCAGGTGATCTACCCGTCGTTACCGCACGCACCCCTGCGGTCAACCTCTATGAAGTCGACCTTAACGAACGCTGAAAGAATCCGAAGGATGTGCGGGCTCCGCCCTGAGCTTGACCGGGCAACTGCGGCCAGCGTATGTTTGCGGCGTGAAACTCCCACGAATCAGCGGAATTTTGTTGCATTGCACTTCTTTGCCTGGCCGTTTTGGCATCGGCGATTTCGGGCCATGTGCTTACGAATTCGCTGACTTCCTACTCGCTGCCGGTCAGAAGTTGTGGCAGGTGCTGCCACTGAATCCCACTGGATACGGCGATTCTCCCTACCAATGCTTCTCCGCTTTTGCCGGCAACCCGTTGTTGTTGAGCCTTGAGCGCCTGCGGAATCAGGGTCTGCTCCAGGAATCGGACCTGGCTCAGGCGCCGCCCTTTCCAGAGAACTCGATCGACTTTGGCGCGACGATTCAGTTTAAGAGACCGGCGTTGCGCCGGGCAGCAGAGGCTTTCTTTGCTGATGCGTCTCGCGCGGATCGCGCGGCCTTCGAACGTTTTTGTGAACGTGCCAGTTCGTGGCTCGATGACTTCGCGCTCTTTATGGCCCTGAAGGACGTACACGACGGAACAGCCTGGACCACATGGGACGAAGAGATTCGCCGCCGCGACCCGCGCGCCGTCAGCGAGTGGACGCTTCGGCTTGCGCCTCAGTTGAGTGCCATCAAGTATTGGCAATTCGAGTTTTTCCGCCAGTGGGATGACCTCAAGACCTATTGCTGGCAGCGCGACATCCGCCTGATGGGCGATATCCCCATCTACATCGCGCACGATAGCGCGGACGTCTGGGCCCGCCCGGAACTTTTCTATCTCGATGATCGGGGCAATCCGACCGTAGTTTCCGGCGTGCCCCCCGACTACTTCAGCGCCACCGGGCAGCTTTGGGGCAATCCGATCTATCGCTGGGATGTGCTGGAGGCCGACGGATTCAGATGGTGGATTGAGCGTTTCCGCGCCTCGCTGGCCCTCTTCGATCTGGTGCGGCTCGATCATTTCCGCGGCTTTGAATCCTACTGGGAGGTTCCGGCCAAAGAGGCAACCGCCATCCACGGGCGCTGGGTTAAGGCGCCGGGAAAGAAACTTCTGTCGGCACTGCGGAACGAATTCGGCGAACTGCCGATTGTCGCCGAGAACCTGGGCGTGATCACTCCGCCGGTGGAGCAACTGCGAGAAGAATTCGGCCTTCCGGGGATGAGCATCCTGCAGTTTGCGTTTGGCACAGATCCGCAGGGATCTTCTTTTCGTCCGCATCATTACAGCCGCGATCTGGTCGCTTACACCGGAGGCCACGACAACGATACCGTGGTCGGCTGGTGGTCGAGTTCCGGCGCGACCGACAGCACACGTACGGCGGAGGATGTGCGCCAGGAGCATGAACTCGCGCGCGCCTATCTGAACTTCCATGACGATGCGGAGATCAATTGGATCATGATTCGCGCGGTGGAAGCCTCCGTCGCCGGCGTCGTGATCGTTCCCCTGCAGGACGTGCTGGGACTGGGCAGTGCAGCGCGCATGAATCTTCCCGGCACGGTAAGCGGAAACTGGAGATGGCGTTACGGTCCAGGCGCATTGAGCGGCGAATTGAGCGCCAGGCTTCGATCCCTGACCGCGCTCTACGATCGCTAGGTAGAATCCTCTAAATGGAAGCTGGAGAGCCGAATTCATGGAAAAACCACCACGCACGTTCTGGCAGATCTGGAACCTGAGCTTCGGCTTTTTCGGCATCCAGTTTGGTTGGGGATTACAGATGGCGAACATGAGCGCCATTTACGAATATCTGGGCGCGCGGGCCGACCAGATTCCGATTCTGTGGCTGGCTGCGCCGCTTACAGGATTGCTGGTCCAGCCGATCGTCGGCCAGGCCAGCGACAGCACCTGGGGTCCTTTGGGCCGACGCAGGCCTTACTTCCTGGCTGGCGCGATTCTGAGCTCGACGGCGCTGATCCTGATGCCGCGATGTTCCGCTTTGTGGATGGCGGCGGGGCTGCTCTGGATCCTTGATGCCAGCATCAACATCAGCATGCAGCCTTTTCGCGCGTTTGTGGCCGACCTGCTGCCCGAATCCCAGTGCACTCAAGGCTTCGCCATGCAGAGCCTTCTCATTGGCCTCAGTACGGTCATTGCCTCGGCGCTGCCTTTCCTGCTGACCAACGTATTTCACATGGCCCAGACTCGGGTCGCGGGCACGATTCCCTTCACCGTGCGCTTTTCTTTCTACATAGGCGCCGCGGCCTTTTTGTGCGCCGTGCTGTGGACCGTTTTCACCACCAAAGAGTATCCACCGGAAAACATGGCGGAGTTTCGCAAGCAAAAGGCCGAGCGAGCGGGCATAGCGGCTGGAGTTCGTGAAATCCTGGTTTCGGTCCGGGAGATGCCGCGCACGATGCGGCAACTCGCCTGGGTCCAGATCTCCACCTGGCTAGGGCTGTTCTGCATGTGGCTCTACTTTCCCGTCGCCGTGCCGCGCAACGTCTTCGGCGCCTCCGGCACAAACTCTCCCCTTTATTCCGCGGGAGCGGAGTGGGCAGGCGTTTGCTTCGGAATGTATTCGCTGGTGTGTTTCGCGTTTTCCTTGGCGCTGCCTGCGATTGCGCTCAAGCTTGGCCGCAAGGCAACGCATAGCGTGTGCCTGATATGCGGCGGCCTTGGGCTGCTTTCCGTGGCTGTGATTCACAGCAAATATCCGCTATTACTCTCGATGACCGGCGTTGGGATCGCCTGGGCCAGTACGCTCTCCATGCCCTATTCCATTCTTTCCGGATCACTGCCGCCGGGAAAGACTGGTGTCTACATGGGCATCTTCAATTCCTTCGTGGTGATTCCGGAGATTGTGGCATCGCTTGGGTTCGGCTGGGTGATGGACCATTTGCTGAACAACAATCGCCTTGCCGCGGTGGTTGCGGGCGGAGTGTTCTTCATGTTGGCGGCGTTGCTGACACCAAAGGTTGAAGACCTCGACGATCCGCATTTTCTCCGGAAATCCGCATCCGCGAATGCCGGCGCTGCACGCCTGTCCGCATAGCGACACATACTCAAGGGTGAATTTGCCGCGTTGGAGCTCTTGCTGGCAAAGCCCCAGGTCGATTTACCGGAACGGCCGGCCTTTCACCTGCCCCACTCCTTCACGCAAGGTGAGGAGCTGGTTGGCAGCCGCGCCGTGGATGTGCTCGACGAGTCCGGAGGGCCAGCGGACCTCAATGTCCGCAGTGGTTGCCGCGCCCAGGCCGAAGTGCAGGCGCGGATCGTTGGACGAGCAAAAGCTGCACCCGCTCACGACCTCCTGGACCTGCACCTTGCCCGCGTAACGCACCACCACGCGCGCGCCGATGGCGCTGCGGTTGCTCTTGGTGCCTTCCAGGCAAACCTTGATCCAGTGGTTGCCGGAGGGAGCGTCGTTACGCAGCAGCGTGGGCGGCTCGTCGACGTTCATGATGAGGACGTCCATGTCGCCGTCGTTGTCGAAGTCGCCAAACGCGGCGCCGCGGCTGCAATGGGGCGCGTCGATGCCCGGGCCGGCATCGGCGCTCATTTGAACGAAGGCGCCGTCGCCCTGATTGCGAAAGAGAATGCGCGGGCTGCGCTCCGGAAAGCGCGGCGAAACACGGGCCACTTCGGGATAAACGGTGCCGGACGTGAGCAGAATGTCGGGATAGCCGTCGTTGTCGAAGTCCACGATGCCGGCGCCAAAGCAGACAAAGCGGGTTTCCTTGTTGAGGCCTGCCTCCACCGTGACGTCGTCGAAGTTGCCCTTGCCGTCGTTGCGGTAAAGGCCGTTGGCCTGGTTGTAAAAGTGCGTCTTGACAATGTCGGTATGGCCGTCGAGGTTGTAGTCGCCCACCCCCGCGCCCATGCCGCCCATCTCGCGGCCTTCGCCACTCAGAGCGATGCCCCGGATCAGGGCTTCCTCGCGAAAAGTGCCGTCGTGGTTGTTCATCAGCAGCAGTGAGGGGGTCATGTCGCATGCCACGAAGATGTCGGGCCAGCCGTCCTCGTCGGCATCGATGCTGACTGCCGTCAAGCCGTAGGAGCCTCGCAGTGCAGCAATGCCGGACTCGCGCGAGACATCGGTGAAGGTGCCGTCGCCGTTGTTGCGGTAGAGGTAGTGCTGGGCCTTGGGCAGGCCCAGTGGGCCGCACATCGTGGCCACGCCCTCGTAGTTGCAGTTGGGCACGTCGAGCGAGGGCTTGGGAGCGGTGGCCAGATCGATCTCAAGATAGTTGGAAACGAAAAGATCCAGATGCCCGTCGCGGTTGTAATCCACAAAGGTACAGCCGGTGCTGTAGCGAGTCTTGGGGTAGAGCAGGCCGGCTTCGGCGGTCACGTTGGTGAAGGAGCCGTCGCCGTTGTTGCGGTAGAGGCGATTCTGTCCGTAGTAGGTGAGGAAGAGATCCTCCCAGCCGTCGTTATTGTAGTCGCCCACGCAGACGCCCTGGGCCCAGCCGGGGTCGGAGAGCCCGGACTTGGCGGTCACGTCGGTGAAGGTGCCGTCACGATTGTTGTGGTAGAGCCGGTTGCCGGAGCCGGGAGGCGTCCCGGCGAGCGTGCGTCCGCCGAGGATGAAGAGATCCATCCAGCCGTCGTTGTCGTAGTCGAAAAAGGCGCAGCCGGTCGCCATGGATTCGATGATGTAGGTAAAGCTGTCGGGCTCGCCGTAGATGATGGGCTGAGTAAGGCCGGCGGCCTGGGCTATATCGACAAAGCGGGAAAAGGGCGCCGCCGATTTTTGCGCCGGGACGGCTGCACGCAGCCCGCCGGGAATCAGCGCCGGAGCAAGGGCGGCGGGTGCGGTGCGCAACACGCGGCGGCGCGTCCAATGACCGGTTTGCCTCTCGCCAGTCACGCCGTGTATCTCCTCGCGCGAAGAACTTCTGCGTGCTTCAGCGCTGGTTCTGGCTCGCGGCCAGCTTTCTGCTCAGATCCATAGCGGCGGCATTGTTCGGATCGAGCTTGAGAGCGTGGGCCACGGCCTCCTGTGCTTCGTCGAAGCGGGATTGGGCACCCAGGGCGGCGGCCAACGAGATCCACGCCTGGACGTTGTCCGGAACTTCTTTGACCGTGAGCCGGAACTGCCGCTCGGCTCCAGCGTTGTCACCCGCCTGGAAGTCCATATAGCCGAGCTGGTACTGCGCCAGAACAAAATGGGGGTTGGCCTGGATGGCCCGCTGCAGCACGGCACGTTCGTCAGTCAGCTCGTCCAGATTGTCGAGGACGAGAGCCAATTGGTAGGCCATCGCGGCATCGTTCGGCTGCGCGGCGCAGGCTTGACGGTAGAGATCGGCGGCTTTCTGGTTGTCTCCAGCCTTCGCGGCCTGCGCGGCCTCGGCGGCCTTTGAAACGGCAAAGGTCCGGTCCGACTCCTGCTTCAGCTTCTGCTGGTAGAGGGTGAGCTGATGCTGCGCCTCAGCAGTTTCACCCAGCGTGCGCAGAACCTTGGCCAGTTCGAAGTGGACCTGAGGCTCGTCGGTGCCAAGAGCGAGCGCCTGTTCCAGCTGGTTCTTTGCCCCGGCGGGATCATTCAGCGCCGCCAACACCACGCCCAGGTTCACGCGCGGGTTATAGTCTCTGGGGCTTAAGGCCACTGCCTCTTCAAGATGCTTGCGGGCAGCCTGATAGTCCCCTGCTTTCTTCTCAAGCAGGCCGTTCAAATTGAGAAGATCGGCATCGTGCGGGGCGAGAACCAGCAGCTTGCTGCCGAGCGCGGCGGCGCGATCGTTGTCGCCGGTGATGACCAGAGTCCGGAAATAAATCCGCTGCGCTTCCAGGTCGCTCGGCTTCGTATGGGCGATCTTTTCCGCCAGTGTGGTTGCTGCCTCATAGTGCGATTCGTCAACCAGGAGAGAGACCAAAGCTGCGGTAAGCGCGTCGGAGCCGGGATCGGTGCTCAAACCATAATTGAGCGTCTGCGCGGCTTCGTCGAGCATGCCCGCTTTTCGGTAGGCAAGAGCCAGATCGACAGTCATGCTCTCGTCGCGCGCCGCGGTGCGCAAGCTGCGGATCACGGTTTCGTAATCCCCGGCGGCCATCAGGCTTTTAGCTTGGCCGTCGAGCGCGGCGTTCGAGTAGGGATCAATCTTGAGCGCGGCCTGCCATTCGATCCGGGCTTCCTGGTTGCGGCCGAGCTGGGCTAGCGCGGCGCCCAGTAGCAAGTGCGTCTTCAATTGCTGGGGATCGAGCCGGGCGGCTTGCTCCAAGGGCGCGATGGCCTCCTGCAGGCGGCCGGCCGCATACAGGCTCCGGCCTAGCAGATAGTCAAGCTGCGCCGAGTCCGGGACCCGCTTCAACCCAGCGCGATAGGCCTCCACCGCGCACTCCGTCTGGCGCTTCTGATCGAACCATGCGCCCAGAGCGGCATAAGCATCGGCATCTGGATGGGCCCCGTTCCGCACTTCGATCCGGGCCTCAAGCGAAGCCGGGCCAGTGCACGTCGCCCATGCGCTGGGGCAGATGGTTAAGCTGCCCGTCGCCAGGCAAGCAGCAACGATGAATCCGATTCTGGCGAGACCCCGATGCATGGACAAGCTTCCGGCCGCACTCCGCAAACCAGCACGATGCATGATTCGCCACCACATTTTCACTTCTGCGCTTCTCAGAGACCGTGGGTTCAAGCGGCCTCAATCTTAGGAAAATATGCCGCCACGCGCAGGCTTCATCTGCGGTTCGGGACTGAAGAGCTAACGTCGAGATTAATCGAGCGGCTTTGCGGCTCGCAAGCACGGGACAACCCCAAGGCCGGAAGAGCAATGCAGACTTGCGTTCTGGTACACCGCGATTCTGGCCTGGATCAACGGAATGATTTACTCCAGCGCTGGAAGGGGAAGGGCCTCATACGCCTTCTGTCGAATCGCGAGGAGGGTCAATTCTGACCCACCCTTTTACCATGAAAATGAGCTCAGGTTACTGCCCGCGTGGCTCTCCTGTCGGCAGAAAGGCCATTCCATCAATCGCATCTCCCGACGCCAGTTCGTCCCTGACTCTCACCGAGTTGACGCCGGACCGCGCGGCAGCCTGACGCAACAAGCGAAATGCCTCAGCAGGTGTGGCCCCGGGCGGCAGCCGGAAAATCCAGGGGACATTGGCTGAAGTCAGCGACTTGTCGGCACTCAAAGCCACCACCGGGACAAAGCACTTCAATGCCAGTTGTTCTGAGAGGTGACCGGCGTCCCGATCCAGCGCCACAATCGCCAAGGCATGTTCGTCCATCAAGGCGTGAACCAATTGAGTCGAGGCTGCGCCCCAATTCTGCTTGCTCTCCACTGGCGTCACCACCCACCCCCGGCCAGCCGGCATTTCAGCGCGCAGTGCTGCCAGAACCTCTGGCGACTGCGCAATCTCCGCCGCATTCGGTCCAAACAGAGCCACGCGTACCGGTCCCGGCGCCAGATCCGCGGATCGCGGGCCCGCATAGCTCACCCCATCTTCTCCCACTCGCGCATACGGCGTCCCTGGCGCATCAGACGGTCCTTGCATGTCGGCAGCGTGTTGCGCCGGCGGCCGCTTCTCCATGCCCGCAAGTCGGTAGATAATCTTTCCATCGAGAACAGTTCCCAGGTACATCGGCGCGACATTCTTCTGGTTGGGATCGAAGACCATGTGCCCGGTCACCCCGTCATACTCTTCGATATCCGCGAGTGCGTCGTGAATGCGCGCGCGATTCAGACCGGCCTTGCAGATGGAGTCGAGCAACGCATTCATGGCGTCATAGGCCAGCGAAGCAAATTGCTCTGGCTGCTCATGGAAGCGAGCCTCAAAGCGGCGGTTGAAGTCAAGCCAGCGCGGGTCCTTGCGTGTCGGGTCGTATGGAAAAACGGCTTCGAAGCCCTCGGCGTCGGCGCCGGCTTGAGCCAGCAGATCGGGCCCCAGCGTGCGGTAGGAACCGAAGACGCGCTGTTTCATTCCCATGGCGCGCATTTGCCTCAGGATACCCGCCGTCTCGCTTTCATCCGCCCATAGCACAATGCCGTCAACGCGTGAGTCACGAATGATCTGCAGTTCCCGCGAAAAGTCCGTGTCGCCCGGCAGGAATTTCTGCTCAATCACCACTGGGTGGCCCAAGCGGACTGATGCACCCCGGAATTTTGGAACGCCCATTCGTCCATAGCGGTTGTTCACCCTGAGCAGCGCAATCCGTTTCAGGCCAAGCTCCGTGTAGATATGACGAGCCAGGGTATAGGCTTGCACGCGATCATCCTGCAGATCCGTGAAGTACCACGGAATATACGTCTCAGGAATCGTGGGATCGGTCGAGGCAGAATTGACGATCGGAATCTCGGCTTTAAGAGCAACTCGAAGAATAATATGAGTCGACTCGGAACTGATCGACCCGAAGATCGCCCAGTCCTGGTCGTCGTAAATCATCTTCACAGCTTCGTCCGCCGCCGAGCCCCAGATTGTTGGGTCGGTCGGGCGGCTGCTCCCATAGACTGCTTTAGCCTGCCAATTGTTGTAGTCGTTATGCACCATGAGCTTGAAGGTCTTGCCACCATAACCGCCACGCGCGTTCGCCTCATCCACGGCCATTTGCGCCCCACGCAGCATGTGCAAACCGTCCACTTGATCCGGGCTGGGATCGACGGGGCCGAAAAAGCCGATTCTCACTTCGGTGATGTCCTTGGGATCGGGAATGTCGCGGCCGGCGCCGGTGTAGATATTCGGTCCGAGATAGTTCTCGTAGTACGGTTTTTCAAACTTGGCGAACGGCCTCAAATCCTGCGGCTCACCTGCATATGGCGCCACAGTCCGGTCGCGCGGCGGTCCCGGCGGATGCTTGCCGCATTCGCACACGCCGCCACTCTGCGCCAATAGGGGCACAGCGGCGCACGCTGCCAGCGCGCAGAGCGCAATCGGTAAAACTCCATGGCGCATGATGCTTACTCCTTGCCGCTGTCGGCTTTGTCCGTCCGGAACATGGCAATCGCCTCGATCTCCACGAGCAGTTCCGGCCGGCAGAGAATCGCCTGGATGCCAGTCGATGCGGGCAGTGGGTCGAGCCCCTGATTCTTGAAGAACTCCGTGCGCTCCTCGTTGAAGGCCTCATAATCCCGTTCAATATCGCGCAGGTAGCACGTAGTGCGAGCGATATCGTGCCAAGTGCAGCCTTCGCTGGCCAGCAGTCCGGTGATGTTTTGAAGCGTGCGCCGCATCTGGCCGCGAAAGTCGCCGATGTGCACGCTTTTGCCGTTCTCGTCAATCGACGCTGTACCGGAGATAAGCAGGATCGTCAAACCATTCAGATCGATCCTCATCCCGCGTGAGAACGAGCTTGGTTTAGCGTAGGCGTGGGCTTCGTTGAGTACCTCGTGATTGGTGATAGCCCGCTTCCTTACCGGTGCGTGCGCGATGGTTTCCAGAATTTCTGCAAATGCGATCATGGCATTAGCTCCTTCCTTCTTTACCGTTGAAGAATTCCATGGCTCAGCCCCTCGGCGGTAGCAACCCATATGTCGTCACCCTGAAAGTCGATGCCAAGAATGTAGTTGTGCGCCGGCCCGCTGGTCACCGGAACCTCCGTGACGTTCCCCTTCGCATCGCGCACCGTCATCACCGGCTTATGCGAGCTGAGCGAGCGCGTGTAGACGGCCCAGCTTGCGCCATCGTAGTAAGCCAGTCCTTTATCGGTGCAGAACCAGGCATGATTTGCGTCCACGCCCTTCACGTAGTTGGTGAAGTTCGAGGGCAGTCCGCTGTCTTTCGTCAGGAAATTGTGCCAGTAGCGGCCGTCGTACCGGCTATCGCCGAAATATGTCGCCGCCCACACGATGCCATCAACGTAGCTAACCGAAGAAACGATGTCGTGAATCAGGCCTTGGTCTTTGAAAAGCACCAGTTCGTTTTCGCCGTCCGGATCGTCGTATAAGTCCCAGCGCTCGGTCTTCTGATTGAACTCAAGCAGGCCGCTGCCCCAAACGGCGAAGTAGACCTTGGTTGCGGTAGCCGAAACCCCGTAAACCCAAATTTCGCGCATGGGCGTGTTGCGCTCGTTATAGAGCGACCACTCACCAGTGTGCAGGTTGAGCCGGCAAGCGCCGGCGGCTGTGGCCACCCACACATTTTCACCTTCCACTGAAACGCCGTACACCACGTCGTTGCTCAGCCCCGAGTTCAGCTGCGTGTAACTGACGATGCGCCCGCCAGAGACCCTGCTCAACCCGCCCATAGTGCCGGCCCACACATCGCCCGTGCGTTTGTCCAAAGCCAGCGAGAGTACGGCGCGATGCGCCAGACCGTCCTTCGTCGTATAGGTCTTCCACTTTCCGCCCTCGTAAAGGCCCAGGCCGTTGTTCGTGCCCGCCCAAATCCTGTCACCATCCACCAACACTGCATACACGTGATTGTCGGGAAGGCCGTCTGCTGTCGTGTAGTTTTCAAAACGAAAGCGCGGCAATCGTGGAACGGTTACCGCTGTTGATCCGCCGCGAGGATGACTCGGGTTTGCCTGCGCGAATCCGGACCGCACCTCAGCCGCAAAAAACGCGACCGCCAGCAGCGCCATCGCAAGCCATTTCTTGTTGGCAAACTTCTTCATCGCGTCCTCAGGTATTCGATCAGGTCGTTCAGCTCGTCTTTGGTCAGGTCGTTGGTGCGCCCGTGCTTGTCCTCCGGGTTGTAAATGGTCCAGATCTCTTCGAGGGTCCGCGCCGAGCCATCGTGCAGGTAAGGTCCGGTAAGCGCAATGTTTGTTAGTTGCGGCGTTTTCAAAAGCCCGGAACTGTCGGTGGGCTTGCGTGTGCCCACGTCGAATAATTTTTGGTTGGTCCCTTTGGGGCCGCTATGGCAGTAAGAGCATCTGTTGGTCAGTGGAATCGGCTTGCCGAACTTGTCCACGTCGCGTTCGAAGAGCGCATTGCCGCGCTCCTGGGCCGGGCTGAGCTCATGGCCCGGCAGCCGCCAGCGATTGGGCCGCGGAGCAAGGCTGCGAATATACGTCACCAGATCGGTCAGCGTCAGATCGTCGTAGTTCTCCGAGCGCCAGAAGTATTTCTCCGTGCGCGGCCCGCACTCGGTGGGAAGGTTGGGGTTGCCTCCGTTCCACTTGTACGGCGCGATGTCCTTGATGTCCTCGAGCATCTTGTTGTCCACAATGTCGATTCCGAAGCCGTCCGGCTCCAGATCCCACTGCAGTCCATCGAAGGTAGAATCAATATGGCAGCTGGAGCAGCTGATTTGGGCCTGGAAGGAATAGTGGGCCGAATAAAACGTCTGTTCGCCCCGACGCAGCGCGCTGACGGTCTTTGGCCCCGCCAGAGCAATGGTCGTGGCCACGCGCAGGGTGCTTGTATCGATCACGCTGATGGTGTCGTCGAGCCGGTTGGCCACAAACAGCTTGCGTGCATCGCCGCTCAGCGCAAGCCCGCGCGGATTGTGACCCACGGGAATTCGTGCGGCCACATAATTGCCGCTGGCCGAAAGATCCTGCGCAAACGATCCGGACTCGGGCCGTGGGCGTGTGTGGATGAAGTGCAAAAGGTGCGGCACATCGATGGCCAGCACACTTTCCGAGCCGCCAAGAGTGACGTATAGACGCGAACTGTCAGGCGCGATGGCCACGCCGAACGGCTGCGAAGCGTAGCGATCCAACTCGTCGAGAGGAATCTCCACCGGCTGGCCTACGTCCGCGCCGAAGAGCGTGAGCGTGTAGGCGAACGCTCCGCCGTGTTCCAAATGCGCCAACGGCACCAGATTCTTCGGGTGAAACTCGGCCACGGCGCCAAGGCGGCCGTCGGCGGAAATGGCCAGGTGAAAGACGCCCGCGATCGAGTGCAGCGGAATGCGATCCACCACCTCCGCGCTTCGTGCATCGATCACTGTGATCTCCGACTCGGGCGGTGTGCGGTTTTCCAGGCCTGTGCGCAGCGGTGGAAGATTGGGGTAGATATGTGTCGCATAAATCCGTTTGCCATCGGGCGAGAGCGCCAGATAACTCGCGCCACGCCCTGCCAGCAGACGCTTTTCCTCTGCGCCCGTTTGCGCATCCAGAACGGCAATGTCGCTGGAGATTCGGTTGGCAACAAAGACGTATCTACCCGCCGCGTCCTCGACTACTCCGGAGGGCTCTAAGCCCACGCTCCAGGTGGCAGCGACAGTCAGTGTGCGCGTATCGATCACTGAAACTGTGTCATCCCAGGAGTTCGTGACAAAAAGCCGATCGCCCGCGCGAGAGAGCGCCATGCCGCGCGGCACGCGTCCGACAGCGACCCTTCCCATCACCTCGTAGCTGTTCGCGTCGAGCACGCGCACATCTTCACTCTGCTGGCAGAGCACGTAAAGCCTCGCATCGTCAGGCGAGAGCAGAACCTCAAGCGGCGAAGCATAGTCGAGATGCTCTCCGGTCCTGTCGCTCGCCGCTGCGCGAACCTTTCCGCCTGTCCACGGCACACCGCAGAACAGCGCCCCCGCAAGCGCGCAAAAAAACATCGCCAGACCAGCTTTTGTCCGGCTGCTTTGCGGGGCGCGGCTCATTTTGGCTCCTCCACTGTGAGCACACGGTCTACGTTCAGTTTTTCAAGTGTTTGTTCGCGCCCGCTGGGCCAATGAACGATCAGTTTGTCGATCACTGCTGCCGCTCCGAGCCCGAAGTGCAACCGTCCATCATCCTGCGACAGGTACCCCGTGCTTGCCACTCGCTCGGCGGTCCATCTCTTGCCACCGGCCAGCACTTCCACGCGCGCGCCGATCCCGTCGCGGTTGCTTTTTGCGGCGGGGCCGGGAGCTGAATTTCGATCGCCGGGGCGCATGGCGCCCACGAGCTTCACTTCGATCCAGTGACCCGTGTCAGTGGAGACGTTATGAAAGAGCTTGCCCTCTGCGCCCAGATTCACCAAGTAGGCATCGACCTTGCCATCGTTCATGTAGTCGGCGAAGCAGGCCCCGCGCGCCACTGTCCGCTCTTCCATCACCGAACCGGCATCGCGCGAAACATCCTGGAACCGGCCGTTCCCCAGCCCGCGGAACAGCGTGTGTTCCTGCGGAATCAAGTGAATCAGCCCGCCATGGAAGACGAGAATGTCGAGCAGCCCATCGTTGTCAAAGTCGCAGACCCCCGAGCCCCAACTCACGTACTGCGCGTCGGTCTGCGAGATGCCGTTGGACGCGCCCTCGTCTTCAAAGCCAGCTTTGGTAGCGTTCGACTGCGCGGCGGATGGCCCGCCCGTCGGGCCTCCTAAGTTTTTCAGAAATCGGTTATAGTTCCCGTCGCTCACCCAGAGATCAAGCACTCCCCGGCCCCCGAAGTCGGCAAACACAGGTCCCATCGACGAAGTCGCCTCGCCATTTTGTCCGTAGGCCGTCCCGGTCTCGGTGGCAATCTCCTCGAACGTTCCATCGTGCTTGTTATGAAAGAGGAAGTTCTCCGTCCGGTCGTTGGTCACGTAGATGTCGTCCCAGCCATCGTTGTCGAAGTCTGCCGCCGTCACTCCCATCGTCCGGCCCACGTAAGCGCCAATGCCCGACTTGTCCGACACGTCGGTAAATGTTCCATCGCAGTTGTTATGGAACAGCATGTTGGTTTCGCCTTCGTAGTCGAGCGGCCCGGGATAGTTATCCGCGGCATAATAGTTGCGATATTTGGGATCGAACTTGACATAGCGGCCGACAAACAGATCGAGGCAACCATCCTTGTCGTAATCGAGCCAGGTGGAGCTGATCGCCCATCCATCCACCTTGATGCCGGCCTTCTCGGTCACGTCGGTAAAGTGGCCGTTGCCGTCGTTGTGATAAAGGACGACCTTGCCGTAGCCTGTCACCAGCAGGTCTTCGTAGCCGTCATTGTCGTAGTCCGCCGCCGTCACCGCGATCGAATACATGTCCGGGCTCAAGCCCGATTGATCGGTTACGTCTGTGAAGTGGCCGTTGCCGTCGTTGCGATAGAGGTGATTGTGCGGAGCCGGGTTGGGCTTCTCCTTTAACGGATAGGGGTGCATCGAATCGTCCAGCGGCCTGCCGCTCACCACGTAGAGCGATGGACGCCCCGAGTTGTTGTAGTCGAACCAGACGCAGCCCGCTCCCGTGCCCTCCAGCAACGATCCCAGCTTTGCCGACCCGAAGCTGTGCGTGAACTCAATACCCGATTTGTCCGTCGCGTCTTCAAAGCGTATGGCGGACCGGAGTGGCTCCTGAGCACTGGCAGCCGTCGCTTCCACGGGTACGCTTGGCGGCGCTGGCGTTGTTTGCGCGACAGAGGCGGACCTCGTCATTGCCAGCGCGCCGAAAAGTGCAACAAGAACAGCAGTTTTCATTTCAGTTGCCTCCCGGCGCTGCCGCAACAGCCTTTGCGCCGGTCAAATCCACTGGTACGGTCGTTCGCATCAGCACGGCTGGCACGCGATTCTCCGAGGCGCGTTCCGGCCCCGCGTGGCAGCCCACGCAAATGCGCTGTTCCCCGCCGCGAGCCCAGAACCATCCGTGCTCCTGCCGCAGAACAGTGCCTTTGAAGTCGAGCAGTTCAAACCGGATCGGCCGGTCGGCCGGCACCTTCACGAAGAACGATCCGTCCTGCTCAACCGGCGCCGTTCCCATCGCGATTGCGCGGCCCGCGGTGTCTTGCGCCTCCAGCCGCACCGACACGGGCTTTCCCCTCAAATCCCCTTCGCGGCTAACCCGCGCGTCCAATGCGAGAAGGTTCGCGTAGTCCCATGGGTGCAGTCCTGATGGATGCCGATTGGGCCGCGCGCGCGGGGCAATCAGTACAGGCTCAACCAGATCCTCTCCGCTCCTCGCCAAAACGGTGTCCATCTCAGCCGAGCCTGGCGTCCACATCTTGATCGCATATCTCGCGTCTGTCGCCGCCCGCGCACTCAGCAACCAAGCTCCTGAAGCGGTTTCGGCAATCGCGCCGTCGTAGGTGCCGCGCGGCGATTGAACCGGCGCCTCATGCGCCATCGCCGAGGTGAAACGAGCCAGCGACATTCCGTGGGTAAAGATCACGTCCCCCGATGCCAGTTGCGTTCCGCCCCAGCGCGCGCGCCCATGATCGCAGCGCACGGACTCTACACCCGACCCGTCGGCATAAACCAGATACATCTCCGGCGTCGACCCCTTGCCCAGCGGAAAACCGGCTTCAAACAGAATCCGCCCGTCGCGCAGCACGTCCGCGGGGAATGTGCTGGTCCGCGTGTACGCAAGCGGCAACATCCCCGGCCCCGCCGTCGGATTCAGGAACTTGGGAGTCGGATGTCCATCTTCGCCGGACTGCAATTGAAATCCCGCTGCCGTCCGCTGCGCCCAGACCATTCGCCCGCCCGGCAGATAGAGGGGACGCTCAGCATCCGTCTCCGTGGCCATCACCTGTCGCACGGAGTGATCTTTGAGGGCAAGTTCCCAAATCTGCCAAGGATCGCCCGCTGACCGCTTGCCGGCAAACAGCACCGTATGGCCATCGAACGAAACGTTCGCGTCCGCTGAAGCTGCAAAGCCGGTCACCAGCGGCTCTGCCTTGCCGGCGTGGACAAGCAGTAGTTGCGCTCCCTCGGGGAATCGCTCCTGCCCACGCAACGCTGCCAGCGGTTGGTAGGCGGGAGCGGCGGTCACAATAAAATCCGGAGGAACCTCCCGCGCCGCATCAGGCGTGAGCCCACAGACTGGAGAAAGGATCAACGCAACCGGCGCCGCAACCGCCAGCGCCGCAAAGGGCAACCTCATGCCACCGCCTCCTCGAGACGGAGGCCGGCATTTTCGCGCTGTTCCAGCTTCTCTTCGGACAGCGACGTTCCGCGCAGTGCAATCCACGGCTCGAGCATCGCCATCATGGTCGCGAACCCCTCAAAGTCCAGAGACTGTTCGCCGTCGCTCCATGCATTGTCTGGATCAGGGTGCACTTCGACAAGAAGGCCATCCGCGCCGGCGGCGATTCCGATGCGCGCCAGTGCCGGAACCAGTTCGCGATGTCCGGCCGCATGGCTGGGATCGGCAATAACCGGCAAATGTGTGATCTGCTTGAGCAGCGAAATACCGGCGGCATCGAAGGTGTTGCGCATCGCCGTCTCAAACGTGCGAATGCCGCGCTCGCACACCATGACGTTGGGGTTGCCGTTGCTCAGGATCACTTGTGCCGAGCGCAGGAGATCGGCGATGGTCGCCATCATGCCGCGTTTCAGCAGAATCGGCCTGCCGGATCGCGCTGCTGCCTCCAGCAGCGTGTAATTCTCCATGCTCCGAGACCCGATCTGTAGGATATCGGCATATTCGGCGACCAACGGGACGTCGTCCTCCGACATCACCTCGGTCACAATGGCCAGCCCGGTTTCCTCGCGCGCCGCGGCGAGCAGTCTCAGGCCTTCGCGACCCAGCCCTTGAAATGAATAAGGAGAACTGCGCGGCTTGAACGCGCCGCCACGCAGAACACGCGCCCCTGCGCTGCGCACGTGATAGGCGGTGGCCATGAGCTGGTGCTCGGTTTCCACCGAGCACGGACCCGCCATGGTGACGAACTCGTCCCCGCCGACAGCAAGATCGCGCACCCGCACAATCGTCCGCTGGCGCCGCGCGCCTAGCAGAACATCGGGGGTCTCGGCAAACCTTTCTTGCCAGCTTTCACGCACCCTGAGCGCTCCATCTGGCCTCCAGTTCTCGGGGAAGCGTCAGTCTACCGCGATCGTTTGAGAACCGCCTCAATCGAAAGGTGGATACGCGCAGGTGCCCCGCGGCGTCCGATGCCGCATTCGGAGGAACATCCAATCGATTGTGTGCGATAGATTTGGACAGCTTGGCCCGAATTATGACCGCGCCATCGGGGGCGGACGATAACCAAATGCCGCGTCCACTTGGGCCGCGACGCCCAGCGCGATCTCATCCTCGAAGGGCCGCGTGACAATCTGCACGCCGATCGGCAACCCCTCGGGTGAGGCGCCCACCGGAACCACTGCGGCCGGGCAAGCCAGCGCGTTGAACCACTGCGTGTACCGCATGGCATCAAGGTAATCGACGGACCTGCCATCGATCGTCCAGGTGCGTTCGTTATGGCGAAATGCGGGAATGCTGGCCACCGGGCAAAGCAAAACCGGGTATTCACTCATCTCGGCCAGTGTCTTCGCGCGCAGCAGGTCCAACTCGGCCCACGCGTTGAGTAACTCCATCGCGCTGAGCGGCCCGGCAGCTTCCGCGATTCCCAGGAACTCTTTGAAAATGGGGCTGAGCTTCCCACGCTTGCCGCGAATCTCTGGCTTATAGAACATGGCCCCGCACTGCACAAAGAACTTCCACCACAATTTGCGCAATGGCTCCAGCGTCCTCGGGCGAAACGGCTCCACGCGAAAGCCGACGTCACGAAGCGCTCGCGCAGCGTCGCTCACCGCGGCGCACGTCTCCGGCGTCACTGGAACAAGGCCATCGTCCTGGAAGAACCCGATCGCGTTCGCTCGCAATTCATCGGGGCTCGGGTCTCTTAGCGTAACGGGAGGACTCACGGGGTCCAACGGATCCTGTCCGCTGAGCGCTCGAAACAGCAGCGTAACGTCGCCCATTGTGCGGGCCATCGGTCCGATCGCACCGAGGATCGAGAACGGACCCACGCATGGCGGCAGATGCCCTCGTCCCGGTATCCGTCCCGGCGTCGGTTTCAGCGAACAGATTCCCGTAAAATGCGCTGGCACTCTTACGGAACCTCCGCTGTCACTGCCGAATCCCGCTGCGGACATTCCCGCCGCGATGGCTGCCGACTCGCCGCCGCTCGATCCGCCCGGCGAGCGGTCAAGGTCCCATGGATTGCGCGTGCGCTCATGGAGCAGGTTCGCGGTCTCATACGCCATCAGAAACTCCGGGCAGTTGGTCGTGCCCAGAATTACCGCTCCTGCTGCGCGCAGCCGCGCCACAACGACGGCATCCTCCGCCGGAACTTCGCCTCTGTGCAGCAGGCTGCCGATCTCGCATCGGTAACCCGCGGTCGCAATCGACGACTTGATGGTCACCAGCAAACCATGCAATGCGCCGCGCCGTTCTCGCACCGCATCGAGCTGCCGAGCCTGTGCGCGCACACGCTCTGCATCGAAGTCGGCAAATGCGTTCAATTCCGGATTCAGCCGTTCGATCTGCTGGATATGAGCTTCGGCTAGCTCAGTCACGGAAATCTCGCCCGTGCGAACCAGCTCAAGCTGATTCTCCGCCGGGGCCAACACCAGATCGTTCATTGCTGCGTTCCGGGCGCCAATAGCGGCGTTCCGATCTCTGGTGGCGCCGAAGGCAACAATTGATAGTTGAATCGATACGATCGCACCGGCTCGCCCGCATCGAACCGGTCGTTCCAATTCAACCGGTAGTCGAGCGAGGCTGCATCGTCGGGATGCTTCTCGCCCGCCGGATAGGGATAAGTGCTCATGCCATGGAACGGCATTTGCGCCACTGTGAATGGCGATGCATCCCACCAATCCATGTCTTTTACGAACCCATTAGCGTAGAAAAGGTAATCGCGTTTCCAATGTGCGGGCAAAGCGGGCAGATTCTCCGCGTCGAATTCCGCCGCAATCTCCTCGCCACTGCCAAACACAACAAACCTGTCGTCGATGTTCTCGAGCAGTGGGGTCACGTCGCCAAAGTGCGTATAGTTTCCTCGCTCGCGTTGAAAGGGTCCGGTTAGGCTCACAAGATTGTAGTCGTAATCCAAGTCACCCGGACTCGCGCCTTCAATCTGCTTTGGATAGCCGCGGAAGTGCATCTTTGCGCTGGCCAGAGGAATCTCCGTTGTCCGCGTCTGCGCTCCCACGCTCTGATCGATCAAGACCTGGTCCCAGAAAATTTGCAGGTTCGTCATCAGACGAATGCGCTGCGTTCCCGCCGGAAGCTTGCCCGTCAGGTCCACCACGATCGTCCGCTCCAACCCTGCCGGAAAGCCCGCGTCGCCGGGAATTCGCTGCCACGTGCCATCCGGGAGCTGCGCTTCAACGTACGGCGGAATCTCCTTCAATCCCGCCTGCCACGCGGAATAGAGCGAAGTCGCACTGAAGTAGTTCACGTAGCCGGTCATCAGCAGCCGCAGCGGTGCGTCCGCTTTGATCTGACCAAGGTCAAGTGTCAGCGCGTGCAGGTTGGCAAACCCGTCGTATGGCAGCGCCGTGAATCCGCTGGCGAATACGTGATCCCGGCGGGTTAATTTGTCGAGCACATCCCGTCCCTCGCCATCCCACGCTCCGACTGGCGGGCGTGTTTCTTTACTCGCCACCACGCGCCCCGAGGCAAAGGGCGGATCGTCGAGGAATCGCTCGTCAGGATTCACCTCCACATCTTCCGGATGATCGACCGCGACCATTCGCAATTGGTCGATGTAGTTCACCTCCTCCATCGGCTCCATAAAGCGCACACTGATTTTGCCGGCCACCAGCGCGAGATTCACGCCGTCAATCTTCACCCATTCGCCGGGATTCGGCGTATTCCGCCGCGTGGGCGTGAACCAATGGCCCACCACAGCCGCTCCAATCACGTCGGTGACGAATTTGTAGCGATGCCCGTCCCACGCGAACAGCACAGGACACGAGCTGCCGCGACGGTCCACCTCCTTCATCGCAATCACTCGCTGTTGAGGCAGATCGATCTCGTCCTGCAACACGCCCGTGGGCCACAAGATTCGGAGCAGATCGATGCCCGGCGCCTGCCCGAGGCCCACAAGAATCTGCGGCGGAGCCTGCGTTTGGTAGCCCGACGCGCCCGCAAGCTCCCACTTCTGCCAAAGTCCGTTGGCAAACACTTCCACCTTCACACCCAGCGCGGTCTTGTTGTCCGCAAAACCGGTCAGGTCGAGGCGCACAAAGTGGTTCTTGTTTGCGCCTACATTGCGCAGCAGGACAGGAGGCGCATTCTCCTGGGTCACGATCAGATCAGGCGCGCCATCGCCGTCCACGTCGGCAGCAATCAGTCCGCGCGGCGCCGCCAGCCGCGCGCCGTCCAGGCCCAGCGCATAGCTCACATCTTCGAAACTGCCATCGCCGCGGTTGCGAAAGACCTTCACCCGCGGACCGGCCTTTGTCTCCACAATCGCCGCCAGGTCGATCCAGCCATCGTTGTCGATGTCAATGGGCGTCAGACCCCATCCGCGCGCTGCGTCTCCGAGCGGCAGCGTAACGCGTTCAAAGCGTCGGCCGATGTAATCCGGCCCCTCGACGTTTCGCCACAACGTGAGTCCCGGTGCACCAGCATGCGTCACCGCAATGTCCATCCAGCCATCTTTGTTGTAGTCGAGTACCGCAATGCCAACTGTTGGCGAAAGCTTCACATTCGCGTACAGCGGCTGCTTGAGATACTTGCCTTCGCGCGGATTCACATAAATCAGCGGCGAAGGTCCATCGCCTGTCACCGCAAGATCCACGGCGCGATCGTTATTGAAATCGGTGAGGATTGCTGCCGCGGTCTTGCCGCTTCCACCCAGCCCGGTCGGCTCCGTTTGCTCAGTGAACGTCCCGTCGCCATTGTTGCGCCACAGAACATTCGGCGCATCGCCCGGCTTCAACGGCGCGCCGGTCAGGAGCAGGTCCAGATCGCCGTCATGGTCATAATCCACAAACGTAATGCCCGATGGGCGATTGCGCGGCAAAAGTCCCGATTGCGCCGTAACGTCCTTGAATTGCCCGTGACCGAGGTTGTGAAATAGAAGTACGCGGCCCTCGAGAGCCACAGCCAGATCGTTCAATCCATCGCCGTCGTAATCGCCAACAGCGCATGCCACCGCGTGGCCGCTCGCCCCCAGCCCCATTGCCGCCGTATCCAGTTCCTCAAAGCTGCCGCCGCCACGATTGTGCAGGATGCGTATGGCCTGCGCGCCTGCTTGCATCAGCACCAGATCCATCTGCCCTGAGCCCATCGCGTCGATCATGCATGCCCCGCCGGTCGTCGTCCACGACGAAGCGCCTGCAGAGCCGGGCGCAACTATTGGCTGTGCCACAAGCCGGACCGGAATCATCGCGTGTTGGATCGTTTCCGGCTCTTTGACTGCCGTCACCGTCGAATAATGCCCCTGCTCGCCGTAAGACAGCCCCAGCGCCGATGAGATCTTGATGCTCGTCAAATGTTGAAACCGCGCAAAGTGTTCCTTCGCCTCTGCTGTGTGGCCCGTGCGTTGCAGCGACCTCGCCAGAGCGAACTCAGCCGAAGCGTGCAGAGGGTTAATCTCCAGTGTCTTCTCGAAGGTTGCAATCGCCTTGTCGAACTGCCGCATCTCCTGGTAGCAGGCGCCTTCGAAATACCACGAGTCTGCATCTCGGGGATCGAGCTTCACCACCTCTTGAAAGCTGGCCAGCGCATCCGTTAGCTCATTACCCCCATGCTGCGCCAAACCCAGGTTGTACCATGCCTGGGCGCTGGCCGGGTCAAGTGCAATGGCCTGCTCGAGCGCTTTCTTGGCCTCGTCCAGCTTCTGCTGCGCCAAGAGCGCAATGCCTTCATTGACGGATGCCTGCGCCAGCCTCGGGTCCTTCTTGAATGCTTCGGCAAAGCTCTCCGTGGCACGCTCGGTGAACTGCTGGCCCATCAGCGCCACGCCTCGATTGTTCAACTGGATCGCTTCGGCGTCGAAGTGCTTCTGCGGCGCGCAGAGTGCCGGAATGCCGGCAAGAACTGCAAGCGCGCACAACCCAGTTCCCCGCATCGTTCTTCCACTCACGGATGCAACTCTCCCCTCATCACGGAACCATCCAGTGTACGCGAGCAAGAGACCCTGCGGCAGAGCGGCTCACACCATGCAAGCAAGATTGGTCGAGCGTTCAATTTATACTTCTCCTGTGCTTGCACCCAAAAATCAAGAGGGCGGGTGGGGATTTCCCGCGCAATCTCCCACGTCCGCCGCGCGGCGCCGCATCGGCGTCGTCACCACCTCGCGCGCCGACTACAGCCATCTCTACTGGCCCCTTCGTGAGCTTGCCGGCAATCCTGCGATCGAGCTGGGCGTGTTCGCTCTTGGGCCCCATCTCTCGCCGCAATTCGGAAACACGCTGCAGGAGATCGAGCGCGATGGCTTTCCCATCCAGGCGCGCATCGAGTGCCTGCTTAGCTCGGACACTGACACCGGAATGGCCAAGACGATTGGCTTGGCCATTTTGGGCCTTGCCGATGCGCTCACTGCGTGGCGGCCGGATCTACTGCTGCTCATCGCCGACCGCTACGAAATGCTCGCCCCTGCCTCGACGGCTCTGGCTCTGCGTATTCCGATAGCCCACATCGAAGGCGGCGAGGTGAGCCAGGGCGCCATCGACGACGCGGTGCGCAACGCTTTGACCAAGCTCGCGCACATCCACTTCACTTCGACTGAAACCGCACGTCGCCGCGTCATCGCTATGGGCGAAGAGCCTTGGCGTGTGCACCGCGCTGGAGCGCCCTCGCTCGATCACCTGCGCCGCTCTAAGCTGCTCGATCGCGCGGCTCTGGAGACTCGCCTGGGCCTATCGCTCGTGCCGCCCACGCTCGTTGCCGCATGGCATCCCGTCACCATCCTGCGCGACACCAACGCCGAAGCGGATGCCTTCTTCGCCGCGCTCAGCCATGCGCCGGGTCAAATCGTCTTCGTTTACCCCAATGCCGACGCCGGCGCCCTCGCGCTCATTGAGCGCGCCCGATCTCTTGCGGCAATGCGCGCGCACACTCACGTCTTCGTCAACCTTGGCGCTGTTACCTATTGGAGTCTGCTCAGGCACGTCGATGCGCTTGCAGGCAACTCCTCCAGCGGCATCATGGAGGCGGCATCCTTCGCTCTCCCTGTTGTCAACGTGGGCATTCGCCAGCAGGGTCGTGAACGCGCCCGCAACGTGATCGACGTGCCCGCTGAAACTTCCGCCATCCGTGACGCGCTCGATCGCGCTCCCAGTCCTGCCTTCCGCGAGAGTCTTGCCGGTATGACCAATCCCTACGGCGACGGCACCGCAGCTCAGACCATTGCCCGTGTGCTGGCTTCTGTTCAGCTGGACCGCCTGCTGGTCAAGCAGCCCGCGCCGCTTTCATCACCTGCCGAATCGGCGCAACTGGAACGCTCATGACCGCGCGCATCCCCCTCTCGGCCCCTGACATTTCCGAGGCGGAGATCGCTGCAGTCACCACCGTTTTGCGCACGCCGTACCTCAGCCTGGGCCCGGAGCTCGCGGCTTTCGAAGCGGATCTGGCCGCCTATCACGGCGTGGACCACGCGGCGGCCGTCAGTTCCGGCACTGCCGGCCTCCATCTGGCGTTGCTAACGCTTGGAATTGGCGAGGGCGACGAGGTGATCCTTCCTTCTTTTACCTTCGTCGCCGTGGTCAATACGGTGCTCCAGGTGCGCGCCACGCCCGTCCTTGTCGAGATTGATCCCGTCACGCTCAATCTCGACCCTGCTGCTGTGGAGTACGCCATCTCTCCGCGCACGCGTGCCATTCTTGCTGTTCATACGTTCGGCATTCCCGCGCAGATGGACGTACTCAAGGAACTTGCGGATCGCCATCATTTGGCCCTGATTGAAGACGCATCCGAGGCCATCGGTGCGCGCTTCGATGGGCGTATCGCCGGCAGCTTCGGCGATCTCGCTGTTCTCGGTTTCTACCCCAACAAGCAGATCACCACCGGCGAGGGCGGCGCGGTGTTGACTGGCAACCCAGCACACGCCGCACGCCTGCGCCGGCTCAGAAATCAGGGCCGCGATTCAAGCGTCGATTGGCTAGACCACGCCGAGCCGGGCTACAACTATCGACTTTCGGAGTTGGCTTGCGCTCTTGGCCGCGTTCAGTTGCAGCGGATCGATGAAATCCTCGCTCTCCGTCGTCAGGCCGCCGAGCGTTACGATACGCTCCTTGCGGGCATTTCCGGCCTCGAGCGCCCTCCAATCTCGCTCCCCCGCCGCGAGCTCAGTTGGTTTGTCTATGTCGTCCGCCTGCCCGAAAGAGCCGGCCGCGTTCGAGTGCAGGCTGCGCTCTCCAAGCAAGGCATCGCAACCGGCCGCTACTTCGCGCCCATCCACCTGCAACCGGCTTGGCACTCATGTTGCGGGTCCAAAGAGGGCAATTTCTCTCTCACCGAATCCATCGCGCGCCGCACCCTGGCCCTGCCGTTTTTCAACCGCATCACAGCCGGCCAGCAGCAGGAAGTAGCAGACGCACTTCGCGCGGCAATCATCTGCTCTGCTTGAATTGACCGCTCTGGCCGTTAGTTTGAATTGTCCACATGCGGAGCCTTCGCCGGCTTCTGACGACAAGATTTCAGGTAGGCAATTAGATCCTTTAGCTCGTCCGGCTCAAGATCGTCTCCAAAGGCCGGCATCACTTTGCTGCCGTAAACGATCTGCTGCCGCAACGCTGCTTTCGACTTCCTTCTTCCCACGGCCGAGAGATCGGGCCCCTTGTGCCCGCCAACGCCTCCTATGCTGTGACAGTGCTGGCATCCGCTCTCGCTGAAGACTGCTGCGCCATGTGCTCGCTGATTTCGCGAGGATGCAAGTGCGAATGAAGAGAAAGCCAGAATACCGACAGCAACGAACAGCGGCACTCTCATTGACCAGTCCCGCCGCCATGCGCATTGCTATCCGCCGTCACGTTGCTATGTATATGCCAGGGAACGCTCTCCGAGGTCACCTCAGGATGCTTGCTCAGAAACTCCAGTGCATAGGTGTTTGCCGTCGGATCGTCCTTCTGGTCTGCAAAGGCCGTGGCCTCGCGTGCAGCCTCTTCCTTCATCCCCAGGCGGCGATACACGATGGAAAGGATGTAATGCGCGGCTAGGTCGTCGGGATCGATGGATTGCACCGTCTCGTACTCAGTTCGCGCCTCTTGATATTTGTGCTGTTGATAGAACGAGAAGCCCAGTTCCCGATGCGCATCGCGAGAGCGGGGAAACTGCGTAATCACGTCGAGCAGATCGGCGATTGCAGCGTCAGGATGGCCTTGAATGCGGTCTACCAGCGCCAGATAGTAAAGCGCGCGCGCGTTGTGCGGAGCAAGCTGCAGCGCCTTCTCCAGATTGGTCCGCGAACCGTCGTAGCGTTGCCACGAAAAATCTGCGATGGCCACATTCGTGTAGGCATCCGCATAATCCGGGCGCAACTGAGCTACTTGCTCGAAGGCGCGCGCGCTCTCCGCGTACTGCTGCGCGTCCAGCAATCCGATGCCATAGTTGTTCCATCGCATCCACACCGGATTGTCCGCGGGATCGGGCGGCGTCGCAGGATTGGAGCCTAGCGCCAGCGTCCGCGTGCGCGATGTCATCTCCACCTCCGGCAGTTCATAGTGTTTGCCCATGCCGAAGTCGATGAAGTGCTGGTTAAAGCGGCGATAGTTGACCTTGGCGGTGATGGTAATCGGCCCGGTTGCATTCTCCGAGACTTTGAACTGATAGCGCACGATCTGCGAGCGGCCTGACGCAACAGTGTTGTTATACGGAATTACTCTCGTGTCCCACACCTGATGCAAATCATTCAGCGTCCCGCGAACATTTACCAGCCGATTCGTAAAGCTGTGCGCTGTAGGATCGAGCGCACCGTCTGGCCCAACCGCGCCAGAGTCCATCAACGTCTTGCCTGCCGCATCCTTGGCCTCGAACTCGACCCAGCATTCGTAGAAGTCCCGCTGCTCAGGCACGAGTGTGTGCCCAATTCCTTTATTCTGAATCACTACGGAAACCGTCAGAACATCCCCGGCGGCGATGTCGAAAGGCTCGGTTCCGAGAGGCGCAATCAGCCTTCCGCCATTGCGCTCGATTCCGAACAGATCGACGTTGAGGACCCCATTCTGCAAAAAAGCAATGGTCTTTTGCAGTTGCTCATCGTAGCCGTAATACTTCGATAGCGCAGTATTCGCGCCCAGCCAGCGGTGCGACATCAACTTGCCCTGTTCCGTTCCATAATCCGGTTGCTCGATCGTCTCCTCAGCCATGTGGCAGGTTTGGCACGTGGATACCTGCGGTTTTACGTAGAACGGGAGCGGGGACTGCTTGGCGAAGGAAGCCTGTTGCCACTCGTCGGAAAGAAAAATTGCACGTTGCCACTTGTAGCCATTCAACATTTTGGGCAACGCGGCCTTGTGACAGGCGCCGCAGAATTCACTGGTACGATAAAAGTCCTTCATCACGGCCTGGGAGTGGCGATCGAGATGAGCCAGAATCTCCTTATCCGGAACTTCGCCGTAGATTGGCTTGCCATCGGCATCCACCAGCACCGCCGGCACGCCCATCACGTAGCTGCCGGTGCCGCGCTCATCCACCTTCTGGATGGAGTGGCAGACCGAGCACGTGATGCCGTCCCCATCGAACTTCCGATTCACCGGCGAGTTCTCAGTCATCGCGCCCGAAGTCAAGGCAATGGGATTGTGGCAGCCTTCGCAGTGGCGGGCATATTCGATCCCTCTTCCGTGGATCAGCAGGTTAACGTTCTTGACGTACCAGGGCGCTCGGAAAGAGTTCGCGTGCGCCGATTGGCGCCATTGCGCGTATGCCGCCTGGTGGCAGTGGCCGCAGTACTTTGCTGTGAGAAAGCTGTTCGGATCGATGAACTCTCCCGTATCCGTCGTGGCATTGGAAGGAAGAAACGGCTTGTCCGCCCCAAATCGGTAGTTGTAATACGAGACGACGCTCCGCGAATATTGCGAGCGCTGTGCTGCAGGGTCGTCGACAGCGTAAGCAGACCGTGTCCGCCACGCCATCAAGCCACACACAATTGCGCTCATCAGCAGAACACTGCTGACATGACGCAGAATTCGATCAGCGAAGGTTCGGGGAAGCATCGCGCCCCTCATTTTACGGATCGACAATTCAACTGGCATCCACCGAAAGGTTGAGGCAGAAAACCCAGAGATAGGAAGCTTCCCCCCTGCCGTAGGCAGGGTTACGCCTGTTGCTGGATGGAGTCCCGCCTCAACCGAAAGTTGGTTGTCCTTTGCGGGCGCGGCCTGTCATTCTCCAGTAGTTTCTTCCCCGATCCAACTGCGAGGTCACCGTGCAGCGCAAATCTCTTCTGTTGTTAACTTTTCTTGTGACTTCCGCATTCCTTCCGGCCCAGGATGGATTCTTTAGCCAATGGAAGAGACGCGCCAGCGCGACCCAGTCCGTGCAGCCCGCATGGCCGCCGCCGCTCGTCACCACTTACGTGGGCCTCATCCAGGTGGCGCGAACCGATTTCATCCGTCAGACCGCTCCAAACCACACGGAAACCTGGAACCTGGATGGCGGCAAGGGCCTCAACCTTATCCCGCTTGCGAATACGGAGTTGGACGTCAATCTCCCGCCCTATCTCGTCCACAGTGTTCCCCCGGTGATCAACGGCGCAGGCGATATGTCTTTCGTATTGAAGTATCGCTACCTGAGCGGAAGCGCCAATCATGGAAATTTCGATCTCAGCGCCTTTCTCGCTTCGACAATCCCCACCGGCAGCTACAAGAACGGCGTCCTCGATCCAACTGTCTCTCCGAATGTCGGGGCCGGCAAGGGTATCGGGATCTTCGACGTGCAGAGTACGCTGGGCGCAAGCATGCCCGTTGCAGACACGGTGAAACTGGGACGGACGATCGTGTGGAATACCGCGATTCAAGCGCACATTGCCAAGTATTTCTGGCCGGAGGCCGAGTTCAACGCGACCTATTTCAAAGGCGGGCCGAACGACGGCAAGGTTCAGAATTTTGCCACTCCAGGATTGTTGTTCGCTCGAAAGTTCCACTCCAAGGAAGCCGGCAGCCGCCTCGGAATCTGCGTTGGCGCCGGCGAGCAGATCGCCACCAGCCACTTTCACAGCTACAACCATGAGATCGCCGTGACTACGCGCCTGCTCTTCTAGTCAGCGGCACTCCCCGCCCGCGGTGCCACACCGGGCGAGATTCCGCTTCCCTGCCCTTCGGTGATCGTCACAATCCGGTCCACGCCCGGCACGGTGAAATGCTCGACCCTGCCGCTGGGCCAATGTACCTCGATGTCATCGACCTTTGTCGACTGGCCCAAGCCGAAATGCGGTCTTGGATCGTTGGTTGAAGCGTAGCTGCCGCCGCTCAGCACATCCCCGCGTTGCTTCATGCCGTTCGTGGTCACATACACCGTGGCGCCCACAGCGTCACGGGGACTTTTGGGTCCGCCCACCAGCTTCAACTCTAGCCAATGGTTCTTGTCCGGGCTCACGTTGCGCAAGAGCACCGGGTGGCCATCGATCACATTGATCACCACGTCCATCTTTCCGTCGTTGAACAGATCGCCGACGGCCATTCCCCGCCCACCGATGACGTCGGCCAGCCCCGAACCTTCCACGGCCGGCACCGCTTCGAACTTCTTGCCGCCGATGTTGTGGAAGAGCATCGGCCGCTGGGCCCAACTTGTCCCCCACGGGTGCTGATCCACCTGCGGATAAACGTGCCCGTCGGCCATCATCAAGTCTTTCCACCCGTCGTTGTCATAGTCGAGGAAGGCGTCACCCCAGCCAAGAAACGGCACTGAAATCTCGGCGATTCCCATCTGGTAGCTGACATCCGTCATGTTCCCGTCGCCGTCGTTGCGGTAAAGCACCTTGTAGTCATCGGAGAAAGTCGTATTGAAGATGTCTTCCATGCCGTTGTTTTCAAAGTCTCCTGCCGCAATGCCCATCGAAGCGGTTTCTCGCCCGGCTTCGTTCAGCGCATAGCCCGACGAGTAGCTGTCGTCCTCAAACGTCCCGTCCCCTCTGTTGATATAGAGATAGTTTGGCGTGGAGTCATTGGCTACCAGCAGATCCACCTTGCCATCGTTATTGATGTCCACAAACAACGAGCTCAGCCCGTAGTAGCCTGGCGTATCGGCCACACCCGCCTTCACGCTCACATCGGTAAACGTTCCGTCGCCATTGTTGTGGAACAGATGATCCGGCTCTCCCTTCAGCCCTCTTGGACCGCAGTTCACCGGCACGCCGCGAAAGGTGCAGAACGTATCCGGCACGCCGTTCTCCCCGCCCGACGGCAAATGGTCGCGCTCGAAATGGACGTATCCCGGCACAAACAAATCGAGGCGCCCGTCGCCATCGTAGTCGCCCCATGTCGCGCCAGTCGACCAGTTCCCCAACTGCACGCCCGCCTTTTCCGCAACATCAGTGAACGTTCCATCGTGATTGTTGTGGTACAGGCGGTTCTTTCCCCAGTTGGTCACGTAGATGTCCGGCCATCCGTCGTTGTCGTAGTCCGCGATAGCCACGCCAACCCCCCAGCGGTCGTTCGTTACGCCAGCCTTAGCCGCCACGTCGGTAAAGGTCCCGTCGTGGTTGTTATGGAACAGCGCCGCGTGGGGCGGCGTCTCCTTGCCGTCCAGCGCATCGAAGGTCGAGCCGTTCACCACATAAATATCAAGCCAGCCGTCGTTGTCGTAGTCGATCAAGCCCACGCCCGATCCGTTGGTCTCGATGATGTACTTCTTGTCTTTCGTCCCCATCTTGTGGGTCCAATGGGTCAGTCCTGCCGGCTCCGATATGTCCTCGAAGATCACCGGCCCGCTCGGCACAAAGCCGCCCGCAGTGATCGGCCGGTGTTGCTCGTCGAACTGGGCCGGGCGCGGAGGCCCGCTACTCGTTCCGCCCGATAACGGCTCCTGTGCCGCCTCGGCGGTCGTTGGAGTTTGTTGCCCAGAGGTGGGAGTGGCTGAATTTGTGACTTGCGCGGAGGCCAACGCGGGAATCCCTCCCGCCAGCAGTCCGCAGAGAGTGGCCGTGCGCAGTGACTCGAACATGGCAGCAAGTATACGGGGCGAGATTGAAGGAAGTATCAATCAAAAGTTGGAGGGAGCCACCGAGCCGAACCCGGCAAACAACCGCTATAGACACCACTTGCGAACGCTTGGGCTCCCTTCGTAACCCTCCCCTTCGCAATCCGTCAACCCCGCCGCTATCGGTCGCCCACTTTATAGGGGATCCCAAACCGGCCAATCTGGATCAATGTCTTTTCGCCCGGCGGCCAGATGTGCAGGCTCTCTACCCTGCTTGAGCCCGGAATCCTGTGCGCATCCGTGGTCCCCACCAGCGCTCCGGTCGCCGCCTGGTTGAAATGAACAGTCAGCGTATCTCCGCCGTCTTCCCGGTTCCATCCAAAGGCATACTCGCCCGGCTTCAGCTTAACGCTTCCAATCTCGACCGGTGCTTGCACGATCAGGTAGTGCGAATACTTGCCTTCCGCCGAATAGCCCGCCGTAATCAGCACCACCCCCGCAATGAAGTGCCCGTGCTCATCCACGATCCCCGACGCGGTGCGCATCTCCGTCTCAATGTGCTCACTCTCCACTGGCGCCCGCGACGGCAGCACCGCCGCCAGCTCCGCCGGCGTGGCCTGCCGCCAGGCTGGTTTTTGCGCCGTGGCTTCGAGCGCCAGCAACGACAAAAAAACTCCGCAAAAAAACGCGACTCCTAATGTCTTCATCGTCATGGTTTCGGCCTTCTCAGTGACTCCAGCGGAACAATTCCCCTCTGGATCGCGGCGGTTGCCGCCTGCGTCCGGTCGGTAACTCCCAGCTTGCCAAGCAGACTGTTGATGTGCGTCTTTACCGTCGCCTCTGAAACCTCCAGTTCGGCCGCAATCTCCCGATTGCTCTTGCCGTACACAATCTGCTCCAGCACATCGAACTCGCGCGGAGTCAGATCCTGGGCCCCCATGCGCTCGGCGAGCCTCTCGGCGATCGCTGGCGGTATATGTGACTTCCCCTCGTGAACCGTTCGAATCGTGCTGATCAGGTCCTCGCTTGTCATCCCCTTCAACAGGTACGCTCGTGCGCCCGCCTTCAACGCGCGGTAAATGTCTTCATCCCCGTCGTAGGTTGTTAGCACGATGAACCGGGCTTGGGGCGTCTCCATGCGGACACGCTCGATGACGTCGACGCCGCTCATCCTTGGCATCCGCAGGTCGATCAACGTGATATCCGGTTGGAGCTTGCGATACTGAGCGATAGCCTCAACTCCATCTGCAGCCTCGCCCACCACCTCCAGACCGCCTGCCACATTCAGCAGCGCCACCAGTCCCTGGCGAACGACGTTGTGGTCTTCGACAACCAGCACTCGGATCGATTCCGTTGTCACTATTTCACCTCCGCCTGTTCGCGCACTTCACCCCGCGCCGGTAGCCTCAACCGTATCGTAGTACCCTCACCCGGCGTGCTACTCACTTCCAGCGTTGCCCCGATTTCAGCCGCGCGTTCTCTCATGCCGGTCAGGCCAAAGTGACCCGGCGAAGCCGCCGCCGTCCGGTCCAGTGCGCCACCACGTCCATCGTCCCTGATCTCGAGCGTAACTGCCTCCGGTCCATACTCCAATTGAACCGAAAGTTCACTGGCCCCAGCGTGCTTCTTCACATTATGAATCGCTTCCTGCGCGATCCGCGCAACTTCGCGCTCCGTCTCCACAGGCAACGGGCGATAAGCTCCGAAAAGGCTGAACCGCGCAGTCAGTCCATCACCCCCTGCTGCTTCCGCCATGCGCCGCAACTTCACCGGCATTGTTGTCTCGTTCGCATCCTGCGTGCGTAGAGTCCAGATCGACTGTCGCGCATCGGCCAGCCCGTGGCGCACATAGTCGCGTGACTGGTCGAGTTGTTTGGCCGCATCCTCCAGTTTTCGCTGGCGCAGCAGCTCCGTCAGAACCTCCAGTTGGACCGAGACACCGACATACCCCTGGGCCAGCGTATCGTGAATCTCGCGCGCAATCCGGCTGCGCTCGGCCAGCACCGCTTTGAACTCGCGCTCTGCCACGTACAATCTCCGCTTGAGCAGCAGTAAGACTGTCCCCGCGAGCGCCAACAACAACAACCCGTAGAACCACAGAGTCTGATAAAAATGCGGCTGCAACTCGAAGCTGAGCGCCGCGCCGGTTGTGTTCCAAATTCCATCGTTATTCGCTGCTTGCACGCGGAACGTGTACCGCCCCGGCGGAATATTTGTGTAATAGGCGGTGCGCCGCGTTCCGGCATCAGTCCAACCTCGGTCAAAGCCCTCGAGCATATAGCGGTAGCGCACCTTCTGCGGCGCCTCAAAGCTCAGCCCGGCGTAGTCGAACTCAAAATGCACATGTCCAGCCTGAACTTTCAGCCGGGAGCCTGTTTCCGGCAAGCTCTGGGCCACATCGTCCACCTGAAAGCGTTCCAGAGAGACCGGCGGTGGAATCATGTTCACGGGAAAGTGCGCCGGGTCCACTTCTACCAGCCCCTTTGGTGTGGCAAACCACAGACGCCCGTCGCGCGAACGCCACGCCGAAGGGTGGCTGTTGTTCGCCGTCTCCCGGCTGTGCAGACCATCAGCGGTCCCAAACTCCATCCAGTGCGAACAACTCCCCGCGGGGCCTGCGCCAGCCATCTCATTGCAGTCGCAGCGCGCTATGCCGTCCCCGGTTGCAAACCAAAGACGCCCCTCGCCATCGTCCAGAATGGCGTGAATCGTCGTCTCCTCAAGGCCGTTGCGCATCGACTTGGAGAATTTGCTTCCATCCCACACATCCCAGCCGTGGTCCTGCGTGCCGATCAGCAGTGTCGCGTCGGCCCGTGGCAGCAGCGCTGTCACCACATTGCTCGAAAGCCCATTCGCTGCCGTGAAGCTGGAGATTGCGTTGCCGTGCAGGCGTGACAACCCGGCTAGTGTCGCTACCCAAAGGTCGCCGTGTGTGTCCCGAGCCATCGCGCCCACCAGGTCGCTGCCCAACCCGCTCGCATGCGTGTAGGTCTCCATTCCTGCGCCGGAACCTGACCGACTCAGCTCGCTCTTCCCCACCGCCCAGTGCGCCAACCCGCGCCGGGTGCCGATCCAAAGTGACCCGTCGGTGTCAATCAGCAATGAGCGCACAAAATCGTCAGGCAGCCCATCGGCTGAGGTGAAGGTGTCCACCTTGTTTCCACGAATCCGGTTCAGCCCGTCTGGTGTGCCTACCCAAAGGTCGCCATTCGGCGCCGCAGCCAGCGACAGAATCACATTGCTCGCGAGGCCATTGTTCACTGAAAGACTGCGCACGACACGCAATCCAGCCGTGCCTTGGTCACGGAGAAGCGCGTTCAGTCCGTTCTCCTGCGTCCCCACCCACAGCGTTCCGGCTGCGTCTTCCACCACGGTGGTGACACGGTCGGAGGTCAGCCCATCTCGAGTGTCGATGGTGCGGAATCGCTGATCGCGCAGAATATCCAGCCCGCCAGTTTCAGTCCCCACCCACAGACTGCCCTCGCGGTCTTCCATCAACGTGAGAATCGATGCGGTCGAAAGAGGATCGGTAATCGGAAAGCGCTCGACCTTGCCTTTGACCCACCGCACCAGACCCTCGTTGGTTCCGATCCAGAGCGCGTTCTCCCGGTCGGCAAAGACAGCCTGAATCCTGCTTCCGGGAAGTTCCCTGCCCACCGCTAAGCGCATTGAATCCCCCGTGGGCTTTCTGCCCTGAGTAAGATTCAAAGTGCTTCTGTCTCCCGTGACGATCCAGCCATTCGACAAATGCTCTTCGAAGAGAACCGCCCTAGGGGACTCTCCCGGCGAAGGAAATGCGCTGCGAGGGAACGCATCCACAGTGCTCATTGGCAGGAACCGGTCTTCTGACAACCTGGCCGGGCCCTGTTCGGTCCACACCCAAAGCGCCCCGTTCTCCCCTTCACTCAGCTTCAAGACGCCGTCACCCGGCAACCCGTCACGCGTCGTGAATACCTTGGCCGCCCCGTCCTTCCACCGCGTCAGCCCGGCGTTTGTCCCAATCCATAGCGCCCCATCCGGGGCTGCCAGCAAACAGCGAATGTCGCTTCCCGGCAGCGCAGGACTGGAATTGCGGTCGTAGGTCTGGAATTCAACGCCGTCAAAGCGCACCAAGCCGGACTCGGTGCCCAACCAGAGGAATCCATCCTTAGTCTGAGCCAGTGCCTGGACTGTGTTTTGAGGCAGGCCATTCTCCATGGCCCATGCTTGGCGGCCAAAATTGGCAAGCGGTGTAGAGGGCTCAAGCGCGGCTAAAGCAGCCGCTCCGCCGAGGAGCAACAATGCGGACGCGTATCGGGTGATCTTCGGGAGCAACGTCCTGCTCGTCACGGCCCGCAACCGATATTTGTCGCGGAGACTTGGCTGCTTGAAGCCCACAGCCATTCGACTTACCGGCCGAAGTGCACGTAGCTCCGGCCGGCATAGAGGCGGAAGCCGCCGGCTGGATCATCGGTCACATCTAAGGGGCGGGGCCGAGTCAGGTCTGCGTCCTTTGCCGAGTGGGCCGTGAACACGTCCTTGCCGCCCAGATCGGTCACCACGAACCGATCGCCGTCCAGGAAGCCGAAGCCGTACGCGCCCGCAGGCAGGTGCTTCCCTCCAATGATGATCGGAACCTCTGCGATCAAATACCCCTGGTATTTCGCCGCCACTCCCGTCGAGTACCCGCTTGTGTCCACCAGGCTGGCCAGCACGTAATGGTTGTCGCCGAATTTCACGCCTCCGGAGTTGCGCAACTGCGCGGGTGCGCTCTGCCCGCAGTAGTACACAGTGGCCGGAAACAGCTTTTCCAGGTCGGCCGGCTTCAGCACAGTATTGACCCCGGACTGCGCCGCCACCCAGCCTGACCCTCCCAGCGCGGCCATGATGGTCGCGCCCGCCAGAACTCGAGTCATCGCCTGCAAACGCATCATAATCCTCCTGTTCCTCACTGCCCTTGGAGTATAGCGCATCCCTGCGTGCTTGATCGACGAAGCCAAATCACCCCGGATCGCCGCATTCACCTTTCTCCGCCGGAGTCTGTCCGCCGTCTATCGTTTCTTCTCGGCGGTCTGGATATCCAATTGGCCAATGACTCAACACGGGAAAGGCAAATCGAGGGAACTCCGCCTTCGAATTCATCGCCAGCCCGAACGCTCTTCCCAAGGCCGCTCTCTCCAGCCAAATGCGCTCTCGAAATGGAAGAATTCGGGCGCCGCACCCGGCAAGAGGTACACGCTGATGACGTCGAAGCGTGCGTTTGGGAAGGATTCACCGGGTAGCTGACGTACGTATTGCCGCGCCAGCCGCCGCAGCACATTGCGCTTGTGAGTGTCTACCATGGCTTCGGCAGGCGCCATATCGTGCGCAGTGCGCGTCTTCACCTCGACAAAACAAAGCAGCGAACCCTGCCACGCGATCAAATCCAGATCGCCGCGTAAGTTTCCGCCCGACCACCTGCGCGCCACCACAACGTAGCCCTTGCGACGCAAGTACGAACAAGCCGCATCCTCGCCTTTTATTCCGGTGCGCAAATGGGCGGGGATGGCTGCGGTTCGGCCTCGCCACGCGGCAACCCAGTCCAGGCCCGCCAGCACTCGGTCGAAGATTCCCGCTCGTACGTGTGCTACCCGTTCCATCGGCAACCATTGTCGGCCCGAATGCCGGGTGCAGGCAAATCGCTCCGCAAGAATGACGTCGCGGCCGCGATGCAATGAACCTAGGCGAGCAAATGGCCCCGCTTACGCCGTCACGGCTGCCACCGCGCTCTGCTCATGATCCTTCTCAGCGACGGTCAACGCATCTTCCAGGATGTCGAGCGCGACGGTCGCTTCCTCTCTGCTCACGATGAGCGGAGGCGAGAGCCGCAGCGACGTCTCGCCGCAGCCGAGTATGATCAAGCCGCGTTCGAAGGCCAGCGTCTCAATGCGATTGCGCAGCTCCGCCGCCGGCTCTCGAGTCTCCTTGTCCTTAACGATCTCGATGCCGATCATCAATCCTCGCCCGCGCACGTCGCCCACCAGTGGATGGCTCTGCTTCCAGCCGCGTACGCGCTCCAGCATGAACTCTCCCACGCTTGCGGCGTTCGCAATCCCCTCGCGCTCAATGATCTTCATGGTCGCCAGCGCCGCCGCGATCGACACCGGATTGCCGCCAAATGTTGACGCGTGCGACCCCGGCGCCCAATCCATGATCTCCGCCCTCGTCATGCAAATGCCCAGCGGCATCCCGCTCGCAATGCCCTTGGCAATGCAGACAATGTCCGGCTCCACGCCCGAGTCCTCGATGGCCCACCACTTCCCGGTCCTTCCGCAACCCGATTGAACCTCGTCCGCAACCAATAAAATACCGTGCCGGTCGCAGATCGCTCGCAGCTCGCGCAAGAAATTTGCCGGCGCCGGCACAAATCCGCCTTCGCCCTGGATCGGCTCAACGAAAATCGCGGCCACCTCTTCCGGCGGCAAAATCGTCTTGAACAGCTTCTCCTCGATGTACCGTGCGCAGCCCAGGCTGAACGCTTCTTGCTCCTCTGGCCCGCCTGTACAGCCACGATAAACGTAGGGATACCGCACGTGCGTCACGCCCGGCATCAGCGGAGAGAACCTGCGTTTCTGCTGTGGCTTTGAGCCGGTCAGCGACAGCGCACCCATCGTGCGTCCGTGGAACGCGCCGAAAAACGAGATGATCTGCTGCCGTCCCGTGTGATAGCGCGCCACCTTCAGCGCGCACTCAATCGCTTCGGCTCCGGAATTGCCGTAGAAGAAACGGTGCGGCCCCGGCATCGGCGCCACGGCCGACAACCGCTCCGCGAGATCCGTCAGATGCTCATCGTAGAAATCGGTGCCCGAAATGTGGATCAGCTCCGCCGCCTGCTTCTGGATCGCCGCCACCACTTCCGGATGACAGTGGCCTGTCGAAACTACTGCGATTCCCGCCGCGAAGTCGAGAAATTCGTTCCCATCCGGGTCTTCGATGCGAACTCCCCGGCCGCGCTTCGCCACCAGCGGATAGGAGCGCGTATAGCTCGGTGAGATGAGCCGTTTATCGGCTTCAACAACGGCCCTGGCCTTCGGTCCCGGTAGCGGACAAACCAGTTTCGGTCCAAATTGCGCATGCAGCTCTTGCTTATTCATCGCATGTTGACTCATCGCACATTCTCCTCGGCAGATTCGGTTGTCGCGGACCGGCGCATCATCTGTCCGTCCACCGGCGCCAGATGGATCACGGCCGCGGATCCCAATGTGTGGGACCTGTGATTTCTGTGGGCCCTGTCGGGCCCCTCGCAGGCGAGGATCTTCGGCGGAGGGTTGCTAATCGCCGCCGAAGAGGCTAGGTCGAGTGCGGGTGGGCAGCACGCGCAGGTGTTTCCGCGGGCACATCCGTTGCGCGCGCGAACGCGACCAGCGCTTGGTGGCTGGTGCTTGCGGCAACTCCCGGTTGGCGCGCATCTGCATGGATTCTCCGTTAAGTTGGAGAATATCACGCCATCCATCGCCGCTGCCACGCAGGTACTTGATCCGGGCTACGATGGAACAAGTTCCATGTCCGCAACTTCACTTCATCCTGGCCCCGGGAAACATCCTGCCGCAACCGCTGCCCGGATCGTGCTCGCCTTTGCCAGCGTGTACATCTTCTGGGGTTCCACTTACACCGCCATTCGTGTCGGCGTCACGCAAATGCCTCCGCTGCTGCTCGCCGGAACGCGATTCCTTATCGCTGGCGCAATTCTTTTGGCCTGGTGCCGCTGGCGCCGCCTTCGCCTGGTTTGGCCGCCCAAAGACATGCTCCTTCTCGCCCTCATCGGCCTCTTGCTCCTCGGCGCGGGCAATGTCGGTCTCGTCTACGCGGAGCATGCGGTCCCCAGCGGCCTCGCTTCGCTGCTCTACGCGGTCATCCCGCTCTACGTCGCGCTCATTGAGATGTTCCTCCCCGGTGGCGAGCCTCTCCCCGTCCGTGGATGGCTTGGTATGGCCCTCGGCTTCGCTGGACTCGTCGCTCTCTTGTGGCCTTCGCTTCGTCACGGCCTGGCCGGCGACCGCGCCCGCCTTTGGGCCATAGTCGCGCTGTTGGCCGGTGCGCTTTGTTGGAGTGTTGGCAGCGTCGTTTCCCGCCGCGCGCGCCTCCGCGTCAACAGCTTTGTGGCTGCCGCCTGGCAGATGCTTGCTGCCGGAGCTTGCAGCACCATCCTGGGCACGCTTCTTGGCCAATGGCCGCGGTTCCACCTGAACTCCGCAGCGCTTTGGTCCCAGGCCTATCTCATCGCTTGCGGCTCGCTGCTGGGCTATAGCGGGTACATCTATCTTCTCGAACATGTCCCCGTCGGCAAGGTCGCCTCGTACGCATATGTGAACCCTGTTGTCGCGGTGCTGCTCGGCATCCTCGTGCTTCACGAGCGGCCACCGGCAGAGGAATTCGCGGGCATGGCTGCAGTCATCCTCGCAGTATTTCTTCTCACCACGGCACAGGTCCGTCCGCGGCGCGCAGCCGAACACGTCCGCCAGCTTGAGCATCTCTCGACGGAATAGCTGCAGTCGCCGATTACATGGGCTTGCCCGCAGCGAACGTCGATGCAGGAACAAGCGCAGCCGGAGCTTCACCTTCGAGCGACACTGTGCCCTGCTCGAACGTCTCTAATGCCGCTGCGTCCGCCGCCAGCGTCATCCAGCATGCAGCGCCCTTCCTGAGCACTGTGCATGCAATCTCAAAGGTGAACGGGCTTTCGGGACGGTGTTTGGGGGTTCCTTTGGCGCGCTCGATCCACACGATGTGGCTGCCCAGCGAGTAGTTCGCCTCCACCGGCTCGGTAATTTCGAACGTCTGCTTCATTCCCTCCGCTGCGCCCGCGCCGAAGCTTGCCAAATCGCTCGCCGTCATGGTTTGCCCATAGCACGCAAAAGGCAGCGCCAGCACTACCACGACCGACGCGCGAGTCCCATGTTTGGCGGTCAACGCCACTTCCACGCAAGCATCTCCCTTTCTGGGAGCGGCGAGTGCCGGGTAAGGCGTCACGGCCTTTGGAGCCGGAGGCGGCGCCACAAATTCCCAATCGGCCGGCAGCCTGTAGCTGAAGCCGATATCGTCCCTTTGCACTTGAGGCGGCAACGTGGGAGCCAACGGACTTGTGGGCGCAACAGCCTGCGTGGCCGGGGGCGGCGCAGCCGTGTTCGCAGGGGTCGCCGTGGGCCCTGGCCCTTGCGCAAAGAGCGTCGCCCAACCAAATGCAACAAGTGCAACTACAAGGTGAGTTCGCATCCGGTTGCCTCTTGTTCGCCGGTCAGTCTATAGCTAGCCAGCCCGCACCAAATGGGTCTTCATGCAAATCCGCCCCTACTTAAGGAGAAAAGCCGAGGCTGCCGCCGCCACGCCCAGCGCCGAAATAGCAAGACCCACGTGCCAGTAGACGCGGCTCCGCGTCAGCAGCGTGATCGATACGATCACCAGGCCAATCTCCAGCAACACCTCGCCCAAATCGAAGCGATCTGCTTTCGCTTCTCCCTGGTCCACGCTGGTTTGCAGTGCCACGGCCGTTACCTGATCCTGCTTCACCTCGTCTGCCCACTTCTTCTCGTGGTCGGCGTAGCTCTTCACCAACTTGGCGGTGGCATCTTTGTTGTCGAGCGCAACAACACTCATCAGATCGGCCACCAATTGCGTATCGTTGGCGCGAATCTTTTGCGCCTGATACTCATTCCACTGGTCGGTTGCCTTGTTCTGGTTGAGTACCGCGTCCTCATGCGTGCGCCCGCCCAGCACCGTGGTCACCGCCAACAGCACGGCCAGCACGCTCATCGTAAAGGCGACAGGCCGCAGTGGCTCTTCGTTCGCTGCCTGCTGCACATTCTCCTTGAAGTCCTGCACATCGCTCGCATCCATAAGTTTTGAGCCTTCTCATTTTTGGATTGGGGGACTTTGGGGGAAGCCTTCAGCTTCGAAACCTGCACCCATCATACGATCTCGCGCAGCGATGCGCTGCAATAGTTACGCAGCGGGGTCCTTTAAATCCTGGTAAACGCCAGACCAGCTTGCGGGGAGTAGGAAGTCACCCTCACCCACGGCCACATAAAGCGAAGGAAACCCGATTCCGCCTCAACTCTCTTTTCGTAGTCCGTCTCAGTGTGGCCCAGGCAGCATGAAGGCTAGTAGCTAGAAGCTTATTTCCGCTTCCAGCGCACGCCATCCTTCGAGTCCTCGATGACCACGCCCTTCTCCGCCAGCTCGTTGCGAATCTGGTCGGCCCGGGCAAAGTTGCGCGCTTTCTTGGCCGATGTGCGCTCCGCCAGCAGCGCCTCGATTGCCTCATCGGTCAACGATTGCGCGGCCAGCAGTTCCGGCGCCACATCCGCCATCCTGTCGGTCTCCTTCGCCCACTCGAGCGCGCGCCTCGTCGCTTCGGCGTCGCGATCCTCTAGCACATCGAACACCGCGTCGAAGTCCTCGAGCACCGTCAGAATCGCATCGCGGTCCCCCGCAAAAAACTGCCCCTGGTCAATGGCCGTATTTCCCGCGCGCACAAGCTCAAAAACCGGCGCCAGCGCATCGGCAGTGTTCAAATCATCGGCCAGCGCGTCTTTGAATTCGCCCTCCGTCTTCTTCGCGGCCTCCTGCATCGCGGAGTTCTCGCCAATCGCAAAGTTCCCCGCAGTCAGCCGCGCCTGAAATGTCCGCAGACGGTCGATTGCGTTGGTCGCGTCGACAAGGCTGTCGAAGGTGAAGTTGAATTGTCGGCGGTACGGCACCGCAATCAACGCCAGCCTGATTGCCGAGGCTTTAAAGCCCTTCAGCAGCAGATCGCGCGGCGTGTAGAAGTTGCCCTCGCTCTTCGACATCTTCCGCCCGTCCACCAGCAGAAACCGCACATGCATCCAGTGTCGCGCGAACTGTTTGTGCGTCGCCGTCTCGCTCTGTGCAATCTCATTTTCGTGGTGCGGGAACATCAGGTCTTCGCCGCCCGCGTGCAGGTCGAAGCTCTCGCCCAGGTACTCCATCGCCATTGCCGAGCACTCGATGTGCCACCCCGGCCTCCCGCTCCCGATCGCCGTCTCCCAAAAAGTCTCGCCCGGCTTGGCGGCCTTCCACAGCGCAAAGTCGCGTGCCGAGTCCTTCTCGTACTCGTCCACGTCCACGCGCGCGCCGTCTTCCATGCCGCTCAAATCTTTCTTGCTCAACTTGCCGTAAGCAGGAAACGCCGCCAGCCGGAAATACCACGATCCGTCTTCGGTCTTATACGCAGCTTTTGCTGCGGCCAGCCTCTCCACAAGCGCCACCATCTGCGGAATGTGCTCCGTAGCGCGCGCAATCTGCTCCGGCCGCTGGATGCGCAGCGCCTCCATGTCCTCGAAAAACGCCTTCACGTAGCGCGCCGTGTACTCACCAATAGGAATGCCCGCCTCGAGAGAGTTGCGAATGATCTTGTCGTCCACGTCGGTAATGTTCATCACGTGGCGCACCCGCATCCCGCTGAGCAAAAGGAAGCGGCGCAGAACATCGATCTGCAAAAACGTGCGGAAGTTCCCGATGTGACCGTAGTCGTAGACTGTCGGCCCGCAAGCGTACATCCGCAGCGCCTTGCCATCGGCAGGCTCCAGCGGATCCAGTTGTCCCGTAAGGGTATTAAACAGACGGAGGGTCATCGCTTGTGCGGCTCGTGCATCGTCCGGCTTATCTCTTGTGCGGTTCTCGCTTCGCGTTGGCTCCATCATCGCGCGATCGCAATCTGCCGGATCGTCGCCTCTTCGATTGTAGCAGCGCGGATTCGCGCGCGAACCCGCGCAACTTGGCCTTCAAAACGAAGCCGGAGTCATCCCATCGCCGCCGCCCAGCCCACGGCGATCAGCAGCATCAGCACCCACCATCCAAACACCGCAATGTAGCCCGAGCTGCGCTTAGTCCCGGCTACGATGGCGACGCCCATACCGAGCAATACCAGTCTCCAGATAGTCACAGCATCCAACCAGGTCGCCAGCGTATACAACGCTTTGTTCGTTTCTACCGGATCGAGGAATGCGCCCAGGTTCGTCGGTGCAAAGTTTTTGATGTTGAACGACTCCGGCGCCATGCCCGAATAGATCACAATTGTCCCCAGAATCGCTCTTAAAATCTCCGGCAGCCATGCGTAGTAGCTAACGGCAAAGAGTTCGCTGAACTTCGCCCTGCCACCAAACCCAAAATTGATCGTTGCCATCAGCACGAGCGACATAACAGCTACAACCCCCATGGCAATTACAGGCCCGCCGATAAACACTCCCTCGGTAATCCCTACGGCGAACTTGTTGCCCATCTCGCGCTGCTGCGGATTTGCCTCCGCCATCCGTTCCTGCGCCTTCGGATCCATCCGAACCTGATTATCCACCACCTGCTGCATACCGATCTTCTGAACAATCGCGCCGAAAAGCATGTACGAAAACAATGCGCCGATGATCAGCGGCAGCCACCAGCTCTTGTTCCCGCGCTTGATGTCTTCAAACGTTTTCGACGGCGCTGCAAATGTGTCTGCCACGCGCTGCCACTGCGTTAATCCCGCGCCCTCTGGTGTTGCTACGGCACCGGGCTGAACTCCCATGTCGCTCATGATTTCGCCTTTCGAATAAAATCTCGGGATTTCTGCACATCCGGACTCTAGCCCAGAACAACCCCTCTGCGGCCGGCCCCAACCCTCTCGCAGACGCAATGGACCAGTGACGATTCATTTCGTCCGCGGCGGGCAACTTGCTTTTGCCCGCGATTGTACTCTCGGCGGGCACCCGCAATCGAATGAATTTTCTGGTGATAGTTGGCGCGACCAGGCGCCGATGCCGCTCTACGCTCCCTGCGCCTTAGGCTCCGCAGCCGGATCGGCCGTCTGCTTCCGGTTACTGTGCACGGCCGGCTTCGCCGGCGTCGCCTCGCCCGCCTTCCGTCCCGGCACATAATTCTTGTACACCGTGATGTGGAAACACGCCTGCTTGAACTCCTCTTCCACATCGATCTTCCCCGCCGCCTCAAGCTCCGCCAGCCGCCTCCGCATCCACGCGATCTCGCCCCGGCTCAGGCCGCTTTTCGCGATATCGATCGTCGCGCCGGTCAGATGCGGGCTCACCAGGTCGCCTTCGGCCGGGGCCGCATTGCCGTTCGTCTCCATCAGCCGCTTCTGGTACTCCACCGTCCGTACCGCCGAGCTAACTTCAATCGACCGATGAAACGCCGCCTCATGCGCCCGCGCCAGGTCGGCTAAAAACTTCGCCGTCCACGGCCGGCAATAGCGATGATTCTCCTCGAGCTCCGCGTTCACAGTCAGCGCGCTCGATGCCGGGATCGGTACCAGCAGCTTGTCGGCAATGCGCGCCGCCAGGTCGACCTCGTTATCAATCCGCTCCAGCCCTTCCGCATCCAACCGATCGTTTTGCCGCTCCAGTGACGCCAGTGACCCGCGCAACGGCGCGGGCATCCCTCTCCTCGGCAGATGCAGCGAGGCTTCCTCGTTATTCGTCCCGCCGCTCGCGGCATCCGCCCTATCCGCCGCTCCGCGAGGTTGACTCAGGGCCGTCGTAGTGCCCTCGTCGCCGTCCTGCGCAGCATCGTCGTCTTTCTCCGGCGCGGATTGCGTTGCCGCTCGATCGGTCGGCGCCGTTTCCACGTCCGCGTTTTCCTCGGGTTCGCGCGCCTGAACTGGATTTGTCGCCGGAATCGCCTCCCGCGCACCATCCAGGCGCCGCGATTCCATGTTTTCCGCTTCGTCAGTCTCCGGCTGTCTTGGGTCTGGAAGTAGGTCGGCCGTCTTCCCAGCGCCCGAATCGGAACCCCGCGCGGCGCGGGGCTCTGTCGATCGAAGCGCGATTCGCTCCAGCCTCAGCCGCCGGGCGTTGCGTGAGCGCTCGATCCGAACCGATGCGGCGCCACGCCCCATCTGCCTTCGCGCAAGTTGTCGCCGAATCGCGAGCCCCGCCGTGCGCCCCACCTCATCGGGAGTGCGCTTCCTACCCGTCGCGCTCAAGTTCGCGCGGCGGCCGGAATGAGTATTTAGGTGGAGGCCCGGCGTCTGATGAGCGCTGCGCGTGAGCGCCGGGTGCTTCGCCGCGTGCGAGGCGGCCGCCGAGCTAGGCCTCCGCTGCGTCCTGGCCGGTTGTGTTGCCTGGGCGCTTTCCACGCCGGCCACTGCAAGCAGAGCCAGCGCGACCGCCGCGAATGCGGTGCGGCACATAAGGGGGAGTGCGGACAATCGAGAGCTTCTCCAGTCTACGTCGATCCGCAGTTTTCTCCGAGTGCCTTCGCGGATTCGGATTTGTCTGATAATTAGACGCACCCAGCGCTCCTTTGGGTTGACCACGGCTCCGATCGGTCTCAGTTGGCCGGAGCCGGTGGCGCGGCTTCCTCGCCACTGATTGGCACAATCGGTTTAGCCGGGGGCTTCAGTTGAAAGCCCTTCCGGATCAACGCAAACCCCTCCTGCGGCAATTCCGCCTGCAGCAGTTGGTTCTCCGGCCCGGAAAACAACTCCGTGTTGGCCCCTGCGATGGTGGCCACCAGATGGTGCACCGTGACGGCCTTTCCGTCGAGCGTGCCCTCCTGATCCGGATACGTAGCCAGTTGTACCGGCTCAATCGACCCAGCTTCCTTCGGCAGAATCGCCCAAAGATCGCGGTTATTCTGTGTCACAGCAAGCGCCAGCAGTGTCTCCAGAGCGCCCGCGTCGAAGTCCGGCAGAAACACAGCGCCGGCGTGTGCGTCCAGCCGCGTGGTCGAGCTCTTCCCATTCGCTGAAATATTCAGCAGGAGCTGCGCCGAATCGGGCGCCGCCACCACGCTTACCGCCTCGCCGTTCACCGTCGCGCTCAACAGAACGTGCTCCAGTTGATTGCTCGCGCTCAATTGCTCGTTTTTCGAGAGCGCGTAGTCGAGCCCCTGCATCGCCACCTTCACCAGCGAGGTCGAATCGTATCCATCCTTTGTCGCCGTAAATTGGAAGCTCGCCGAGCCCACTGCCTGACCGTTCTGCGCGATTTCGAAGCTGCCTGACTGCGCTGCAGCGCCAACCGGCGAGACCGCCAGACTCAAACCAAGAATTCCCGCAAGCGGGAAGACAATCAATCGACGCACGTGAGTTTCGAACTCCTACCGGAATTAGACACGAATCAGCGAAAAGAGTTACGAAAGACGAGGCCGGCGGCGAATCGCCCGGCTCCTCGTCGTCGGTTTTTGATCCCCCATCGCTGCAAACTAAGGACCGACAGCCGAACCTGAACCCACCGGCCCTGCTAGAAGCTTAGAGGCTGGAAGCCAGTAGCTGCTTCTCACAGAACTCCCAACTTCTCCAGCTCGACTCTCAGCCCTTCCGCGCCCGTAAACCGGATCGCCTTGATCCGAGCTTGCGCCGCGCCGTCCACATTCTCCTGCCGGTCGTCGATAAACAGCATTCGCTCCGGCGCGCAGCCCAGAATGTCCAGCGCCCGCCGGTACATCGCTGGCTCCGGCTTGCGCAGGCCCACGTAACACGAACTCAGCGCCACCTTGAAATACCGGCGCAGTTCGAATTTGCCAAAGCGAAAATCGTTCGTCTCCCGCGCCTCATTGTTCAGCGCGCCCAACAGATAGCGGTTCGATACGGAAAGCTCCTTCAGGATTTCAAGCGCCCCGCCCGGCAGCAGCTTCGATTGCGCCAGCATGAAGGAGAAAAAGTCGCCGCGGGAAAACTCGCGCGGCTCATAGAAGACGGTTTCGTTCAGGTAAGTCTTGCCTGAGATCGCGCTCCGCTCCCACGCGTCGTAAGCGGCAAGGTGCCTGGCCTCGAAGGCCGCCGCGTCCAGCCCGAATCGCTCTACCGCGGCCGCGCGTTCACGGTAATCCCATCCATTGGTGAGCAGCACTCCGCCCACATCAAACAGGATCACGTCGAAGGGGAGCATCGCGACTCTTTCCCGCGCTGTTGCGCGTTCTTATTCAACAAATCGAAGGGGAGAACCGGCAGGGTGTGCCTGCACCTGAAACCATTTCGATTGGAGCGCGATGAAAACGAAGAATCTGCGTTCGCGCTGCGTTGCTGCCTCTGGCTCCGGGCGGCTACCCCCGCCCGTATTTGCCCTCGATGGCAAGCACTTTCTTGAACCGCCGTTCGAAGCGCCCTTCCTGTGCCTGGAACTTTGCCCCGACGAATGCGTGCGCCAGTTCGAACGCCAGCGCCGATCCGATGATCCGCGCGCCCAGCACCAGCACGTTCATATCGTCGTGCTCCACGCCCTGGTGCGCCGAATAGGTGTCGTGGCAAATCCCCGCACGAATTCCCGGAATTTTATTCGCCGCCACACAGACCCCCACACCGGACCCGCAAATCAGAATTCCGCGCGGCGCCACGCCCGCTTTGATCGCCTCGCCTACCTTCTCCGCAAAGTCGGGATAATCATCCTCGGGCTCGCATTGGAACGCCCCCAGGTCGATGACCTCGTGCCCTGCCGCCAACAGATTTGCGCGCACCTCTTCCTTCAGCGCAAATCCCGCATGATCCGAACTGATGACGAGCTTCACAACAACCCTTTCTCGTGGATGAGCGGAGTTCGATTATGCCCAGGACCAGCACAGCCGGTAGCAACTAGCTCCGCTAACACCGCTAGCGACGCTTACCCCGCTACTTCACTAATTTCTTCGCCCTCGCCGCCACGTTCTCCGCCGTGAATCCCAGCCCTGCCATAACAATGGGCCCCGGCGCCGATGCGCCAAACCGGTCCAGCCCCACAACGTCGCCGTCGCTGCCCACATACTTCCACCACCCCAGCGTCGCGCCCGCCTCAACCGCCAGCTTGGGCACGCCCGCCGGCAGCACACTCGACTTGTATGCGGCCGACTGCTCCTCGAAGATTCTCCAGCTCGGGAAGCTGACCACGCGCGCCCTGATTCCCTCCGCCGCAAGCAGCTTGGCCGCGCCCAGCACCAGTTGAACCTCTGAACCGGTCCCGATGATCGACACCTGCGGATTCGCGACGTCTTCGAGCACGTACGCTCCCTTGCTTACTCCCGCAAACACATCGTGCGTCACTGAATCGATCACAGGCACGTCCTGCCGCGTCAGCGCAAAGAAACACGGCCCCTTGCGTTCCAGCGCCAGCCGCCACGCCGCCGCTGTTTCATTCGCATCGGCCGGGCGAAAGTCCGTCATGTGCGGCACCGCGCGCAACGCCATCAGATGCTCGATGGGCTCGTGTGTCGGTCCATCCTCGCCGACGCCGACCGAGTCATGCGTGAACACGAACAGCGACGAAGCCTCCATAATGGCGGCAATCCGCAGCGCCGGCTTGGCGTAATCCGAAAATACAAAAAAGGTAGACCCGAACGGCCGTAACCCGCCATGAACCGCCATTCCGTTCACCGCCGCGCACATCGCCAACTCGCGCACACCGAAGAACACGTTGCGTCCTGCTGGGTCGTCGGCGAAGTGCGGGCTCGCCTTGAAGATCGTCTTCGTCGAGGCCGTCAGATCCGCCGCCCCGCCAAACAGTTCCGGCACGCTGTCGTAGATCGCGTTCATCACCACCTGGCCCGCATTGCGCGTTGCCACCGGCTTGTCCACAGGGAAGCTCGGGATTGCCTTCTCCCAGGCGGTTTTCAGCTTGCCCGCCTGCGTGCGCTCGAACTCCGCCGCCAGCTCGGGGAACTCCGCCTTATAGCCGGCGAAGAGCTTGTTCCACTCCGCCTCCAACCCCGCGCCGCGCTTTCCCGCCTCGCGCCAATTCGCCAGCGCGTCCTCGGGCACGTAGAAGCTCTGGTCCTCCGGGAACCCGAAGAACTTCTTCGTCGCCGCCGTATCCGTCGGGCCCATGGCCTCCCCGTGCACCTTGTTCGTTCCCGCTTTCGGGCTGCCGTACCCGATCACCGTCCGCACCGCGATCAGCGACGGTCTGCCCGTCTCGGCCTTCGCCGCCGTAATCGCCGCTTCAATCCCCTCCAGATCGTTGCCGTCCATCACGCGCTGCACATGCCAGTTGTAAGCCTCGAAGCGCTTGTACACATTCTCCGTGAAGCTCCAATTTGTAGGACCGTCCAGCGAAATCAAATTGTCGTCATACAGCACGATCAGCTTTCCCAGCCCCAGCGTGCCGGCCAGCGAGGCCGCCTCGTGCGAAAGGCCCTCCATCAGATCGCCGTCGCCGCAGAGCGCGAATGTGTGATGGTCCACCACATTCCATCCGGAGCGGTTGTACGTCGCCGCCAGATGCTTCTCCGCAATGGCCATGCCCACCGCCATCCCGATTCCCTGCCCCAGCGGACCTGTCGTCGCCTCCACGCCGTCGGTCAACCCGTACTCCGGATGGCCCGGCGTTATCGATCCCCACTGCCGAAAGCTCTTCAAATCCTCCAGCGTCAGCTTGTAGCCCGCGAGAAACAGCGTTCCGTAAAGCAGCGCCGACGCATGACCGTTCGACAGCACAAACCGGTCCCTGTCAGCCCACTTCGAGTGCGCCGGATTGTGCTTCATCAACTTGTGAAACAGCAGATACGAGATGGGCGCGCAACCCAGCGGCGCCCCCGGATGGCCGCTCTTGGCCTTTTCCACCGTGTCCAGGGCGAGCAAACGCAATGTATCGATCGAAAGCTGGTCGAGTGAGAGTGACGCAATGCTGGAAGCCATAATTGTTTCTAAACTCCTTTCCCTGAACTGCCAAACGCACCTGCTGATTTAACTTGAAGACGCTTCCACCTTGACCTTCACATTGTATCCAAGCCAGGCATCGGATTTCGTCCAGTGCATCGTCCACTCCAGCTCTGCGCTGCCGGCCGCCGGCGTTACTTCGGCACTGAATCCGGCGCTGCCTAGCCCTCGGCTGCTTGTCCTGTTCACCGTCTTCCATCCATCGTCAGTCCACACCACTTCAAACAGCCCCTCGTCCAGAATCCGCAACGTGCTTCCCGCATCGATCCTCTGGATCGGCCGCATGCGGCTATAAATCTCCACGCCCCGCCGGCACTTCTTCCGCCCCTCCGGCTCGCAGTACCGCTCATACACCGGATCGATGCGGTCGAACACCTTGCCGTCCACAGCCGATCGCAACAGCTTCAGGTACTCCGCATGCGCCCACACCAGCGGCACCGCCGACCCCGCCGGCTTACCCTTCTTCAAGCTCCGTTCCGGACGGTCGTCCTCGTCCCACACCTGTTCCGGCAGCAACTGCCCGCAGCTCGCGAACTGCTCATACGTCTTGATCAGCTGGCTGATTTCCTTTCCCGCCGCCAGCTCGCGGTGCGCTCGTTCGCCGGTCAGCAGCGGCCAAGCGCGCCCCTGGCCCCATCCCTCGAAGGGCCCTCCATCCGGCCGCTGTCCATAGCCGTCCCAGTTGTAGCGCAACCATCCCGGCCCCTGTGGCAGATCGCGCTTCAGCACCGCGTCCACCACCTTCAGCGAATCCACAATCAGCGGATCGTCCGCCCGCCGCACACCGTGCCGCACCAGCTCCAGGAACCCCGCATCGATAATCTCCCTGGCCTCAAACTCCGTCCGCGTTCCCGGCGGCCGGTTCTCGATGTGAATCACTTCCTTTCCGCAGCTCTCGTGTGCGTACGCCTCGCCACACTCCGGCGGCCTGATCCGCATGTAATGCCGCTTGATCTCCGGGTGCAGCACCCCGTTGTTCGTCACCGTCCAGTCTTCCAGGTGCCCTTCGATCCAGTCGGCAAATTCCTCCAGAAATTCGCCCAGCTCTGCCGACTCATGCGCCCGCGCCATCTCCGCCGCGCAAATCAATCCACTGATCACCGCTGCCAGCGTCGACGGCGAATAGCCCGCATTCTCTTCCCAACGCTCCTGGTGCGTAATCGGCGCTTGCCGCACCAGAAATCCCGCCGCCCGCTCCACAAACGGAAACATGTGCAGCTCGCCCAGCCCGCCCGCCTTCCAAAGCCGCCACGCCAGGATCACCGGAAACGCCACCTCATCCAGCTGCTTGCCGCTCCAGTACGGCCTTCCGTCGATCCAGAAGTTCTGCGCAAACCCTCCATCGACCTGCTGCGTGCACGCCAAATACACCAGCGCCCGCCGCGCCGTCTCCGCCCGCCCACACGCCAGCAGTGCCGTCGCCGTCTGCACCATGTCGCGCGTCCACACCAGGTGATACCCGCCCAGATCGTCGTCGCCCTTCACCTGCCCCCACGGAATCGACGCCGACGCCACAAACGCTCCCGAAAACGCCTTATCCTCGTGCGCCAGCAGTACCGCATGGCTGGCCCGCATCAACTTGCCGCCATCCTGCGCCTTCGCAGCCAGCCCCTCCGGATACGCCGCCCGCTTCCACTGCTCAATGAATCGCTTCTTCTGCTCCTCGAATGGCACCGACAGCGACCCCATCATCTTCTGCAATGCCGTGTGGTGCCCCTCGCCAATCCCGATCGCCAGCGTGAACTCCCGTACCGCCCTTCCCTCGCCGTCCATTGCCGCCGCGCCATCGCGTCTCGATCTGTCCAGCCCGTTCCACAGTTGCTCGCTGCACCCCAGGTCGATCTCCCCCATCACCGCCACATTCCCGTTCGTCGCCGATCCAAATTCCCAATTCATTTTCAAGTTCTGCATCAGGTCCTGCCAGCCGTCGCTCGCCCCCACAAACCCGCAGCTCATGCGCGTGAACCCGCAACTCGCCGTCATCGCCAGCGACCACTCGTTCTTCCACGTCAGCAGAACCTTGTGCCCAGCCAGGTCCATCGCCCGCGCCGAGTTCCCCGCCCCGCCGCCATCCAAATGCGGCGCCAGCAGCGCATACAACTTCAGCCGCGGCATCAGGTCCGCGCGTGCCTCCAATCGCACCCTCTGCAGCACCACCCCATGGTGCGGATCCGAGATCATCTCCTTGGTTAGGCTGTAGCGCCCTTCCGGATCGCGGTTTACATAACGCACTCCCAGCGCGTCTCGATCGATGGGCTCGAAGGCCGTTGGCATGTCCCGCTTCTCTTCATGCGCGAACGTCTCCCCGTCGGTCAGCAGGAACTCCATGTCCCGCACCTGCGCATGATCGATCGTGGGGTAATAAACCTCGTTCAGAATTCCGTGCGAGCAGGTGAACCAGATCCGGCTCGATCCCGAATACGCCGTCACCACCGCATCCTTCACGCTCGAAGTCCAGCGCGGCTCCAGGCCAGGCGAGCCAAATGCCTCGCCCTGCTGCTCAAGCCACCGGTACATGGGCTGATCGCTCATCGCCTATCTGCCGTTCTCTGGATTCAGCAAATCGAAACTACGCAGCAACAACCGTCTCATCTCAAATCCCACACAAGAAGCAATCTGTCATCCCGACCGGAGTCAAAATACGATCTGTCATCCTGAGCGAGTCCGCCGCGGCGGACGAGTCGAAGGATCTGCGGTTGCCTTTCTGGAGAATTGCACCACCCGCGCATCACGCTGAGAAATCGGAATCCGCTTTGGGCTTTGGGGAAGCCGCGCACCACTCTTACGTTTCGACGCTTACAACCTGTAGATGGATGCTAACTCCTTCACCCCACCCAAATTGTCAACGCAGATTCAAATCTCCCGAGAGCCCTGGGGTGCCCCAGGTCCGGATTCTCGGACCTGGGAAAGCACAACTCTCACCCCACGCGCCTTTAGCTGACTCGCTGTCTTGCTGACCCCTGAACCCTGACACCTGAGCTCTATCTCCCTGCCGTCCTCGCCCTCACGAGCATGTACTTCACCGCCGCCTCCAGCTCCGCCGCCGTCACGTCCTCCACCACCCCCGCATCGCCAATCCCCACCGGCAACACAAACCGTCTCACCCCGCCCACATTCTTCTTGTCGCGCCCCGTCGCCGCCATCACTCGCGCCGCCGTCACCTTCAACTTCGGCAGCGGCCCATAGCGATAAATCAGCGTCTCCATCCGCTCCATCTGTCCTTGGGTTACGGTTCCCCTTCTCCGCGCCACAGCCAGCGACGCCACCATCCCCCACGCCACCGCCTCGCCGTGCAGCATCGCCGTGTACCGCGTCGCCTGCTCCAGCGCGTGACCCACCGTGTGCCCCAGGTTCAGAATCATCCGCAACCCGCTCTCGCGCTCATCCCGTCGCACCACGTCGGCCTTCATCCGGATCGACGCCGCAATCACCCGCTCTAATGCTTTGGGTTCCCGAGCCAGAATCTCCTCCGCGTGCTCTTCCATAAACCGCACCAGCCCCCGGTCGCGAATGAATCCTGCCTTCACGCTCTCCATCAATCCCGCGCGCAGCTCGCGGTCGGGCAGCGTCCCCAGCACGCCGATATCGGCAAACACCGCCCGCGGCTGCAGGAAATTCCCCACCAGGTTCTTGCCCTCGGGCAGGTTCACGCCCACCTTGCCGCCCACACTCGAGTCCACTTGCGCCAGGAACGTCGTCGGCACCTGCACATAGTTGATCCCGCGCATGAACGTCGCGGCCACAAACCCGCCCACGTCGCCCACAATCCCGCCGCCAAAAGCAATCAGCAGCGATCCGCGGTCGCCGCCCGCCTTCACCATCTCGCGCAGCAGCCGTTCCACGCTCTTGATGGTTTTGTGTTGCTCGCCCGGAGGCATAAACAGCGTCACGGGCGCCTCATCGAACGACCGCAGGAACTCTTTGCCCCACAAAGCCCAAATCTCCGGCGACGTCACCACAAACACGCGCCGCGGTAAGCGCCTCACCGCCCGCTCAATCCGCGGCGTTAGCTCCGCGAGCAACCCGCTCCCCGCAAACACGTCATATCTCGCCGAAGCCGTCTCTACCCGTATCGTCTGCACAGTGATCTCATTCTAGTTTGCAGCCCCGCAAGTTCGTCGCTCGACTAGTCGGCCAGTTTGAAGGGGAAGGGCCTCAGCATTACGGCACTGACGTGCAGTCGTCGGATTGCGGCCACGGAACGGACTCGATCTTTCGAACCGACTTCAGCCGGGCTGCGGTTATCGCCCCCTTTTTGACCGTGAGGCTCTTCAGGTCCAGGCGATAAATCACAAGGGTCTCCGGTTTGGAATCTGAGTCATACCCCTGCGGCATCCCATCGTCAGCCAGAGCGACGAAGAAATAACCCGCCTTGTCCATGTACCACCCGTCGACGCCCGGCAGTCTTTCCTTCTCGTCATTTAGCACGACTCGGCGTCGCGCCACATTGATCACAAAGAGAGATTTGAAATCGAAATCGTGGGTGCCAAAGATGAACCGTCTGTCCGGGGTCAGGAACAAAGCCCCTCCAAGCAAATTCGTAAGGCTCCGTCTTTGCCAACTAGCAATAACCTCGGATCGTAGTCGCCTGCTTTAAACGCAAGAAAGTAATCCGCGAGTGGCTGATGCTCGGGAAGAAAAATACCGTAGTCGTCACCTACCGCGTCAATGTCATCGAAGTAGGCTTGATGCAGCACCCTACCGCCCTGCCTTACCTCCAGCCATGCGCGACAGTCGGACGGACATGCGGTGCAGATTGAGGGATTCGTCGGGTCCCAGTCGAAAACGGGCTTCACCTGGATGATTCGAACGGTGAACTTGCCGATCGGATAGTCGTGACTGCTAACGTGGGATGATTTAGCGGGATAAGACTTCGGATCGAATCGCTTGGACTGTTGGCCGATGGCGCCCTGAGCGCCAACGAACAGAAAAACAGCGAGCAGCGAAATTGATAGACGCCGGAACATCGAATTTCCCGAATGAAGTTCGCCACGAAGTATACCCCTTGCATACCCGCTCAAGATGCCATGCCTTCTCGAAGACCGCATCTCCTCCCGCACAATCCGCTGCCTCTCGCCCGATTCGGTGCTAGACTTTTTCCGCCATCCCTGGGGCATCCTTATGCGCCACGAATTCACCATCGCCCTCATTGCATTTCTGCCCGTTCCCTTCGCCGCCGCCCAGCAAACCATCCCGCCCACTCCTCCTCCAGGCGCATCAGCCCCAACCAGCCACGTCGACCCAATCGATGTTATCCCTCCCGGGCCTTACAAAATCGGAGGCCGAATCAGCGCCCCTGTTATCAAGCATCGGGTCACGGCACAGTACACGGATGAGGCGCGGCGGGCCAATTACCAAGGCGCTTGCCTGATTGGCCTGATCGTGAATGCGCAGGGAAACCCCGTGAATGTTCATGTTGTGCGACCGCTCGGCATGGGATTGGACGAGAAGGCGATGGACGCGATTCGGCAATACAAATTCAAGCCCGCAATGAAGGACGGCAAAACGCCCGTTCCTGTCATGGTCACCATCGAGGTCGACTTTAGGCTCGGTTGAGTTCGCGATGAAAGCAGGCCGTTTTCCGGGCCGCGAGCTCCTAGGGCAAGGCTGCAAAGCAGCCGGGATCGGCACCAGGGCCCCCGCGGACAGGTCTTCGTCCGCGGGGTGGTCGTCGGGCACGGGGTCGCCCAAAACGACCGAGCGGCCCGGGAAACCGGCCACCGCAGCCCCAATGTCAAGCCCCCCGAGGCCGACCCGCTGGCTCGCCGACCCGCTAACTCGCCAATTCCAAAGCCGATCCCCGCACAAAATTTCTTGTCCAAAGTTTGCCGGTCATTAGGCCGTCTTGGCGCACAATAGTCCCATGATCGAGAGGCCTGGACCGGGAGACCGGGCGGCCAGGGAGGCGAGGGAGCAAATGAGCAAGGGAGCAATCAAAGCCAGTTCACTGACGACTGGATTCGAGGTTTTTCTAACCACGAACCATCACCCGCCAAACGCTGCCTTTCTGTTCCCTGTTCCCTTTTCCCAACCTTCTCGGCTCTTCGTTCTGACCGCTGATCACTCTTCACTGATCGCAATTCGCACCCCACCCCCCCATGCCCTTTTGTGAAACTGTGAAACTGTGAAACTGTGGAGCAACGCAGAAATCACCATAAAATGGCGTCCAAATCGCTCAAAATAAAACGGATAGAAGCAAGCTGACTGCCCAAAATCGATTGCTCAAAAATCGCTGAAAATCACTGAAAATACCGATTTCCAAAAAATCACTGAGAATGGGTCGCTGTAAGCTTGCTGACCTACTGACTTTTTGCCCCGCTGACTTGTTCTCTCGCCGTCAATAGATCCACGGCACCAGCCGCCACGTCCGCTTGAAGTACGCTTCGTACTCCGCGCCAAAGTGCTCGCGCAGCAGCCGTTCCTCGGCATGCATGCGCACGACCAGCGGCGCCAGCAGGCTCAGTGCCAGCAACACGCCCACGATGCTGCGAAAAGCCAGCACCCAACCGAGCGACGTCGTCAGCATGCCCAAGTAACTCGGGTTGCGGATCACTCCATACAATCCGTGCGTCTCCAGCGTGTGCCCCGGCTGGATCGCCACCAGGCCGCTGAAGCGGTTCCGCAACACGTACACCGGAGCGATGCGCAGCACTCCGCCCGCCGCGCACACGATCACGCCGATCCAGCGCGTCGCGTCGCCGTCGATCGTCCAGAACCCGATGCGGTCGGTATACGCGGAGAAAAAAGCCATCAGCAGCGCGATCACGCTGAACGCCGCGAGCACCCAGCGGTTGCCGCGGTCTTCTTTCTCGCCCGTGGTCAAGCCGCCGCCCGATGGAACCGCGAGCACCATCAGCGCGACCGTGACCCACGCCAGCCCCCGCATTGCCGGATGCGCAAAAAATGCGCTCACTCCGCCCCAGCCCGCGATCGCCAGACCAAACTGAATACCGATCCCCACAATGCCGGTCAGCAGAATCCTGAGAGTCGTCACAACCTCTCCCTCCGTCTCAAAAATTCGCACTCATCCTACCACCGCTTCTTACATCTCGCCGCTGATCTCTGCTCTCTGCTCTCTGCTCTCTGCTCTCTGATCTCTGATCTCTGATCTCTGCTCTATGCTCTCTGCCCACTGTCCGCTGTTCACTGTCCACTGTTCGCCGTCCTCTCTCCTGCGCCCCACGACACCGTCGCGCACACCGCCAGAATCGCTCCAATCACCGCCAGTGAAAGCGTGACCGGCACATCGATCCAATGCGCCGCGAGCATCTTCAGCGCCGCAAAGGCTAGCAGCGCGCCCAGCCCGTAGTGCAGGTACTTAAAGCGCTCGAGCATCGCCGCCAACCCAAAGTAAACCGAGCGCAGCCCCAGAATCGCTGCCACATTCGACGTGTACGCCACGAACGGGTTGTGCGTAACCGACAGCACCGCCGGAATGGAATCCGTAGCGAACAGCAGATCGGTCACCTCGACGGCCACAATCACGGGCAGCAGAGATCCCTTTGCCGGCTGCAGGCGCACGATCCACTCCGGAATCGCCGCGCGCGCCGAGCCTCCGCGCACCAGCCGCCACGCCGCATACAACAGGATCAGTCCGAAGATCCACGTGACCCACTCGAAGTGCTGCAGCAACGTCACGCCCACCGCAATGAACGCCGCACGCAGCACAAACGCGCCCCACACTCCCCACAGCAGGGCCGTGTGCTGGCGTTGCGCGCTGATTCGGAACCCCTCAAACAGCACCAGGAAGACGAACAGATTGTCGATGCTCAGCGAAGTTTCGATGGTGTACCCAGCCACGAACTCGAGCGCAGTTTGCCGGCCCATGGTTGCGGCGACCCAGCACGCAAACCCTGCCGCGGCCAGAGCCAATCCCGCCGTTCCCACCCACACGAACGCCTGCGCATAGCGCGACTCGCGCCGATGGCCTGGCAGGAACGAGTCCACCAGCACCACCGCGGCAATCACCGCGTGAAAACCCACCCACCATGCCCACGAGACGCCCGCAATCATAGCTGGATGCTACAGCACGGCCGCAGGATCATCGCGCAAGAGAGCCCGCCAGCCGCAAGCGGTACCAGAAGGCTGGCATGCCGGCTCAATCCGCAATCATTCGCTGCCACCTTCGCGAGCGTTCGCGCATCCTTAAGTAAGAAGCATGGAAACCGAATCTGCGGCGGAAGGGCGTTCCATGAGCGAAGCGACCGAGCAGGATCAAGCCGAACCCGCACCCGCAGGCGCTGCGCCGTCGGCACCGCGTCCCCGCGTCGTCATCGTCGGCGCAGGCTTTGGCGGCCTTCACGCGGCTAAAGGCCTCGCGCATCTGCCGATCGACGTCACGGTCGTCGATCGCCGCAATCATCACACCTTTCAGCCGCTGCTCTACCAGGTCGCGCTCGCGGTGCTTTCTCCCGCCGATATCGCTCAACCCATCCGCTCCATCCTGCGCCGCCAGCGCAATACTCAGGTGCTGATGGATGAAGTCGTCGGCATCGCCGCCGCCGCGCGGCACGTCGCGCTGGCCAGCGGCGCGAGCCTCGATTACGACTACCTCGTTCTCGCCACCGGCGCCACCCATTCCTACTTCGGCCACGACGAGTGGGAACCCCTCGCGCCCGGCCTCAAGACCATCGAGGACGCCACTGAGATTCGCCGTCGCGTATTGCTTGCCTTTGAGCTGGCCGAGCGCCAGATGCTTGAGCAGGGCTGGCACCCTCCACTCAACTTCGTTGTCATCGGCGGCGGACCCACAGGCGTGGAGCTCGCGGGCGCCATCAGCGACATTGCTCAGCTCTATATGCGCCACGACTTTCGCCACATCGATCCCGCCAAAAGCCGCGTGCTCCTCCTCGACAGCGGTACGCGAGTGCTCGCCGCATACCCTGAGGATCTCTCTGCCAAAGCCGAAGCTACGCTCAAGCGGCTGGGCATCGAAGTACACACCAAAATGCAGGTCACTGCTGTTGGCCCCGGTTGGGTTGAAACGCAGGGCCAGCGTATTGACGCCGCCGTCACCCTCTGGGCCGCCGGCGTTCTGGCCTCGCCCCTCGGAATGATGTTGGGCGGGCCGCCTAGCGTCAACACAGAGGTCAAATTCGACCGCCGTGGCTGCGTCATCGTCGACGACAAGCTCAATCCACCGGGCCTGCCGCAGGTCTTCGTACTCGGCGACCTCGCTCATTTCGAGCAAGACGGTCATCAGATCCCCGGCGTGGCCCAGCCCGCCATGCAGATGGGCGATCACGTCGCCAATATGATCTCCGCCGACCTCGCCGGAAAGCCGCGCCCTGCTTTCCGCTACTTCGACAAAGGCGACATGGCCACCATCGGCCGCATGTCCGCAGTGGCCAAGGTGGAGTGGCCCTTCAAGGCGCACATGAGCGGCTTCCCCGCGTGGTTCACCTGGCTCACCGTACACATATTTTTTCTCATCGGCTTCCGCAACCGGCTCTCCGTCATAGCCGCCTGGGCCTGGACCTACTTCACCTTCACGCGTGGCGCCCGGCTCATTATTGGCGACCAGACCCTGCCCGGCTGGCGGAACAGACCGTCCGAGACACCAGAACGATAAGTGCAGCCGGCGCAACCGAAACCCTCATCGGAATTCGCCCCAGCCACTCGCCGTCGGCTTCGCAATGCACAGCGCCGTCCTTCAGCGGCCGGCACGCCAACTCGCGAGCCCTCACTTCTACTAAGAACGGATTGATCCGTCTCATTCCCAGCCAACCAGTTAAGAACCACAGTGGCAGAGAAAGCCAATCCGGCGGGCGCAGCAGAGAAACGCGCAGGCTCAGCCTGTCCATCGAGTCCCCGCGCTGAACCAGCCCCGTGAACAGTCCACCAAGGCAGTCCACGCGCGACGCCATCACGCCCACCACCTGCAACATTCGAACCGCTCCATCCAGCTCGGCATACTCGACTGCGAAGCGCGAAAACCTGTGTGTCGCGAAGATCTGCGCGCCGTGCAGAGCGTAGGCGAGGCGCCCCAGTCGCGACTTCCCCGCACTGTGCAGCTCATAAGCCAATGCTCCGTCAGGCCCCGCTCCTGCCATCGCGGCAAAGTGCTGCACCTGCTCTCCAATTTCCAGCCTGCCGGCAGAGATTGTCATCCGGTCTCCGCGGATTTGCTCTTCGACGGCCCGCTCCGCATCGAGTGGAATTCGTAAATACCTCGCCAGGGCATTCGCGCTTCCCAATGGAACAATGCCCAGTGCCGCACGCGGATTTCCTCCATCCGTGATCAGGCCCTGAAGCACCTCGTGCACAGTCCCGTCGCCGCCGCAGGCAAACACAACCTCTGCCCCGTTTCGCACCGCGTCTCGCGCCTGATCGGCACCCGACCCGGGCCCCGTTGTGGCGATCGCCAAGGCCTCGTGTCCCAACGAATGCAACCGCGCGGCCGCACGGTCAATCTCCGCGACTCGCTGCTCCCGCCTGGTGCCCGCTGCCGGATTGTAGATGAGCACGCAGCGCATCCCCCCATTCTAGGCGGCACTCTAGCTCCGCCGCCGTTGCCTCCCACCGTTCATCTAAAATGAAAGAGATATGCTCGATTTGCAATTCGTCCGCGTCAACCTGGAGTTGGTTGAAGAAAAGTTGCGCGCGCGTGGCGCCGATCCCGCCGCTCTGCTGGGAGACTTTCGCGCCCTCGATAAGAGCCGTCGCGAAGCCATCACTCTCGCCGAGCAGTGCAAAGCCCGTCGCAACGAATTGAGCCAGCAGGTGGGTGCTTTCAAGAAGGCCGGCAAGAACGACGAAGCCGCGGCCGTGATGGAAGAAACGCGCACCTTGAAAGAAAAGCTGGACGAGTTGGACAAGACCGCCGTCGATCTCGACGAAGAGCTGCGCCAATCCCTCGCCCGCGTTCCCAACCTCACCCGCGACGAAGTCCCCATCGGCATCTCAGAAGCCGACAACAAGACCGTCAAAACCTGGGGCGAGCCGCGGAAATTCGACTTCGCACCCAAGCCTCACTGGGAGATCGGCGAAGCGCTCGGCATCCTCGATCTCGAACGCGCGGCCAAGTTGAGCGGCGCCCGCTTTGCCGTCTACATGGGCGCTGGCGCACGCCTTGAGCGCGCTCTCATCAGCTTCATGCTCGACCTGCACACGAGCAAACACGGCTACACTGAAGTGCTTCCGCCCTTCATGGTCAACTCCAAATCGCTCTTCGGCACCGGTCAATTGCCCAAGTTTGCCGAGGATCTCTTCCGCTGCTCCGATGCCGATGCCGATGCCGCCACACGCGGCGAATATAGAGACAGCGACCATTGGCTCATCCCCACCGCTGAGGTTCCCGTCACCAACCTTTACCGCGACGAGATTCTCGACGACGCTCGCCTGCCCATCTCATTCACCGCCTACACGCCGTGCTTCCGCGCCGAGGCCGGCGCTGCCGGCAAGGACACGCGTGGCATCATCCGCCAGCACCAGTTCCAGAAGGTTGAACTGGTTAAGTTCACGCGGCCCGAAGAATCCGACGCGCAGCACGAGCGCCTCACGCGCGACGCCGAAGAGATTCTTGAGGCGCTCGGCTTGCCTTATCGCCGCGTCCTCCTCTGCACCGGTGACACCGGCTTCTCCTCCGCAAAGACCTACGATCTCGAGGTCTGGCTGCCTGGCCAGAATCTCTATCGCGAGATCTCTTCCTGCTCAAACTTCGACGCCTTCCAGGCGCGCCGCGCCAACATCCGCTACCGGCCGTCTGCTGCGCAGGGCGCCAAGTCCAAACCCGAGTTTGTGCACACGCTCAACGGCAGCGGCCTGGCCGTGGGCCGCACCTGGCTGGCGATCCTCGAAAACTACCAGCAAGCCGACGGTTCCGTGCTCATTCCTGAATCCCTCCGTCCATACATGGGCAGAATGGATAGAATTGTTAAAGAGACATGATGGCTTCTTCAAATAGCGCTCTCGCTCAGCCCAAACGCGGCTTCAAACAGATCCTGAGCAGTTATTTCTACTGGACCTATTCCCGCGGGTCGTTTCATTACGACATCATGGTCACGCTGATTCTGCTCTTCATCTTCATCACTCCGCACTTTTGGGACTTCGGCGCCAAGCCGTCGTCAATTGCCGCCTCCGGTCATCCTTTCCAGGTTGTCGGCAGCGGCCACGGGGTCATCATCACCGTGCAGGCATCCGATGTGAGCATTCCCTCGGGCGCTTCGTATTTTGAAGTGAAGAGAATCCTGCGCAAAGCCGTCGAGCCCGTCACCGGAGACGACGTCTATGTCGAGCATTGGGAGACCGCCACCGACGCTCAGGGAAATCTTGTCTGGAAGATCTGGGCGCATCGTTAACCTCAATTCACGAATCCTAAGGCCCGGAACCGGAGTCAAATAAGCAAAGGAAGATCATGCATCGGACTGTGAAGTTTGCATTTTCTGCGGTTCTTTTGATGGCTTTGCTGCCGAACCAGCCGGCGCGTGCCGACGACCTCGCCAGCGTCCTGCAGAAGCTCGACGTCGCGGCAAAGGATTTCCACACGACGATCGCTACCTTTGAATTCGACACCATCCAGACCGACCCGATTCCGGATAAGGACGTAATGACCGGAACTGCTTACTACGACCGCAAGCGTGAGCGCTTCCAGATGGCTGCCCACATCTCCAGCCACAATGACCGGCCTGCCGCAAAAGCTTACATTTTTTCCGGCGGCGTGCTTCGTGAGTCCGACACCGGCAAAGAGAGCGACGCCAAGACCTACACGCAGGCAGGAAAGTACGAAAGCTACCTGATGCTTGGCTTCGGCGCCAGCGGCCGCGATCTTGCAGACAAATGGACGATCACGTACCTCGGCACCGAGGTGATCGGTGGCATCAAGACCGACAAGCTCGAACTGATCGCCAAGGACCCCACTGTCAGGAAGAACATTCCCAAGGTCACCATCTGGCTCGACACGGCCCGCGCGGTCAGCCTCAAGCAGGTCTTCGACGAAGGCGAAGGGCAATCACGCATATGCCTTTACACCAACATCAAAGTCAATCAGCCGCTGCCCCAAGACGCCTTCACCTTCGCCGCCGGCCAGTGAAAGCGCCGCGCCAGCCACGCCAATGCAATCCCACCGCCCGCGAACAGCATCGGAAAGGACTCCAGCGTGTAACGCGTCTCCGGCGCTTCCACGGTGAGCAGCAACACGCTGCGCAGCAGCATATAAGCCATTAACGCGCCCCAGAAGCGCGGCCGCAAGTCGGGGTCCCCAACGATACGCGGTCCCCGGCGAGCGGTCTTAGCTCGCTGGGGTGGAGCGATAGGTCCTCGTCGTTGGGGTGAAATGCACAGGCCGGCAATTCCCAGGATCAGATAAAGGGCATTCATCCCCGCGTAGGCCCAGCTGAACTCCGTCTCCGCGTGATGGTGCGCGTAGACCCACCAATCCAGGTCGATGGGCAGGGTCTCCACGCGCGGGCGCAGCCACATGTCGGCCACGCGGCCAAGCGACAGCCACACATAAGAGCGGGCCGGATCCGCTGCGATTCGCTCTTCGGCCAGCCGCTCAAAGCGCGCATCGATCTCCGGGGTAAGGTCCATGCCGTGGTTGTTGTAGTCCGCGGCAAGTGCCGCCGTCTCTTTATACTGCGCGGGTGAGTCGAAGGCGCGGCTTGGCAGCTCGCTTACGTCCAGCTTGTCCCCTGGCACGTTCCAGTAAACCTCATAGGTAGAAATGAAATCGAGGCACCAGCTTTTCACCCAGCGCTCCCACCCCGGGTTGGAGTTCTCGCCGGGATCGGTCGCCAGGCGTGGCGCCAACGGTTCAAAAACGTGAAAGACGCTCCAGTTGCGCTCCGTCCACACGGCAAACGGAGCCAGCGCCAGCAAAACGCAAACCGCTGCTATTCGCACCAGCTTGCGCAGTGGAATCTCGCCAGGGCCATCGCCCCGCGGCAACCCGATCACCAGCGCGGGCGCGAAAGCGATGGCGGCCAGCGCTCCGTCCGGCCGCAACAGCGTGGCGCATGTCACCGCCGTCGTAAACCAGAGCGCATTCGTCCAACTCGGCTCGTCATGGAATCGCGCCATCGCCCACATCGCAAATGCCAGCACAAAAAGCGTCGGCGTTTCAGTTAGCGGTTCTGCTGTGTAGCATGCGGTAAACGGACAAAGCGCCGCCAGCCACAGTGTGGCCAGCGCCGCGCCGCGACTCACCACGGCAGGCGCGATGCGCCGCACAAACCCGGCTAGTAGCAGGCAGCCCAGCAGATCAAGCGCAATCTGCACGCACGCCGCGGAATAGTAATCCTCCATCCCGAACAGCCGGAAGCAGACGGCGAGGAAGATCGGATAGCCGGGCAGGCGGATCAGCGTGGGATACATCTCCCCGCTGGGCAGGGTTAGGTCAAATCGCCCGTGCAGCAGCAGGTTCTTGGCGAGTCCCCCGTAGATCAGCGAGTCCCCGTTGACTTCAAAAAGACTCCGGAGCAGCCAAAGTCGCAGAGCCAGGCCAGCGGCAAGCGCCAGCGCAACCGGCAACACGGCACGCGCTCGACCCACGCGCTCGGCCAAATGCACCCGCGCCTTCAATTGACTCTCTTGGCCAGCTTCCATACGATTTTTAATGTACAGCGTTCAGCACGTCCAGGAATTCCGCGCCCTTGCCGGTTCCCCGCCAAGGCCGACGCATTCGTGGGATGCGACCACCTTTTTGCGCTGGCTTTGCGGAGTTGAGTACATCACAAGATGCCCGAACAACAAATCTTCTTCGACCCGGAACGCAAGCGCTGGAAGCGCCTGCGTCGCATCCTCGATGCGACCGCGGTGCTCTCGACCCTCGTCGTCATCGGCTTCATCTTCAACGTGATTCGCAGCCAGCAACTGCCCGAATTGCTGCTTCCCAATCCGAAACATAAGTATCGAGCCCTGCCCGAGCCATCCATCCTGGAACGTACCAAGAACCAGCACCCCGCGCGCCGCAAGACCGGTCGCAAACCTTCTGAGATTCCCCTCAACACCGGTGAAGGATTGCGCGCCGCCTATTACGTGCAGGACGACCCGGCCAGCTACTCCTCGCTCAAAGAGCATATTCACCAAATCGACATGTTGTTCCCGCAGTGGCTGCATGTGGATTCGCCCAACGGCACGCTGATGATGATGAGCGGCGACAACCTGCGCGAGTATCCGGTGATCGATAGCGCCGCGGTGCACGACCCCGACGACCTCAATAAAGTCAAGCATGTGATTCAAGCGGCCAAGGAAGATACTGAAATCTTTCCCTCCATCAACAACTTCAACCCGCACACCCAAGAGTGGGATACCGGCGTTGGAGACGTGCTTACAGATTCCAGCAAAAGCGCCTCGCTGCTCCAGCAGATCATGCGTTTCCTCTCAACTTACCCGGTCTATCGCGGCCTTTCGTTCGACATCGAGAGCATTCCCGACGCAGACGATCCGGCCTATCTAAGCTTCATTCAGGCGCTTTATGCAGAAATGCATCCCCGCAATCTTCGCCTTTACGTCAACGTAGCCGTAGCCACCAGCGACAAGGATCTGAAGGCCATCGCTGACAACTCCGACGGCATTATCCTCATGAACTACGACCAGCACGAGACAACGAGCGATCCGGGCCCAATCGCCAGCCAGCAGTGGTTCATCGGCAATCTTGTTCGTGTCCTTAAGGTCGTGCCCAAGGAGAAAATCATCTGCGCGATCGGTAGCTATGGTTACGACTGGACGCTTTCCATTCCCAATCCAAAAGATCGCCGCCATCCCAAGCCCCAGGTTCTCGACACCGACGTCCTCTCGGTCTCCGATGCATGGGAGCGCGCCTCCGACGCCGACGCCGACCTCGATCTTGACTACGACACGCTCAATCCTCACTTTGAGTACATCGACGAGGACAACAATCAACGTCACGTAGTGTGGTTTCTTGACGCCGTTACCATCCTCAATGAGCTGCGAGCTGCGCGCGAGCTCGGTCTCCAGACTTTCGCCCTGTGGCGTCTTGGCGAAGAAGACTCCTCTCTATGGAACATCTGGGACCACCCCAGTGATCCTGGTGCGCTGGAAGCTTTGGGCGCCGTTCAGCCCGGCCACGCTGTCGATACCGAAGGCGATGGTGACATCCTGCGCATCACGGGCCTGCCGCAACCCGGCAAGCGCACTGTGGACGTTGACACCGACGAGCCCGACCCGCGCAAGAAGCTCATCGACGACGAGCATATGGACGTGTATCCCCACACCTACACCGTGGAACAATACGGTTACCATCCCAATGAAATTGCACTCTCCTTCGACGACGGACCCGATCCCAAATGGACCCCGAAGATCCTCGACGTGCTAAAGCAGAAACATGCCACGGGAACTTTCTTGTTGATCGGCGCTGAGGCCGCGGACAACATCGGCCTGATGCAGCGCGTCGTCCGCGAAGGCAACGAGATCGGCAACCACACTTGGACGCATCCGGACATCAGCGAAATCTCGGCGCGCCAGCTCGATCTCGAGGTGAACCTGACCGAGCGCCTATTCGAGAGCAAGCTCGGCGTGCAGCCGCTCTACTTCCGGCCGCCTTACGACATCGACGAGGAGCCCGAGACCGACGACCAGGCCGCGCCCGTTTGGCGCATTCAGGAAGATGGATTCACGATTATCGGCAGCAAGATCGACACCGACGATTGGAACGAGCATCCGCGCAAAACGAGCTCCGAGATCATCAACTCCGTGCTCGCGCAGTTGCGGACCATGAAGGCCAAGCCGCAGTTCCGCGGCTCCATCATCCTGATGCACGACGGCGGCGGCGACCGCTCGGTGACAGTGACTGCCCTGGGACCGCTCATCGATGCCCTCCGCGCCAACGGCTACACCGTCGTTCCCGTCTCGGCGCTGATGGGAAAAACTCGCGCCCAGGTGATGCCGCCAATCACTTTCTGGCAGCACGTGCGCTCCGTCCCCGACTCCATTGCCTTCTCCGCGCTCGACCTGATCGGCAACTTTATCGTCATGGTCTTCTTTGTCGGCGACGTGCTGATGAGCGCGCGCCTCATCATCGTTGGGCTGTTCGCCGTCATCGACCGGCTCATCAAGCGACCGCGCGACGCCTCGCCCGGCTTCAACCCGCGCGTGGCTGTTCTCATTCCCGCTTACAACGAAGAAGCCGTCATCGTCCGCACCATTCGCTCGGTCCTTAACTCCGACTACAAGAACCTCCGCGTGATTGTGATCGACGACGGCTCGCAGGATCGCACCGCTGAAGTGGCAGCCATGGCATTCGCCAGGGAGATCGCCGCTGTTCACGTCCAGGTTCTTACCAAGCGCAATGAAGGCAAGGCCGCGGCGCTCAACTACGCTCTCGATCGTATGAACGAGGAGATTTTTGTCGGAATCGACGCCGATACTGTGATCGCCGCCGATGCCATTTCCAAGCTCATTCCTCATTTCGCAGATCCCAGGGTCGGCGCCATCGCCGGAAACGCCAAAGTGGGCAACCGCGTCAATCTGTGGACGCGTTGGCAGGCCCTCGAATACATCACCAGCCAGAACTTCGAGCGCCGCGCGCTCGACCTGTTCCACGTCATCACTGTCGTGCCGGGCGCTATCGGCGCATGGCGCACCGCGCCGGTAAAGGCGGCGGGCGGCTATCCCCTAAACACCGTCGCCGAAGACGCCGACCTCACCATGAACCTGCTCGAACAGGGACTCAGGGTCGACTACGAGGACCGCGCCTTGGCCTACACTGAGGCGCCTATCAACGCCAGGGGCCTCATGCGCCAGCGCTTCCGCTGGTCCTTCGGCACCTTGCAGGCCGTGTGGAAGCATCGCGCCGCCTTCGTCCGCAACAAGGCCATGGGCCTCTTCGCGCTGCCCAACATTCTCATTTTCCAGATGCTCCTCCCGCTGGTCTCGCCGTTCATCGACATCATGTTCGTGGCCGGTATCGTGAACTTCCTCGTCGACCGCCATTACCACCCCGAAGCAGCCTCCGCGGCCAGCTTCGAGAAGCTCGTGGTTTACTTCCTCGGCTTTCTGGTCATCGACTTCATCACCTCGTCGGCCGCATTCAGCTTGGAGCGGCGCCATCCCGCGAACAAGGGCGACGGCTGGCTGCTGTTCCACATCTGGCTGCAGCGGTTCGCCTACCGCCAGGTGTTTTCGATTGTTCTCTTCAAGACGCTCAAGCGCGCCATCGACGGCAAGCCCTTCAACTGGGACAAAATCGAGCGGACCGCGCAAATGAGCAAGAATACCGAAATCCTCACGGAAGCGGCTCCGTAACTCCAGCGAGGCATACTTCTCCGCGCATGGAATCGCGCAACCACCACAGGTCCCCGCTCAACTCATACACGCTAAAGGCTGAGAGCTGAAAGCTGCTTCTTACGGCCCCAGATACAGGCTCACGCCCGGCGGCGCAAAGCTCAATTGGCCGGTCTTCGGGTCGTAATCGAGGTTAAGCGCGTCGCTCTTGCGGCCGTTGATGAGCACTGCGACCAGCAGGCCGTTGCCGTAGCGGCCGGCCAGAGCGATCTTGTGGCTGCGGATCGGACCATACTCGTTGTCCGGGCTCGTCGGCCCCCAATCACCCTGGAAGCGGGCAAAGGGATAGGTGCTGTACTGCGCCGGGTGCTGCTGCCAGTTCGGGTCGTTGAGCCAGATGCCATACGCTTTGTTCAGGTCGTTGGCCTCGAGAGCACCCAGAAAATTGTTCACCTCGGCGCGTCCAAACAGATAGCGGCTCCAGTTCCACGGCCAATCCACAGGCCGGTTGGCGACGAGCCAGTAAGCCACCAACAGCACGAAGAGCGCCGCCGCGCTCAACTGCACGATCAGAGCTTTTCGTTTGGACCGTGCGGCGTCGAACTGCGGAGCATCGAGCAGAGTCATCGGAATCGTCCCTCTTAATCAGAATACGGCGGAAAAACAGGGAGTAGACAATAGGGAGTAGCACGCTTTCCACATTAGACACCGCAAACCTCTTCGTTGTTCCCTGTTCCCTATTCCCTGCTTTTCTACTCTTCCCTGCTGTAAATCGTTTTGTTCTTCTCCGCCTGCCGCTCCAGCGCCAGCTCAATCAGCTGCGTGATCAGCTCCTTGTAGCTGAGCCCCGACGCCTCCCACAGCTTGGGGTACATACTGATTTGCGTGAAGCCGGGCATCGTGTTCACTTCGTTCAGATAGATACGCTCCTCTCCGCCGGGCTCCATCAGGAAGTCGACGCGCGCCAACCCGGAAAGATCGCAGGCCTTGAATGCCGCAATGGCCATCTCGCGAATCCGCCGGCTCTGGTGGCGCGAAATCTTCGCCGGGATCACGGGCACGGAACCTTCGGAAAGGTACTTCGCCTCGTAGTCGTAAAACTCCTTGCCGGGAATGATTTCGCCCACGACGCTGGCTTTTGGCGAGTCGTTGCCGAGCACGGCCACTTCAAATTCCCGTGCGCGCGCCGCCTGCCCGCTGCGCCGCGCCTTACCACCCACGCCCTGCTCCACGATCAGCTTGCGGTCGTACTTCGCCGCGAGCATGAGCGCCGGCGAAAGCTCCGCCCGGTCGTGCGCCTTTGAAATACCAACAGAAGAACCTAAGTTCGCAGGCTTCACAAACACAGGGTATTTGAGCGTTCGCTCCACCAGCGCGATTGCCTTGCGTGGCGCTTTCTCCCACTCCGCGCGGAGGAGTGTGACGTGCTTGACGATGGGCAGCCCGGCCTCGGCAAACAACCGCTTCATCACGTCCTTGTCCATGCCTGCGGCCGAGCCCAGGACGCCAGAACCAACGTAGGCAATGCCCGCCAGCTCAAACAGCCCCTGAATGGTGCCGTCCTCGCCGAAGGTTCCGTGCAGCACCGGAAACACGACTTCGATGGCCTTCCCTTCCGGGCCTTGAGGAACAGGCTCAGGCGCCAACAGCGTGGGAATACCCTCATGCAATAGCTTCGCTCCCGGAGTCGCCTCGGGATCGCCCGCGCGCAGCCGTCGGGCGACAGCTCCGGCATCGCCATTCAGCAGGCCGCGAGCGTCGCCGGCCGCAAGCCAGCGGCCCTCTTTGGTAATACCAATGGGCGTAACGTCGAACTTTTCGCGATCGATCGCCCCCAGCACCGATGCTGCCGACAGCAGCGACACATCATGCTCGCCGCTACGCCCGCCAAAAAGAATGCCAACCCGCAGTTTCTTTGCCATGTTTTCGTCAATTTGCCGTTCAAACGGCCTCATTCAGTGTAGAACCCCACGCCGATCCAACTTACCAAGACCCCTGAAATCGCTGTTTCGCGGTCCGCATTTTCGCTGCCAGAAATCGAATCCGGGCGGCCAGATCGACGGGGAAGAAACCGGAGGGTCAAACGCACCGAAAGTGTTATTCCCAACCGCTTCAATCTACGTAACATAGGTGTAAGGTATTTCACCAGCAGGTTTCTGCTCGCGCGGCGTTCCAACCCATCCGGCGCGACCGGATGATTTGACACGGCCCCACGGCCCCCAGGACCCCAAAACAGCCCGCGAGCGCGGAAAGATCGCGAAAGCGAAGTGAAACTCGTGCCGATGAGACGATTCGTTTTCCCGGCTGCCTTTTTCCTCGCATCCGTCCCGGCTGCGTTGGCGGCGACCCCTGCGCCTCCGATTACGCTGCACGCCGCGGCCACCATCTCCAACGACGAGGCTGTCAAGCATCTGCCCGTCGCATTCCAGGCAACCGTTACCTACTACCGTTCGTATGACAAAGACATGTTCGTGCAGGACGGCAACGATGCCGTCTATGTCCATGCCACCACAGCGCTTAAGATTGTTCCAGGCGATCGCGTTCTAGTGCATGGAACCACGCACGAAAGTTTCCGGCCCTATGTGCAAAGCAACGACATCACCCTCGTAGGCCACGGTCCATTGCCAAAACCGGCAGAGCCAAGCTACGACCAGATGATCCGCGCCGAGGAAGATTGCAAGCTGGTTACGGTGCATGCCGTGATCCGCTCCGCCGACTTGGTGCCTGACAGCCGATCGACCACTCCGGCCACCTATCTTCGCATGCTCGTGGGCGGTAGTATGGTCGATGCGAATGTCGACAACGACGACGAAAGCGCCCTCAAAGGCCTCCTCGACGCCGAAGTCCAGGTCACGGGTGCGCTTTCCGGCCACTTCGACAACAAAATGCAGTTGACCGGCATTCTGCTCCACGTTCAGTCACTCGCCGGGATCAAGATTCTGAAACGCGCCGACTCCGACCCTTGGTCGCTTCCGGTTACGCGCATGGACCGCATCATCACGGGCTATCATACCGTCGATTTTTCGCAGCGGATGCGCGTTCGGGGAACCGTTACTTACTACCAGCCGGGCACGGCCGTAGTGCTCCAGGACGGGCCTAGAAGCCTGTGGATCAATACCGACAGTTGGAACCCATTGCACATGGGCGATGTCGCGGATGCGATTGGATTCCCGTCCGTGGAAAACGGCTTCCTGACACTCACCCGCAGCGAAGTCAAGGACAGCCTGGTGCAATCGCCGGTCTCCCCAGCCCTTTTCACATGGCGTCAGCTCGCCCTCGGCGGCAATGACGGCCGTAGTCACGTCTTCGACCTGGTTTCCGTGGAAGGCGAGGTGGTTGCCGAGGTGCGGCAGGCTACTCAGGACGAGTATGTTCTCGAGTCCGACGGTCACTTGTTCTCCGCGATCTTACGCCATTCCCCTTCGTTGAACCCCGCGCCCCTGCCACCCATGAGAGACATTCCCCTGGGCTCGCGCATTCGCGTCACCGGCATTTGCAGGCAGGCCGACGCCAATCCCTTCAACGGTGAAGTGCCCTTCGATATCCTCATTCGCGATTTCGACGATGTGGTGGTCGTCGCCCGGCCCCCTTGGCTCAATGTGAGCCACCTGATGATGATCGTCGCCGTTCTCTTTGGGTTGGTCATCGCCATCGGGATTCGTGCCTGGCTTATGGAAAGACGCAACCGGCGCCGCATTGGATCGCTCGCCTACGTCGAGCAGCGGCGCGCGCGGATCCTCGAGGCTATCAACCACTCCAGGCCGCTTGCGGAAATCCTCGAGCGGGTCACGGAATTAGTCTCTGTAAGGCTCAACGGCGCGCCCTGCTGGTGCCAGGTGTTGAATGGAGCAACTTTGGGAAATCGCCCGGTTCAACTTCCCTCCTCGTCGCTGCGCACCGTCGAACGCCCGATCGCCTCCCGTTCCGGTTCGACTCTGGGCTCGGTCTTTGCAGCTTTCGACGTGCGCAAAGAGAGCGTCCCCGAGGAGATGGCGGCTCTGGGCATGGCCGCGGAATTGGCCACCCTGGCGATCGAGACTTCGCGCCTCTACTCCGATCTCGTTCACCGCTCGGAGTTTGACCTCCTGACGGACGTGCAGAACCGCTTCGCCATGGAAAAGACTCTGGGCGCGATGATTCAAACCGCGCGCGAAACCGCCGGAATCTTTGGCTTGATTTACATCGACCTCAATGAATTCAAGCAGGTGAATGACCTGCACGGGCACCAGGTGGGCGACCAATATCTGCAGGAAGTCTCTCAGCGCATGAAGCGCCAACTGCGGCCCGGCGACGTGCTGGCACGCCTGGGCGGTGACGAATTTGCAGTCCTGGTTTCTGAGGTGCGCAACCGCGCCGACGTTGAAGAGATCGCGGCCCGGCTGGAAGCCTGCTTCCATGAGCCATTCATCGGAGATGAATACATTCTCCGCGGTTCGGCCAGCTTTGGCTTCGCCCTCTATCCCGAAGACGCCGACTCCGCCGACAGTCTGCTGCGCTCTGCCGACGCCGCCATGTATGTGGCAAAGCACACTCGGCTATCAAACTCCCGTGCCGGTGAAGAACAGCCGGAACCTGAATTGGCGCCCAATGCCGATTCCTAGCGTGTCCCGTTCCCATCCCGCAACTTCTTAGCGGGGCAAGATTTCCCCGCGCGACGTTCATTGTTCTCCACTCCCTGCCGATAAGGGTTCCTAGGGCAGGATCCCAAGTCATCCAGCCCTTTTTGAGCCGCGCTTATGAAAAGGGTGGTCCCCCTGTTCGCGATGCTTGGCCTGTGCGCTTCGGGCGCGTGGGCCCAGCCGTTTGGCCAAATCACGACCTTGCAGGCCGCGGCTCGCCTTACCAACGCCCAGGCCGGCCAGCACCAGCCGGTCGCCTTCAAAGCCACTGTCACCTACTACCGCTCCTATGAAAAAAACCTCTTTGTTCAGGATGGAGACGCAGCCATTTGGCTGCACCCCGCCGGCATGTACAAGCTCGTTCCCGGCGATCGCGTCCGCGTGCGCGGAACCATGCATGAGAGCTTCCGGCCGTACATTGAGAGTGCCCAGATCACTCTGTTGGGTCACGGCCGATTGCCCAAACCCCTCCAGCCCAGCTTTGAGCAGATGATCCGCGCGGAAACGGATTGCAGACTCGTTACCGTGCGAGCCGTCATCCAGTCCGCCGATCTTGTGCCCAACTCACAAGCGCCAATCTCGAATACTAAACTGGGTGTCCTCGTGGACGAAGGGCATGTCGACGTCACTGTCGACAGCGACGACCCGACCCGCATCAGGGACCTTCTCGATGCCGAAGTGGAGATAACCGGTGTCCAGTCCGGCAGCTTCGATAATAAAATGCAGCAAACCGGCGTCCTCTTTCATGTAACGTCGTTGGACGATGTGAAGATTCTGAAGCGCGCCAAGGTCGACCCGTGGTCCATCGCGGCAATCCCGATGGACCGGGTTTTGGCCGGCTACCGCGACCGCGACCAGAGTGACCGCCAGCGTGTGCATGGAACCATCACCTACTATCAGCCCGGCGCCGCCCTCGTCCTTCAGGACGGATCGAAAAGCATCTGGATCAAGACCGACAGTTGGAATCCACTGCGCATGGGCAACGTGGCCAATGCGATTGGATTTCCAGCCGTGGAGAATGGCTTCCTGACCCTTACTCACGGCGAAGTGCACGAAACGTCGACGCAGGCGCCGGTCACCCCCTCCCTCTTCACCTGGCGTCAACTGGCCCTGGGCGGCAACGATGGCCGCAGCCACGTCTTCGATCTGGTTTCCGTGGAGGGCCAGGTGGTCACCGAAGTGCGGCAGGCCACCCAGGACGAATACGTGCTCAATTCCGACGGCCACTTGCTCTCCGCCATCATTCGCCATCCTGGCACAGCAAGCACGGTCCCGCTCGCCGCTATGTACGAAATCCCCGTAGGTACCCACATCCGCGTCACAGGCATCTGCATGCTCATCGATGCAAACCCCTTCAACGGCGAGGTGCCATTCAATATCCTCATGCGCAACGTCGACGACATCGTGGTCGTCGCCCGCCCTCCTTGGCTGAATGTGCGCCATTTGATGTTGATTGTCGGCCTGCTGCTTTGCGTGGTCATCGCTATCGGCGTCAGAAGCTGGGCCCTGGAGCGGCGTGTGCGCCAGAAGACCGCGGCACTAGCCTACCTCGAACAGCGTCGAAGCCGCATCCTCGAAGACATCAACAACGCCCGCCCGCTCGGCGAGATCATCGAGTGCATCACTGAAATCGTTTCCTTCCGGTTGCACGGCGCGGCCTGCTGGTGCGAAATTGCCAATGGAGCATCCCTGGGCATGCGCCCGCCCAAAATCACTTCGCAGAGGATCGTACAGCAGGAGATTCCCGGACGTTCGGGAGCCGCCCTGGGATCCATCTTCGCCGCCATCCACCGCCTCAACAAGCCCTGCGCGGAAGACTCTCAGGCTCTAACTCTGGGAGCAGGTTTGGCCACCCTGGCCATTGAAACTTCGCGCCTTTACTCCGATCTTGTCCACCGCTCGGAATTCGATCTCCTCACCGACGTGCCCAACCGCTTCTCTCTGGAGAAGCACCTGGACGCGATGATTTCCGAAGCACGCAGGTCTGCCGGCGTCTTCGGCTTCATCTTCATCGATCTCGATCAATTCAAGCAGGTGAACGATCGGTACGGCCACCAAACCGGAGACTTGTACTTGCAGAAAGCAGCCCTGCGCATGAAGGCGCAACTCAGGCCAGGCGACTCTCTGGCGCGCCTGGGCGGCGATGAGTTCGCAGTCGTGGTCTCGGCCGTGCACAATCGCTCCGACGTGCAAGAGATCGCGCACCGCCTGGAACATTGCTTCGACGAGCCCTTCGCGGTGGGCGGACCTGTGGTGAAAGGCTCAGCCAGCGTCGGCTTCGCCCTTTACCCCGAGGATGCGCTAACCGCCGACAATCTGCTTAGCGCGGCTGACACCGCCATGTATGCCGTCAAGCAATCCCGGAATAGCAGCAGGCCAACAACCCCCGGCGCCAAAGATCCAGTGCTCGCCTCACAAAGATGCGCATAAAAAGAAAGGCCCGGCTACAGCGGTTCCACAATTGCTCTGCACGGAGCCGCAAACGCCAAGTGGCTTTTTCATTAAGAAAAAGCCACCTTGCATGACACCCGCGAGGGCAAGTGAATTGTGGAACCGCTCTTGCCGGGCCCGTCTGGTTGAGTCGCGCTGTTGGAAACGTTGCCTGTACGGCCAGCCTTACTCCGCCGCCATCTCCTCGGCCTCGCCTTCCTGCCGCATGAGTTCCAGCTCGCGCTCGGCGGCTTCGATCTCGGCGTGCACTTCTTGCTGCACGCGAGCCGCAGCCTCTTCGAGCTCCGGTGAGAGTTGCACGTTGCGGTAGTATTCCAGGCCCGTGCCCGCGGGAATCAGACGGCCCACGATCACGTTCTCCTTCAACCCGCGCAAGTTGTCCACCGCGCCGTTAATGCTGGCCTCGGTGAGCACGCGTGTCGTCTCCTGGAAGCTGGCCGCCGAGATAAAGCTGTCGGTGGAAAGCGACGCCTTGGTGATGCCCAGCAGCAGTGGGCGTCCGATGGCCGGACGGCCCCCGTTCTGCAGCACGCGCTCATTCTCTTCCGTGAAGCGGAAGCGGTCCACCTGCTGTTCCAGCAGGAAGCTGGTGTCGCCCACTTCGTCGATCCGCACCCACCTGAGCATCTGGCGCACGATCACTTCGATATGCTTGTCGCTGATCGCCACGCCCTGCAGCCGGTAGACCTCCTGGATTTCGTTCACCAGGTAAGCCTGCAGCTCCTTCTCGCCCAGCACCGCCAGAATGTCGTGCGGGTTCAACGGGCCGTCCATGAGAGGATCGCCTGCGCGCAGCCGCTCGCCTTCCTGAACGTTCACGTGAATGCCGCGCGGTACCGAGTATTCCTTCTCGTCGCCGTTGTCGGCCGTCACGTAGATCTTGCGCTGCCCCTTCGAGACCTCGCCGAACCGCACCACGCCATCGATCTCGCTGATGATTGCAGTCTCGCGCGGCTTGCGCGCCTCAAAGAGCTCCACCACACGCGGCAGACCGCCAGTAATGTCCTTGGTCCGCGTGCTCTCCTTGGGAATCTTCGCCAGCACGTCGCCCGGACCCACGTTGTCGCCGTCCTGCACCATCAGGTGAGCGCCGCGCGGCAGCAGATATCGCTTGCTGCTCTTGGCGCCCTTGATCGCAATGGCCGGCTGACGCTTCTCGTCGGGCGAGTCGGCAACCACCCAGCGCGAAAGACCCGTCACTTCGTCCACTTCTTCGTTGAGCGTGATGCCTTCCTGCAGGTCCTTGAACTGCACCGTACCGCCGATCTCAGTGAGAATGGCATAGGTGTAAGGATCCCACTCGGCCAGCAATTCGCCCAGCTTGACCGGCGAGCCCTCGCGAACGCGAAGGCGCGCGCCATAGACCACCTGGTAGCGCTCCTTTTCACGCCCGCGCTCGTCCACGATGGCCACCGAGCCGGAGCGGTTCATGGCTACCAGTTCGCCTTCCTTGCTTTCCACAGTGTTCAGGTTGATAAAGCGCACGAAGCCGTTGTTCTTCGCATCCAGGCGTGACTTGTCCTGCACGCGGCTGGCTGTGCCGCCCACGTGGAAGGTACGCATGGTCAACTGCGTTCCCGGTTCGCCGATCGACTGCGCCGCAATCACGCCGCAGGTTTCGCCCAGCTCGACCATGCGGCCAGAGCCCAGGTTGCGCCCGTAGCACAGAGCGCAAACGCCGCGCCGCGACTCGCAAGTAAGCACCGAGCGGATCTTTACCCGCTCCACGCCCGCTCCCTGAATCGCTGACGCGATGTCCTCGTCGATGGGCTGGTTCACTTCCACCACGACGTTGCCGTCGTAGTCCTTGATCCTTTCCAGCGACACGCGCCCGATGATGCGGTCGCGCAGCGGCTCGATGATCTCGCCCGACTCCACGATAGAGCCGACGTAGATGCCTTCCAGCGTGCCGCAATCCGGCTCGGTTACGATCACGTCCTGCGCCACGTCCACGAGCCGCCGCGTCAGGTAGCCCGAGTCGGCGGTCTTCAGTGCCGTGTCGGCCAGGCCCTTGCGCGCGCCGTGCGTCGAGATGAAGTATTCGAGCACCGTCAGTCCTTCGCGGAAGTTTGCAGTGATTGGTGTCTCAATTACTTCGCCCGAAGGCTTGGCCATTAATCCACGCATGCCGCTCAGCTGGCGAATCTGCTGCTTCGATCCGCGGGCGCCTGAATCGGCCATGATGTAGATCGGATTCATGGCCCCTTCGTCGTCCGCCTTCTTCATGTTCGAAAACATCTCGTCGGCAACCTGGTCCGTCACCGCCGACCACATCTGGATCACCTTGTTCGACCGCTCGCCGTTGGTGATGGCGCCGTCCATGTACTGCTTCTGGACCTCGATCACCTTCTTGTCGGCAGCGTCGACCGTGGTGTACTTGCTCGCCGGGATCACCATGTCGTCCAGGCCTACTGAAAGGCCGGAGCGCGTGGCAAAGTGGAAGCCCAGCGACTTGATGCGATCAAGCATGCCCACCGTCACCTCGAGTCCGAGGTTCTGGTTGCAGTAGTTCACCAGTTGCCCGATGCCTTTCTTCTTCATCAGTCCGTTCACAAACGGCATGCCCGGCGGCAGCGCATCGTTCAGGATCACGCGGCCCACGGTGGTGGACAGATACTCCTTGTCGAAGTCCACCGGTTCTGTGTGCGTCAGGTCCTGATCGTCGTAGGCGTTGGCCATGTCGAGTACCTTGCCCGTGTAGCGCACGCGGATGGGTGAAAGCGTCTCGACTTCGCCGGCTTCGAGCGCCATCAGGATCTCGTCGGTGTTCGAAAACACGCGGCCCTCGCCCTTCGCGCCCTTCTTGGCCTTGGTCAGGTAGTAAAGTCCCAGCACCATGTCCTGCGTGGGCACGGTGATCGGCTGGCCGCTGGCGGGCGACAGAATATTGTGCGAGGCCAGCATCAGCACGCTGGCTTCAATCTGCGCCTCCGGCGACAGCGGAATGTGCACGGCCATCTGGTCGCCGTCAAAATCCGCGTTGAACGCCGTGCAGACCAGTGGGTGAATCTTGATGGCCTTGCCTTCCACCAGCACCGGCTCAAACGCCTGAATGCCCAACCGGTGCAGCGTGGGAGCGCGGTTCAGCAGCACGGGATGATCCTTGATGACTTCCTCAAGGATGTCCCACACCACCGGCTCCTGCATCTCGACCATTTCTTTCGCCTGCTTGATGGTGGTGCACTGCCCGGTCTGCTCCAGCCGGTGATAGATGAACGGCTTGAACAGTTCGAGCGCCATCTTCTTGGGCAGGCCGCACTGGTGCAGCTTCAGTTCCGGACCCACCACGATCACCGAGCGACCCGAATAATCAACGCGCTTGCCCAGCAGGTTCTGGCGGAAGCGACCCTGCTTGCCCTTCAAAGTGTCAGAGAGCGACTTGAGCGGACGGTTGTTGGCGCCACGCAGTACTCGGCCGCGACGGCCGTTGTCAAACAGCGCGTCCACCGCTTCCTGCAGCATGCGCTTCTCGTTGCGCACAATCACTTCCGGCGCGTGCAGGTCCATCAGCTTCTTCAACCGGTTGTTGCGGTTGATCACGCGGCGATAGAGGTCGTTCAGGTCCGACGTGGCGAAGCGGCCGCCGTCGAGCGGCACCAGGGGCCTGAGCTCTGGAGGAATCACCGGCAGCACGTCCAGAATCATCCACTGCGGCTTGTTGCTCGACTTGCGGAAGGCCTCAACCACCTTCAGGCGCTTGGCAAACTTGATCTTCTTCTGCGCCGAAGTCTCAGTCTTCATCCGCTCGCGCAGTTCCGCTCCCAGTTCGTCCACGCTCACGCGCTTGAGCAATTCTTTGATCGCCTCGGCGCCCATCATGGCCTTGAAGCCGGAGGGCCGGAACTGCTGGTCGAGCTCGCGGAAACGAGTTTCGTCCTTGATGATCTCGCGCTCGCGCACCGGCGCGTCGCCGGGATCGATAACGACGTACGACTCGAAGTAGAGAATCCCTTCCAGATCGCGCAGTGAAATGTCCAAAAGGTGGCCGATACGCGACGGCAGGCCCTTGAAGAACCATACGTGCGAGCAGGGAGACGCCAGCTCAATGTGGCCCATGCGCTCGCGGCGCACCTTGCTCACCGTCACTTCAACGCCGCACTTGTCGCAGATCACGCCGCGGTGCTTCATGCGCTTGTACTTGCCGCACAGGCACTCCCAGTCCGTCACCGGCCCGAAGATGCGCGCGCAGAAAAGGCCGTCGCGCTCCGGCTTGAAGGTGCGGTAGTTGATGGTCTCCGGCTTGGTGACTTCGCCATGCGACCAGCTGCGGATCTTTTCTGGGCTAGCCAGCATGATGCGGATGGCGTCGAAGTCGGTAATGGGGCTGGTAAGTTCAAACGGGTTCGAACGGAACAAGGCGACCCTCCCTGGCGGGTTCTCTGTTGCCCGCCGCGGTTCTTCCCGGGATTCTCTTGGGATCCTTCCTTCCCGGGCAGCGGCGTTTACCGCTTTCAAGAAGGACCCTGAAAAAACTCTCAAGCCAGTAGCCTTTAGCCTGTAGTCCGTAGCTTTTTACGTTCGTTGTGATAGAGCTACAAGCTACTGGCTACCGGCTACAAGCTTTCATTTAGTCCGCAACCGCCGCCACTTCCGGCGCGGGCAACTTCTTAATGAGGTCCGCGCGCTTGATCAATTCCACGTCCAGGCACAGCGACTGCAACTCGCGAATTAATACGTTGAACGACTCCGGCACGCCCGGCTCGATCGCCGCTTCGCCCTTGACGATGGCCTCGTAGAGCTTGGTGCGGCCATAAACGTCGTCGGACTTTGCCGTCAGCAGCTCCTGCAGGATGTACGCGGCGCCGTACGCTTCCAGCGCCCACACTTCCATTTCGCCGAAACGCTGCCCGCCGAACTGCGCCTTGCCGCCCAGCGGCTGTTGCGTGATCAGCGAGTACGGTCCGATCGACCGCGCGTGAATCTTGTCGTCGACCAGGTGCGACAGCTTGAGCATGTAAATGTAGCCCACCGTCACCGGCTGCTCGAACTGTTCGCCCGTCAAGCCATCGAAGAGCATGGTCTTGCCCGACGAAGGCAGGCCCGCCGATGCCAGCAGCGCCTTGATTTCGCTCTCTTGCGCGCCGTCGAACACCGCCGTTCCAAACCAGATGCCCTTGCTCATGCCCTGCATGACGCGGATCAGCATCTCGTCGTCCAGCTCCAGAAGCTGACGCAGCACCGCGGTACCGGCGAACTCTTTCTTCGCCATCTCGCGCGCGTACGTGGCGCCGGAGTTGGCCTTCAACAGCTCCGCTACTTTCTTCCCCAGCTCGTGCGCGGCCCACCCCAGGTGAGTTTCCAGGATCTGCCCCACATTCATACGAGAGGGCACGCCCAGAGGATTAAGCACAATCTCCACCGGCGTTCCATCGGGCAGATACGGCATGTCTTCGACGGGAAGAATGCGCGAGATCACGCCCTTGTTCCCGTGCCGGCCGGCCATCTTGTCGCCCACGCTCAGCTTGCGCTTCATGGCCACGTAAACCTTCACCAGCTTGATCACGCCCGGAGGCAGCTCGTCGCCCTTTTGCAGCTTGGCCACTTTCTCATTGGTGATCTTGCGCAGCACTTCGATCTGCCGCGACGTCATCTCCTCAATCTCGTCGATCTGTTCGTTCACCCGCGGATCTTTGTCGGCATAGCGGATGCGCTTCAGGTTCTTTGTAGAGATGCGCTCGATGGTGTCGCGGTCCAGGATCAGGCCCTTGGTCAGCAGGCGCTTGTTGGTCCGCTCGTCGTGCAGATCGGCCAGCACCTCCTTGGCGCCCAGAATGGCTTCAAGCCGCTTCAACCGCTCGTCGGTCAGAATGCGGATCTCGTCGCCCAGGTTCTTCTCCAGCTTGGCCACGTATTCGGCTTCGATCAGCTTGGCGCGCTCGTCCTTCTCCTGGCCCTTGCGGCTGAAGATGCGCACATCCACCACCGTGCCCTCGATGCCCGGAGGGCAGGTCAGCGATGCATCGCGCACGTCGCCGGCCTTCTCGCCGAAGATCGCGCGCAGCAGCTTCTCTTCCGGCGTAAGCTGCGTCTCGCCCTTGGGCGTCACTTTGCCCACCAGGATGTCGCCGTGCCCGATCTGCGCGCCGATGCGGATCACCCCGCTCTCGTCCAGATCGCGCAGCGCGTGCTCGCTTACGTTGGGAATGTCGCGCGTGATCTCTTCGGGACCCAGCTTGGTGTCGCGCGCCTCGATCTCGAACTCCTCGATGTGCACCGACGTGTAGTAGTCCTCGCGAACCAGTTGCTCGCTGATCAGGATCGCGTCCTCGAAGTTGTACCCGCGCCACGGCATGAAGGCCACCAGCACATTGCGACCCAGCGCCAGCTCCCCTTGTTCCGTGCACGGCCCGTCGGCGATCACCTGCCCCTTCAGCACCCGGTCGCCCTGCAGAACCACCGGCTTCTGATTGATGCAGGTGTTCTGGTTCGACCGCTTGAACTTGATGAGCTGATAAATGTCCGAACCCACCTCGCGCGAAAGCTGCATGGGATGGTGCTCGCCCTCGACGCGCACGATGATGCGCTCCGAGTCCACCGAATCCACGATGCCGTTGCGCTTGGCCAGGATCACCGCGCCGGAATCGCGAGCCGTCACCCCCTCCATGCCGGTTCCCACCAGCGGCGCCTCGGCTGCCAGTAGCGGCACGCTCTGGCGCTGCATGTTTGCGCCCATCAAAGCGCGGTTGGCGTCGTCGTGCTCCAGGAACGGCACCAGCGAGGCGGCCACCGACACCAATTGTTTGGGGCTGACATCGATGTAGTCGACATCGGCGCGGTTCACCAGCACAAAGTTCCCCTGCCGGCGCGCATTCACCAGGTCTTCGGTGATTTCGCCCTTGTCGTTGAATTCGATGTTGGCCTGCGCAATCGTGTGCCGGTCCTCTTCCCACGCCGAAAGATAGAAGCTGAAGGGAATGGAGTCGATGGTGCGTTTTCCCTCCTTCTTCAACTTTGCGTTCAGCCGCTGCGCCTCGTCCTTCTCGATGTGGTCGCCCACGCGCAAGCCGCTTTCGCCGGCGTTCACAATCTCCACGAAATCCAGAATCTTCGAGTCCTTCACCTTGCGGTAAGGCGACTCGATGAACCCGTACTCATTGATGCGCGCGAAACAGCTTAGCGAGCTGATCAGCCCGATGTTCGGGCCTTCCGGCGTCTCGATCGGGCAGATGCGCCCGTAGTGCGTCGGGTGAACGTCGCGCACTTCGAACCCGGCGCGCTCGCGGCTCAGGCCGCCCGGCCCGAGGGCCGAAAGCCGCCGCTTATGCGTGATCTCCGACAGCGGATTGGTCTGGTCCATGAACTGCGAAAGCTGCGACGAGCCGAAGAATTCGCGGATTGCCGCCATCACTGGCTTGGCGTTGATCAGGTCGTGCGGCATGGCCGTGTTCAGCTCCTGATACACGCTCATCTTTTCCTTGATGGCACGCTCCATGCGCACCAGCCCGATGCGGAACTGGTTTTCCATCAGCTCGCCCACCGCGCGCACGCGGCGGTTACCCAGGTGGTCGATGTCGTCCACCACGCCGATGTTTTTGCGCAGCTTCAACAGGTAACGGATCGTCGCGTAGAAATCCTCCGCGGTCAGTGTCCGGTGATCGAGATGCGTCGCGTCCTGGTTCTCGTAGAGCTTGATGTTGAACTTCAATCTGCCCACGCGCGAGAAATCGTACTTGCGCGGATCGAAGAACATGCCCTCGAAAAGCGCCGTCGCCGTGTCCAGCGTCGGGGGGTCGCCCGGCCGCAGCTTGCGGTAGATCTCAATCAGCGCCTCTTCCGGCTTGTGCACGGAATCGCGCTTCAGCGTGTTGGAGATGATGTTGCCCACGTCGTCGCGGTCGGGGAAGAACACCTCGAAGGTCGACGCGCCCGAGGCCATCACCTTGTGCAGACGGTCGGCCGTCAGCTCCACGTTGGCTTCCACCACCACTTCGCCCGTGTTCGTGTCCACCACATCGGAAGCCGTCAGTGCGCCGTCCAGCTCGGCGGCTTCCACTTCCACCTTCTGGATGTTTCCGCTGCGCAGCGCCTTGAGCGAGTTCGCAGTGATCTTGCGTCCTGCGTGCGCGATCTCTTCGCTGCCGTGCTTGATGGCGTGCGCCGGCTTGGCGCCCACCAGGTGCGTGCCCTTGGTGGCGTCCTGCTGCACTTCCCACATCAGCTTGCCATCGGCAACATGCAGCCGATCGACCGTGTAGAAGGTCTTCAGAATCTCCTCGTTCGAGCGCAGGCCAAGCGCGCGCAGAAAGATCGTACCCAGGAACTTGCGCTTGCGGTCGATGCGAACGTAGAGCGTGTTCTTTTGGTCGTACTCGAACTCCACCCACGAACCGCGATAGGGAATGATCTTGCCCAGGAAGTAGGTGCGGTTGTTGGCCGTCTCGAAAAACACACCAGGCGACCGGTGCAGCTGCGAAACAATCACACGCTCCGTGCCGTTCACGATGAACGTCCCGTTCGGCGTCATCAGCGGGATATCGCCGAAGAACACTTCTTGTTCTTTAATGTCGCGGATGGTCTTGTTGCCCGTCTCCGGATCCTTGTCGTAGATGGTCAGGCGCACCGTCACCTTCAGCGGCGCAGAGAACGTCATCCCCCGCTCCTCGCACTCCTGCTGGTCGTACTTCAACTGCAGGCTCACCGGGTCGCCGCACTTGTTGCAGAAGTCGGGCGTGTTCTTGTTGTAGGTGCCGCACTTCTGGCAAAGCACATCGCTGGACAGGAACGGATCCGTGATCACCATGGCGCCGCAATGCACGCAGGCCGTGCGCAGGTGGTGCAGTCCTTTCAGGTGGCCGCACTTGCATTCCCAGTTGCCGATGGCGTAGTCGACGAAGTCCAGCTGCGAGATGCCGCGGAAGTCTGTGATCGGGAAGACCGACACAAACACCGACTGCAGCCCCGAGTCGTCGCGCTCGTTGGGCAACTTGTCCATTTGCAGGAACCGCTCGTAGCTGCGGCGCTGCACTTCAATCAGGTTGGGAATCTGGGTGGCAGTAGGAATCTTTGAAAAATCGAGCCGGCTGCGAATCGCGCGCATCTCGTTGGGCATGTTCACTCCTGAGCCTCGTCGCTCCGGCACCGTACAGGCGCCGGCCCGGCGCCCGAGTCTCATTGGCGCCGGCGTTGGTACCGCAAGAAGTCGAAAATACGTTGGAGCGGGCAATAATTCCCCGCTCGTCTGCCGGCGGCAACCGGGAAACTGATTCCCGTTGCCGGAAAGAACCCGGATCAGGCGGGTTCTGTGAGAGCTCGATCAAAAACGCTTGGTGGATCTTGCCGTGTTTCGGGCAGGTGCGCTAGACTGCGCACAATTGGAAGATGCGAGCACAACGGCTGGACCCGAAATTACGGGAGAAACCGTAAAGGGGGAGTTGTGCGCGTAGGGCTGCCAGAGTTTAAGGAATTCCCTGCGCAGCACCCCAGGAAGACACGAAAAGCCCGTAAGGACGCAATGCCTCACGAGCGCAGCTCAACGCCTGTGCTCCCCTTCCGAATTTTCTTCCATTGCCCTCGCCGATCGCAAAATCCGCTTCCGCCGCGAATTGCCCGCTGCCCGACCATCGTCAACGGCCACCCCGCCTGAACTCGGGAAAACCCTTGACCCAAAATAACTTAACTCTGAACGTCCGCCTCAGAGATCGCTGCCCTGAATCGCGGTCGCCTGCGTGACCACCACGCTCCGCATTTCGCGCCACCCTGCCGCTTCGCCCTTTGGAGACACTGGGCGAAACCGCCAAGACGCGCACCCTTTATGTTAGCGCGTCCCGGCGGCGCATGCAAGTCTCGTGCCGTTTACTTGATCTCGACCGTGGCGACGCCCTCAAACTTCTTCCTGATGGCCTCCGCCTCGTCCTTGGTCGCGTTTTCCTTGATCGCTTTGGGAGCCCCGTCCACCAGGTCCTTAGCTTCCTTCAGACCGAGGGACGTGACCTCGCGTACCGCCTTGATGGTATTGATCTTATTGGCGCCCGCATCCTTCAGGATGACCTGAAATTCGGTCTTCTCCTCGACCGCCGGAGCTGCTCCGCCCGCCGCCGCGCCGCCGGCAACCATCACCGGCGCTGCTGCCGCAGCCGAAACGCCAAGCCTCTCTTCTAACTTCTTCACCAGAGCAGCCGCTTCCAGCAGGCTCAGGCTTACGATTTGTTCTTCCAACTGCGCGATATCCGCCATGTTTCTCTCCATTCAAAACTGTTTGAATTCGTCTTTCCCCGGCCGTTCCTGCAAACTTGAAAGTTTCCGATGCGCCAGACCGCGCACTTTCTCGTCTGCCCCCGGCCAAAACCCTTGAAAACCAGCCCTTAGCTTTTAGCCATTAGCTCAGTTCCGAGTCAAGCCTGGATCGCCAAGATGAGCAAGGCGAAGCTAAAAGCTAAGAGCTAACGGCTAACAGCTCGTGCGGCTACGCCGCCGCAAACTTCTCTTTCTCCACTCCCTGGCCAATCACTACCGCCAAATCCCGGCCGGTAGCATTGATGACCGTAGCCAGCCGCTGTGCCGGCGAGTTGATCAGGAAGAGCAGCTTCGAGAAAATCTCTTCTTTGCCCGGCATGGTCGCCAGCGCCTTCACGTCATCCACGCTCAGCAGCTTGCCGTCCACGATGCCCAGCTTGAAATGGAACTCCGCCGCGTTCTCGCCCGCCCACTTGGCAAACACCTTGGCCAGCGCCACCGGATCGCCCGCGGTAAACGCCACCGAGTTCACGCCTTTCAATCCCTTCAGCGCCGCTTCAACCTGCGTCCCCGAACCCGAAATCGCGGCCAGCTTGTTCTTCACCACTCGGTACTTCCCGCCGGCTTCGCGAATCACCTTGCGCAGCTCGTAGTCCTTGGCCACGGTCAGCTTGCTGAACGTGCCCACAATCGCAGTGGTCGACGAAGCTAGCTCCGCAGCTAGCCCCTTCACCTTCTCCGCCTTTTTCGCCTTCGAAATTGCCATTGTCTTCGCTCCGCTACGACAGGGTTCAGTGAACAGTGGTCAGTGGTCAGTTGTTCTCGATCCTCCAACCGTTTTTCCGCTCGCCAACCTTCCCTCCGCCCCTGAAAGGCGCTTGCTCAAATCCGTTTCGCAAAACTCCAGGTCACTCACGATGCCGGCTGATCTGATGCACCGGCTGATCACTGATCACTGTCCACTGTTCACTGCTTTTACTTCTTCACCGCCGCATCGGCCACAGCCGAATCCAGCGGAACGCCCGGTCCCATCGTCGAGCTCAGCGTGACGCTCTTGATGTACCTGCCCTTCGCCGCTGAAGGCTTGGCGCGCACAATCGATGTAATCACCGTAGTCGCGTTGTCGATCAGCTTTTGCGGCTCAAAACTCAGCTTTCCCACCGGCACATGCACCAGGCTCGTCTTGTCGGCGCGAAACTCTACCTTGCCCGCCTTGATCTCCTTCACCGCCGCGGCCACATCCATGGTCACGGTCCCGGTCTTGGGATTCGGCATCAGCCCCTTCGGCCCAAGCACTTTGCCCAGCCGGCCCACAACCTTCATCATGTCCGGCGTCGCGATCAGCGCGTCGAAGGCGGTCCAGTTTTCTTTCTGGATCTTCTCCACCATCTCCTCGCCGCCCACAAAATCTGCGCCCGCCTCGGTAGCTTCCTTCTGCCGGTCGCCGGTGGCAATCACGGCCACAGTCTTTGTTTTGCCCAGCCCGTGCGGCAGCACCACAGTTCCGCGAACCATCTGGTCGGCATGGCGCGTATCCACACCGAGACGCATGGTCAGATCGACGGTCTCGTCGAACTTTGCGTACTTTACTTGCTTCAGGAGATTCACTGCTTCAGGCAGCGGATACGCCGGCTTGTTCACAGCGGCGCGCGCCTTCGCAATATTCTTTCCAGCGGACATGCTTCCCTCGTCTCCCACCGCTTTTGCCAGCCCGCCTTCGCGGGACTCCGAGCCGGAGCCAAAAGCCGTGGTGCTATTGACAGCGCAGGGATTCCCCTGCGCGTATCCATTTATGGTAGCGAATTGGCCGTCGAAATGCAAACGGCCCTCAGGGCTTGGGACAGCGCATGCCGCCCCAACGGTACACTAGACTCAGGACCCTGTCCCCCGGACGCTCGCCTTGCACCCGCTTCTCGCCCATCTCAATCCCGAACAACGCGCCGCTGTCGAGGCTGCCGAAGGCCCCCTGCTCATCCTCGCGGGCGCCGGCTCCGGCAAGACCCGCGTTATCACCCATCGCATCGCCTGGCTCATCCAGGAGAAAAACGTCGCGCCTGATTCGATCCTCGCCGTCACCTTCACCAACAAGGCCGCCGGCGAAATGGCCGAGCGCGTCAACGAGCTGCTCGGCCACTCCACGCTCGCCAAGCCCTTGATCTCCACCTTTCACTCGTTTTGCGTGCGCATTCTCCGCCGTGACGTCGAAGCCATGAAAGTTGGCGACCAGGGCCTCACCCGCGCCTTCACCATTTTCGACGAGAACGATCAGTCGGGGCTAGTCAAGCAGATCATGAAGCGCATGGGGCTCGACACCAAACAGCTCACTCCGCGCACCGTCCTCAGCCGCATTACCTGGGCAAAAAACCACATGGTCGATCCGCAGGATTACTTCCTCGGCTCCAAAGACCCCTCCAGCGAGCGCGTCGCCCACATCTTCAAGGCCTACCAGGACGAGCTGCGCAAGAACAACGCCATGGACTTCGACGACCTCCTGCTTGAAGCCGTGCGTCTGCTCAAGTCCTCAGCCGAGGTCCGCGAGCGCTACCAGCGCCGTTATCAATATGTATTGGTCGACGAGTACCAGGACACCAACCGCCCGCAATACGAGCTGATGAAGCTGCTGGCCGGCGAGCACAAAAACGTTTGCGCGGTAGGCGACGAGGATCAGAGCATCTATTCCTGGCGCGGCGCCGACATCCGCAACATCCTCGAGTTCGAAAAGGATTTTCCCAACGCCCGCATCGTCCGCCTCGAGCAGAACTACCGCTCCACCCAGATCATTCTTGAAGCCGCCGGCGCGGTCGTCGCCAACAACATTCACCGTAAAGGAAAAAAGCTCTGGACTGAGCGCCAGGGCGGCTCGCTCATCGGCTACTACGAAGCGCCCGACGGCGAAAACGAGGCCCTCTTCATCGCTGACAAAATTCAGGCGTTCCTCCGCCAGGCACAAGACTCCTCCGAAACCCAAAACGGCGGAGCCGCGGTTCTCTACCGCACCAACTCGCAATCGCGCCTCGTCGAGGAAGCTCTTCGCCGCTACAACATCGGCTACACAATGGTCGGCGGCTTCAGCTTTTACGAGCGCGCCGAGATCAAGGACCTGCTCGCCTACCTTCGCCTCGTGCGCAATCCCCACGATTCGATGGCCCTGCAGCGCGTCATCAACACGCCGGCCCGCGGCATCGGCAAAACCACGCTTGAAACTCTGGAGCGGCTGGCTCTTGAAACCGGCCAGTCCACCTGGGACGCCGTCGCCGCGGCCATCGCCAACCGTTTCGTCTCCGCGCGCGCGCTCACGGCGCTTGAATCGTTCCGCCAGCTCATCCTCGACGCGCAGGCCATGATGGACCCCGACTTCGCCGGCAAGCTCGCCGCCGATGTCGCGGAGGCCACCGGCGCTGACACCGGCTTCGCCTTCGGTGCCGGGTCTCGCGTTTCATCGAGCCCAAGCGAAAGTGGCGCGCAGGCGCAGGAAGATGCGAGCTTCAGCCGTGGAGAAAGCGCGGAGAGCCCGCAGATTCCCTTGCTCAATGCCTCGCACTTTTCGCAATTCGCCGAAGCGCCCGGGCGGCCGGTCCTGGAGGCACCGAAGCAAGACGTACAACCATACCAGCCAGAACGGCCCGCGGAGATCGTGTTAGCCCCGAAAGAGATAGTTGAGATTTCATTTGAGGGTAAAATGCGCCAAATTAGCCAAGAAACCTATCGCAAACTAGAAAACCGGCTGAAATCTCTGACAGAAAGGGCTGCTCGCATGGGCGCAAGTGGACCGAGGACTAATTTCATAAGCAGAGAACCATTGACGGTCGCTATCTCGTTCGATCCTTTGAGAATCAGTGGCTGGGAAGAGATTGGCGTCATTCATAACGTCAGGGGAGAGCACAAGGTCGAGCAATTCGGCGAAGAAGCAATTCCTGAGAAATATCTGCACGATCCGGAGAATTGCGAGCATTGCAATACACGAAGAAGAAGAAATAACACATACATCCTCAAACATGAAAGTGGAAACCTCGAACAGGTAGGGAGCAAGTGCATACATGAGTTCCTAGGCGACAAGCCGGAGGTCCTGAAATTCGGAAAACCAGAGGTCTGGAGATTCAGATCAGAAGCAACCGAAGAGCTAGCGACCTATCTCGATGAGCTGGTCAAGCGCGATCTTGAAGCTCCGACCGTTTCTCCCCCATCTGAGCGGATCAACACCTTAAGAAATCCTGCTGCCCCGATTGCCATTTCTCAGGAAGAAACCGCCCCGGCCTTTCGCTCTCCCGGCGACTCCGCCACGCTCCCCGAGCTCATCCGCTTCATCATCGACCGCTCCGGCTATATCAAAGCCCTCGAAACCGAAGGCACGCCAGAAGCTTTCAGCCGCATTGAAAACCTGAAGGAGCTGGCCAACGCCGCGCATGACGCAGAAGAGCGTGGCGAAACCCTCGCCGACTTCCTCGATCACGCCGCTCTCGCGTCCGACACCGATCAGTTCGACCCCAACTCCCGCGTCACGCTCATGACGCTCCACGCGGCCAAGGGACTCGAATTCCCACTCGTCTTTCTCGCCGGCCTTGAGGAAGGACTCTTCCCGCATTCGCGCACGCTCTCCAGCCCCGAAGAGCTCGAAGAGGAGCGCCGCCTCTGTTATGTCGGCATGACGCGTGCCATGAACACGCTCATCCTCACCCGCGCCCACTACCGCCGCCGTTACGGCGCCGACGTGCCCGAGGCCAGCGTCCCTTCGCGCTTCCTCGAAGAAGTTCCCTCACAGCTCGTTGAGAATCTCGGTAGCCGGACCCCTGCCTGGTCGACGCCCGCCTACAGTGCGGCCCGCCGTCATGGCAGCACGTCAGGCTCCCACGGCTCGCACTTCAACTACGAAGATGAGAGCCAGGAAATTCCTCACGCCGCCGCGCCCAGCCTCTCGCCCAGCCGCAGATTCACTCCAAAAGATCAAAGAGTGCCAACGCCGGGAGCGCCGCCGCCGGGAGCGCCAGAGCGCAGCATCGACAATATCGCTCGCTTCTTCGGCGGAAGACAAGGCGCAGCCCGTGTCGGCTCCTTCGCCCGTCCAACCATGGACATTCCCGCCACCAACGGTGCTACCGGCCTGAAGAAAGGCCAGCGCGTGATGCACCCAAAATATGGTGAGGGAACCGTGCTCCAGCGCGAGGGCGACGGCGAAGACGCCAAGCTCACCGTGCTCTTCGCCCGCCACGGCATGAAGAAGCTGATGGAAAAATTCGCCAATCTCCGCAGGCTTTGATCCGCGCCGCACGTCGCGAATTTCGATACGAATCGTCAGAGGCGCGCCCTGATTATCCCGGCGTCTTTTTCAGCTCTGCCATATCGAACAGCGCGTCCAGCGTCTCGGTCGTTTCCAAGCTCTCCAGAGTTGCGTCAAAGTAGCTCTCGCGCAAGCCCCGCCGCAGTTGCTCGTGTTTCGAATTGTTGCTGGCAAACCCCGGCGTGAAGTACGCCTTGAATCCTTCCATCTCTCGCCCATACCGGATCGGTGTCCTGACCATGTAACAAAGAAACCCCGTCACAAAGTGCAAAGCTTCCTGGGCCTTCGGCGTCTTCAGCTCGCGCTCCAAATCTCTCCTGCCGAAAAACCCGGCCTTAATCACGATATTCGTCTTCGACCGGTTCATCCTAGCCTGCAACAGCGCCTGCACCAGGAAATCCTCGTCAGTCTCGTCGAATCTCGGATCGTGCAAAACTTTGTTTTCCCTTAAATAATCTCGAAAAAATGACACTGTGTTCCCTCTTTCGTCGTTCGCGGGCTCACCTGGCATGGGTCAAAGGCTTATCGCAGGTTTCGTCTCTCCGGCCCCGCGATCCCGCCACTGCGCTGGCTCCGCATCATTAATAGGATGGCCTGCCCGACATCCAATCTTCCCAAGCTGTCATTGTTCAGTCAATCCGATTCCGCGTCGAGCACCAATCCAGTGACCCTTTTGCACGCGTGGCCCAGTCGCTCCATTAAACTGAAAGCGCCATGCAATCGGTAAGAAATCTGTGCCTGCATCTGCGGTTCATCACACATCTGGCTGCGTTGACCGCGGCATTCGCGTCTGCAGTGGCACTCGGCGGCTGCGGCATGCCTGGCGCTCCTCTGCCGCCATCGCTCAACCTCCCCGTTCCCGTCGCCGATCTCTCTGCTGAGCGCACCGGCCCCCAGGTCGCGCTCACCTGGACCATGCCCACAAAAACCACCGACAAAGTCTTGCTCAAGGGCAACATCACCGTCCGCGTTTGCCGCAATGAGACCAGCGCCCCGCCCTGCTCCGTTGCCGCCATGTTACAACTCGCACCTCGAGCCGACGCCTCCTTCACTGATACGCTTCCGCCCGCTCTCGCCGTCGGCTCGCCGCGCGCATTCACTTACTTTGTGGAGCTCGTTAATCGCAAGTCGCGCTCAGCCGGACTCTCGAACGGCGCCGAGATCCTTGCCGGCGAAGCGCCACCTGCAATCGAAAACCTCACCGCGGAAATGAGCAAAGACGGCGTGCTGTTGCGCTGGGCGCCGGCTCCAGCCGAATTTCCGCCCGCCGCAATCCGCTTCGTGCGCAAGCTCCTTACGCCGCCTGTCAAGAAATCGGACCAGGGCCCGTTGCCCCAACCCGCTGAGCCGCTCGAGCAAACACTCATGGTCGAGCCCGCCGATCACCGCAACCGCGCTCTCGACACCAGCATCCGTTTCGGCGAGACATACGAGTATCGCGCCCAGCGCGTTGCCCGTGTCGAAGGTAACGGCGCAGCGCTCGAACTGGCCGGTCCGCTCTCCCCTCCCCTGCGCATCAACGCCGTCAACGTGTTTCCTCCCAGCGCACCCAAGGGCCTTGCCGCAGTGGCCACCGCGGGCGAAAACGGCTCCGGTCCCGCCATCGACCTTAGTTGGCTGCCCAACTCCGAGGCCAATCTCGCCGGCTACATCGTCTACCGTCGTGATGTCGGCGCATCAAGCGCAGCCTCCGCATGGCAGCGCATCTCTTCCGCGCAACCCGTCGTCGGGCCCGGCTATCATGACCCCAACGTGCAGTTCGGCCACACCTACACCTATGCCGTCACCGCTATCGATCAGGACGGCCGTGAAAGCGCGCGCTCTGCCGAAGCGTCCGACACCGTGCCCGGTCCATAGCACATCGCAGCCAAGAGGAGTCACTCCCATGAAATATTGCCGCTTCATATTCAACAGCCAAACCCACTACGGATCGGTAGAAGACCGCAATGGTGAGTTGTGGATTGCGGATGTTTCGCCCGCGCCCGCGGAGGATTTGGCCTACCGCCTGGCGCTTGAACAGACCGATGCAGGAAACTTCGACTTCGCGCCCGTGCCCTTGAGCGCCGCCCATCTGCTTCCGCCCGTCACGCCATCCAAAGTCGTCTGCGTCGGCCGCAACTATCGCGCCCACGTCCGCGAGCTGGGCAACGAGATGCCCACGGAACCCCTGATCTTCTTCAAGCCGCCATCGTCGCTCCTCGCGCCCCGCGGCGTAATCCGCATGCCCGTCATCTCTGAGCGAGTTGACTTCGAAGGTGAACTCGCCGTCGTCATCGGCCGCCGCGCGCGCAACCTCAGGCCCGGCGCCAACTGGCGTGACGTCGTGCGGGGTTTCACGCTCGCCAATGACGTAACCGCTCGCGACCTGCAAAACAAGGACGATCAGTGGACGCGCGCCAAAGGATTCGACACCTTCTGCCCTATCGGCCCCATCGTCAGCGATGAGCTCGACTTTGACGCCGGCCTCAACCTCGAGACGCGTCTCAACGGCGTTGTCCGCCAGCACGCCTCAACGCTCGACTTCATCTTTTCGCTTACCGAGCTTCTCGTCTTCATCACTTCTGTCTTCACGCTCGAGCCCGGCGACCTGTTGCTCACCGGAACGCCCTCCGGCGTCGCTCCGCTCTCACCCGGCGACCGCGTCGAAGTTTCCATTCCCGGCCTCGACATCCTCGCAAATTCCGTAGAAGTGGAGTAAGCGCCCGCCCGGACAATGCACCATCCCCGCCTTCAGCGCATCTTAAAGAAGAAGAGGTACACTGGTGCCGTAGGACGCCCCGCAATCCCCGCGTTCCCCGCAGGAGGAATCATGCCCAATCTTTTGGAACAGTTGCGCAAGTTCACCGTTGTCGTGGCCGACACCGGCGACTTGGAGGCCATGGAAAAATTCCATCCTCAGGACGCGACCACAAACCCTTCGCTGATCACAACTGTTGCGCAAATGCCGCAGTATCAGCCCGTCGTGGACGGCGTTCTCAAGGACGCGCGCAATGAGCTGGGCGAAGGCGCCACCGATCAGGCCGTCGCCAACCTCGCCTTCCAGCGCCTGGCCATCGCCTTCGGCAAGAAGATTCTCGCCATCGTCCCGGGCCGCGTCTCCACTGAGGTGGACGCGCGCCTTTCCTACGATACCGAAGCCTCCATCAAGCAGGCGCGCAGCATCATCGCTCAGTACGACGCCGCGGGCATCGGCCGCGATCGCGTGCTCGTCAAAATCGCCTCCACTTGGGAGGGCTTTCGCGCCGCCGAAGTCCTTGAGAAGGACGGCATCCACTGCAATATGACGCTGCTGTTCGGCATGCATCAAGCCATCGCCGCCGCCGATGCAGGCGTCACGCTCATCTCGCCCTTCGTCGGCCGCATCCTCGACTGGTACAAGAAGGACACCGGCAAGGACTACCAGGGCGCCGATGATCCCGGCGTGCAATCGGTCACGCGCATCTACAACTACTTCAAGAAATTCGGCTACAAAACCGTCGTCATGGGCGCCAGCTTCCGCAATATCGGCGAAATCACCGAGCTCGCCGGCTGCGACCTGCTCACCATCTCACCCCAGTTGCTCGCCGAGCTTGAGTCCACCCAGGGCGATCTGCCGCGCAAGCTCGATCCGGAAAAAGCCAAAAGCTTGCAAATCGAAAAAACCGTCATCGACAAGGCGACCTTCGAGCGCATGCATGCGGCCGACCGCATGGCCAACGACAAACTGAAGGAGGGCATCGAGGGCTTCTCCGCCGCTCTGGTCAAGCTGGAAACGCTGCTCGCCAAGCGCCTCGCCGAACTCGAATCGCGCACCCCGGCCACGGTCTAAGGGCCCGTTCGCGGCAAGACCCAATTCAATTCGGCACACGCACGGGCAGCCCATCGCGGCTGCCCTTCCATTTTCTGCGCCGTTCGCAATCGAACCTCGGCTCTGCCAACAAAGTTGGTTCACCCCTCTTGCCAAACGCAACCCTTCCGATAAGCTCAGTGTTACAACGATGTAAATCGGGCCGCGGCTGGCACCTTCCCCGCGCAGCACGAACAGGAACAGCCTCGGCCTCACACGGCGAACCCGGCTGCGCGCACAGCCGCTTCGGCTTGAGGAGCCGCTTCACTCCGGCTCCGTCCTTGGGAGGTGTGTATGCAGGCTCAGCCTCATCCGCTCGAACCCTTCTTCCAGCAGATTGTTCGCAACAGCTATGAAGGCAAACTAGGTCTGCACGATCCCGATCTCACCGCCTATGTCGCGCGCATCCTCTGCGAGTTCTCCGAGTCCGATAAGCTCTACAGCATGCGCGATGCGGCAGGCCGCCCCATTGAGGAGATCGAAGAAATGGAACGCGCCGCTGACCCCGTCCTCGGCACCGCCGCGTCCTTCGATGCCGAGCGCGCGCTGCGCAAGTACATCGGCGACTATGCCCTCTTCGTCGCCGGCATGTACCCTGAAGTCACCGGTTCCAGCCGCCGCCTCCGCCGCCACCATCCCAGCCTCGAGGAGCTCATTCGCGCCGGTAAAGAGAGCTACTTCATCGTCAGCCAGTTCAATCTCTTCGAGTACGAGCAGGAAGCCCCGCTCTTCGCGCGCCTTTCCAATAGCTTTGAGCGCCTGCTCCTCGGCCTCACGCTGGTTCGCGATGATCTCGGCCCCCGCAAGCCGCTCCAGCTCCCGCCGCGCGTCAACTAGTGTCTGTCTCAGAAGTTCGTAGCAAAAATGCTCTGTCATCCTGAGCAAAGGTCGCCGCGGCGACCGGAGTCGAAAGCCTGTCCTGAGCGAGTTCGCGCACGACGAACGAGTCGAACGGGCATCTGTGGTTGCTGTTTTCCCGTTATGTTACGAATTTCTGGGACATCGCACGAGATGTGTACCCCGCACATGCTCCCCTCGCTCAACCGATGCACTTGATCGGAGCGCCTCGCCCCATAGATACTTGAATCGCAGTTGAGGAATTCTATCCATGAGTGAATCTGTAACTCTGCGTGCCGCCGACGGTCACTCCTTCAGCGCCTATGTCGCTCGTCCCGCGGCCGAGCCAGTCGCCGCGCTAATCGTTGTGCAGGAAATCTTCGGCGTCAACGCGCACATCCGCTCCGTCGCCGACGGCTGGGCTCGCGATGGATTTCTCGCCGTCGCCCCCGCGCTCTTCGACCGCATCCGGCCTGGCATCGAACTTGGCTACGAAAGTGCCGACCTGCAGACCGCGATGAGCCTTATCCCAAAGCTCGATGCGGAGAAGGCGATCGTCGACGTTGCCGCGGCCGTCGACTTTGCCGCCGGCGCGACGGGCAAGAAGGTCGGCGTTATCGGCTACTGCTTCGGTGGCACCATCGCTTGGCTCTCCGCCACGCGCCTTCACCCGGCAGCGGTCGTGGGCTACTACGGCGGCCGCATCGGCAACTACGCCGGAGAAAAACCCACCTGCCCGGTCATGCTTCACTTCGGCCGCCAAGATGCGCACATTCCCGCCTCAGAGGTCGAGAAAATCCACTCCGCACACCCCGCAGTCGAGATCTTCTGGTACGACGCCGGCCACGCCTTCAACTGCGATCCTCGCCCAAGCTACAACCCCGCCGCCGCCCAAAAAGCTCGCCTGCGCTCCCTCGAATTTCTCAAGAAGCATTTGGCCTGATCACCGATCCTCTCGCCCACCTCGATCCTTCCAGCACAGCTCTGCCCGCGCACCGAAACCGGCCACGGTACTGTCTTTTCTGTTCCCTGTTCCCTGTTCCCTGCCTTTTCACCGCCCCACCTGCACCGCAATCCCACCCATGATCGTCCGCGGCGGCATATTCACGCCGGTGATCTCCTGGTAGCCGGTGTTACTCACATTCATGAGTCGCAGATACGGCTGAACCTTCCACGCATCGCGCGTCAGTGTCGCGTTCCATACTGGGTACACCGTCTGTTGATACCGCTCGGCAAGCTGCACTGCATTTGTCAAAACAATGTCGTGTCCCATCGCCCAACTCCACGAGGCGTGAATGTTTTCGACCGGATAGTTGAACACATACTCCGACTCAAGCCCATGCAGCGCGGTCTGCGCCCCGTGCAATGCAGTCCACTCCACCCGCACAGTCTGTGATTTGTTCGGAATCCAGGCGAAACTCGCCTCGACTCCGGCAAAGCGGAGCCCGTTCAGGTTATCCGCGCACCAGATGTTCGCCGGGCATCCTGCAGGAAGATACGGATTCGGCGTTGCGCTCTTCACGTAGTCGATCGTGTCGTGCTGTCGCGAATAGAATCCCGTCGCTGAAAGTGTGATCTTCGCCGACAGCGTCCAGTCCGCGCCTCCATCCCCGGTCCACGCCGACTCCGGTTTTAAACTCGTATTTCCCAGCGTCGACGGATCGGAGTAGTAGAGATCGGTGTACGTCGGAATCCTGAATCCATACCCTCCGGTCGCGCGCAGCTTCAGGCTGCTCGCCACGCGCAGGCTCCCCGCCACCTCCGGAGAAAATACCGCTTGCGCCCCTCCCGAAAAAATCTCCTCGCGCGCTCCCGCCGACAAACTCCAGCGTTTCTTCGCCGGCCGCAGATCCATGTCCACGTAGCCCGCTCCTCGATTCCGCGCATGAAGGCCGAGATTATTGCTGTGAATGCTGTCCCCGTCCGCCTCAAGTCCCATTAGCAGGAGCGTTCCCGCCGGCAAATCCTCCGTGCGCCGCAGCGATCCCTGCCATGAGCCATCAATATGGTTGTTCTCGTAAATCGCCGGATCGTCGCGGAACAGCACGAACTCATCCGTGTGTCGCCGGTACGCGAACGCCGCCTCCGTCTGGCTGCCCAACTCCTGCCGCGCCGAACCAAACCATCCCTTCGTTCTCTCCCACGAAGGATAGTCGCCATAAAACTGGTTCGCCCCAAACGACCTATCACTCACAGCAAAAAGCAAGTCCAAAAGGCCAAGGCGCGGAGCGCACCAACTCTCTGCAGATGCATCCTCGTTCCGGTAGTCGCGATCGGTCATGAATCCCGTCGAAAAATTCCGCTCTGCGGTCGCGCGTCCGCTCCATCGCCCGCGCGTCGCCCCCGCCAGCAGCGTTTCCTCGTTCGATTCGAAGCTGCCTTCCCCGGCGCGCAGAAAAATCGAATCGTGATCCGGCGCCGCCGTCAGAAAGTCCACCACTCCGCTCAGCGCATCCACTCCGTGCAAAGTTGACCCCGCGCCTTCCAGCACCTGCATCGAATCCATTGCCTCCAGCGGAACCGGCAAATCGAGATTGTGATGCGAAGTCTGCGCATCGTTAATGCGAAATCCGTTCAGCAGCACCAGCGTCTGCTCAAAGCTGCCGCCACGCAGCGCCAGGTCCGCCTGCCCTCCGCCCGCGCCGCGCTCCTCAAGGAATACCGAGGAGTCCTGGCGCAAGAAATCCTGCGGCGACTCTGCGGCCAGCGATTCTCCCTTCACCGGCAGAATCTCTGCTGACCTCTGCGACTCAGCCAGCGGCACCGGAGTCGCCGTGCCCAGCACCACCATGGTCTCGGTCTTCCCCTTCACCGCCGCAGCTTTCGGGGCCGCGGCGTCCTGTGCAACTACCGCACGCAGGCCAACCGCCAGCAGCAGGAGCAACACAACCTGGCGAAGATGACTGAATTGCAATCGGCGCATTGAATCGCTCTGTTAGAGAATCTCCGTCAGAGCCGGCGCTGCGCAACAACGATTTTGTATCCTCTTGAATAGTTGAAGTGCTAAACTAACCCCATTCACGATGCGCATCGACGCCTTTCTCCGCGAAAGCCCCATGTTCGCCGTCAACCGCGCGGCGCGCCGCTTTGAGGCGCTCGCCTCGCGCGTGCTCGCGGCCGACAGCCTTGGCTTCCTTGAAGCTCTCGTTCTGGCTGCTCTCTTCTTCGAGGCGCCGCGCCAGGTCAAGCCCTCGCAACTGGCCGAAACCTTTGCCACCACGCGCGGCAACCTCAGCCACTGCATCTCGTCGCTTGAAGCCAGGGGCCTCCTGCAACGAAAAATCGATCCTCTGGACGCGCGCGCCTATCTTCTTACGCTCAAGCCGCAGGGCAAGCGCTGCGCCCTGCGCGTCATCTCCGCTCTCGATCGTATGCAAAAGGAATTCGAAAGCGAAATCGGCAAATCCAATCTCGCCGAAATGCTCAAATCCATCCGTAAGCTTGAGGCCCGCGCTGAAATTCGGTAAGAGATCCCAAACTCTCGATCCTCGGCGAAGCTTGAGCTACACCGTTTCCCAACGTACCGGCTCAACGCGCCGCACCAGCAATGCCCACGACAGCGCCCCAACCAGCGCCACTCCGCCCGTGACCACAAACGCCAGCCGCGCGCTCCCTCGCGTCTGCACAATCAGCCCCGCCAGCCATGGCGCGGCGATCCCCGCGAAGTTCGCCACACCATTCTGCAAGCTCGACCATCGTCCCGCCATCGCCCGGCCTGCAAGCGTTTGCGCGATCGCCCAGTGGTTTGAAGCGTATCCGCCGTGACCAACGCATGCAATCGCCAAAAGCCCCAGCGCGATCAGCGGGTGGCCGTGGACAAACGCGAGCGCCAGCAGGCTCGATGCCATCGCCTGTCCGCCCACCACAAGCTTCAGCCGCACCGACGTCGCCGATAGACCGCGCGCAATGAGCCGATCCGAGATCCATCCCGCCAGAAGCGTTGTGCAGGCAATCAACAGGAAAATCGCCGCCGTCAGCCTCGACATGCTTCCAATCGAAAGATGTTCCTCCTGCACAAGGTAAGTCGGCAGCCACGCCAGCAGGAAATAGTAAAAGTAATTCCCGCTGAAGTGCCCAATCGTCGTTCCCCAGGCGCACCGCAAGCGCAGCATCTTCGCGATCGATCCTGTCGAGCCGGAGACCTGCGTCGCCGAACTCCGCTCGTCACCCCGCTCGCCGCGCTCCGCCTCATCTCTCCGTCCGCCGCGCGGCATTGCGAAATACCATGGCGCCATCCACGCAAGCGCGCCCACTCCGAACACCACGAAGAGCATGCGCCATCCCCAGTGCACCAGCACCAGCCCGCCCACAAACGCGCCCGCTGCCGGCCCCAGTTTGGTTCCCGCGTCGATGAACGCGTTCGCCCGCCCGCGATGCTCCTGCGGCATCGCGGCAAAAATGCGCGAATAGCACGGATACGCGACCGACTCGCCCAACCCCAGCACTAACTGCAGTGCGAACAGCGTCGCATAGCTCGTTGTCAGGCCCATGAACGCGGTGGCTGTCGACCACAGCAGGTACCCAAGCATGAGTACCCAGCCCACAGGGAAACGGTCGGTCAACTCACCCGCCAGCCCAAACAACTGCACCAGCGCATAGGTCCAGAAGAATGCTGACAGCAGTTCTCCCGCCCGCAGCGACGAAAACGAGAACTGCCGCTCTAGTAGCGGCATCGCCAACCCAAGGTTGCTGCGGTCAACGTAATTGATCACCACCGAGAGAACCAGGAGGAGAATGACGATCCATTCCCGGCGCGAAATGCGGACATGAATCGGAGCAGCTTCCTCCATCAACTCCTCGCAGTCTCCGCAAATCCTACCACGCGCTGAGATGTCCAGCCTGATCGCCTGACTCGCCGCAGTAGCCTTCGTTACACAATAGCCTTCGTCATTGGATCGGTGGTTTCACTGTCGATCCAGCCACATTGGTAACGCCGGTAATCAACCTTTCGCGCGCGATGTTAAGAACGTTCGTCAGCGACTGCGCGGTAAATGGTTGGTTCAGGAACCCTGGCTGTCCTGCCACCTCCAGTGCATAATTCAGCACGCCCCTCGGCGCCGAGTTCGGCGCTAGATTCTTGATCTCGTCAACCGTCATCACCATATCAGGATCGTGAATGATCGCCTTCATTGCATTGCCGAGCAATTGCAGCGAGAAGTTGCCGGGATTGACGTCGAGCAGCGCATAGCCGCGTTTTGCAATCTGGTTGGCCGCGTTGTCGACGGAGTTCAGCACCTGGCTTTGTTCGGCCGCATTCAGAGTGTGGTACTTCGCGTTGGAGAGTTGAAATGCGGCTGGATATTTTTGCGCCACATTGTCGGCGACCAGCGTTGAGGGCTGGGTTGTTCCGCCCGGCTCATAATTCGACACATTCGGAGTCTCAACCCCCGCCCCGCTCACCCGTCCCGCGCCGGTTGCCTGCCCATTAATCGACTCGGGTCCGTATCCCATCGTCTCGGATTGTTTCTGCTGAGCTTGATCACGCTTGCTTTGCCGTACTTGAAGACGCTGGCGAAGCTGCCTGTCCTGCATAGGCGCCCAGTTGCACCGGCCCCTTCGTCGTTTGCACCCACTTATTGGCAATAGTCTTTGGTGCGTCGTTGATCGCGTCTTGCAATGCGCCGCCCTTGATGGGATTGGTAAACGTCGATCCGGGAGCAATCGCCCCCTTCGCAACGGTGCTGATTGCCTTCACCGTGCCCGGTATCGCTGCGTATGCGCACAGCCGCCGCCCGGCCGTCACTCCTTGCTGGTAGGGCGAAATATTTTGCCCAACCACAGGAGTGTTCATCTCTGCGGCCATGCCCTTCAGAACGATGGACTGGCCTGGCGAAAGTCCCCACGCCTTTGCGGCATTCACAAAATCGCCCGGCGCAAAAAATCCCGCGCCCACCATCAGGCTGCCGATTCCCTTGCCTAATCCCTGCAGACAGCCGCCAAATCCATCCACAACGCCCTGCAGGTATTGCCCCGCGTCGGCAATCGGATTGGACTGCGGCTTCGGGTTTGGCTTGTTCTCGCTCGGCGCCGGCTGGCGCGGCGTTTGCTTGCTGCACTCGCAACCCGCTGGCTGTGTGCCTGCAGGATTTGCGCAGTAGTCGTATCCGCCCGGTCCAAACGGCAGGCATGGATTGGTTGCGCCCGCTACGGGCGGTGGCCCCGGGTGTGGCGCGTAATTCGGCGGCGGACCCCCCTGCGTCGGCGCCGGTGTCGGCGGCAAACCCGGACCTCCGCCTTCGGCGACAGTCCCCGGCGGTGGACTGTACGTGCTCCCGCCGCTGCACACCGCCATGCACGCATCGGCTTGATCTACGCCGCACCGGAAACTCTGCGCGCCGGCCGTACCCACCTGGTCCATCGGAACGATGATGCCCACGATCGGTGGATTGATCGCCTCGCAGTAGTAGCACGTGTTCCCCTCGTGCTTCCACACCTGCATCCCGCCCAGGCTGCATTGCCCCCGCGAGTCTGTCGGCGCCATCACGCCGTAGCAGGGGAACGGGTCCATGCCTGTGTACGGATAGTTCTCGTTCTGCTTCTCGCAGCTATCTGATGACTGATCCTCGTAGGTAACGCTGCCCTTCAGCGTCACCGGCTTCTGCGTCTCCTGCGCATCACGCGCCAACCGTTACAAAGAACAGAAGCGCCAGCGCGCCCATTGCCGCCGAAATACGGGCCCGTACTCGCTCCGTCATGGCAATACTCGCTTGATTCAGGATTTTTGGGGGAAGCTTGCTTGCGAGGTTTCTACCGCAGTTTCCGCGAATTCCGCTCACCTTGCCGTAGCGGCCCGGCACTCTCAGTTCTCGGCTTCCTCCTTCCGCCATCATGGGATACTGAGTTGGAACGATGGGTCAGAAAATCTCCTCGAGGGAAACTGCCAATGGGTTCTGAATTCTCTGAAAAAGTTGTCCTCGTTGCCGGCGGCACTGGCGGCCTTGGCCGCGCGGTCAGTCTCGCATTTCTCGAGCAGGGCGCGCACGTCGCCGTCACCTGGCGTCACGAGAGTGAACTCCAGCTCCTCAAAGAGGCGGCCTCGAATCACTCCACCCGCCTCTCAGGATTCAACGTCGACGTCACCGACCCTCACCAAACCGCCGATCTCGTCAACCAGATCGTTTCACGATCGAATCAGCTCGACGTGCTCGTGAACACCGTCGGCGGCTACGCGGGTGGCACCCCGCTCTGGGAGCTCGATCCCGAAGTCTTCACCCGCATGATCGACCTGAATCTCCGCGCAACCTACGCGCTGGCCAGATCGGCAGTGCCTCCCATGCTTGCGCGCAAAAGCGGTGCCGTCGTCAACATCGCTTCCAAAGCCGCTTGGGACCACGCCGCCGGAGCGTCAGCCTACGCAGCGTCAAAGGCCGCAGCCGTAGCCCTCATCGACTCGCTCGCTTTCGACCTGATCGGTACCGGCGTCCGTGCGAATTCCATCCTTCCCAGCATCATCGACACCGAAGCCAACCGCAAAGCCATGCCCGGCGCGGACTTTTCCAAATGGCCCAAACCCGAAGACATCGCCGAAGTTGTGCTCTTCCTCGCGAGCGACCGCGCCCGCGTCATTCACGGCGCTGCGATTCCCGTCTTTGGCAACGGATGAGCCCCGTCTTCGGCAACGCCTGAACCCCCGCAAGTCGCGCCGCGCGTCGAGCTTCTGCGCCCGCCCGTACCTTGGTCCCTCGCCGGAGGCAGTCAAAATAAAAAGGCCAGGAGATTGTCTCCTGGCCTTAACCTGTATTTCTCACACGCCCTGTTTTTTGGCGGTAACGAGTTGATTGCGGGAAGTGCGGCGGTTGTTTGTGGACGGCGACAAGGGCTAGGTGAGGTTTTTCAGGCCGTTCTCAGCCTGG